>Ga0209916_1000593_pt1 | contig 52224 bp, 41 predicted proteins | sample ThiBio_1000_plan_FD_183956 | JGI IMG/M metagenome (GOLD analysis project Ga0209916, IMG submission 183956) | Wastewater bioreactor microbial communities from Cape Town, South Africa - Thiocy_solids_2 (SPAdes) | ecosystem: Engineered > Bioreactor > Thiocyanate-remediating > Anaerobic-Aerobic ... | reverse complement strand
CGCCGTTCTGCAGCACGTTGCCGCTGCTGCTGGAGACCGTCACCGAGGCCGTCTTCGAGCTGGTCTGGCCGTTCACGCTGTCGGTCACCGTCTCGGTGACGCTGTAGGTGCCGGCCGCCGCATAGGTATGGCTCGGGTTGGTGGCGGTCGAAGTGCTGCCGTCGCCGAAGGTCCACGCGTGCGCGGAAAGCGTGCCGCCGTTGTCGGTGGAGCTGTCGGTGAAGTTGGCGGTGAGGCCGCTGGTGGTGTAGCTGAAGTTCGCCACCGGCGTGCCGCCCGTCGAGGTGCCACCGCCGACGATCGGGTGGGAGAGGTCGCACTCGTTGGTGTCGTTCGACCAGGTGCTCTGCATCGGATAGGTGCCGTTGCCCATGGTCACGTTCGCCGTGGCGCCCTGGCCGGAGCTGATCCAGGCGCACTCGTCACCGTTTTCCTGACCGTTGTAGGTCGCGTCGCCGGTGTGGTTGGTCCAGCCGCCGGCCGGGTTCTGGTCGGTGACGGTCTCGGCATACTCATGACCTTCCACGATCGAGAAACCGTCCAGCGCACCGGCGCTGCCGTTGACCGAGTTCATGCCGCAGCTCGTGCCCATGTCATGCACGTAGGGCATGTTGGTGAACGCCACGTCGCCAACCGGCGAGCTCACGCTCTGGTCGCCGTTCCAGTCGTGCCAGGCGCAGAATTGCCCGGAGCTGGTGTTGAAGCCGTCCGGGTGCGTGCCGGTCGGCGACAGGATCACGTACTGCGCGTAGCGGTTGGAAGCCGCCGTGGTGTTGCCGAAATGCTGCGCGGCCTTGATCGCTTCCTGCGCGAGCTGGGCGCCGGTGGCATTGGACGGCGAAGCCACCGAATTGTCGTACCAGATGCCGGCGAAGGCGCCGCCGGTCGGATAGCCGATGGTCGGGGCGCCACTGGGGCAGAAGGTGGCGCCGGTGGTTACCGAGGAGCCATCGCAGTACTGCGTCATCACGCCCGACCACAGCTCGCCGCCGGTACCCAGGCCCTTGAACAGGTTTTCCAGGTAAGGCACGGCGCCATAGGCGTCGCCCGAGAGGGTCATGTTGCCGCTGCCGTTGGTGCTGGCCGTGCCCCACTGGCTGCCGTAGACCACGAGGTAGACCTTCGGCGTGCCGCTGGTGACGCCGATGCCGTCCACGCCGCCGCCGTAGCTGAGCGTTTCCGTACCCGTGGCGGCTGCGGTGGTTGCCTGCAGCGCCTGGTACTGCTTCATCCGGGCATGCGCTTCCCTGGTGGGAAACACGCCGTGGCGGTAAGCATGCCCGTAGGCCGGCGAGTAGGGGTTGGTGGTCGGGTGGCTTGCCGCCGCCGGTGCGGCAGCGCCGGATCCCGCCGAGGTGGCCGCCGCGCTGGATGCCGCCATGATGGCGACCCCCGCCGCGATGGCCCACGATTTCATTCGAATATTGCCTAGCATATGGAACTCCCGAAGTTTTTGAGGCGAACGAACCCGATGGGGTCGTGAGGACCTCATGTCATGGAGTGCCGTGGACAGACACGGCACGGAGTTTTCTAGGATTGCCCTGCGATCCCGTGTTTCGCGCCTGGCCCCCTCAGCTTTCCCCGAGGGCCGAATAATCGAAATGGTCTTGCAGAAGCGCGGCAGGATCATTCGCCAAGCTCCCCATTGGCGAACGCGGCGACGGTAGGAGTTGCGCAGGAAACCAGTCAATAGGACTTTTTGAAATGACTGGTGATTGCCGTCACATAATCATGGAATTACGTTGGCATGGCGGTAGCGCAATTATTTTCGGCAATCGTCGTTGCCAAGGCGCGACTCCTTCAGCCGCCTCGAGCGGACGCGGAACGAGGGCGCCTGCGTTACCCATTGATCAGAGTGGGAGGAAGCATCGTGATGCGGGCGCTGAATATGTCGATTGCTGCGTAATTGCTTACGTCTTGAGCGATTTTATCTGGAACGGCACGTAACATATCGCGTGGATTTTCCGAGGGTCCACCGGGCCGATCATTCCTAAATCCCGTGGCGCCGGCTGGTCCGGTTTATTCGTGATTCAGTTGGCCAGCCGGTAGCGGTTCGGTGGGTGGCGGCAGGTGGCGCCATCTGGCCGTGCATCGTGCACAAACGGCGTGCGACCATGTGCGGATGACCCGGCAAGCTTTTCCCCGACTGGCGATCATCGGCGGCGGTCCGGCCGGGCTGATGGCGGCGGAGGCCGCGTGCGCGGCCGGCGTGGCGGTCGACCTGTACGACGCGAAAGGTTCGGTGGGGCGGAAATTCCTGCTGGCCGGCAAGGGTGGCCTCAACCTGACCCATGGCGAGCCGCACGCGCGTTTCGTCGAGCGCTACGGCGCGCGCCGCGACGTGGTGGCGCGCTGGCTGGACGCGTTCGACGCGCAGGCGCTGCGCCGCTGGGCCCGCGACCTCGGCGTGGAAACCTTCGTCGGCAGCTCGGGCCGGGTATTTCCGCTCGACCTGAAGGCGGCGCCGCTGCTGCGCGGCTGGTTGCGCCGCCTGCGCGAGTCGGGCGTGGCCTTCCACATGCACCACCGCTGGCTCGGCTGGGACGGCGCAGCGCTGCGCTTCGCCACGGCGCAGGGCGAACGCACGGTGGCGGCCGCGGGGACGATTCTCGCGCTCGGCGGCGCCAGCTGGCCACAGCTGGGTTCCGATGGCGCCTGGGTGGCGCCGCTCGAGCAAGCCGGTATCGACGTTGCACCGCTGCAATCGGCCAACTGCGGCTTCGAGCTGGCGTGGAGCGCGCATCTGGCCACCCGTTTCGCCGGCGCCCCGCTGAAGCCGGTGGTGGCGCACTGGGTCGATCGCCATGGCGTGGCCCATGCGCGCCAGGGCGAATGCGTGCTCAGCGAGTACGGCATCGAGGGCAGCCTGATCTACGCGATCGGCGCCGAGCTGCGCGAACAGCTGGCCGCACGCGGCGAAGCCGTGCTGCGGCTGGACCTGGTGCCCGGCTACGCCGAAAGCGTGCTGGCCGGTCGCCTCGCCGCGCCGCGCGGCAAGCACAGCCTCGGCGACTGGCTGCGCCGCCGCGCCGGACTGGACGGGGCGAAGTGCGCGCTGCTGTTCGAGCTCACCGACAGGGCCACCCTGGCCGATCCGGCGGCGCTGGCCGCGCAGCTCAAGGCCCTCCCGCTGCGCCTGCGCGCGCCGCGACCGGTCGCCGAGGCGATCAGCACCGCCGGCGGCGTGCGGCTGGAGGCACTGGACGAGAACCTGATGCTGCGCGAGCGCCCCGGCGTGTACTGCGCGGGCGAGATGCTCGACTGGGAGGCGCCCACCGGCGGCTACCTGCTCACTGCCTGCTTCGCCAGCGGCCTGCTCGCCGGCCGCGCGGCGGCCGGCAGGCTGCGGGGCGCGTAGCCGGCGCGGTTTCAGCCGGCGACCGGGCTTTCCGCGGCGACCTTCGCGGGCTCGGCCGGCGTGCCCTGCTGGGTGCGGCGCAGCGCCTGCGGCATGGACTGCGCCAGGAAGTCGATGAAGCTGCGCAGCGCCGGGGTGTGGCCGTGGCGCGAGGGATACACCGCATGCACGTTGCCGGCGGGCAGTGACCACGCCGGCAGCAGCGGCACCAGCCGGCCGTCGGCTATCGCCTCGCGGCAGATGAACTGCGGCAGCTGCGCCGCGCCGATGCCGCCGACCACCGCCTGGTACAGCACCTGCGGGTCGTCGCTGGTCAGGCTGGGGCGGTGCTCCACCTGCTGGGCGCGCCCGTCGGCCGCCTGCAGGTGCCAGAAATGCCGGCCTTCCGCATTGATCACGCCCACGCTGGACAGGCGCTTGAGATCCGTCGGCCGGGTGGGCTGGCCTTGGCGCCGCAACAGCTCGGGGCTGGCCACCAGTACCTGGGGATCCATGCCGTAGCTGCGCATGACCAGGCTGGAATCCTTGAGCGAATCGTGCACGCGGAAGGCGATGTCGTAGCCGCCGGCGATCACGTCGACCTCGTGGTGGCAGATGTCCAGGTCCACCTGCACTTCGGGGTGCCGCCGCAGGAATTCGACCAGGATCGGTGCCAGCAGCAGCTGTGCGAACAGCACCGGACAAGCCACGTGGATGCGTCCGCGCGGCGCGGCCTGCGCCTCGTCGATCACGCGCTGGGTCTGTTCGGCGGCGGCCAGCAGCTGCCGGCACTGTTCGTAGTAGCGCTGGCCGATTTCGCTGACGTGCGAGCGCCGCGTGGTGCGCTGGATCAGCCGCACGCCGAGGCTGGTCTCCAGCCGTGCCACGCGGAAGCTCAGCTGCGACTTGGCCACGCCCAGCGCCTTGCTGGCGGCGGTGAACGAACCCAGTTCCACCACCTGCACGAAATAGTAGATGTCGGTCAGATCCTGCACGGCGGGTCCCTGAAGTCGGGGTGGCGGATCGGGGCAACTGTCTTGTTGCGTCGCGCAATCTCGAAAGATTGTTCTCGCATCATGGATATTAAACGCAACATGAAAGGGCTTATCAATCTCATTGGCCCGGGGAAATACTACGGCGTCGGGACAGGGCTGCAGGCGTCGAGGCGCAGGCCGCGCAGGATGACGCCGGCCGGTCGCTTCGAGTGTTGACGCTAGCCAAGGAGTTCCAGCCATGCGTGCGATTTCGCTGTTGCTTGCCGTCGTGCTGGGCGCCGCGTCGACTGCCGGCGCCATGCTGCTGGGGGCACGCGAGGTGCAGGCGCAGCAGACGGCTGGCAGCGCCGCGCCGGAGCCGCACGCCACCCCCGCCGGCGGCCTCAGCCAGAGCGACATCGCCCGCATGCTGCCGGCTACCGACATGGGCGCGGGCGCGGCACGAGCCGGCAACCCGCACCCGGCGGACATGGGCGACAGCCCGGCCACGCCGTTCGATGCCGCTTCGATCCCGCCCAATCCGCTGGCGCCGCAGGCCGATCCGATCGGCGCGAAAAGCTGCGTGGCCTGCCACGCGCAGGAGAACGTGCAGGCCTCGCACACGCTGCACGTGGCCTCGTTCCGTGCCGGCGCGGCCAATACCGGCCCGCAGGCGGCCTGCGAAAGCTGCCACGGCCCGGGGTCCGCGCACGCCAGGGATCCGGCCGCACCCGGCCTGATCATCGGCTTCACCCACGACAGCCAGACCCCGCCGCCGACCCAGGCCGGAGTCTGCCTCGCCTGTCATGCCGGCGGCGCGCGCCAGCACTGGATCGGCTCGGTTCACCAGAACCGCGGGCTGTCCTGCACCGACTGCCACAACCCGATGGCGCGGCTGTCGCCCGAGGGCGTGCTGGCGAAAGCCTCGATCAACGAGGTCTGCGCCACCTGCCACCAGGACATCCGCGCCAAGTTCAACCGCCGCTCGCACATGCCGCTGCCGGAAGGGCAGATGGCCTGCACCGACTGCCACAACCCGCACGGCTCGATCACCAGGCCGTTGCTGAAGACCGATACGGTCAACGAGACCTGCTACACCTGCCACGCCGAGAAGCGCGGGCCGTTCCTGTTCGAGCACGCGCCGGTGCGGCAGAACTGCCTCAATTGCCACGACGTGCACGGCTCCAACCAGCAGACCCTGCTGGTCGCGCCGATCCCGATGCTGTGCCAGCAGTGCCACACCATGACGCTGCATCCGAACGATCTGCAGAGCGCGGCCGGCCTCGGCACCGGCCCGCATCCGGACGAGCGGCTGATCGGGCGCGGTTGCCTGACCTGCCACAGCAATATCCACGGCTCCAACAATCCTTCCGGACCGAAGTTCCACAAGTGACGGAGGCCGACGATGCTTGCGCTGAAAGGAAATCGCACGACGCCGACAGCCCTGGCGATGGCCCTGCTGTGCGGGCTGTTCGGCACGCCGGACGTGCGCGCCGGTGATACCAGCGGCACCATGCGGGTAGGCGACATGCAGTTCGGCAACGCACTCGACCTGCGCGGCTGGACGCCGATGCTGCAGCCGGCCGACCCCGACGGCGTGTCGTACCTGCACGCCGGCATGCGGCGCACGCCGACTGGCGCGCTGTATCCGTATCCGCCGCTGGCCGATGCGGGCAAGCCGCTGGGCCAGGGCGACTGGACCTACGCCGGGCTGATCGAACTCGGTTACCTGCACGTTGGCGGCGACCGCAACGCGGAATACTTCCGCCAGTACGCCGACTGGAAAAGTGGCGCCGTGCTGGGTCTGTTCGCATTGAATTTCGACAACCGCAAGACCGGCAACTATGTCGAGTTCCGCGGCAGCCGCCTCAGCGGCGACGACCAGTACTACCGCCTGCGCGCCGGCCGCTACGGCAGCTACCGCCTCGAGGGCTTCTACCGCGACATGCCGCATACCGTGTCGACCCGCGCCTATCCGATCTGGAACGGCGTCGGCGGCACCGACCTGACCCTGCCCGCGCCGCTGGTGGCCGGTGCCAGCACGCCGGCGCAGGTGGCCGCGGTCTCGGCCGCCGCGCCGCGGCGCAGCCTCGGCCTTACCCGCACGCGCGCGGGGCTGGGCTACGAAGGCGTGCTGTACCGCAACTGGATCGGCTCGGCCGCGATCACCAACGAGAAGCGCAGCGGCACCCGCCTGTGGGGCGGCTCGATGTTCTTCAACTTCCCGTTCCCGGACGACGGCGGCATCCTGGAGACGGTGCGGCCGATCGACTTCCGCACCACCGACATCAACCTCAGCCTGCGCAACGTCGGCAAGCTGTGGCGCTTCCTGGCCACCTACAACGGCTCGTTCTTCCGCAACCATAAGGACCGCCTGAACTTCGAGAGTCCGTTCGCGCTGTACAACGTGGCGGGCACGCCGCAGGTGGCCGACATCAAGCACGGCCAGTTCTCGCTGGAGCCGGACAACGACTACCACAACCTGCGGCTGGACCTGACGCGCGAGCTGAAGTGGAACGGCCAGTTCAGCGTGGCCGGCGCGTGGGGCACGATGCGCCAGAACGACGCGCTGCTGCCGCCGACCACCTGCACCGGCGTCGGTGGCATCTACATCGCGCCGCCGGCCGACTACACCTTCCAGTGCGCGAACTGGAACACCACCGCGGCGCTGTCGCAGAAGAGCGCGAATGCGCGCATCGACACCGGCCTGTTCGACGCGCGGGTCACCTTCCGTCCCACGCCCGCGTTCGGCTGGCACGCCGGCCTGCGCTGGTATCGCGAGGACAACAAGACCCGCTACCTCGCCTACAACCCGCTCACCGGGCAGTACGGCTACATCTCCGAGAACGGCTCGCAAGGCAGCGTGGTGCCGGGCGAGACCGGCATCTTCGACCCGACCAACCCGCTGTACTGGTCGCGCAACGTCACCGTGCGCAACGTGCCGTTCGGCTACACCGACACGATCCTCGAGCTGGGCACGGACTGGCAGCCCGGGCGCAAGAGCTCGCTCGGCGTCACCTACACCTACGACCACAACCGGCCGAAGTACCGCGAGCGCAAGCGCGTGGACGAGCAGCGCATCAAGTTCGACTGGGTCAGCCGCGACGTGATCGGCGCCACCGTGCGGCTGAGCTGGGAGTACGCGAAGCGCACCGGCGACAGGTACAACTACGACCCGTACGTGCCGTTCTTCTCCAGGTCGCTGCCCGGCTTCGTCGATCCGGCCAACGGCCTGCCGGCGCACACCGTCGCCGACATGCGCAAGTACGATCTGTCCGACCGCACCGAGAGCAAGGCGCGCGCGATCGTCACCTACCCGTGGGGCGAGTCGGCCACGCTGTCGGCCACCTTCTACGGCAACCGCGACCAGTACGACGCGCTGATCGGCCGGCAGCACACGCGCACCACCGGCGCCACCGTGCAGTGGGATTGGCAGCCGACCCCGGCCACCACGGTGAACGCCTACCTCGGCGCGGAAACCTCGCGCCTGGGCATCTCCAACGTCAACGATGCCGACGGCCCGGACAACGGCGCCGTCTTCGGCACGCCCGAGCAGGTCAACCCGAATCTCGGCGGCCCGCTGTACCCGTTCGCCAACCAGTGGTGGGAGCTCGACCGCGAGCGCAACCGCAACGGCGGCTTCAGCCTCAGCCACGACTTCGGCCGCGTGCGCGCGGACCTGCGCTACGACTACACCGGCTCGCTCGGCCACGTCGGCTACAGCTACGCCACCATCGGCGCACTGGCCACCCGCGACCCCGCTTCGGTGGCCGCGGCGGCGGCCGGCTTCCCCGACAACAAGTACCGCACCAATACGCTCGACCTGGGCCTCAGCTTCACCGTCAGCCGCAGCGTCGGCGTGCGCCTGTTCGGCCGCTACCAGAGCGGCGCCTTCAGCGACTGGCACTACGCCGGCCTCGACAACACGCTCAGCTACGACCATCGGCTGTACACCGACAAGGGCGGCCAGCTGCACTACAACGTCAGCCTGGTCGGCGTGATGCTGAACCTGAAACTGTGAGGAGCGCCGTGATGACCTGTCGTACCAGCCTCCTGTGCATGTGCCTGCTTGGCGCGGGCCTCGCCAGCGGCGCCGCCGCGCAGCAGGCGGCGGAGGATGCCGGCGCCGCGACGAAGCCTGCCGCGATGCTCGATCTGCGTCGCCAGCCGGCAGTCAGCGGCGACGCCCAGGCCGGCGCCGGCAAGGCGGCGGTGTGCGCCGCCTGTCATGGCGCGCACGGCGTGGCGGTGGCGCCGAACTTCCCGAATCTGGCCGGGCAGTCGGCCACCTACCTGTACGTGCAGCTGAAGTCCTTCAAGGGCGGCCAGCGCAGCGACGCGGTGATGAGCGGCCAGGCCGCCGCGCTGAGCGACGCCGACATGCGCGACCTGGCCAGCTACTACGCCGCGCAGGCAGCGAAGCTCCCCGGCCGCGCCGATGTCGCCTCGCGCGGCGCGCAGCTGTATCACGCCGGCGACCCCGCCAGGGGCATTCCGCCCTGCCAGGGCTGCCACGGTCCGGACGGCATGGGACCGCGGCCACACCCGGGCAGCGCGCCGCAGCCGCCATGGGCGAGCTTCCCGCGCCTGCGCGGCCAGTCCGGCCAGTACCTGGCCCACGAACTGCACGATTTCAGGAGCGGCACGCGCGCCGCCACCAGCAACGCCAGGGTGATGCAGGGCGTGGCCGCCACGCTCGACGACGCCGACGTGCAGGCGCTGTCGGCGTATCTCGACGCGCTTTGATGTTGCGCGGGCTCAGCGCCCGGGCTGCTTCACCAGTTCGATCTGGAACAGCTGCGGCCAGCACTTGCCGGTGACGAACAGGCGCTTGCGCTGCGCATCCCAGGCGATGCCGTTGAGCACGTCGTCGTCGGGATTCGGCAGCGTGCTGATGTCGAACAGCCCGGCGAGGTCGATCCAGCCCACCACGTGGCCGCTGGCCGGGTCGATCCGCGCGATGCGGTCGGTCAGCCACACGTTGGCGTAGATCTCGCCGTCGACCCACTCCAGCTCGTTGAGGTTCTCGACCGGCGCGCCGTCGGCGGTCACCGTGATGCGGCGCACGACCTGCAGCGTTTCCGGGTCCAGCACGCGCAGCACCGGCGTGCCGTCGCTCATGTACAGGTGGGTGGCGTCGCGGGTCAGCGCCCAGCCCTCGCCTTCGTAAGGGAAGTTGCGCTGCGGCGCGAAGCTGGCCAGGTCGTAGACGAAGCCGGTGCCGCTTTGCCAGGTGAGCTGCACCAGGCGGTCCTTCCAGTCGACGATGCCCTCGCCGAAGTACTGCTTGGGCAGGCGGTGGCGCTGCAGCACTTCGCCGGTCGCCAGCGCCACCTTGCGCACGCTGGACTGGCCGAGTTGGCCGGTGCTCTCGTAGAGGTAGCCGTCCTTGTAGAACAGCCCTTCGGTATAAGCGCCGGTGTCGTGCGGGTAGGCGTGCACGACGCGGTAGCCGTACACCGGGATGTCGGCGGCGTGCGCGGCCGCCGTGCACGAGAGCAGGGCGAGGGCGAGGAGACGGATGGAGCGGCGCGGCATCGGCTCGGCTTCCGGAAGGCGGGGCGCCTAGCCTAGCGGACGCACCCGGAAATTGCGGCCCTTGATGCGCCCGGCGCGCAGCCGCTCCAGCGCCTTGGCCGCCAGCGCGCGGCGGATCGCCACATAGGCGCGGGTGGCGAACACGTCGATCTTGCCGATGTCCTGTGCTTCCAGCCCGGCGTCGCCGGTGAGCGCGCCGAGGATGTCGCCGGGGCGCAGCTTGTCTTGCCGGCCGGCGTCGATCACCAGCGTCTTCATCGGCGCCAGCTGCAGGGTCTTGCCGCGCGGCGGCGCCACTTTCAGCGTGCGCCAGGGCAGCGGCGCGCCGTGGATCTGCTCGATGTTCGCCGCCTTCGGCCGCTCGCGCGGCGTGCACAGGGTGATCGCCAGGCCCGTCTCGCCGGCGCGGCCGGTGCGGCCGATGCGGTGGGTGTGGGTGTCCGGATCGTGCGCCACGTCGTAGCAGAGCACCAGCGGCAACGCGGCGATGTCCAGCCCGCGCGCGGCCACGTCGGTGGCCACCAGCACGTTGCAGCTCTTGTTGGCGAAGCGCAGCAGCACCTCGTCGCGGTCGCGCTGCTCCATGTCGCCGTGCAGGGCCAATGCGGAAAAACCGCGACGGTCCAGTTCCTGCGCCACCGCATCGACGTCGCGGCGCATGTTGCAGAACACCAGGGCGTGCTGGCCGCGCTCGCCGGCCAGCAATTGCGCCAGCGCGTCGAGCTTGTGCGCCGGCTCCACCTCGATGAACTGCTGCTCGATCGCCGGTTTCTGCTCAGCCGGCGCTTCCACCGTGATCTCGACCGGGTCCTTCTGCACGCGTCGGCTCACCGCGCGGATCTCCTCCGGGTACGTCGCCGAGAACAGCAGCGTCTGATGGTGTTTGGCGATGCGCCCGACGATGTCGTCAATCGCCTCGCTGAAGCCCATGTCGAGCATGCGGTCGGCCTCGTCCAGCACCAGCACCTTGATGCCGCCGCCGTGCAGGCTGCCGCGCTTGAGGTGCTCCTGCACGCGGCCGGGCGTGCCCACCACGATGTGCGGGTCGTGTGTCAGCGAGGCCAGCTGCGGCCCCAGCGGCATGCCGCCGCACAGGGTCAAGAGCTTCACGTTCGGGATGTTCGCCGCCAGCTTGCGGAGCGCCTTGCTGACCTGGTCGGCCAGTTCGCGGGTGGGGCACAGCACCAGCGCCTGCAGGCGGATCGTCTCCACGTCCAGCCCCTGCAGCAGGCCGAGGCCGAACGCCGCGGTCTTGCCGCTGCCGGTCTGCGCCTGCGCGATCACGTCGCGCCCTTCCAGCATCGGCGGCAGGCTCTGCGCCTGCACGGGGGTCATGTCGGCGTAGCCGAGGGCCTCGACACTGGCGAGCAGGGCGGGCTTGAGCGGGAGCGAGGCGAAGGCGGTCATGCGCCCATGATCGCATGCGCGCCGCCGCGGGCAGGCTTGCATCCGGCGGCCGGCTCGCGGACCCTGTACGGCTATCGCCTTTTGTGATCGCCGCCATGGATACCGTTTTCATCGAAGACCTGCGCATCGACGCCGTCATCGGCATCTACGACTGGGAACGCCGGGTGCGGCAGACGCTGGCGTTCGACATCGAGATGGCGTTCGACAACACCGTGCCAGCGGCCAGCGACGACATCGCGCAGACGCTGAACTACAAGGACGTGTCCAAGCGCCTGATCGGCTACGTGGAGGCCTCCAGCTTCGGCCTGGTCGAGACGCTGGCCGAGCACTGCGCGGCGATCATCCGCGAGGAGTTCGGCGTGGCCTGGGTGCGCCTGAAACTGTCCAAGCCCGGCGCGGTGCGCGGCGCGAAGGCGGTGGGGGTGTGCATCGAGCGCGGCTCCAAATGATGGCGCGGGTCTACCTCAGCCTGGGCTCCAACCTCGAACCGCACCGCTATCTGCCCGCGGCGATCGCCGCGTTGCGCGCGCGCTTCGGCGAGCTCAGCGTGTCGCCGGCGTATCGCAGCAAGTCGGTGGGTTTCGACGGGGCGGATTTCGTCAACCTGGCGGTGGGGCTGGACACCGATCTTCCACCCGAAGCGCTGAACGACTGGCTGCACGCGCTGGAAGACCGCCACGGTCGCCGCCGCGACGTGCCGCGCTACGCGGACCGCACGCTGGACGTCGACATCGTGTTCTACGACGCGCTGGTGCTCGACGGTCCCGGCCACCTGCAGGTGCCGCGCAAGGAGTTGCGCCACGCGTTCGTGCTGCGCCCGATCGCGGACATCGCGCCGGCGTTGCGGCATCCGGTCAGCGGCTCGAGCATGGCCGAGCTGTGGGCGGCGTTTCCGGCCGCCAGCGAACCGCTGCAGGTCGAGCCGCTGGCGGATTGAACCGGAAGGCGCCTGGCGCTTTCGCCATGCGCGCAATCGCTTGCCGCCGCAACGGTCGTGCGATCGGCGCCAGCCATGGCTTCATGAACATCGAAGGCGATCTCACGGGCGATGTATGCCCGCTTGATGGCCGCTCGGGAAGACTGCGCGTCCGGCGATGATCTTGCGCAACCTCGTCGGGCAACCTTTGCGCTTTTTTTCCGGAAATCCAGCATGCCAAACACCCCATCCAACCAGGATCACCCGCGTGGCGGCAGCCACGAACAGCACGTCAAGGCCAGTCAGCAGAGCCACAAGAACAACGAGCAGGATTCGGGCACGAGAAACGCCAGTGGCTCGCGTGGCGGCAGCCACGAGCAGCACGTGAAGGCCGGCCAGCAAAGCCACAAGAATGACCGCTGACGGAGCAGCGGACTCGGCAGGCCTGACGACAGGCGCGGTTACCGCGCCTGTCGTTTTGCGCGCCTCGGGTCGGCTCCGCAGCGGGAGTCGACCCGCCTGCGACCGGCGGCGGGTTCGCTTCCGAAGCGGGCCCGCTTCGGTGTTAATCGAGCGTCGTTGTCCCGCCGGGCGCCATCGACGGTGATTTGACCGCGGCAATGCGAGCATCGGTGCGGATATCACCCGGGCGTTGCGCGTCGCGCCGTCGCCGTTTGCGGAGAACACGAGGATGGGGGAGACAAGCGAGCTGCCGCCCCGCATCCTGCTGGTGGAAGACGATGAGCAGGTGGCGACGACGATCGGCGCCATGCTGGAAAGCAGCGGCTACCGCGTGGATCGGGCCGGCGAGGGCCTGCGCGGGCTGCACCTGGCCATTGTCGGCGACTACGACGCGATCGTGCTCGACGTGTTGCTGCCCGGCCTGGACGGCATGGAGCTGTGCCGCAAGCTGCGCAAGGACGCCAGGAAAGCCACGCCCGTGCTGATGCTGAGCGTGCGCGGCTCGACCGACGACAAGATCGATGGCCTGTGGATCGGCGCCGACGACTACCTGGCCAAACCCTTCGCGGCGAAGGAGCTGCTGGCTCGCCTGTCGGCGCTGATCCGCCGCGACCGGCGCCCGGTTTCCACCGAGGTGCTGGTCGTCAACGACCTGAAGCTGGAGACGCGGACCTTGCGCGCGACGCGCGCCGGATGCGAACTCGCCCTCTCGCCCATCTGCCTCAAGCTGCTGACGATACTCATGCGTGAATCGCCGCACGTGGTGAAAAGGGCGGATCTGGAGCGCGAAGTCTGGGGTGCGGAGCTGCCGGGGTCGGATACGCTGCGCTCGCATCTCTACAATCTTCGCCAGGTCATCGACAAGCCGTTCGACCCGCCCTTGCTGCATACCATCCACGCGGCGGGGTATCGCATTGCCGACCTGACCACGCCGCCATGACGCCAGCATCGGCGCCGGCATGGGCGCGGGTCGTCGGCGTGCCATCCGCTGCGGATGGCTACGGCTTTTCCAGCCGGCGCAGGAACACGCCCATTTCCTTCTCGGCCTGCTTGTCGCCGCGTGCAGCCGCCGTGGCGATGCCGCGGCGCCAGGCGTCAGCGGCCGCCGCGGCGTCGCCGTGGGCCAGGCAGGCCTTGCCAAGCAGTTTCCACGCCGCCGAATAGGCCGGGTCGAAGGCGAGCGCGCGGCGCAGCTCGTCGGCCGCCGCGCCGGCATCGCCTTCGGCCAGCAGCGCGCTGCCCAGCGAGAAGCGCAGCAGCGCGCCGTCGCGCGGGCCGCCGCATTGCTGGCGCAGGCTGGCGATCAGCTGCGCGCTCATGGCTGGACGCGGTAGCGCCAGTCGTCGGCCGGATAGATCCGGGTCGGCTGGGCCGGTTCCGGCGGAATCAGCCCGGCGCGCAGGTCGGCCAGCGAGGTGGCCGGCCAGACCACCAGCCACGACGAGCGGAACGGCTGCACCAGCAGCGCATAGCGCAGGTCATTCGCGTCCGGCTGTTCCACCCGCACCACCACCAGGCCGTCCGGGTGGGCGCGCGCGAAATCCTGCACGGCCTGGCCCTGCACCACCGGGTTGCCGAGCAGCTCCGCGACCGGCCGGGTCAGTCGCCCTTCGAAATGGAACTGCCCTTCGTAGTTGCCAAGGAAGGCAATCGCCCGGTTGGCCTGCTCGGCGGCGCCGAGCAGGTGCGCGGCGGGGCGCAGGTCGTAGCGCGGCCACAGGGTCAGCGTGAACAGCGTGTTGAGCGCCAGCACGCCGACCAGCCCGGCCACCGCCAGCCGGCGCAGCTCGCCGCGGCCGCGCAGCAGCAGCAGGGCGCCCAGCAGTAGGAACACCACGCTGAAGTAGCGGCTGTACGGCGCCGCGGCGTCGGCCCACTCGCCCTGCAGGTGGTTGCCGGCCACCAGCAGCGGCAGCAGGAACAGCGCCACGGCGAACGCGATGCCGCCCACGCCCAGCGGCCAGGTGCCGAGCCAGCCGTTGTAGGCCAGGTCGGGTCGGCGCTCGCGCAGCAGGGCGATCGCACCGGCCAGCAGCAGGCTGATGCCGCCCAGCTCCGGCAGCGGGTAGTACAACTGCTTGCCGCTGATCAGCGAGAAGGTGAGGAAGGTCGGCAGCAGCCAGCACAGCGCAAAGCGCAGGCCCGTTTCCAGCGGCCGGCGCAGCGCGGCCACCGCCAGCCAGGCGCGCGGCCAGCCGCTGAACGGAAACAGCATCACCGGCAGCCACAGCAGGTAGAACCAGATCGGCGCCGCGTGGTTCTGCAGGTCCTTGCCCTGCGCCAGCTTGTCGACCACGCGGCCGGCGGTCTGGGTGAAGAACAGCCGCTGGCGGTACGCCTCGCCGCCGGAGAACCCGGCCGGCAGCGCCCACGCCAGCAGCATCGCGCCGCCGAGCAGCAGCGCCAGCACGCCGCGGCCGTACCAGCGCGCGCGGTGCTGGCCGGCCCAGTCGTTCCACAGCGGGCCGAGCAGCCAGGGGAAGACCACGTGCAGCAGCATCACCGGACCCTTGGTCAGCAGCCCGAAACCCACGCACAGGCCGAACAGCAGCCAGCGCGGCTCGCGGCGTTGCGCCTTCGGCGTCAGGCACAGCAGCGCGGCCAGCGTCCACACCGCCAGCAGCACGTCGTACATGATCTGCAGGCCGAACAGGAACGCGTAGCCGAACGCCAGCAGCATCCACGGCGCCGCCTTGGCCATCCACGGCCGCTGCGGGAACAGCCGTCGCGCCAGCAGCGAAACCAGCACCAGCTGCGTGCCGCCGACCAGTACCTCCAGCACGCGCGGCCAGACGTCGCTGACGCCGAACGCGAACCAGCCGGCGTGGATCAGCCAGAACAGCAGCGGCGCCTTCTCGCTGTACGGCTGGCCGTTGATGTACGGCACCAGCCAGTGGCCCTGGTTCCACATCTCCCACGCCACCGCCAGGGTGCGGGTGGAATACAGCGGCATCGGTCCGTGCGAGAAGATCGCCAGCAGCGCCACCACTGCCCACAGCGGCAGCCAGGGCCACACGGCGCGCAGATGTTCGGTACGGCTGTAGGGGCTTGATGGCACGGCCAGGCTCTTGGGAGTTCAGGGAGGGATTCTAGCCTGCACGATGGGCGCGCAAGGCGACCGGCCGCACGCTCAGGCCGGCCCCCAGTAGCCGATGCGCCGGCGGATCTTCAGCTTGCGCCACAGGTTCAGCGGCTTGCGCCGGCGGTTCTTCGCGCCGCGGGCGACGAAGGTGTCGATCGCCTGCAGCACGCGCTCGCTGGAGCGGCCGTCGCGGTAGGGGTGGATCGCGTCGGCATACGCGCGGATCGCCGCCATCAGCTCCGGCGGGCGGCTCAGCGCGCGCTCGATCGCCGGCTCGAAGTCCTTCGCCTCATGGATGTCGATCAGCTGCGGGCCGGGCCGGCGGTTGTCGAAGGTGACCACCGGCTTGCCGGTGAGCAGGAATTCGTTGAGCGCGGAGGAGGTGTCCGAGCACATCATGTCGACCTGGCCGAACAGCTCCAGGATGTTGTCGTTCTCGGCGAAGCACAGGTACTCGTTCTGCAGCGCCTTGAACTTCGCCGTGGTCGCCGGGTTCATCTTCGGGTGGAAGGTGACGATCCAGCGCCAGCGGCCGTCGCGCGACAGCCGCTTCACCTCCTCGTACAGCGTCTCGGCCGCGCTCCACGAGGGCGAGAAGGTGGAGTGGTACAGGATCACCGGCGGCGTGCGTACCGGCGGCAGTGCCTCACCGATCTCCCGCATGAACGGGTCGAGCTTGGGGAAGCCGGTCTCGATCACGCTGAAGTGGCCCACCTTGTCGGCGATCGCCTGGAACTGCGCGGTATCGCGCGGGCCGGTGGTGCAGTACAGGTCGAAGAAGCCGCGCACGTAGATGTGGCGCGGCTTGCCGGCGTCGAAACCGTGAAAGGTCTCCACCTTCACCCCGGGGAAGAAGTGCGGCACCGCATTGGACGAGGTGATCACCGCCAGCGGCTGCCACGCGCGTACTTCCTCGACCGTCAGCAGGCGCTCGCCGGCGACCAGGTCCTCCGCACCGGGGCCGTCGAAGAACCAGGCCGCCTCGTCGCCGCGGGCGCGGATCGCCGTCTGGATCGGCCGCAGGATGGCCAGCGCGTAGCGCTCGGAGCCGTAGAGCAGGTAGTGCTTTTTGGGAGGCATGGCAAGTCGGGCGTGATGTGAATTGCAGGAGTTGCAAAATGAAGGTCACGGCAGGTTCCGTACCCTCACCTTCGCGCAGGGGGATTCCCTGCGGTCACAATCCTCTCCCAGGGAGAGGAAGCAAAGGTGCCGTGCGGGTTCGCTTGATCGTGCCACTGGCGAACCTGTGCTTCAGCGATCCAGGTGATGTTTGTTCAATAAATCGGCCGCCTCCGCGACCGATTCGGGGTGGTTGACCATCTCGTAATAGCGCATGCGCTTGTACAGCGCGTAACTGGCGGCAGTCTGCGCGATCAGGAAGCCGCGCCAGCCATCCAGCATGGCCAGTCGGAACACGTAGTCCTTGAGGAAGGCCAGCGCGTAGACGAACGGCGCCTGCCACATCCGCACCGGCTTGCCCCGGTCCAGCCAGTCGCGGCATTTCAGCTCGGCGTAGCGCAGCACCTTGAGCTGCTTGTGCGCCAGGGTGGGGTTGTTGGCGTGGTCGAACGGCGCCTCGAAGGTGGGCGCGGCGCCCTCGAAGCGCAGCGATTCGTGCACCCGCGCGTCGCTCCAGCGCGCGCGGCCGCGGTGGTACAGCCGCGCCAGCTTCTCGCCCACGTTCGGCCGATACCAGCGCATCGGCCGGCCCATGTAGATCGTGCGCCGGCGCAGGTAGGCCGCCGGCGCATCGCCGGCGAGCAGTGCGGGCAGCCGGCGCGTCAGCTCGGCCGCCAGTTCCGGGCTGAGGTACTCGTCGGCGTCCAGCACCAGGATCCAGTCATACGCGCACTGCGTGGTGGCGAAGTTGCGTTGCGCGCCGAAGCCCAGCCAATCCTGGTGCACCACGCGCGCGCCATGCGCCTGCGCGATCGCTACCGTGTCGTCGTCGCTGCCGGAGTCGACCACCAGCTTCTCGGCCGCGAACGGCACGCTGTCCAGGCAGCGCGCGATGCTGCCCGCCTCGTTGCGGGTGATCACGGCGAGGGTCAGCGGGAACGTGGGCATGGGCGGATTCTAGCCGAAGCCCGGGAGCCGCCTGCGCGCCGGCGGCATGAACGGGTGGTGCAGCGGGCGAAGCCGGTCGCATCCTGGCGCAAAAATCCGTGACACTATGCGCCGATCGACTGCGGGTCTGCACGTCACCTTCCCTCTTGCAACGGTAGCCAACGGCAGCGCATGAAACGGATCCTCGTTACCGGCGGCGCCGGCTTCCTCGGTTCGCACCTGTGCGATCGCCTGCTCCACGACGGCCACGACGTGCTGTGCGTGGACAACTTCTTCACCGGCAGCAAGCGCAACGTCGCGCACCTGCTCACCCACCCGTACTTCGAGCTGATGCGCCACGACGTCACCTTCCCGCTGTACGTGGAGGTGGAGCGCATCTTCAACCTGGCCTGCCCGGCCTCGCCGGTGCACTACCAGCACGACCCGGTACAGACCACCAAGACCAGCGTGCACGGCGCGATCAACATGCTCGGCCTGGCGAAAAGGGTGAAGGCACGCATCCTGCAGGCCTCCACCAGCGAGGTCTATGGCGACCCGGAAGTGCACCCGCAGACCGAGGAGTACTGGGGCCGGGTCAACCCGATCGGCGTGCGCAGCTGCTACGACGAGGGCAAGCGCTGCGCCGAGACGCTGTTCTTCGACTACTGGCGCCAGCACGCGCTGGACATCAAGGTGGTGCGCATCTTCAATACCTACGGCCCGCGCATGCACCCCAACGACGGCCGCGTGGTGAGCAACTTCATCATGCAGGCGCTGCGTGGCGAGGACATCACCATCTACGGCGACGGCAGCCAGACGCGCAGCTTCTGCTACGTCGACGACCTGATCGAGGCGATCGTGCGCATGATGGATTCCGAACCCGGCTTCACCGGCCCGGTGAACATCGGCAATCCGGTCGAGCACACCATGCTGGAGCTGGCCGAGAAGGTGCTGGCCCTGGTCGGCGGCCGCTCGAAACTGGTGTACCGGCCGCTGCCGTCCGACGACCCGCGTCAGCGCCAGCCGGACATCGGCGTGGCGCGCGACCAGCTCGGCTGGCAGCCGACGGTGGCCCTGGAGGACGGCCTGAAGGAAACCATCGGCTACTTCCGCCGCCTGCTGCAGGACGGTGCGGCGGCATGACCAGCTTCGCGGTCGTCGTCACCAGCTACAACTACCGTGCGTTCGTCGGCACCGCGGTCGACAGCGCGCTGGCGCAGCGCCGCGCGCCGGTGCAGGTGATCGTGGTCGACGACGGCTCCACCGACGGCACGCCAGCTCATCTGCGCGAACGCTACGGCCACGATCCGCGGGTCACCCTGGTCTGCGGCGAGAACGGCGGCCAGCTGGTGGCGTTCCAGCGCGGCGTGGCGCATGCCCGCGCGGACGTGATCTGTTTCCTCGACGCCGACGACCGCTGGGAGCCGGATTACCTGGCGCGCCTGGGCGAACTCTACGACAGCCGTCGCGACGTCGATTTCGTGTTCTCCGACCTGCAGCTGTTCGGCGACGAGCAGCGCTGGATGGGTTATGCCGAGCACTCGCGCGACCTCGGCTACACCGCGATCAGCACCTATGCGCTGATGCACTGGTATGGCGCGCCGACCTCGGCGCTGTCGATGCGTGCGCTGTGGGCGCGCCGCACGCTGGCATTGCCGGCGGAGCTGGGTCAGACCTGGCGGCTGTCCGCCGACAACTGCCTGGTGTTCGGCGCCAGCGTGCTGGGTGCGCGCAAGTACTATCTGCGCACCGGCGCGGTGCACTACCGCATCCACGGCAACAATGGCTGGTGGGGCCGGCAGACGCCGGCCGCCACCTACCTCAACCGTTTCCGCTCGCGCTGCCTGATCGGAATCTACGCGCGCAGCATCGGCCTGGACGAACGCTGCCTGGAAAGCGTCAAGCACGAGTTCCGCACCAAGCCGGACCCGTCCTGGCGCGAGGCCCGCCACTACGCGAAGCTGGCGCGCCTGCGCCACGGCTCGTGGCTGCGCAACCAGCAGCACGCCGTGTCGATCCTGTGGTCGAGGCTCAAGCGGCGCCGGCCCGGGGCGGCGCCGCGGCCGGCGACGGACTGAGCCGATCGCCATGCGCATCAGCGTCGCCGTGATCACCTACAACTGGCCCGCCGCGCTGGAGCGGGTGCTGTGCGCGTTGGCCGCGCAGAGCGAACTGCCGCACGAAGTGATCGTCACCGACGACGGCTCGCGCGAGGAAACCCGCCAGCTGCTCCAGCGGCTGGCTGCCGACTACCCGGTGCGCCTGGTGCACCTGTGGCAGCGCGACGACGGCGCGCGCATGAGCCGCGCGCGCAACCGCGCGATCGCCGCCGCGCAAGGCGACTACGTGATCCTGCTCGACGGCGACATGGTCGCGGAGCGGCACTTCGTCGCCGACCATCACGCGTTCGCGCGGCGCGGCTGCTTCGTGCAGGGCTCGCGCGTGCTGACCGACGCCGCGCTCACCGCGCGGCTGCTGGAGCACGGCGCCGCCCTGCCAGGCTTCTTCAGCCGCGGCATCGAGCGGCGCCGGCACACCCTGCGCCTGCCGTGGCTGGCGCGCTGGTATGCCCGGCCCGGCACCAGGCAGCGCGGCATCAAGAGCTGCAACATGGCGTTCTGGCGCGACGACCTGCTGCGCCTGAACGGCTTCAACGAGGCGATGACCGGCTGGGGCCGCGAGGATACCGAGCTGGCGCTGCGCGCGTTCCACGCCGGCCTGCTCCGCCGCGAGCTGCGCTTCAGCGCGCTGGCGACGCACCTCTACCATCCCACCCGCAAGCACGTCGTCGGCAACCCGAACGACCGCCTCGTGGACGACACCCGTGCGCGCCGGCTGGTTCGTTGCGAGCGCGGCGTCGAGCAGCACCTGGCCGAGTTCGCCGAGGCGCCGCCCGACCTGCGCGCGCTCGCCGCTCAGCCGAGCTGACGCAGGGCGGCGTCCAGCCGCGCGGTGAAGCCCGCCTCGTTCGACTCGAACCAGGCCCGCGCCTGGGCGCCCAGCGCCGCGCGTTCGGGTTCGCTCATCGCCAGCAGGCGTGCGATGGCAACCTCCAGCGCGGCCTCGTCGAAGCGGTGCAGGGTGCTCAGGTTGAACGGGCCGGCTTCGCCGGCGTCGATCAGGATGCCGCGCTCCGCGGTGACCAGTTCGTTCATCGGCGGCGCGTTGCAGGTGAGCACCACCGCGCCGCAGCTCATCGCCTCGACCAGGTAATGGCCCCAGCCCTCGGTCTCCGACAGGCACAGGTGAAACAGGTGTGCGTTCTGCAGCCGGCGGACCTCGCGCACGTCGCCCGGGTAGCCGATGCGGTGCTCGATGTTGGGCGGCAGCGGGCCGACCGGCGGGGTGGCGGTATGCGGCGACTGCAGTACCAGCAGCCGCGGCCATTCCGGATGCCGCTGCCACAGCGCCAGCAGCCGCCGCGTGCCCTTCATCCGGCTGGCGCCGGCCAGGTGCAGGAAGGTCGGCTGGCGTGGAACTTCCGGCTGCAGGCAATCGGTGCTGCGGAAGCCGATGTGCAGCGCGCGGCAACCGCGGGCAGAGAACAGCTCGACGGCGTGGCGCGTCTTGCACAGGATCGCGTCGTGGCGGGTCAGGTAGCGCTGGCTGCGCGGCGACAGCCATTCCGGATTCGGCACCAGCAGGTTCAGCCGGGCCAGCCCGAACCAGTCCGGGCGCACATGCTCCAGCGCGATGTTGATGTCGTAGGGCGTGGCATGCGGGTCGGCGTGGCGTAGCCGTTGCCACCACATCCGCGCGTGAGCCAGCCATGCCTTGCGGCGGCCGTCATGCCGATGCGGGCCGAGCCGGGTCACCTGGACCTGGTGGCCGAGCGCGACCAGGGCCGACGACAGCAGCCGGATGTCGTGGCTGAGGCCGCGCTGGTTGTCCCAAGCAAGCAGATTGATGCGGGCCATGGCGGGTCAGCGGGACGGGGCGGCGCAGCGCAGGCGGCCGATACCGACGGCCAGACCCGACACCAGGAACAGGTACAGGGATTGCGGCATGGCCCGGTAGAACACGTTGTCGCCGAACGCGCACAGGGCGTACATGCCGATCACCATCACGCCGGCGGCGGCCGCCGCGGCGACCGGCTCCTGCGGATGATTGAGATGGCGGGCGAAAAAGCCCAATGGCACGGCGAGGAACAGCAACAACACCAGCAGCGCGGGCACGCCGCCGGCCACCATCGACTCGAGGTACTCGCTGTGCGGGTGCACGTACTTGGCGATCAGCGGACTGGCCTGGCCCATGGCCACCTGCCCGCGCACATAGGTGCCGAACTGGTCCAGGCCGATGCCGGCCAGCGGGTGCTCGCGGAAGGCCTGCCATGCCGTACGCCACATCTCCAGCCGTTCGCCGACCGCGGTGGCGTCGCCATCGCCGCCACCGTTGCCGAAACTGGCGATCTGGGCCGGGACGTCGGTCAGCCGCTCGACCATCTCCCGGTGCAGCGTGGCGGTGACCGCCAGCATGCCGAGCACGGTCGCCGCCAACAACACCGAGACCCGGCGCCAATGCCGCGAACGCAGGGCATGCCACAGCATCAGCCCGAGGTAGACCGGGGCGAACGACAGCAGCGGGCCGCGGCTCTGGGTCAGCACCGCGCCGTACAGGCCGACCACCACCGCCGCGACATGCAGCCAGCGCTCGCCGCGCGGGACGCCCGGCCGCAGCGCCTGCAGCATCGCCAGCAGCACCAGCACCAGCAGATACATCGCAAACTCGACCGCGGCCCAGTCACCGCCGTTCAGTCCGTACGGCCGGTCGACGCCCAGCACGTAGCGCTGGTACAGGCTGGCCGCGCCGAGCAGCATAGCGGTCAGGCTGAAGCCGAGCGCGATCACCCGCTGTTTCAGCGGCAGCGTGAATACCGCCGCGATGCCGATGAACAGCACGGTCTGCGCCGGCAGGTCGAGGGTGGACCAGTCGAGCCGGTGGCCGAGGAAGTTGCCGATGTCGTACAGCAGGCGCAGCACGCAGGCGGCGATGACCGGCCAGGCCAGCCACCAAGCCTGCCGGCTCGCCGCCCGGGTGGCCAGCAACACCGCCCCGACCACGAACAGCAAGGCCATCGGCACGATCTTGAAGCGCCCGGATACCGCGAAACACAGCGGCATGCTTGCCAATAGCAGCGAAGCGGTCCAGAGCTGCCACGAAGCGGGGTGAGCGCGCACGCGAGAAACCTGTCGAACCAACGTGTAATCCCTGTCTGGCCATGCTAGCGGGCCAGCGTCCTCGGCATGGCATGCGCGCGGCGCATTGTAACGCGAAGGTTCATTTTCCATGTGCGCCATTCCTTGGGGCGGGTGGGCGAGCAGTTTGCTCAGGGCGTATCGTCGGCCTGCTGGTCCGCGCTGGCGCCGGGCACGCAGCCCGGCACGACCGCATCGGCGCGGAACAGCCACCATTCGCGGCGGTTGGCGTGGCCGACGTAGGTGGCGCGCTGGCGATCCACGCAGTGGCCCATCGCCTCGTCGAGACTGAAGACCCAGCGCCGCGCCGGATCGGCCTGCAACCAGGCGACGGCGTCGGCGTACTGCTGCGGCCACGGCTTCAGGAAGCCGAACTCGGCGACCGGGCCTTGCGCCATCAGCAGGTTCTGTTCCTTCCAGGCGAGCAGGCCGATCGTGGCGTCCGGCCCGGCGATGGCGCGCGCCTGCACCATCACGTCGTGCGCCGAGCGGTCGCCGTTGAGCATCGGGTAGCCCCACAGGCCGTACACGCTCCACAGCACGCCGGCGAACAGCAGCCAGCCCAGCGGCGCGCGGCGCACCCGGGTCAGCGCCACGATGACCAGGCCGGCCACGCCGATGGCCAGCAGCATCCACCAGATCCGCGCGTCGAGGCTCTGCTCGATCTTCATCGCCCAGGCCGGATGGCGATGGATCGCCAGTGCCGCGGCGACACTCAGTGCACCGGCCAGCAACGTGGTCAGCGCGCATACTGCGATGCGCACGCCGCGCCGGCGCAGCAGGCCGGGCAGCAGCGGCGCCAGCGCCAGCGCGGTCATCGGCAGCGCCGGCAGGATGTAGACGTCGCGCTTGCCTGGGCTCAGCGAGAAGAACAGCAGCAGCAGCACGATCCAGCCCAGCGGCAGCAGGAAGCGCGCGTCGCGCCGCCGCAGCCGGCGCCACCACGCCGGGATCGCCCACGGCAGCAGCAGCGACAGCGGCAGCCAGTCGACCACGATGATGCCGAGGAAGTAGAACGGTGAGTGGAAGTGCCCGGTCGGCGTGGCGTAGCGGTGCACGGTCTGCCCGAACAGGATGTTCTGCACATACTCGGCGTGCTGTGGATCGCCGTCGGCGTGGGCGACCAACAGCATCGGCAGCAGCCAGCCGAGGATCGGCACGAAGAACATCGCCAGGCCGCCGGTCCAGCGCCAGCCGCCGGCGGGCAGTGCCAGCTGGCGCCAGTGGCCGCGGCGCGCCACCAGGTACGGCACCAGCATCAAGAGCGCCAGCACGCCGACGCCCTTGGTCGCCACGCCCAGCCCGGCGAAGAAGCAGCCCGCGGCGAACCAGCGCCACGACGGCCCCAGCAGCAGGTGGCGCAGCAATCCGTAGTTGGCCAGGGTCATCCAGCCCAGCAGCACGGGGTCGATCTGCGCGTTGCGCATCTGGTAGGTGAAGTGGATGGTGACCAGCAGCGTGGCCGCGGCCAGCAGTGCGCTGCGGTGGTTCCACAGCCGGCGGGCCAGGTCGTAGACCAGCGCCAGCGCGCCCAGCGCGGCAAGCAGCGAGGGCAGCAGGAAGGCGATCCGCCAGTGGCCGGTGAGGTAGTAGCTGAGCGCCTGCAGCCACATGAACACCGGCGGCTTGTCCGGGTACAGCTCGTGGCCGCGATGCGGAAACAGCCACTGGCCGTGCTCGACCATCCACTGCGCCACCAGCGCGAAGCGCGGTTCGTCGGACGGCCACGGATCGCGCAGGCCGAGGCCGAGGCCGAGCAGCAGCAGCGCAAAGGCGCCAAGCAGCAGCAGTTCGGTGCGGGCGCTGCGCAGCCACAGCGGGCGCGCATGGGACAGGGGAACGCAGGACTTCACGGGCGGAGGTTCCGTCGGCTGGGCAGCGGGGACACGACTAGCATGGCACGGCGACGTGCTCCACGGCTTGCCTCGCGGCGTGAAAACCGGCGGGCGTGCCGTAGACTTTCCCTTTCCTGCCGCGATGGCCGCCCATGCTCGTCGACTCGCCCGCCGCCTTCCTCGACGCCTGCGCCGCGCTGGTGCCTCGGCCCGGCGCGGCGGCCACCGCGCGCGGCGCGTTCCTGGTGGCGCCGGCGGAATTCGCGCTGGCTGCCGAATCGGCACGCGACAACCGCTACATGGCGATGGAACAGGCGGTCGACCCGTTGCGCGCGCTGGCCCAGCACCAGGCGCTGGCGCAGGCGCTGCGCGCGGACCTGCCGGTGGTGGTGTTCCCCGGCGACCCGGCCACGCCCGACGCGGTATTTCCCAACAACGTGTTCGGCACCGCGCCCGGCACGCTGGTGGTGGGCCGCATGCGCCACGGCGTGCGCCGGCGCGAGGCGCAGCGATCGGACATCCGGGCTTTCTTCCGCGAGCTGCTGGGCTATGCCGCGATCGACCTGTCCGGCCGCGACGAGCTGGTCGCCGAACTCACCGGCTCGCTGGTGATCGACCGTGCTCGCGGCATCGGCTACTGCGGCCTGAGCGAGCGCTGCGATCGCGCCGGTGCCGAGGCGATGCATCGCGCGTTCGGGCTGCGCCTCACCTTCTGCTTCGAGTTGGCCGCCGGCGAATACCACACCAACGTGGTGTTCGCGCTGCTCGCCGGCCGCGCGGCAATCCTCGCCGCCGATGGCTTCGCCGATCCGGCGGTGCCGCAGGCGATCGCGCAGGTTTATGGTGGGCGCGCGCTGTGGCTCACGCCGGCGCAGAAGCAGGCCTACGCCGGCAATGCCATCACCCTCGCCGAGGACCGCGTGTGGATGAGCGCAGCGGCCGCGGCCGCGTTGGACGCGGCGCAGCGCGACACGCTGGCGCGCTGGGGCTTCCGCCTCGGGGCGGTCGAGCTGTCCGAGATCGAGAAGGCCGGCGGCAGCCTGCGCTGCTGCGTGGGCGAGATCTACTGAGGCGCGCGGCGGCCGCTCAGCCGCGCTTCTGCAGCAGCGCGTAGTACATGCCGTCGAGATCGCCGTCGCCGGGCAGGATCTGCCAGCCTACGGCGGCAGGCTGCCCTGCGGGCAGCGTGAACGGCACGGCTTGCGCCTCCGCGTGCGTGGCGAGGAAGGGCGCCACCACGCCCTCGTTCTCCGCGCGCAGCAGCGAGCAGGTGACGTAGAGCAGCCGTCCGCCCGGCGCCAGCAGCGGCCACAGGGCGGCGAGGATGCGCCGCTGCTGGGCCACCAGCGCGGGAATGTCGTCGGCGCGGCGGTGCAGGCGCACGTCGGGGCGGCGGCGCAGCACGCCGCTGGCCGAGCAGGGCGCGTCGATCAGGATGCGCTCGAACGGCTGACCCTTCCACCAGCCCTCCGGCGCGCCGGCGTCACCGACCACGATTTTCGCGTCCAGGCGCAGGCGCATCAGGTTCTGGCGGATGCGTTCGGCGCGCGGTGCGTCGAACTCCAGCGCAGTGAGTGCGAGGTCGGCACGCTCCAGCAGATGGCAGGCCTTGCCGCCGGGTGCGGCACAGGCGTCCAGTACGCGCTGGCCGTCGTGCACCTCGGCGAGATCGGCGGCGACCTGCGCCGCGCCGTCCTGCACCGCAAACAGCCCTTCCGCGAAACCGGGCAGGCGGGTCACGTCGGTGCTGTGCGGCAGCACGATGGCATCGGCGAGCCAGGCGTGGGCTTCAGCCGTCTGGCCGTCCGCATGCAGCTGCTCGATCAGCGCCTCGCGCGTGGTGCGGCGGCGGTTGGCGCGCAGCATCAGCGGCGGTTCGCGGTTGTTCGCCGCCAGCACCGCCTCGGCCTGCGCGGGCCAGTCGCGGGTGATGGCCTCCGCCAGCCAGCGCGGATGCGCGTGGCGGGTCTCCGGCTGCGTGTCCAGCACGGCCAGATGCGTGACGCGCTCGCGCTGCCAGCGGCGCAGCACCGCGTTGACCAGCCCGGCCAGCTGCGGCCGCTGCAGCGCACGGGTCGCCTCCACCGTGGCCGCCACCGCGGCGTAGTCGGCCAGCTCCAGCACTTCCAGCTGCACCAGGCCCAGCACCAGCAGCGCATGCACGGCCGGTTCCTTCCGGCGCAATGGGCGCTCCAGCAGGCGGTCCAGCGCGGCGTCGAAACGCGGCCACCAGCGCGCGCCATCGCTCAGCAAGGCCATCAGCAGGGCGCGGTCGCGCGGGTCGCCGAGTTTGGACGCATGGCGCTCCATCGCCTCGCGCAGCGAGGCGCCGCGCAGGGCGATGTCGGCCAGCGCCTTGGCGGCGAGGGCGCGGGTGTCCGCCTTCATGCGCGGCGGCGCAGTTCGGGTCGTGCGTTGAGGTAGTCGGCCGCGCCGATGCGCTTGCCGCCCGCGCGCTGCACGGCGGTGATGCGCAGCGCGCCGTTGCCGCAGGCGATGTCGATGCCTTCGCGCCCGGCACCGAGCACGCTGCCCGGTGCCGCCTCATGAGCGAGCTCGAGCGCGCGGGCCGCCCAGATGCGCAGCGCCTCGCCGGCGATCTCGGCGTCGCTGCCGGGCCAGGGGTCGAACGCACGTACCTGGCGTTCCAGTTCGATGGCGGGGCGGGTGAAGTCGAGGCGGGCTTCGGCCTTGTCCAGCTTGTGCGCGTAGGTGACGCCTTCGGCGGTCTGCGGCGTGCTGGCCAGCGTTTCGCCAGCCAGCACGCGCGCCAGACCATCGGCCAGTACCTGGGCGCCCAGCGCGGCGAGGCGGTCGTGCAGCGAGCCGCCGGTGTCCTGGCGGGTGATCGGCGTGCGCTTTTCCAGCAGCACCGGGCCGGTGTCGAGGCCGGCTTCCATCTGCATCAGGTCCACGCCGGTCTCGGCGTCGCCGGCGAGGAGCGCGCGCTGGATCGGCGCGGCGCCACGCCAGCGCGGCAGCAAGCTGGCGTGCACGTTCCAGCAGCCCAGGCGCGGGATCGCCAGCACCTTGCGCGGCAGGATCAGGCCGTAGGCCACCACCACCAGCAGGTCGGGGCGGTAGGCGGCGAGCGTGGCCTGGGCCTCGGTGGTCTTCAGGGTTGGCGGCTGCTCCACCGCGATGCCGGCGGCCCGCGCGGCCTGCTTCACCGGGCTGGGCGCGAGCTTGCGGCCGCGGCCGGCGGGGCGGTCGGGCTGGGTATAGACGGCCACCACCTCGGCGCCGCTGGCGCGGCAGGCTTCGAGACAGGGCACGGAGAATTCGGGGGTGCCGGCGAACACCAGCCGCAGGGGCCGGGAGCTCAAGCGCTGGCCGCCTGCTTGCGGTGCTTCTCCAGCCGTTTCAACAGCAAGCTGCGCTTCAGCGGCGACAGATAATCGACGAACACCTTGCCGTCCAGGTGGTCCATCTCGTGCTGCACGGCCACCGCCAGCGGGCCTTCGGCTTCGTAGTCGAACGCCTTGCCGTCGGTGTCCTGCGCCTTCACCTTCACCTTCAGCGCGCGGGTGACGTCGGCGTACAGGCCGGGGAAGGAGAGGCAGCCCTCCTGGTACACCTGGGCGCCATCCTTTTCCAGGATCTCGGCGTTGATCAGCACCAGCGGCTGGTTGCGCTCCTCGCTCATGTCGATCACCAGTACGCGCTGGTGCACGTTGACCTGGGTGGCGGCGAGGCCGACGCCGTTGGCGGCGTACATGGTTTCGAACATGTCGGCGACGAACTGCTTCAGCTTCGCGTCGAACGCGCTCACCGGCGCGGCGCGGGTGCGCAGCCGGGGGTCGGGGAACTCAAGAATGGACAGCACGGACATGGATTCTCACCTCGGCGCCGAAAGTGCGGGCGAATTGGTAAAAAGCCACCCGCGGCGCCATCTAGAATGGGCCTCATTGTACGTCGGCAAGCGCCCGAGTACAGACGATTTTTGCCAACTCGCGCCTGTTGCGCACGTTAACCATTCGGTTACACTCGACCGAGCATCTGGGGAAGGGGGATTCCCGCCAATGATCAAGAAAATTATCGTCTTGCTGGCCGGCATGCTGGTTACCGTGGCCGTCTATGCGGCCGGTGCGCAACTGCGCAGCGATCATCCGGACAGCTACACCGTGCGCCGGGGCGATACCCTCTGGGACATCTCCGCCAAGTTCCTCTCCAAGCCGTGGCTGTGGCCGGAAATCTGGCAAGCCAATCCGCAGGTGCGCAACCCGCACCTGATCTACCCCGGCGACGTGCTCAACCTGTCCTTCATCAACGGGCCGCGGCTGGGCCTGCAGCCGAGCGTGCGTCGCGAGGGCGAGGCGGTGCCGGCGATCCCGCTGTCCGAGCTGAAGATGTTCCTGAAGGACATGCGGGTGATGGACTCCAACGCGGTCAGCTCCGCACCGTACGTGGTCGGTCTGGAGGAAGCGCGTCTGCGCGGCGCGGTCGGCCAGAACATCTACGTGCGCGGCCTGCAGGGCGAGCCGGGCCAGCGCTGGGCGATCGTGCGGCCGAGCCACGTGTTCCGCGGCTTCGACCAGAACGACGCGGCCAGCGCCGACCTGGTCGCGCATGACCTGGACAGCAATGCGGCGATGGTCAACGCGCCGTGGCGCGAGGATTCGCGCAACGACGGCCACTACGGCAAGGGCGACGATCTCGGCGTCGAGGTCAGCGTGATCGGCACCGCCGAGACGCTGCGCACGGGCGACCCGGCCACCATGCTGCTGCTCGGCGCCACCCAGGAGATCCGCAGCGGCGATCGCATCATGCCGATCGACGACAAGCCGTACGATGCCTACTACTACCCGCACGCGCCGAAATCGGTGCCGGCCAACGCCAAGGTGATCGGCTTCGCCGACGCGATGGATGCGGCCGGTCCGCGCCAGGTGGTGCTGCTGTCGATCGGCGCGAAGGACGGCGTCGAGAACGGCCAGACCTACACGATGATGCAGCCCGGCGAGACGATCCACGACGACGTGGCCAGCAACAGCTGGCGGCGCGGCGTGGGCGAGAAGGTCAAGTTGCCCGACGAGTACATCGGCCACGTGATGGTGTTCCGCACCTTCGATCGGGTCAGCTACGGCCTGGTGATGGACGGCCTGCGGCCGGTGCACGTCGGCGCCCGCCTGACCATGCCGGAGTAAGCGCCGGCCAGCACCACCGCGGCATCTGCCTACAGGACGGCGCGGCTCCCACCGCGCCGTTTTTCTTGCCGGGCGCTGCGTAAACTGCCGGCATGGGCATGGATGATCCCGATGAACTGCGCGCGTGGCTGACCGCCCTGCGCACGCCCGGTCTCGGCCCGGGCGGATTGCGCGAGCGGCTGGATGCGGCCGGGGGCGATATCCGCGCGGCGCTGGCGCAGTTGCGCCGCGACGCGGCGCAACGCGATACGCCGGCCCGGAGCTGGCTGGAGCGGCCCGACCCGGCGCAGCTGGACGCCGACCTGGCCTGGCTGGCCGAACCCGGCCATCGGCTGCTGCGCTGTACCGAGGCGGATTTCCCGCCGCAACTGGAGCACATCGCGCAGCCGCCGGCGGTGCTGTTCGTGGTCGGCGACGCCGGCTTGCTGTTGTATCCGCAGGTGGCGATCGTGGGCGCGCGTGGCGCCAGTGCGGTGGGCCTGACGCATGCCCGCGCGTTCGCGCTGGCGCTGGCGCAGGCCGGTTTCGCGATCACCAGCGGCATGGCCGACGGCATCGACGGCGCCGCCCACCTGGCCGCGCTGGATGCCGGCGCCAAGACGCTCGCGGTGGTCGGCACCGGGCTGGACCGGGTGTATCCGCGCAAGCACCATGCGCTGGCCCGGCGGCTGGCCGCGCAGGGCGCGCTGGTCAGCGAGTTTCCGCCCGGCACGCCGGCACGGCCGGACCACTTCCCGCGGCGCAACCGGATCATCGCCGGGCTGGCGCTGGGCACGCTGGTGGTCGAGGCGGGCCTGCGTTCCGGCTCGCTGATCACCGCCAGGCTGGCCGCGGAGCAGGGCCGCGAGGTGTTCGCGCTGCCCGGTTCCATCCATCATCCGCTGGCCCGCGGCTGCCATCGGCTGATCCGCGACGGCGCCCGACTGGTCGAGAGCGCGGCGGAGATTGTCGAAACCTTGACGCCGGCCGCGCGCATGCTTGGTCACGATTTGGCCGCGCGGCTGGAAGCGGCGGCCGGAGAAGGGGCGGCCGGGTCGCCACGGATCGCGGGTGGCGAAGGCGCGGCGCGTGGGCTTGGCGGCATGGACGATGATGCCGGGTATCGACGGCTTTTGACCGAACTTGGCCATGAACCGATGGCGTTGGATGAACTTGTGCAGCGTACCGGGCAGTCGGCTGCCGCGCTTTCCTCGATGCTGCTGATGCTGGAGCTGGAGGCCCGGGTGGCAAGCCTGCCGGGCAACCGCTACCAGCGCCTGCCCGGCGCCTGAGAACCTTGTGATCCGGGTGGCCTTCCGGCCCGGTCAGGCTTGACAGCCATCGGCGCGGCGTGGTTTCAACTATATATATGTCCGGCACGGAAGCGCCGGTGGTTCATCTGGTGGATATCCCGTTTTCATGGCAAAAAATCTGCTCATCGTCGAGTCGCCGGCCAAGGCCAAGACGATCAACAAATATCTCGGCAAGGACTTCCAGGTCCTCGCCTCCTACGGTCACGTGCGCGACCTGAAGCCGAAGGAGGGCGCGGTCGACACCGAGCACGGTTTCGCGATGGCCTACGAGGTGATCGAGCGCAACGAGAAGCACGTCGACGCCATCGCCAAGGCGGCCAAGCTGGCCGACGACATCTATCTGGCGACCGACTTGGACCGCGAAGGCGAGGCGATCAGCTGGCACATCAGCGAGATCCTGAAGGAGCGCGGCCTGGACAAGGGCAAGCAGATGCACCGCGTGGTGTTCTCGGAGATCACGCCGAAGGCGATCAAGGCCGCGGTGGCCGCGCCGCGGCAGCTGTCGCACGACCTGGTCGACGCGCAGCAGGCGCGCCGCGCGCTGGACTACCTGGTCGGCTTCAACCTGTCGCCGGTGCTGTGGCGCAAGGTGCAGCGCGGCCTCTCCGCCGGCCGCGTGCAGTCGCCGGCGCTGCGCATGATCGTCGAGCGCGAGGACGAGATCGAGGCGTTCAAGGCGCGCGAGTACTGGACCGTCGAGGCCCAGCTCAAGCACGCCGAAGGCGACTTCACCGCGCGCCTCAGCAAACTCAACGGCAAGAAGTTCGAGCAGTTCGACCTCACCAGCGAGGCCGACGCGCTGGCCGCGCGCGACGCGCTGAAGCAGGCTGCGCGCGGCCGCCTCACGGTCAGCGAGGTCAGCTCGAAGGAGCGCAAGCGCCGCCCGGCCGCGCCGTTCACCACCTCCACCCTGCAGCAGGAGGCGGCACGCAAGCTCGGCTTCACCACCAGCCGCACGATGAAGGTGGCGCAGGGCCTGTACGAGGGCGTGGCGCTGGGCAGCGAGGGCAACGTCGGCCTGATTACCTACATGCGTACCGACTCCACCATGCTCGGCGACGACGCGGTGGCCGAGCTGCGCCAGCTGATCGCGCGCGACTTCGGCGGCCAGGCGCTGCCGGACGCGCCGCAGGTGTACAAGACCAAGTCGAAGAACGCGCAGGAGGCGCACGAGGCGATCCGCCCCACCTCGGCGATGCATACGCCGAAGTCGGTGGCCGCCTTCCTCAACGACGACCAGCGCAAGCTGTACGAGCTGATCTGGAAGCGCACCGTCGCCTGCCAGATGATCCACGCCACCCTGAACACCGTCACTGCGGAATTCGCCGTGCGCGGCGTGGCCGGCGGCGACGCCGCGTTCCGCGCCAGCGGCACCACCGTGGTCGATCCGGGCTTCCTCGCCGTGTACGAGGAGGGCCGCGACCAGAAGGGCGCCGAGGACGACGACGAAGGCCGCCGGCTGCCGCGCCTGACGGTGGACGAACAGGTGCCGCTGCACGACATCGTCGCCGACCAGCATTTCACCGAACCGCCGCCGCGCTATTCCGAGGCGAGCCTGGTCAAGGCGCTGGAGGAGTACGGCATCGGCCGTCCGTCGACCTACGCCAGCATCATCCAGGTGCTGCAGAACCGCGAGTACGTGTTCCTCGACAGCCGCCGCTTCAAGCCGACCGACGTGGGCCGCGCGGTCAGCAAGTTCCTCACCCAGCATTTCACCCGCTACGTCGACTACGACTTCACCGCCAAGCTCGAGGACGAGCTGGACGCGGTCAGCCGCGGCGAGGAAGCCTGGGTGCCGCTGATGCAGCGCTTCTGGCAGCCGTTCAAGCAGCAGGTGGAGGAGAAGACCGAGTCGGTCGACCGCAGCGAGGCCACCGGTGCACGCGAACTGGGCGCCGACCCGAAGACCGGCAAGCCGGTCTCGGTGCGGCTGGGCCGGTTCGGGCCGTACGCGGCGATCGGCACCAAGGACGACGCGGACAAGCCGCAGTTCGCCTCGTTGCGGCCGGGCCAGAGCATGCATACGATCACCCTGGCCGAGGCGCTGGAGCTGTTCAAGCTGCCGCGCAAGCTGGGCAGCGCGCCGAACGGCGAGGAAGTCAGTGTGGCGATCGGCCGCTTCGGCCCGTTCGTCAAGCAGGGCGGCACCTACGCCTCGCTCAAGCCCGAGGATGATCCGTACACGATCGAACTGCCGCGCGCGCTGCAGATCGTGCAGGACAAGCTCGAGATGCTGGCCAACCGCGTCATCCTCGATTTCGGCAACGGCGTACAGGTGCTGAACGGCCGCTACGGCGCCTACATCACCGACGGCGAGAAGAACGCGCGCATTCCGAAGGAACAGGAGCCGAAGGAGCTGACCGAGGCGCAGTGCCTGGAGCTGCTGGCCGCCGCGCCGGTGCGCAAGGGCCGCTTCGGCAAGAAGACGGCCGTCGCGAAGAAGGCCGCGGCGAAGAAGGCGCCGGCGGTGAAGAAGGCTGCGGCCAAGAAGGCGCCGGCAAAGAAAACCGCCGCCAAGAAGGCGACCGCCAGGAAGAGCGCGGCGAAGAAGGCAACGACGAAGAAGGCCGCGAAGAAGACGCCTGTCTGATGTCGCTGCCGGCCACCCCAACCCTCCCCTGCGCGCAGGAGAGGGAGCTCATCGGCTGAATCTCGATGCCACGAACCTACACACTGGCCGAACTCGACGCCGCCGCTGCCCTGCTGCGCGCCGGCGGTGTGCTGGCCTATCCCACCGAAGCGGTCTACGGCCTGGGCTGCGACCCGCACGATCGCGCGGCCTTCGAGAGGATCTTCGCGCTGAAGCAGCGCCCCGCCACGCAGGGCGTGCTGCTGATCGCCGCGGACTTCGCCCAGGTCGAACGCTACATCGACTTCGCCAAGGTGCCCGGTGCGGTGCTGGACCAGGTACGCGCCAGCTGGCCCGGCCCGCACACCTGGATCTTCCCGCGCTCGGCCGAGGTGCCGGCCTGGGTCGCCGGCGCGCACTCCGGCATCGCGCTGCGGGTCACTGCGCATGAGCCCGCCGCCGCACTGTGCCGCGCGTTCGGCGGCGCGCTGGTGTCGACCAGCGCCAACCCGCACGGCCAGCCGCCGGCACGTGACGCGGCGACCGTGGCGCGGTATTTCGGGGCTGCGCTGGAGGGCCTGCTGGATGCTCCGCTGGGCGGCCAGGCCAGCCCCACGACGATCCGCGACGCGCTGTCGGGCGCTATCATCCGCGCCTGAACGTTCAGGGGATGCGCCAGCCATGCACCAGCTGAACCGGCGCGGGAGGTCGGCGACGGCCGTTCATGCCGCCGTACGCCGTGCGGCGCGATGCTGCCGGGCGTGACGCATCGAGGATCAGGAGACCGCACTTGGCCATCGTTTACGACACCTACCAGCGCGAGGCGCCGCTGCGGTTGCCGCTGCTCGGCGCGGACGACCCGGCGCGGGTGGTGGCCTGGCGCCATGGCGAGGCGGTGAGCGCGGCGCACTTCCTGGCGCAGGTGCAGGCGGTGGCGGCGATGCTGCCGACGGCCGCTGCCGCGGTGAACCTGTGCGAGGACCGCTATGCGTTCCTGGTCGCGTTCTGCGCCATCGCGTTGCGCGGCCAGGCCAACCTGCTGCCGTCGTCGCGCGCGCCGCAGGCAGTGGACGAGGTGATGGCGGCGCACCCGGGCTGTTACGCGCTGGGCGAGCAGGCGCTGGACCCGGCACCGCGCGGCTATCGGCAGCTGCCGCCGCTGGATGGCGCTTCGCCGCCGGAGCCCGCGGCGGCCTGGCCGACGATTCCGGCCGCGCAGGTGGTGGCGATCGGCTACACCTCCGGCTCCACCGGCGCGCCGGGCGCGAATGCGAAGAGCTGGGCCAGCTTCCACGCCAGCAACGGCGGCAACTTGGCGCGGCTGCGCGCGCTGGCCGGGCCGCAGTTCGGCATCGTCGCCACGGTGCCGCCACAGCACATGTACGGCATGGAGATGTCGGTGCTGCTGCCGCTGCTGGGTGGCGTCGGCGTGCACACCGGGCGGCCGTTCTTCCCGGCCGACGTGGCCGCTGCGCTGGCCGAGCTGCCGGCGCCGCGGGTGCTGGTGACCACCCCGGTGCACCTGCGCGCGCTGGTCGAGTCGGGCATTGCGCTGCCGCCGATCGCCGCGATGGTCTCGGCCACGGCGCCGCTGTCGGTGGAACTGGCGCGCGCTGCCGAGCAGCGCTTCGGCGCACCGCTGCTGGAGGTGTTCGGTTCCACCGAGACCTGCGTGTTCGCCAGTCGCCGCGCCGGCATGGACGAGGACTGGTCGCTGTATGACGGCGCCAGCCTGCACCCGCAGCCGGATGGCACGCTGGTGCAGGCGCCGCAGCTGGACGCGCCGGTGGCCCTGGCCGACATCGTGAGCCTGTCCGACGGCGGCCGCCGCTTCCGCCTGTGTGGCCGCCACGCCGACCTGCTGGAGATCGCCGGCAAGCGCGCTTCGCTGGCCGATCTCACCCGGCGCCTGCTGGCCATCCCGGGCGTGCGCGACGGCGTGGTGTTCCAGCTCGGCGGTGGCGATGCGCTGGGCGTGCACCGCATTGCCGCGCTGGCGGTGGCGCCGGGGCTGGACGAACACGCCATCCTCAATGCGCTGCGCCGCGCGATCGACCCGCTGTTCCTGCCGCGCCCGCTGAAGCTGGTCGAGACGCTGCCGCGCAACGAAACCGGCAAGCTGCCGCGCGCGGCGCTGCTGGCCCTGCTGGGCCAGCACGACGATGAATGAACCGCCGCTCCGCGCCGGGGCGCGCGGCGTCGCGGCCGGCGGCTGACCGCGCAGCCGCTACAATGCCGGGCTGCGCCGGCTGGCGCGCCTCACACGGAGCAGCGCAATGAAGGTCCTGGTCATCGGCGGCGGCGGTCGCGAACACGCGCTGGCGTGGAAGCTCGGGCAATCGGCGCAGGTCGACGAGGTGATCGTGGCGCCCGGCAATGCCGGCACCGCGCGCGAGCCCGGCGTGCGCAACGCCGAGGTGGCAGCGGACGATCTCGATGGCCTGCTGCAGCTGGCGAAGCGCGAAAAGGTCGGACTGACCGTGGTCGGCCCCGAGGTGCCGCTGGTGGCCGGCGTGGTCGACCACTTCCGCGCCGCCGGCCTGCGCATCTTCGGACCGCGTGCGATCGCCGCGCAGCTGGAAGGCTCCAAGGCGTTCGCCAAGGATTTCCTGCAGCGGCACAACATTCCCACCGCGCACTACGCGGTATTCACTGAATTGAATCCGGCGCTGGCCTACGTGCGCAAGCAGGGCGCGCCGATCGTGATCAAGGCCGACGGCCTCGCCGCCGGCAAGGGCGTGGTGGTGGCGCTGACCCTGGCCGACGCGGAACTGGCGCTGCACGACATGCTCGGTGCGCACGCGTTCGGCGACGCCTCGGCGCGGGTGGTGATCGAGGAGTTCCTCGACGGCGAGGAGGCCAGCTACATCGTGATGAGCGACGGCAGCCACGCGCTGCCGATGGCCTCCAGCCAGGATCACAAGCGCCGCGACGAAAACGATCTTGGCCCCAACACCGGCGGCATGGGCGCGTACTCGCCGGCGCCGGTGGTCACGCCGGAGGTCGAGCAGCGCATCCTCAAGGAAATCATCGCGCCGACCCTGCACGGCATGGCGGCCGAGGGCGCGCCGTTCATCGGCTTTCTCTATGCCGGCCTGATGATCGACAAGTCCGGCGCGCCGAAGGTGATCGAGTTCAACGTGCGCTTCGGCGATCCGGAAACCCAGCCGATCCTGCTGCGGCTGAAGTCCGACCTGGTCGAGCTGATCGACGCGGCACTGGACGGCCGACTGGAGCAGACCCGCGCGCGCTGGGACAGCCGTCCCGCCATTGGCGTGGTGATGGCGGCCGGCGGCTATCCGGGCCGGGTGCGCCTGGGCGACGTCATCGACGGCCTCGAACTCGCGACCGCCGCCGAGGTCAAGGTGTTCCATGCCGGTACCCGGCTCGACCCGGCGGGGCGGGTGGTCACCGCCGGTGGCCGCGTACTCACCGTGTGCGCACTGGGCAACGACCTGGCGGCGGCACGCGAAAGCGCCTATGCCGCGCTCGGCCGCATCCGTTACGACGGCGCGTTCTGCCGGCGCGACATCGCGCACCGGGCCCTGCACCGGCCTTGAGCCGCGTCCGCGCGGCGCATACGCCAACGCATGGTAGCCCATAGGATGGCTTGACTTTTCCGCGCGGCACTTTTTGGGCTATGCTTGGAACTTCCCCCGCGTAGAGTCGTGGCGCCAAGCGCCTGAACGACTTCGTGCTTGATTTCACGCTTTGACGAGGTTTTCCCATGCGCAAGACGGTTTTGTCGCTGATGTCGGTTGCGGCACTGGCTCTGGCGGGTTGCAACAACACTGCCAACCCATCGGAGTCGACGGGCTCCACGGCGCCCGCCGCGGCGAAAACCGCTGCGGCGGCTCCGCAGATCCCGAGCCAGGTGAGCGGCACGATCACGCTGCGCGCCGGCTCGCCGGCGCCCTCGGCGAACGCCACCCTGGTGCTGAACCTGGTCGACGTGTCCTCCACCGCGACGGGTTCCGCCCCGCTGGCCAGCAAGACCTCGCCGGCCGGCGCGTTCCCGCAGCCGTTCACGCTGAGCTTCAACCCGGCCGAAGTGAAGCCGGGCGACCTGTACGTGATCCAGGCCACCCTGACCGACGGCGACCGCAAGTACACCATGCCGATCCAGGCGCCGGTGCTCGCCAAGGACAGCAAGAACGACGGCGTGGCGATCGAGCTGGTGGCCGAGCAGACGCCGAGCGAGAAGATCCTGGCCGAGTTCGCCGAGGCGAAGGCGCAGATCGGCGGCATGAAGATCAGCCATGGCACCAAGCTGGAAGCGAACGATTCGCGCGGCTGGCAGCTGTTCCGCCAGGCCGGCGAAGTGAAGTACATCCGCGAAGAAGTCGACTACGGCGACAAGGGCTACACCAGCACCGACTACGCCTACAAGGACGGCAAGCCGTGGGCGATCGTGCAGGAAACCAAGGCCAGCCGCGACGGCAAGCCGAGCGCGATCGACCGTGCCGGCTGGAGCGAGGACGGCACGCTGGTGCTGAAGCAGCACCAGGTCGGCAGCGACGTGCAGCCGCTCGATCCGGCGGCGGCAGGCACGCTGAAGAAGCAGGCCATCGCCATCCTCAGCATGGCCACCGGCGGCAAGAACAAGTAAGCCGCTCCAGCTCCCGCCCCGGGCGGGCACGCCGACAAAAAAAGCCGCCCCTCGGGGCGGCTTTTTCAATGCCGCGACCCGGCCACGCCGGGCCGCGGTGCCGGCGGTCAGAGGTTGATCCGCACGCCCATGTTGACGCTGTTGTACTTCTGGCTGTTGTCGCTGAAGCGCCCGCTGTAGCCGATCCAGCTCTGCACGCTCGGGGTGAGCTGGGCGGACAGGCCCAGCGTCGCGGTGCCCCAGCTCGGGTCCGGGCTGAAGCCGGACAGGGCGAACGTGCCGTTCATGCTGTTCAGGCCGGCGCTGACCATGCGCGGATCGGCCTTGCTGTCGTGGTTCCAGGCCAGTTCGACGTAGGGCGACATCAGCAGGTTGTTGACCTGCCAATGGCCGCGCAGGCGCCAACCCAGCGTGGCCAGCAGCGAGTCGCGCTGCTGCCGGCCGAACCACATGGCGCTGCTGTCGCTGCCGCTCTCGCTGTAGCCGCTGACCTTCACCGTCTGCCAGTCGAGGTTGGCGAACGGCCCGGTCTGCAGCTTGTCGCCGAGGTCGAACCACCAGCCGCCGGTGACGCCGCCGCCCAGGTGCGAGCCGTCGGTCTTGCCGCTTTCGGTGCGCTGCGCGGCACCGATGCGCATGCGCCGTTCGATGTCCTTGAAGTTGGACTGGCCGAAGTTGACGTAGCCGCCCACGTAGCCGCCACCGTTGTGGTAGCCGACGTAGCCCAGGCCGCTGACGTCCTGCAGCTGGTAGCCGCCGCCACCGGAGAAGTCGGCGTTGTGGCGGCCGACGCCGAGCGCCACGCCGGCGGTGACATGTTCGCCGGCGAAGAAGTTGGCGCCCAGGGTGAAGTTGAAATTGTTGCTGTTGGTGCGCGGGGAATGATCGCTGGCTTCGAAGCGCTGCTTCGCGTAGTCGATGTTGACGAAGGTGCGCACGTCGCCGTCCTTGCCCGTGGTCAGCATCTGCTCGCGCATGACGCGGTTCTGCGCGGCGCTGGCGGCCAGCGGCGCTTCGCCGAGCAGCGAGACCTGCTCCGGCGCACGGATCACCGACAACACGTACTGGCTGAGCATCGCGTGGGCGGCGGTGGTCGGATGCACGCCATCGGCGAACAGGTAGCTCTGGTCGGTGCCCCCCGCGTAGCTGTAGGGCAGCCCCGAACCCTGCGGGCCGCACTGGATCGAACTGCCGGTGCACGCCGGCGTGGTGACGTTGCTGAAGCCGTAGGCCGAGGGGTTGGCGACCGCCTCGTTGAGCAGGGCGAACGTGTTCACCGGAATGATGTTCAGGCCGTTGGCGCTCAACTGCGCCAGCCCGCTGTTGAGCACGCCGTTGTAGAGCACGGCGAGCTGGCTGGCGCCGGCCTGCGCGGCAGCGCCGCCGGCGGCGGAGGCGGGCGTCTTGCCGAGGTCGGGCAGGTTGTAGACCACCACGTAGCGCGCGCCGGCGGCCTGCAGCGCGCCCAGCACGCCCAGCTCGGCCTGCGCCGCGCCGGTGGTGCCGGCGGCGATCGCGTTCGGATCGGTCAGCGCACCGCTCAGATAGAAGATGTCGTTGGCGCCGCCCCAGACCTGGTACAGCGCGTTGCCGTCGGCCTGGCCGCCGGTCGCGCCCAGATACATCTGCAGTTGCTGCGGAATGGTCGGTACCGCGGCGACGTTGTTGACGAAGCCGGCGCCGCCCCAGGCGAAGTCGGTGCCGCCGGCGGCCGAGGGGGCCAGGGTGAAGCCGAGGTCGCTCGCCACGTTCTCCGCCGTGGTGGTGCCGGGGTTGGTCGTGAAGCGCAGCGGCGGCTGGATCGCCGGCGCGGTGGCCAGCGAGATGTTACCGCCGTCGCTCAAGCTGTCGCCGAAGACGATGACGTTGCTGAAATCGGTAGCCGCGGCGGCGGTGCTGAACAGCAGGGCGGTGGCGATGGCGCCGGCCAGATGGCGGGTGCGAAGCATGCTGACACTCCTTCGGCCGGAATGGCCTTGTTATCTTGAAGTTACGTTACGGCATTCCATACGGAACCGCATGCTGCAGCGCATCGCCGCCGCATGCAAGCAAGTCGCGGGGAATTCAGCGCTTGCCGGCGCGCGCGAACGCCTCGGCGAAGGCGTTGCTGGACGGCGCGGGAGCCGGCTTGGGCGCGCCGCCGCCCGGGCGCGGGCCGCGGCCGTCGCGCTGGCCGCCGCGGGCATCGTTGCCGGCGCCCGGACGGCCGCCGTGCGCCTGCCCGGGTTCGTCGTCCAGCCGCATGCTGAGGCCGATGCGCTGGCGCGGCAGATCCACTTCCATCACCTTGACCTTGACGATGTCGCCGGCCTTCACCGCGTCGCGCGGATCCTTGACGAAGCTGTGCGACAGCGCCGAAACGTGGACCAGGCCGTCCTGGTGCACGCCGATGTCGACGAACGCGCCGAATGCGGCCACGTTGGTGACGCGGCCCTCGAGGATCATGCCGGGCTTGAGGTCCTTCACGTCCTCGACGCCCTCGGCGAAGCTCGGGGCGACGAACGCCGGGCGCGGATCGCGGCCGGGCTTTTCCAGTTCCTTCAGGATGTCGCGCACGGTGGGCACACCGAATTTTTCATCGGTGTACTGCTCGGGCTTCAGGCCGCGCAGGAAGCCGGTGTCGCCGATGATGTGGCGCACCTCGCGGCCGCACTGCGCGATGATCCGTTCCACCACCGGGTAGGCTTCCGGGTGTACCGCGCTGGCGTCCAGCGGGTTGTCGCCGCCGGAGACGCGCAGGAAGCCGGCGCACTGCTCGAACGCCTTGTCGCCCAGGCGCGGCACCTTCAGCAGCGCCTTGCGGTTGGCGAACGGGCCGTTGGCGTCGCGGTGCTTCACCACATTCTCCGCGACGCTGGCCGAGAGGCCGGCCACGCGCGAGAGCAGCGCGGCCGAAGCGGTGTTCACGTCCACGCCGACCGCGTTGACGCAGTCCTCGACCCGCGCATCGAGCGCGCGCGCCAGCTTGATCTGGTTGACGTCGTGCTGGTACTGGCCCACGCCGATCGCCTTCGGCTCGATCTTCACCAGTTCGGCCAGCGGGTCCTGCAGCCGGCGCGCGATCGAGACGGCGCCGCGCAGGCTCACGTCCAGTTCGGGGAACTCCCTGGCGGCGAGCTCGGAGGCGGAGTACACGGAGGCGCCGGCCTCGCTCACCACGATCTTCGACAACTTGTGCTCGGGACGGGTTTTCGCCAGCCCCTTGATCAGTTCGCCGGCCAGCTTGTCGGTTTCGCGCGAGGCGGTGCCGTTGCCGATGGCGATCAGGTCCACGCCATGCTGCTGGCACAGCCGTGCCAGCGCGGCCAGCGATTCGTTCCACTGCCGACGCGGCTCGTGCGGGTAGATGGTGTCGGTGGCCAGCAGCTTGCCGGTGGGATCGACCACCGCGACCTTGCAGCCGGTGCGGATGCCGGGGTCGAGCCCCATCACCGTCTTGGCGCCGGCGGGCGCGGCCAGCATCAGGTCCTTGAGGTTGTCGCCGAACACGCGGATCGCCTCGTCCTCGGCGCCTTCGCGCACGCGGCCGAACAGGTCCAGCGTGAGGTGCAGGTGCAGCTTCACGCGCCAGGTCAGGCGTACCGTCTCGCGCAGCCAGGCGTCGGCGGCGCGGCCGCGGTCGTGGATACCGGCGTGCGCGGCGACGCGGCCTTCGCCTTCGGCGTGGCCCTGCTCGCTGTCGGCGGCGGGGCTGAGTTCCAGTTCGATCACGCCTTCGTTGCGCGCGCGCATCAGCGCCAGCAGGCGGTGCGAGGGGATCCTGGCGATCGGCTCGACGTGGTCGAAGTAGTCGCGGAACTTCGCGCCTTCGTTCTCCTTGCCGGCGACCACCTTCGCGCGGATCTGGCCCTGCGACCACAGCCAGTCGCGCAGCTCGCCGACCAGCTGCGCGTCTTCGGCGATCGACTCCATCAGGATCGCGCGCGCGCCGTCCAGCGCGGCGCGCACGTCGGCGATGCCCTTGTCCGCGTCGACGAACGCTTCGGCGAACGCTTCCGGGGTCAGCGTGGGATCGTCGCGCAGGCCGGTCGCCAGCGGTTCCAGTCCGGCCTCGCGGGCGATCTGCGCCTTGGTGCGGCGCTTGGGCTTGAACGGCAGGTACAGGTCCTCCAGTCGCGCCTTGGTGTCGGCAGCGAGCAGGTCGGCCTTCAATGCATCATCGAGCTTGCCCTGTTCCTCGACGCTGGCCAGGATCGCCGCGCGGCGCTCTTCCAGTTCGCGCAGGTAGCGCAGGCGCTCCTCCAGCAGGCGCAACTGGGTGTCGTCGAGTCCGCCGGTAGCTTCCTTGCGGTAGCGCGCGATGAACGGCACGGTGGCGCCGCCGTCGAGCAGGTCGACCGCCGCGCGTACCTGTTCGGTCTTGGCGGCGATGTCGTGGGCAATGCGTTGTTCGATGCTGAGCATGAGACTGGAAGGATTCCTCGGGTTGCCGGCACCGGCCGGGCGGGGTCGCCGATGATAGCAAGCTGCCCGGATACCTCGGCCAGTTGCGGAGCGCTCGCCATGAGTGCGATGCGGCGCCTGTCGCCGGCGGGCCCACCGCAAACCATCAGTGAATCCACGACTAACCCTCAGGAATCCCTCAAGCAAGCGCCGCCGCGGCGGCCGATAGTGGCGCAACGGACATCAGGCGTCCGTCTGGAGGCTTTCGTGAAACGCTCGATCATCGCCACGGCCATCGCGTTCGGTCTTGCCTGTGCCAGCGGCGTCAGTGTCGCCCAGGATCAAACTCGGGCCGCCAACTTGCCGCATGTCACCGTCAATGCAGTACCGGGCCAATACGAGACCTACGTGGTCGACTTGAACCCGGACTATGGCTTGGAGGTCCTTGTCGGCAGCACGCACAGGCAGTACATGCAGGCGCAGCGGACGGCGGGCGAGCGGGAGACGCTGCGCAAGCAGGGCATGGCGCAGGCGCCGTTGGTCAGCGTGGCCATCGACAATTCGTCCGGCCCGGGTCTGTCCAGGCAGGTCAGATTGTCCGACCGCGCGCGAAACACGCTGGCCATCGTCAACGTGTATTGCCATCAAGCCGTCAGGGCCGAAGGCCGACACTGCCTACTGGTTTCCCAGCCCGTGGCGACCGGCGCGTACAGCCAGAGCCTGGCCTCGAGGCAGGGCGGGCGCCCGTCGCTGGCGCAGGTGCAGGTCGATCAGCCGCACTGAGCGGGGCTGCGTCGGGCCGGCCTGCCCGCAAGGGTCGATGGTGCTTCGCCGGCGGGGCCACGGCACGCTGACCTGGCCATGGTGTCGCCGTCGAGCAGGCAGTCAGCGAGAGGGCGGGGCCCGCTCGGCGAGCCGCAGCACCTCGAGTCGTTGCTGCTCGCGGCGGAAGTCCGCGTCGTCGGCCAGTACGCGCCAGGCCAGGTCACGGCGCAAGGCGAGGTCGTCGCGGAAGCCCTGGTCGATCGCCCGGCTCAGCGCGGCGAGGGCGGTCTGCCGGTCGCCTTCGAGCATGGCCACGACCGCGTCGCGATAGGCCAGTGCGGGTGTCGCCACGCCGCTTTCGCGCAGTCGCGCATACTCCAGGCTCAACACCGCGAGGATGGCCCGGCGCTGCGGATCGTTGGGTGGCAGCAGGGCCGTCCAGTTGGCGAGCTGGTCCAGGCACGGCTGCAGGTCGATGAAATTCAGGAACTGGTCGCCGTCGGTGAGGCGGCGGCGGCGGTGGGGCGTTCGCGCGCCCCCCGCCTCGTCGTTCGCGATCGGCGTCGGTGGGCGCGGCAGCGATGCGCCGGGCGGCGTGTCGGCGTCGTCATTCCCTGGCGGGGGCGTGTACTGCAGTTCGCCGATGAATCGGTAACCCAGACTGTGCACGGTGGCGATGTAGCGCGGCTGTGCAGAGGAATCACCCAGCGTGTGGCGTAGCTGCGAAACCACCCGGTTGAGTACTCCGGTAGTGACGTGGTGATGGCCCCAGACGCTGTTCAGCAACGTGTCCTTGCTGACCAGCTCGCCGGCGTGGCGCAGCAGGGTCACGAGCAGGGTGTAGGCCTTCGGTTCCACCGGCACCGGTTGCCCGTCGCGCTCCAGTCGGTGCGCGGCCGGCTCGACCAGGATGTTGCCGAACCGATAGATTCCATCGCTGTCAGGCTCGCTCCGACGCATGACTTCAATCACGCTGCGCAAGGCACCGGAACTTTACGCAGCCGGGGATTAGGCATGCGTTACGGCATCAGCGCGTGGTCGATGTCCGCTGCGAATCGCGCGGCAGGCATCCAAGCGGGTCGCCTGGCAGGCAGGACGACCGGCGCGGCATCGGGATGGTCCGATGCCGCTTGCGGGTCAGGCGCTGAACGAACCGCCGTTGTTCGCGGGTTTGGTCGCCGAGGGGTTGAACTCGCTGGCGCGGCCGTTCAGCACCAGGGTGCCGCAGATCATGTCGTGCAGGCCCTGCTTGCGCCGGGTCCAGCCGACCATCAGGAAGCCGATGCCCAGGATGATGGCGCTGAGGAATTTGGCGAAGTAGCGGCCCAGTGCGCGCGGAAAGCTGATCCGCCGGCCTTCCATGTCGGTGACCCGGATGCCCAGCGCCAGCTTGCCCAGCGTGCCCTGCCAGACCGAGCTTTCGCACACGGTGAAATACAGCACGCCGAGCACCACGATCAGCAGCATCGCCGGCCACATGGTGGCGTAGTAATGCATGTTGGCGGCCATCATGGCGTCGGGGTTGCCGACGGCGTCGAGGCTGGCCTGCTTCAGCGCCGCCTTGGCAGCGTCGCCGCCGAAGGCCTTTTCGATCAGCATCTGCGGGATGTACAGCACGATCGCATCGAGGATGTAGGCAGCCACGCGCTTCCAGAAGCCGGCATAGTCCTCCAGCGCCGCGGTGGTGACCCGCGGCAGCAGCGGGGCCGAGGGTGCGGCGTAGGGATTGGCGCCTGACGGCGGCGCAACCGCCGCGTCGGGAAACAGCACCGACAGCGGCTGCCAGTCAGCCAGGCCTTCATGCCAGGCAAGGTCGTCGCGGCTCACCTGGCCGCTGCGCAGCCACTGGCGCACGTCGTCTTCCTTGTACGGGCCGTGCCGTTCGCCGTCGCGGCCGATCCAGATCTCCATGCGTGCGCTCCCGTGTTGGTCAGGGTACGCATGATGCCATGAGAGTGTTGCGGCGCGCGCAGCCTCAGGCGGCGTCGCGGCGCTTCAGATGCACCAGCAGCAGCGAGATCGCCGCCGGGGTGACGCCACTGACGCGTGCGGCCTGGCCGACCGTCGCCGGCAGCGCGCGCTTCAGCTTCAGCAGCACCTCGGCCGACAGTCCGCGCACCTTGTCGTAATCGAAGCCGGCGGGAATCGCCAGCTGCTCGTGGCGGCGCTGGCGCTCGATCTCCCCACGCTGGCGCTCGAGGTAGCCGGCGTACTTCACCTGCACCTCGACCTGTGCGGCCACGTCGTCGCGCTCCACCGCCGGGCCCAGTTCCGGCACGCCGGCGAGCTTGGCGTAGTCCAGCTCGGGCCGGCGCAGCAGATCGATGGCGCTGGTCTCGCGGCTGACCGCGATGCCGAGCTGGCGCTCGAGCGCCGCGCCGCGCGCATTCGCCGGGGTCACCCACAACGCGCCCAGGCGCTGCAGCTCGCGCTCGACCGCATCGCGCTTGGCGCGCAGCGCGTCGAAGCGCGCCGGCGGCACTACGCCGAGCGCGAAACCTTGTTCGGTGAGGCGCAGGTCGGCGTTGTCCTCGCGCAGGTGCAGGCGGTATTCGGCGCGCGAGGTGAACATGCGGTACGGCTCGATGGTGCCGTTGCTGGTGAGGTCGTCGATCAGCACGCCGAGGTAGGCCTCGTCGCGACGCGGATACCACGGCGCCTTGCCCTGCACCGCCAGCGCGGCGTTGAGGCCGGCGACCAGGCCCTGCGCGGCGGCTTCTTCGTAACCGGTGGTGCCGTTGATCTGGCCGGCGAAATACAGGCCGGGGATCGTCTTGGTCTCCAGCCACGGGTGCAGGCCGCGCGGGTCGAAGTAGTCGTACTCGATCGCGTAGCCGGGGCGGGTGATGTGCGCCTGCTCGAAGCCGGGAATCGACTGCACCAGCGCCAGCTGCACGTCGTACGGCAGCGAGGTGGAGATGCCGTTCGGATAGATCTCGAAGGTGTCCAGTCCTTCCGGCTCGATGAAGATCTGGTGCGAGGACTTCTCCGCGAAGCGCACCACCTTGTCCTCGATCGACGGACAGTAGCGCGGGCCGATGCCCTCGATCTGGCCGGTGTACAGCGGCGAGCGATCCAGCGCGCCGCGGATGATCTCGTGGGTGCGCTCGCTGGTGTGGGTGATCCAGCAGCTGACCTGGCGCGGGTGTTCGTCGCGCGCGCCGAGGTAGGAGAACACCGGCGTCGGCGCGTCGCCGGGCTGCTCTTCAAGATCGCTGAAGTCGATGCTGCGCCGGTCGATGCGCGGCGGCGTGCCGGTCTTCAGGCGGTCGGCGGCGACCGGCAGCTCGCGCAGCTTTTGCGCCAGCGTGCTGGCCGGCGGGTCACCGGCGCGGCCACCGGCGTACTGCGCCTGGCCGATGTGGATCTTGCCGGCGAGGAAGGTGCCGGCGGTAAGCACCACCGTGCGCGCGTCGAAGGCGAGCCCCATCTGGGTGACCACGCCGCAGACGCGGCCGTTCTTGATGATGAGGTCGTCCACCGCCTGCTGGAACAGCTCGAGGTTCGGCTGGGTTTCCACCATGCGCCGGATCGCCGCCTTGTACAGCGCGCGGTCGGCCTGGCAGCGGGTGGCGCGCACGGCCGGCCCCTTCGACGCGTTCAGCGTGCGCCACTGGATGCCGGCGCGGTCGGCCGCCTGCGCCATCGCGCCGCCGAGCGCGTCGATCTCCTTCACCAGGTGGCCCTTGCCGATGCCGCCGATCGCCGGGTTGCAGCTCATCTGGCCGATCGTCTCGATGTTGTGGCTGAGCAGCAGCGTGCGCGCGCCGGTGCGCGCGGCGGCCAGCGCGGCCTCGGTGCCGGCGTGGCCGCCGCCGATCACGATGACGTCGTAGTGGGTCGGGTGGCGCATGGAACTGACCTGAGCGTGCAGAAAGTGACGAAACGGGGCGCCATGGTAGCGCCATCAATGCTTTGGGCGCCGCGCAGGGTGACTGGCACGCTTCCTGCTTCGAGGAAACCTGCACTTTCACGGGCAGACGCTGCGCGAGCCACGCGCGCCGAGGTCGGACGGACAGGGGTTCGATCGCGTACCAGGAAAGGAAGCAAGACGGCACCTCTCGGGGTGCCGTCGTCTTTTCCGCGGCCGCAGGAGCCGCAAAGACGAAGCCCCGCGGCGCTAGCCGCGGGGCTTCGTGCTGTTAGATCTGGCGCCCGGCGGTCTCAGGAACAGGGGGAATCCAGGATGACCGTGTTGCCGAGCGCCAGAAACCGGAAATCTGCTGGCGCCGCCCATGGCGGCTGCCGTGGAACGTGGGGCGATATTCGCCGCAAACGCGTGAACACGGGGTGACTGAAATGAAGTTTTGTGCCGGATCGCGGCAGCAGATGACGTGTTGCGTCAGTCGTGTGATTGCCTGCCCGCTTCCTCCGTGACCCAGCTCACACATGGCATGCCGGTTGCATCACCCGACGTACCCACCCACTCAGGGAAGCAATGGACATGAGCTTCGACTTCCAACCGGTTTATCCGCACCATGACCTGCTGGTCGAGATCGGCCAGGTCGAGATGGCCATCGACGGATTGAGCGAGCGCGACGACAGCGAGCGCGTGGTCCTGCAGCCGACGCTGGAATCGCGCATGCAGAGCCTGCTTGAGGCGCTGGATCATCTGGACGTCTGAATGAGATGCCCCGCCCGCGTGCATGGCGGCATCGCCGCGCATGCCAGGGCGGCCCCGGGCGCGATGCCCCCGCCGCGGCTCAGTGGTTCAGCACGCTGTCGATGATCTCGGCCAGGTTGCGCGAGAGCCCCGGTTGCTTGACCAGTTCCACGATGGCCGCCTGCGCCGCCTCGCGCCGCCGCGGCTCCAGCCGCTGCCAGCCGTTGAATGCCGTGGCCAACCGTGCGGCGACCTGCGGGTTCAAGGCATCCAGCGCCACCAGCCGTTCGGCCAGCAAGCGGTAGCCGGCGCCGTCGGCGCGGTGGAAGCCGCTCGGGTTGTTGCGCACGAACGCACCCAGCAGCGACTGCACCCGGTTCGGATTCTTCAGCGTGAACGCGTCGTCGTGTTCCAGCTGGCGCACGTGGTCCAGCGCCGGTTCGCCCGGCAACTGCGCCTGCACCGCGAACCATTTGTCCAGCGCCAGCGCATTGCCGGCGTAGCGTTCGCGATAGTCGCGCAGCGCCGCCGCGGCCTGCGGTGCCCCGCCGCGTACCAGCACGGACAGCGCGGCGAGGCGGTCGGTCATGCCGGGCGCCTCGCGGTACTGCGCGGCGGCCAGTTCGCCGGCGCCGGCAGGGTCGAGCAGCGCCAGCAGTTCCAGCACGCGGCGCTTCAACCGGCGGTGCGCCTGGCTCGATGCGTCGAGCTCGATGGTGGTGCCCACGGCCAGCGCGGCGTAGCGCTGACGCAAGGCCGCGGCGCCCAGCCGTGCGGCCAGCCGTTGCTGCAGCGCCTGGCGCAGGTTGTGGATGCGCTGGGGATCGATGGCGGTCTCGCGCTCGGCCAGTTCGACTTCGCCCGGCGGCGTCAGCAGGTCGGCGAGCAAGGCGTCGTCGATGGCACCGCCGTCGAACAGCCGGCCCAGCGCGTCGCACCAGGCTTGCAGGGCGGCGCCGTCGGTGCCGTCGCGCAGGTCCTCGTAGGCGCGGGTGGCCAGCTGCTGGCCGGCTTCCCAGCGGTTGAAGCCGTCGACGTCGTGGCCTAGCAGTAACGCCAGCTCGTCCGGCGTGTACTCGCATTCCAGGATCACCGGCGCGGAGAACCCGCGCAGCAGCGACGGCACCGGCGCGGTGACGACGTTGGCGAACACGAAACTCTGCTCGGCGTGCTCCAGCACCACCACCAGCTCGGTGGCCGGTTTGGACGTCCGGCCGTCCAGATGCAGCGGCAGCATGTCGCCGTGCGGCGTGAACAGCGCCAGCTTGACCGGGATCGGCAGCGGCGGCCGCGGCTCGCCGGTGGCGGTGTGCTGGGCCAGCGTCAGTGTGTAGGTGTGGGCGGCCGCGTCGTAACGGCCGTGCGCCTTCAGCCGCGGCGTGCCGGGCTGCGCGTACCAGGCGAGGTAGGGTGTGAGATCGACGCCGTTGGCCTCGCCCAGCGCGCCGAGGAAGTCCTCCAGCGTGGCGGCGCGGCCATCGTTGCGCTCGAAATAGCGGTCCATGCCGCGGCGGAAGCCGTCCTGGCCCAGCGCGCCGGCCAGCATGCGCACCAGCTCGGCGCCCTTCTCGTACACCGTGGCGGTGTAGAAGTTGTTGATCTCGCTGTACTGCGCCGGACGCACCGGATGCGCCAGCGGGCCGGCGTCCTCGGGGAACTGCGCGCGGCGCAGCAGGGCGATGTCCTCGATGCGCTTGAGCGGCGCCGAGTTCATGTCGGCCGAGAAGCTCTGCTCGCGGAACACGGTCAGCCCTTCCTTCAACGACAGCTGGAACCAGTCGCGGCAGGTGACGCGGTTGCCGCTCCAGTTGTGGAAGTATTCGTGCGCCACCACCGCCTCGACGTGGCGGTATTCCTCGTCGGTGGTCGAGGCCGGTGCGGCCAGCAGGCACTTCGCGTTGAAGATGTTGAGGCCCTTGTTCTCCATCGCGCCCATGTTGAAGTCATGGGTGGCGACCACGTGGAACACGTCCAGATCGTAGTTGCGGCCGTAGGTCTGCTCGTCCCAGCGCATCGCGCGTTCCAGCGCGTCCATCGCGTAGTGGCAGCGGTCGATCGCGTCGGCTTCGGCCCAGATCTTCAGCTGCACGGCGCGGCCGTCGGCGGTGACGTAGTCGCGCTCGATCTTTTCCAGCCGGCCGGCGACCAGGGCGAACAGGTAGCTCGGCTTCGGATGCGGGTCGACGAAGCGCGCCCAGTGCCGGCCGCCCTCGAGTTCGCCGGCGCCGTCGGCGTTGCCGCCGGCCAGCAGCACCGGAAAACGCGCGCGGTCGGCACGCAGGGTGACCGTGTAGCGCGCCAGCACGTCGGGCCGATCGGGGAAGAAGGTGATGTGGCGGAAGCCCTCGGCCTCGCACTGGGTCAGCAGGAAGCCGGCCTCGCGCGAGCCGGACAGGTACAGGCCTTCCAGCGCGGTGTTCGCCGCCGGACGCAGCCGCACGCGCGTCTCCAGCACGCTGCCGTCGCGGGCGCCGTCGACTTCCAGCACGTCGTCGGCGTAGCGGTAGGCGGTGGCGGGCAGCTGCCGGCCGTCGAGCACGATCGACAGCAGCTGCAGATCCTCGCCGTCCAGCCGCAGTGGTGCGTCCTGTGCGGGATCGCGGCGCAGGTGCAGGCGCGCGAGCACCTCGCTGGCGTCGATGCCGAGGTCGAAGTCCAGCTCGACCGTTTCGACCCGCCAGGCAGGGGCGCGGTAGTCGCTGAGGCGGATCGGGGCGGAAGGTTGCTGGGCGAGGGCGGGCATGGGGAATGGGGTGGGAATGGAGACTGCTCAGGTTAACATGGGGTGTTTGAGCCGCCGGAGAACCCTCGTGAGCACGACGCGATATGCCGCCGGATGCAGCCGCCTCGACGGGCTGGACATCGTGGTGCTGGGTGACGCGGGCAGCGGCCGGCGGGTGCGCATCGCGCGCCATGGCGCGGCCCTGCTCGGCTTCGAGGTGGTCTTCGCCGGAGCCACGCGCGACCTCGCCGATGGTTATCGCGACGCGGCCGAAGTGGTCGCTCGCCCCGGCTCGCGCTTCGCCATCATGGTGCCGTTCGCCGGGCGGATCGCCGATGCACGCTACCGCTTCGACGGTCAGCCGCAGGACCTGCAGCCAGGCGTCAGCGGCGCCGCGCGCGCCAGCCGGCATGGCTTCGTGCGCGACGTGGATTTCGACCTCGCCGCGCTGAGCGCCGACGACCGCAGCGCGCAGGTCACCCTGACCACCTCCGCGATCCGTCCGCAGCCGGGTTATCCGCACGCGATCGACTTGGCGGTGACGTACACCCTGGACGCCGGCGGCCTGACCCTGGAAGCGCGCATGCGCAACGTCGGCGACCGCGCGGCACCGTGTTTCTTCGGCTGGCATCCGTATTTCCGGGTGGCCGATGGCGAGGTCGATGGCTGGGAATTGCAGATCCCTGCGCAGACCCTGATCCGCACCGGCGCCGACCTGATCGCGCTGGCCGGCGAGGAAGCGTACGTGGCGCTGGACGATGCGCCGGCGCTGGATTTTCGCGAACCGCGGCGGATCGGCGACAGCATCCTCGACCAGGGCTACACCGACCTGGCGGCGGACGCCGACGGCCGCAGCCGCACCCGCCTGCGCGATCCGGCCAGCGGGTTCGCCATCGCGGTGTGGCAGGAGCGCGGCGTGATGCACGCGTTCACCGCCGACACGGTGAGCCGCGATGCGCGCCGTGCCGTCGCACTGGAGCCGATGGAATGCATGGCCGATGCGTTCAACCGACCCGAGTGCGCCGACGCAGTACGCCTGGAAGCCGGTGCCGAGCGTCGTTTCCGTTGTGGGGTGGAGATCGAATCGTGATGAATGCGTTGCCCAGCTTTGAGCAAGTCCGCGACGCCGCCGCGCGCATCGCGCCGCATGCGCGGGTGACCCCGGTGCTGCGCAGCGCGGCGCTGGATGCGCTGGCCGGCGCGGAGCTGCACTTCAAGTGCGAGAACCTGCAGCGCGGCGGCGCGTTCAAGTTCCGCGGCGCCTGCAATGCGGTGTGGTCGCTCGACGACGCGCAGGCCGCGCGCGGCGTGGTCACCCATTCCTCCGGCAACCACGGCAACGCGC
>Ga0209916_1000587_pt1 | contig 52902 bp, 41 predicted proteins | sample ThiBio_1000_plan_FD_183956 | JGI IMG/M metagenome (GOLD analysis project Ga0209916, IMG submission 183956) | Wastewater bioreactor microbial communities from Cape Town, South Africa - Thiocy_solids_2 (SPAdes) | ecosystem: Engineered > Bioreactor > Thiocyanate-remediating > Anaerobic-Aerobic ... | reverse complement strand
GGCGCTCCACACCGCGATGGTTCGGGCGATCGTCTGGCGCGAGGCGTCGGATGCCGCCGGCCCCGGAGAAGTTCTCGCCCGCCTGAACGAGCGGCTGTGCAAGGATCTCCCGGAGGAGCACTTCGCGACCGCGTTCTTCGCCTGGTTCGAACCGGGATCGAATCGGATCCGCTTCGCAAATGCCGGTCATCCTCCCGCCTTGTTGCGGCATGTTTCGGGCCCGGCCACCGAACTCTTACCGACGATGCCGCTCCTCGGCATCCTCCCCGACGTGCCCGAGGCCGACGCCACGGTGGACTTCCGGCCCGGCTCTAGGCTCCTCATGTTCTCCGACGGCCTCGTGGAAGTCGCCGACTCCTCTGGCAGTTTGTGGGGCACGGCGGAGCTGGCGGAACTCCTCACGCCTCGCGAGGATGCCACGCCCGATCAGGTCGTCGCTCGCCTGCTCGAACGCCGGGCGGAGGTGGCGTCGCCCGACTCGCCGCGGGACGACGTGACCGTGGTCGTCGTCGAGTATCAGCCGATGGTGGCGATGGATCGCGGCGCGATTGCGGCTACCGATCCCGAGAGGGCTGTGCGGTGAGCGGAGGCGGTCGCTGTTTATCCTCGGGCTCCTCGACGGGCTCCTGGAGTCCCCCGGTGACTCCCCAAGGCGTCCGAACAACGAGCCTCAGCGTGGCCGCCCGGCCGCCCGGGTGTCCGGGCCATACCGGCCCGCAATTTGCGAGCCTCCACTGCCGGCCCTCGATCGCATCGACGCCACCGGGCGGACGCGATCGGAGTGGCAAACGAACGGTGGAGCAGGGATCTCCTCATCCTCAGACGGGACAGAGGCGATCGGGCTCAACTTGGTCCACCGGAGCCCCTTGCGAGGGGTGGACGGTGGCGGTTCGCATCGTGCGGGCCGTCGACATTGTGTGTCGCACCAAGAGGAGAACGAGCTATGGACCGTCGCGAGATGCTGGGCGTCGTGGGTGCTGGGGCTGCGGGACTGGTCGCGATGGGCGGGACGGCCCGGGCCGACGACAAGGGGCCGCATGCGGAGCACCTCAAGACGCTCGACGAGTGCGCGAACACCTGCGGCCGGGCGGCCCACCACTGCCTGGAGCAGCTGCGCAAGGGTGGACAGAACGCCGAGGCGCACGTCCTGGCCCACGAGTTGGCGATGGACTGCCAGGCGACGTGTTCGCTGGCGACCGACCTGACGGCCCGGGGCAGCCGGGTGGCCCACCACGTCCACGGGGCGTGCGCCGAGGTCTGCGCCCAGTGCGCCAAGGCCTGCGAGCAGGCCGGCGACGACGAGATCATGAAGGAATGCGTCCGGGTCTGCCGCGAGGCCGAGAAGATCTGCCGGCAGATGTCCCAGCAGGGCCAGCGCGGCGGCACGCGCTAAAGGCGGGGCGTCCCTCCGGCGGAGTGTTCCAGTCCGCCTCCCGCCCGAGCGCGTTGGCGTTCGGGCGGGGTGTCCCTCTCTCCGCGAGTCCTATGCGAGGAGCAAAGCCGGGTGTGCCCGCTCGGGGAAGATCCGGAGAGCGCGAGTCCAGTGCGCGACGCGATCGGGTCGCCCCCCGCCATGGTTGCGCCGGCTCGGTCGAAGATGCTGGTGCAAGCGGCCCATGCTGTTGCGGGTCCACGGAGAGGAGACGATGACTACGAACACTGCGACGGCCAAGGTCAAGGATCCCGTGTGCGGGATGATGATCGACCCGGCGTCCGCCGCTGGTTCGAGCGAGCACTCAGGGGAGGCTTACTTCTTCTGCTCCGCCTCGTGCAAGCGAAAATTCGATAGCGATCCGTCACCGTTCGTCCCCTCTAAGAGAATCGTGCCAGCCGAAAGTCGGCACCACGACCACTCGTGTAGCAACTACGGCGGCGAGTCTCGCGCGCCCCTCAAAGACCCGGTCTGCCGGATGGATGTCACTCCGGAATCGGCTGCCGGCTCGCACGAGCACGATGGCAAGACCTATTACTTTTGCAGCAAGGGGTGCCTTGAGAGGTTTAGGGCCGATCCCGAGCGGTTTCTCGGCAAGGATACGGGGCACCGAGCCCCGCACGTCGCAACGGCTGCCGTGTCGGGCGAGGTGAAGTACACCTGCCCGATGCATCCCGAGATCGTCCGAGACAAGCCCGGGAGCTGCCCCATCTGCGGCATGGCGCTAGAGCCGATGACGGCCACGGGCGACGATACAAATCCAGAACTCGCGGACATGACCCGGCGGTTCTGGGTATGCGCGCTGCTGACGGCCCCGATGCTCTTCGTGATGGTGGCCGAGGCGATCCTTGGTCAGGACACGCTTGCCCGCGTCCTCCCGGGGCGATTGCTCGCCTGGGGGCAGCTCGCGCTCGCCACGCCCGTGGTCCTCTGGGGCGGATGGCCGTTCTTCGAGCGGGGCTGGCAGTCGCTTGTGAATCGAAGCCTCAACATGTTCACGCTGATCGCCATCGGCACCGGGGCGGCCTACCTCTATAGTTTGGTCGCAACCGTCCTGCCCGGCTTCCTCCCCGAGGCATTTCGCGGCCACGGCGGCCATGTGCCGGTCTACTTCGAGGCGGCCGCCGTCATCGTGACGCTCGTCCTCTTGGGTCAGGTGCTCGAACTCCGCGCCCGGAGCCAGACATCGTCTGCCATCAAGGCCCTCCTGAGCCTCACGCCCAAGGTCGCACGACGCCGCGTCGAGGGAGGCCACGAGGAGGACGTCTCGCTCGAGGATGTCCAGGTCGGCGACCACCTGCGGGTCCGTCCAGGCGAGAAGGTCCCGGTGGATGGTATCGTCACGGAGGGCAAGAGCGCCGTCGACGAGTCGATGGTGACGGGCGAGCCGATCCCGGTCGAGAAGGTGGCGGGCGACAAGCTCATCGGTGGGACAGTCAACGGCACGGGCTCGCTCGTGATGGTGGCGGAGCGGGTGGGCTCCGAGACGATGCTCTCCCGGATCGTCCAGATGGTGGCGGACGCCCAGCGGACGCGCGCTCCGATCCAGCGGCTCGCCGATGTCGTTTCGGCGTACTTCGTGCCCACGGTGCTCATCGTCGCCGTGGTCTCGTTCATCGCGTGGGCGATGTTCGGGCCCGAGCCGCGGATGGCGTACGCGCTCGTCAACGCCGTGGCGGTCCTCATCATCGCCTGTCCCTGCGCCCTGGGGCTCGCCACCCCCATGTCCATCATGGTCGGCACGGGTCGGGGGGCGCTGGCGGGGGTGCTCATCAAGAACGCCGAGGCGCTCGAGGTCATGGAGCGGGTGGACACCATCGTCGTCGATAAAACGGGGACGCTGACCGAGGGAAAACCATACCTCGTTTCAATCGTCCCGGCGTCGGGACAGGATGAATCGGAACTTCTCCGCCTCGCGGCGAGCCTCGAGCGCGGGAGCGAGCATCCGCTCGCCGCCGCCATCAGCGCGGGCGGTACGGCGCGGGGGGGGCGCCTCTCGGAAGCCGAGTCGTTCGAGTCGGTGACGGGGAAGGGCATCCGAGGCATGGTCGAGGGCCGGCGCCTCGGGATCGGCAGCCGGAGGTTCCTCAAGGAGTCGGGAATCGACGCCAGCGAACTCGCCACGCGGGCGGACGAGCTCCGCGAGGACGGTCAGACGGTGGTCTTCGTCGCGATCAATGGTCGCCTGGGGGGCGTCCTCGGCGTCGCCGACCCGATCAAAGACTCGGCGGCGGAGGCCGTGAGGAAGCTGCACGCCGAAGGGTTGAAGGTCGTGATGCTGACGGGCGACAACAGGACGACCGCCCTCGCCGTCGCGCGGAAGCTCGGTCTCGATGATGTCCGCGCGGAGGTCCTCCCCGAGGAGAAAGGAGAAGTCGTGAAGCAGCTTCAGGCCGAAGGACGCGTCGTCGCGATGGCAGGCGATGGCATCAACGACGCCCCGGCCCTGGCGCAGGCGAACGTGGGCATCGCGATGGGAACGGGGACTGACGTGGCGATGGAGAGTGCGGGTGCCACGCTCGTCCGGGGCGACCTCCGCGGGATCGTCCGACTCCGGAAGCTCAGCCGCGCGACGATGCGGAACATCCGCCAGAACCTCTTCTTTGCGTTCCTCTACAACGCGCTCGGGATACCGATCGCCGCAGGCGTGCTGTACCCGTCCTTCGAGCTGCTCCTGAGCCCGATGATCGCGGGTGCCGCGATGACCCTGAGTTCAGTCTCAGTCATTATGAACTCCCTGCGACTTAGGAGAATCCGGCTCTAATGATCGATCCAGTAGCTTCCTGCTGATCCCGTAAGAGGCCTGCCCCGCAATTTCCCTGATCCGGACCATTCGTCATCCAGGCGTGCGGGCGGAGAACCACATTGATTTCTGCGTGGCCGGGGCGGGTGGCCCGGTGACCAGTGAATAGTTCCTCGGGACGATGCGAACCGGACGGACGCTCCTCAGAACACGCTTAGCGGATGCTCCTGCCGCTGCCGATCTCTTGCAACTTGCTCCCGAAACGTCGCCCTGGGCCTTGCGGGATCGCCGTGCGGGGTTCCACCGGACGGCTCGGAAAGGTCCGGACCTGGCCCGGCCTCGGGCTGGGGAGCGGCGTCCGCCTTGGCGTGGCGGCGGATGCGGGTGGTGATGGGTTCCTCCGCCGTGGCGACGCGGCGTGGGGCCGTGAGGGGCGGGGCGGCTTCGATGGTGTGCCCTACCTTCAGCGTCTTGATCCGCTCGGCGAGGTCGTGGACCGGCGGGAGCGATCCTGCGTTTGGGTCGTGGGGCGGTGCCGCCAGGGCAGCCTTGAGCTCATCGCGGAGATGGGTCAGATCCGCCAGATAGGCATCGTGCGGGAACGGCACGCCGAGCCGCGCCTCGTGGTCCCGGAGTTGGCCCCGGGCGAGGGCGAGGTCTTGCTCCACGGCGTCGCGCCGGGCCTCGTAAGTGCCCGCCAGGCGCTCCAGGGCGTTCAGGACGGCGCGAGGACCGTGGTGCTCCCGCGATAGCGGGGCCTGTCGAGTCGTTACCCCGTCGAGGACGACCTCGGGGGCGGAATTGGGGTGTAGCACCACGCCGAAGCGTAGGCCCCGGTACACGCCGAGCGGGAACTGGGCCGTTTTCAGGATGCCCTCGGGCAAGGCATCCAGACGTTTGCCGAGGAACCCGAGCACGTCATCGTGGTGGATCTCGCGTCCGCCGAGGGCGATGGGATCACCCGCGTGGGCGGTGACTGTCGCCAGGTCGGCCCGCAGTCCCTCCAATCTCCCTTCCAACCTCGCGATGGACTCGGGCAGCTCGCGCAGGGCGCGGCGGGCGAGGTACTGCTCATCGGTGTGGTTCTTCTTGAGGATCGCCAGCCGCTGAAGCTCGGCGTCGGCCTCGGCCAAAGTCAGCACCGCCGGGTTGCCCGAGGCGATCGCCTTGACCTCGGCGTAGGAGAGCTCCTGGCCGCCGATGTCCTCGGCTCGCCGCACGGCGCTCTCGCCGGTCATCACCTGCGCGATGAACCGGGCTTTGGTCTCCAGAGCCTGCCACATGTAGGCGTCGAACGAGCCCTCAGTGACGTAGCGGTAAACCGCCACCCGGTCGTTGTCGTTGCCCTGGCGGAGGATGCGGCCCTCGCGCTGCTCGACCTCGGCCGGCTTCCAGGGGGCGTCCAAGTGGTGCAGGGCCACCAGCCGCTTCTGCACGTTGGTACCGGTGCCCATCTTCGCCGTGCTGCCGATCAGCACCCGCGTCGAGCCGGCCCGCACCCGGTCGAAGAGGGCCTGCTTCTTGGCGTCCGAGTCGGCGTCGCCGATGGCGGCGATCTGCTCCCGTGGGATGCCAAGGGCGACCAGCTTGGCGATGATCTCCTCGTAGACGCCGAAGCCCCAGGGGGTCGGGTTCACCCCCAGGTCGCAGAAGACCATCTGCGCGCCCCGGCGGTCGGCGGTCTGCCGCCAGATTCGGGCCACGTTGTCGGCCAAGGCGTTGATCTTCGAGCCGGGGTGGTCCGCCGCCGTGGGCGAGAGTAGCCGGGCGTCCAGGGCCAACTTGCGGCCGTCGGTGGTGATCGCCAGGGCGTTGTCCTCGCGCGGATCGACCTTCTCCGTCCGCAGCCGTTCGTAGCGCCGCACCAGCCCGGCCTGCGCTTCGACCTGCTCCTCGGACATCGGGCAGGCGACCACGGCCGGCTTGCCACCGTCCAGCTCCGGCCGGGGCAAGTCGAGCGTCTCGGCCGTCCGCACGTCGGCGAACGCCCGGAACATCTGCTGGAGTTCGGGCAGGTTGGTGAACCGGGCGAACCGGCTGCGAGGCCGCAGCGATGCCCCGTCGGGCGAAATCTCCATCGTGTCCACCACCTCGCCGAAGGTGGCCGCCCAGCCGTCGAAATGCTCGATGCCCCGGCTCCGCAAACCCTCGGGATCGAGGAACCGCTGCATCGTGTAGAGTTCCACCATCGTGTTCGAGATCGGCGTGCCGGTGGCGAAGGTGACGCCGTGGCCGGGGTGCTTTTCTCCCAGGTGGCGGGCCTTCATGTACAGGTCGAAGGCCCGCTCGCTGCCGCCGGTCTGGATGCCGGCGACCCGTTCCATCTTGGTCGGCGTCTCCAGGTTCTTGAAGTAATGGGCCTCGTCGATGAAGACGTGATCGACCCCCAGTTCGTCGAAGACCAGGCCGTCATCCTTCTTGTCCTCGGCGGCCAGGCTCTTAAGCCGCTCCTCGCGGCGGGCCTTCTGCTTCTCGATTGTCTTGATGATGTTGCGTGGCGTGCTGCCGCCGGCATGGTCACGCAGCAATTGGTCATACTCGACGATCTGCTCCCGCAGGAAACGCTCCTGATAATCCTTCGACATGCCGATCCGCTCGAAACTCGAATGGGTGACGATGATGCCGTCCCACTCGCCGCCGGCGATCTTGGCCGTCAGCAACTTGCGGCGGTCGCGGGCCAGGTCGTCCTTGGTGGCCACCAGGAGCTTGGCGTTGGGATAGAGCTGCATGAATTCGCGGGAAAACTGCTCCAGCATGTGGTTGGGCACGACGTACATCGGCTTTTTGACCAGCCCGGCCTGCTTGAGCTTCATGCCGGCGGCGGCCATCGTGAACGTCTTACCCGCCCCCACGGCGTGGGCCAGCAGCGTGTTGCCGCCGCTCATGCCCCGCCACACCGCGTCCTTCTGGTGCGAGCGCAGCTCGACGCCCCGGCTCATGCCCGGGAACTCCAGGTGCGAGCCGTCGAACAGCCGGGGCCGGAGGTTGTTGTAGATGTCGTTGTAGGTCCGCACCAAACGCTCGGTGCGTTCGGGCTCGGCGAACACCCAGGACTTGAACCGCTCCTTGATGAGCTTCTGCTTCTCGCGAGCGGCGAGCGTCTCCTCCTGGTTGACCGCCCGCTCCTCGCGATCGCCGTGGTGGATCGTATCGTAGATCACCGGAGTCTTCATGTTTAGGACCAGGTCCAAGAGCCAGGTGCCGTTGGCCCGGGGCGTGCCGTACTCGGCGGTGGCGGCCACCGACGCCTCGGCGGTGTGGCTGGCCTCGACGCTCCAGAGGGCGTCCTTCTTCAGATGGCCGACCTGGACGGCCGAGGGCGCGACCCGGAACAGCTCGGCGGCGAACGCCTGGACGTCGGCCTCCGGCAGCCAGGGGGCTCCGAGGGCGGCGTCGATGTCGCCCGGCAGCACGTCCTCGGGCTGCACCGCCCGCAGGGCTTCGGCGTTGCGGGCGTAGTCCGGCCCGGCCCGCTCGGCGGCTTTGAGCTTGGCCCGCACGTCGCCCGACAGGTACACATCGGCGGTCCTCCAGGTCTTCGTCTCCGGGTCGCGATAGATCAGGTCGCCCAACTCGGCGACGACGGCCGTCTCGGGCTGGCCGTAGAGCCGGGCGATCAGGGGCAGATCGACGCCGCCGGTGCGGTCCAGCGACACCAGCAGACCCTCCTCGGCCGATGCGACGGCCGTGATGGGCGGGCTCTCGCCGACGACGTCCCGCAGCAGGATCGGCGCCTTGACCGCCTTGCCGGTCGTCTCATCGTACTCCTCCAGGGCCATGACCAGCATGGCGTCCGGGTCCTCGCGGAACTTCGCCAGGTTGGGCATGCGGCGGATGACGCCGCCGTCCTTGGCCGGGGTGAAGGTCGTCTTGTTGATCGGTCCGTGGGCGGCGACGAAGCGGTCATACGCCCGGTTGAGCGCCCGGCGGGCCTCGTCCCGATGGGCCTCGGGCCAGCCCTCGTTCTGGGATTGGAGCACGCGGCGGGCGAGGTCGCGCAGCTCGATCAAGGCCCCGATCTTGCGGCCCCCCGGCGTGCCGTCGGCCCGCAGCAGCACGCCGCAATAGGTGACCGGCTCTCCCCGACCCCCCTCCACCTGGCGGATGATCCGATCGTCGCCGATGAACATGCTCCCCTCGGTGACGTGCCGCTCGGGCGGCGGCGGCGTGAAGGCGGGCGCGGGCTCCTCGGCGACGGCCGCCGCCCGCGTCGGCGCCAGTTCCGGCAGGCGTCCGACGGCCGCGTCGAGCCGCGTGGCCAGGTCGCCTTCGGAGACGACGCTGTAGCCGTCCTCCCCGCCGTAGAGCCGGTCCTTGCGGCTCCAGGCGCCGAGCACCTGCTCGGGATGGTTCAGGAAGTAGCGGTTGATCGCCACCTCCACGCCCTCGATCGCGAGTGGCCCGGTGGCCAGCCACGCGGGGTCGGCGTGCCGGGCCGGCACGCCGGGGGTCCGCTTGCGGAGGAACACGATGTCGGTGACGACCGCCGTGCCCTCGCGCTTGAAGGCGTCCGACGGCAGCCGAATCGCCCCCAGGAAATCGGCCCGGTCGGCCAGGCATTCGCGAGTGGCGGCGTTCTGCTTGTCGAGCGTGAAATGGCTCGTCACCAGCGCCAGGACGCCACCGGGCTTCAGCGCGTCGAGCGACTTCGCCAGGAAAAAATCGTGCAGGGGGAGCCGTTGGCCCTTGTAGTCGAGCCGCACGTCGGCGAACGGCGGGTTGCCGATCACCGCGTCGAGGCGGCCCTCGGGCAGCTTGGTGTCGCGGAAGTTCTCGATCCGGATGTCGGCGTCGGGGTGCAGCGCGCGGGCGATGCGGCCCGAGACCGAGTCCAGTTCGACGCCGATGAACCTCATGCCCTCGCCGGCTCGGCCCAGGAAATTGCCGGTGCCGCAGCCGGGTTCCAGCACGGTGGCGTCCCGGGGCACGCCGAGGCGGCGAACCGCCCGGTGCATGGCGTCGATCACCGTCGGCGACGTGTAGAAGGCGTTATAGGTGCTCCGTTTGGCCGAGTCGTATTCCTCGGGTGCCAGCAGCGATCGCAGCTCGTCGCCGAGGGCTTGCCAAGTGGCGTCCTTGTACCGGCCGGTGACGGGATCGGGGAACAGCGACAGGGCCACCGCCCCGAAGCCGCCGAAGCGGGCGAGGATGTCGCGTTCCTCGGCAGTGGCGGGCCGATGCGCCCGCTCGACGGCGTGCAGCGTCTTGATGGCGGCGAGGATGTCGCGGGCCTTGGCTTTCTCGCCGCGCGCGATGGTGGACGGGTCGGTTTCTTCCCCGACGCGGTCCCCCTCGTGGCCGTGAGGCCCTGCCTTTGGGGGCCTTTCGCCGGGGACCGATGCCAGACCGACCGCTCGCGATCCGCGCAAGGGAGCAAGTGGGCTGGGGTCGCTGTTCTCGCCGGCGGGGCTCGGCGGCAATCGCGGCGAGGCGGCGCTCGTCAGCGGCGGCGAGCTGAAAATCGGCAGCAGTGGCTGGCCGCGCGATGCCCTTACGCGGGCGGCGTGGGTCGGCGGAGGGAACTCATCGCCGCGTCGAGCGACAGGGGATCCGCCTCGTCCGTCGGAGACGCGGAGTGCAAACGGTCCCGCAGGTCCCGTATCGCCAACTCCAGCGCCTCGGCCGCCACCTGGCTCGGGTCGCCGCCTGGCCGATGGCGGGCGATCACCCCCTTCCACGCCTCGTGGCCGGCTTTCAGCTCGAGTGCATAGACCTCCATCACCGTCAGTACCATCTTGGTGCTGCGGAGTCGCTCGTACAGTTCCGGCTGGTCCTGGATCAGCTCCAGGGCGATCGTCTTGTAGTGCATGCGGGCCTCCTGGCGGGTTGGGGGTGAGGGCGTCCTGGAGCGAGGCGGTCGCGCCGGCGTCCGACGTAAACCCCGGTAACAGGGGCGTCCGGGAAGAGGGCCGAAATTTCATGGACGAGGCATGGCTGACCGATCGCTGTTTGTCCCCGTGTTAGCACGGATCGGGCCGTCGCGCAACGGCCTTCTGGCCGGCATCGTGGCGGCGACCAACGAGGACGCGGCCCGGCCCTCACCGTCCCCGGCCCTGGTCCCTCTCGGACTCGTACCTCTTGTTGAGGTCGCGCAGCAGCACGTGCCCGGCGCTCGTCAACGACGCCAGCGCCATCGCGACCATGCTCACCATCGCCACGGTCTGGAACACCCGGCAGCCGGAGTCTCTCGACATCGCCATCGATTCCTTGGCGATCGTCAGTGCGCTGGGGTGGGGTGACATTCCGCTCATGGGCCGAACCGTAGGGCACTCTCCTCGACCCGTCAACAAATTTCGACGCGGGCGACCGTCCGCGTTATCGACACGCCTCTGGGCGTCGGCCCGACCGGCTTCGCCCTCTCCTGGGTCAGTCGTCCAACTCAGCGGCCGGTCACGCGATCCGGGGGAAACCGTTTTCACGGTGAAAACGGCCGGCCTCCCGTCCTTAGCCGAGCTAAGGGGAGACGCCTGACGAAATCCATCAATTTTGTGGGATGCAACAAACCGCTTGTCCGAGTGGAAATCATCCATATGATTTACTCCAGCAAGTTGCATCACTCCTCCGGTTGATCCCCATGCTGCGAATCCACGAAGTCACCTCGGCCACGCACGCGAAAGCCTACTACGCGGCCAGCGACTACTACACCGAAGGGCAGGAGGTCGCGGGCGCGTTCATGGGCAAGCTCGCCGAGCGGCTGGGCCTCTCCGGAACGGTCGATCGAGCCAGCTTCGAGGCCCTCTGTGACAACCGGGACCCGAGGACGGGCAAGCCGCTCACGCCGCGGACCAACGCCGAGCGGCGGGTCGGCAAGGACTTCGTGTTCTCCGCGCCGAAGTCCTTCAGCATCGTCGAGGCCCTGGCCAGCGAGAACGAGCGGCAACGCCTCCTGGGGGCGTTCAACGACGCCATCGCGGAGACGCTTTCCCAAGACATCGAGCCGGACGTGCAAACCCGCGTCCGCGCCGGCGGGGCGGACGCGGACCGCACCACGGGCAACCTGCTAGCGGCGGCCTTCGACCACTCGACCGCCCGGCCGGTCGGAGATGCGGCCCCCGACCCCCACCGGCACAAGCACGTCCTGGTCTTCAACGCCACCCACGACCCGGTGGAATGCCGGATCAAGGCCGGGCAATTCGGCAACATCAAACGAGACGGCGAGTATTACACCGCCGCGTTCTACGCGCGGCTCGCCTCCCGGCTCGAAGGCATGGGCTACGCGATCGACCGTCGCGGCGGCAAGGCGTGGGAAATCGCCGGGGTGCCGCAACCGGTGATCGACAAATTCAGCAAGCGAACCGAGGAGGTCGAGGCCGAGCACGCCGACCGGCTGCTGAACGATCCCGATTACCGGCCGGGCAACAAGCATGAGTTGGGGGCCAAAACCCGCTCCAAGAAGCAGAAGGAGCTGACGCCGGACCAGCTCCGCAAGGAATGGGACGGCCAGCTTACCGACGCGGAGCGGGAAGCCCTGGCGGCGGTGTACCGCAAGGAAGTCGCCAAGGGGCCGGAGGTCACGCCTGGCCAGGCGGCGGCGTTTGCCATCGCCCATTGCAGCGAACAGCTTTCGGTGGTGCCGGAGCGGGAATTGAAACGGGTGGCCCTGCTGCACGGCCTGGGCCATGTCACGCCGGACCAGATCGCCGGTGAACTGCCTCGGCATGGCGTGCTTACGGCCGAGATCGACGGCCGGAAGATGGCCACCACAAAAGAACTTCAGGCCGAGGAACGGGCCATCATCGCCTTCGCGGCTCGCGGACGCGGCGGCGTCCGCCCGGTGGGCGTGCCGGATGGCCTGGAACGCGGCAAACTCAACGATGGCCAGTGGGAAACCGTCATCGGCCTGCTCTCCTCCGAAAATCGGGTGAATCTCTTCGAGGGTCCGGCCGGGGCGGGCAAGTCCTGGTCGCTCAAGAAATTCGATGAAGGGATGCGGCTGGCGGGCAAGCCCGTGACCTACCTGGCCACGTCAACCGATGCGGTGGGCGTGCTGGAAAGGGACGGCTTCGAGGTCAACACCGTGGCCCGGTTCCTGCTCGACGAGCGGATGTGGGACGCGGCCAGGGGCGGGCATGTCGTCGTCGATGAGGCCAGCATGCTCGGCCATAAGGACGCGGCCCGCTTCTTCGACCTGGCGGACAGGCTGGATTTGAAAGCGGTCCTCGTGGGCGATCCGATGCAACACGGCTCGGTGCCTCGCGGGGCCTTGATGCGGATCCTCAAGGAATACGCGGGCATTCAGCCGTTCCTCCTGACGGAGATCATGCGGCAGGAAAACGCCGATTACCGGGCGGCGGCGAAGATGTTCTCGGAGGGCGACACGCTTGGTGGATTCGTGGGGCTCGACCGACTGGGATGGATCCAGGAAGTTACCGTCCCGACGGATCGCTACAGGCGGATTGCCGCCGAGTATCTGAAGGCCCTGGACGACAAGAAATCGGTGCTGGTGGTGAGCCCCACCCACGCCGAGGCGGCCAAGATCACGCGGGAAATCCGCGACCTGCTCCGCGAGTCCGGGCGGCTCGGCGAGGAGGATCGAGTCTTTACCCGCCTGGCGCCGGTCAACGCCTCCGAGGCGGAGCGCGGTCAGGCCAGCACGTTCCGACCGGGCGACGTGCTCCAATTCCACCAGAACGCCAAGGGCTTCAGGAAGGGACAGCGGCTCACCATCACCGATCCCAGCGACGCCCCCGTCTCGGAAGCGGCGAAGTTCTCGCTCTATCGGCCCGGGGCCATCGCCCTGGCCAGCGGCGACAAGATCCGGTTCACCGCCACGGTCAGGACTCGCGACGGCAAGCACAAGCTCACCAACGGCTCGACGCAGGCCGTCGCCGGGTTCACGCCGGGCGGCGATATCGAGCTGGAAAACGGCTGGGTGGTCCCGGCCGATGCGGGTCATTTCCGAAGTGGCTTCGTCGAGACCTCCTTCGGCTCGCAAGGCCGCACCGTCCAGCGGGCCATCCTGGCAATCGCCTCGGATTCCCTGCCCGCGACGAACCAGGAACAAATGTATGTGTCTAGCAGCCGGGCCAGGGAGCGGATGACGCTCTACACGGATGACAAGGAGGCGGTCCGCCAGGCAGTGCAACGCAGTTCGCGGAAACTGGCGGCAACTGACTTGATAGCGAAGCATCGCCAGATGGCCGACCTGATGCGGCAGCATCACGAGCGGCGTCGGCGGTCGAAAGTCATCGCCCACATCCGGGCGGCGTGGCAAGCCGCCCAGCAACGGCGACAACAACCGGAAAGGCAGCAGGTGAGCTATGGCCGATAGCATGACCCGCCCCCGGGCGGTCCCCCCGTCGAGCATTCGGGCACTGGTCGAGCGGGGGCAGCAGGCGGCGGCGAGCCAAGCGGAAACGCCGGGGCAGGACGGCGCGATCTCGGAGCGGGATGATCCCCTCCCCCGGCCTGGCGATGCCTACCGGGTGCATTCCCGGCACGGCAACAAGCCGGAATTGACCATGCATTTCGTCCTCAAAGGCTTCGCCTATGAGGGCTTTTCCTACGCGGACTTCGAGCGGGTTCGGCTGGTGCCCGGCGATAAGCCGGGCAGCGGCCCCGTGCTGATCGTGCGGTTCAGCGGCAGCGTGGTGACGGATGTGCGGATCGAGGGACGGCACCTGCATTCGCTCTACCACTGGATCGGCCTGCATGGCGTGTCTTGGGTCTGGGAGCATCCCGGACACGCGGACTTCGCCGATGAAGCGGAGCCGATCATCAAGCGGATCACCTTCCAGGAGGCCCAACGCTGACCCGGCGAGCGAGCGCGGCCGGAGGGATGGGGCCGGGCTTCCCCGGCCCGGCCCTTCAGTAATCGTCGGGCATCAATACCGTGGTCACGCTCCGGTCGGCCTCGGTGATGATCCAGAAGCGGTCAACCCCGTGGCCGTACACCGATAGGAGCCGGTAGCCTTCGCGGAGCGAAAACTCGTTCTCCCGCCGGTCCTCTTCGCCGACCTCGCCCCAATCGCCAGCAGCGTGGCGTTTCAAGCCCTCCCGCACGGCGGCCGGGTCGAGTTGGGCCGATGCGTTGGCCGTGATGACGACCTGGCCAAGCGGGAATTTCGGGGATTTGATCGCGATGATGCTAATTACCATGATTTGTTACTCCATTTGTGGTTTCGGTCCTCATGGCCCGGCCGGCAAGCCCTCTCCGCTTGCCGCCTCGCCATAAGACAGAATGGATGCCCTCCGTTCGGGGGTCGCGGCCGTCACAGCCCCCGGGCCAGCAACGAACGGCTGCGTGAGGTTGGCGGCCCGCCGCCTAGCGAACGCGGTGTTCGGCTGTGCCGACCGGCGGGCTTGACGGGTCTCTTCCGCGCAGGGGGACACCTCCCCCTTCGGTCTGCCCAGGGAGTTGGCGTGCCCTGCCGGGCACGCGCCGCGGATCGTTGGGGCGTCTTTGGAATGGGATCGGGATGAGGCTTGGGGGAGCCGCTAGCGGATGCGGTTGCGGGGAGACAGGGCGATGGCCTTGTCGAGGGCGTCGATGATGGCCGACATTTCGCCTTTCAGGACGCCGGTTTCGTAAGCCTCGCCACCGAGGTCTTTCAGCATCTTGTCGAATCGCTCAACGCGAAGGGCGTTGCCCTCGGCGGGCAACTCGAAGTCGAGCCGGTAAACGCCGTCATCCTCTCGCTTGAGGACCGCGAGGAAATCGTAAGGCTTCAAGCCGCGACGTTCGGCCAAGTCATTGAGCTTGGTCAGGACGGCCACGTCCTGGTTATCCAGGAGGACTTGGGGTGGGTTCTTCATACCCAGTCGATTCTGACCCAAATTGTTTAATTTTCAGTAAACGCCCCGCCGCCGTCGCTCCCGCAATCCGGACTAGCTCCCGCGACGGCGGCGGAACAGGCATGAATCGATCCGCTTGCCCGCATGGATCGGCCGGCCAAAGCCCTGGGGCCTGCCCACGCTGGATGCCTACGTGGAGGCGACGCCGACCCGCATGGGCGAGAACCGCGACGTGAGGACCGACGCTTGCGGCGAACCACTTTATGGGCTGACGGCGGCGGGCGCGCTCGCCGACGGCAAACCGCGGGTCGACCTCGAAGCCGACCAACGCCCCACTGACGGTCGTCATGGACCCGCGATCCGGGCCACTCGCCTGGTTCCTCGGGGACGTTCTGATCGCCGCCACGCCACGAGACGCGACGCCGAAGCAGGCGGGCGACCGTCTGGGCATGGACGCGCTCTTGATCGCCCATCTCGCCTGGGTCGGCCGGAACCTTGGCGGTCGGGGCCGATGGAGGGTGAAGTGACCGGGCGGGGGCCTCTCGCGAGCCTTCTACTCCAACCCGCTCGGGTCAGTGCCTGGCCGGGGGCCGAATGAGGCCGCGTCGCCGTATCGTTGCGTCGCCTCCCCCCGGTGGAAGATTTTCAAGCTGCCGCCCCGGTCGATGCGGGGCATGGACATGAGCAAGGAAAGCCTGCCGCACAGCAGAGTCAGTTGGGCATAGAACAGGGCTTCGGCGTCCGGCTCGATCCCCTCCCCGGCCGCCACCTCCGTGACCTGTCGGTATCGTTCCGCCAACGCCTCGCTGTCCGGCGCCAGCCGCAGGGCGGTCAGGATGCGGGCCAGGCTGAACGCATACCAGATGTCCTTGCGGTTCCTGAGCCGCAAGCCGCTCTCCTCGTAGGTCCGGGCCGAGAAATCCCCCCGTCCAAGCAAAGCGAAGGCTTCTCGGCCGCGAAGCAGCTCCGGCGTGGGTTCGAATTCGAGGTGATGGACGCCGAGCTCATTCAGCTTCCAACCCTCCCTCGGGCTGATCCGAAGCCCACCGCCGCCCGCCCGCCCTTCGGGCGGCGGGGCGGCGTCCAGCCGAGTTCCGAAGGCATGGACCAACCGCAACACGTCCTCCTCGCTCATGCCGACGGTGGCGACCAGGCTCCCGCTCCTTACGGCAAACACCTCGATTTCGGCCGTCGCCCCGATCGCGGCGGCGAGCCGTTCCATGCGGTTGATTAGCTCGTCCGACGCATCCACGTTCTGAAAGTTCAACGTGAAGTGGATGCTCACGCCGGAAATCCGCCGGCCCTCCGGCGGGGAATACTCGCCCACGGGACCGGCGAGCAAATCGGCGTGGCTCACGCCAAGGGCCTTGGCGATGGCCATCAGAGTAGCCGCGTAGACACGTTTTCCAGAATCGTTCTCGATGCTGTAAATCGTCTTGCGGCTGTATCCCGCCCTGCTCGCGAGCTCGCCCTCCTCCCAATCACGCTGAAGCCGCAACGTCCTCACCGCATCGCCCTTGATGGGCAGGGTCCGTCCCTTCGGTAGCGGTGGGTTCATGGCTTCCATCGCGGTCTAATCCTGGGCTTCGCGGGCCTCGGCGGAAATCTGCGGAAGTCTGCCAGCGTGGGGGGAGCGTGCCGTTTTCCCCGCGTAGATTTTGGATGTCGGGGAAAGGAAAAGCAATCCGCCCGCCCGCGGCCCGCCGGTGCCGCGGGCGGGGGCGATCGACCGGCGGGGAATTCCATACATCGGAGCATAACTCATGATTTGCCCGAATTGCCGCTCCTCGCGAGTGGTCCACAAGGATCAGGAGTTCCAGGAGATGACCCACCGGGCCAAGCACCACGCGGGCCACGGCGCCCTTCACGCCATGCAGGGCCATCCGGGCATGCTCGTGGCCGTCGCCGGGGGATGGCTCATCGGCAAGGCCGTCCACGTCCTCGCGAAGCCTTGGACCTGCCTGGCCTGCGATCACCGGTTCTCGTGACCGGCTGATCCCTCGGCCCATTCGCCTCCGTTCAGTCGGGGCCGGGCCGCTCTCATCGCGCCATCGTCGTCCGCCGCCCGCGGCGGGTCTGGCCGTTCCACGCACTCACCGAAGGACCAAGCCCATGTTCCCGTTGATCCCACTGCTGGGCTGGACCGGCCTCATCGGCGGTGCCGGTTCGCTGCTCTGGTACGCCAGGCTCTCCGGGAAGGACAAGGCGAAAGCCGACCGCATCGCGGAGGACTACGCCTCCGACCTCTTCGACAAGGCCCGATGGCAACTCACCAGGTCGGAAGAAAACCACGTTCGCGCCCTGACCAAGCACCATTTCGAGAACTGATGCCGGGCGGCCCCGTCTCGGCCGCTTTCGCGGCGGGATGGTCTTACCGGCGGAAGGAGAAGCCATGCCCGAAGCCACGCTGCTGATGATCGCGGTGGATGAGGTCTGCCCCGATCCCTCCCAGCCACGCCAGATGTTCGACAAGGACGACCTAAACCGGATGACGGCCAGCATCGCCGCCCGAGGCATCCTGCAACCGATCCGTGTCCGCTGGGACGACCAGCGGGCGAGCTGGGTCATTATCAGCGGCGAGTGCCGCTGGCGGGCGGCCAAGCAGGCGGGGCTGGCCACCGTGCCATGCCTGCCGGTCGAAGGCGAGTTGTCCGAGACGGACCTGTTGGCCGACCAGATCATCGAGAACACCGTCCGCAATTCGCTCAAACCCCTGGAGCTGGCCCGGTCCCTGGCCAAGCTTAAGGCCCTCAAGGGTTGCACGTCGCAGACCCTCGCCCGCGAGTTGGGCATCAGCGGCGGGGCGATCACCAAGGCCGAGGCCCTGCTGTCGCTGCCCGATGAGATTCAGGCGATGGTCGATGACGGCCGCGTGCCGGAATCGGTCGGATACGAAATCTCCCGCATGCCCGACGAACATGGCCAGCGCGAGCTGGCCTACTCGGTGGCCGCCGGCCAGATGAATCGCGACCACGTCGCCGAGGTGGTCCGCCAGAAGATCGGCCGCAAGGATGTCCGGCCAAAAGCTGGGCGGCTCTCCTGCAAACTCGACGGCGGCATTTCGGTGACGGTTAGCTCCGGCGACCCGCTCACCTGGGACGAGCTGATCGCCGCCCTCGACCAGATCAGGAAGCAGGCCAAGAAGCTGTACGAGGATGGCAAGGACATCTCCGCCCTTGCCCGGCTGCTGCGGGCGTCGTGACCACATCGGCTATCCGCGTACTCGGATACTCGAATAGCCCACCCCCTCTTTCGGAGATGAACCATGCTGGAACTGCTTCGCCTGCTGGTAATCGTCGGTGGCCTCATCACCATGACATTCATGGTCCTGCTGGCCCTGCCGCAATGCCGCCTGCGGGAGATGCTGATGCCCTTCCTGGCCTGGGGCTTCGTGGCCCTGTGCGGGGTTTACGCGATTTCCCCGGTGGATGTCCTGCCGGAAATCCTGCTCGGTCCCTTCGGCTTGGTGGACGATCTCGCGGCCGTGGTGCTGGGCGTCGGCACCGCTGTTACGACCATCCAAAACCGGAAACGGAACGCTCATGGCTAAGGACATCTATCCCCGCCCGGTGCGCGTCCGGCACCGGGCGGGGCCACCTATCAGGCGGCGGAAGTTCTCCCGCCGCCGGACGCTGGCCCATGCCCTCCGGGTCTGCCTGATGGCCGCATGCCTCGGCGTCGTTTACAGCATCTTCGAGGCCGTTTCGCGGGTGCCCTACCTCGTCGGATTCATCGCGATCGGCCTCCTCCTGCGGCGAGCCGTGAACCGCCAGGCGGGGTGGACGCACGGGACGGCGCGGGTGGCGGGCTTCGCCGACCTGTCCCGTAGCCGCCTGCTCGGGGATGACGGCCTGATCCTGGGGTGTGCCAGGCTCGTGGGCGGGCCTTCGCTCTGGCAGGCCGTGGGCGGGCTGTTCTCGGCCACAACCGACTCGGAATCGGCCTGCCGCCTCGTCTTCGCCCGCTTCCGCCGCTGGCGGTGGGCGTCGCACCGGATGATCCGCCTCCGGGAATTTGTGCATCTGGCCACTTTCGCCCCGGCCGGTCGGGGCAAGAGCGTGTGCGTGCTGATCCCGAACCTGCTGTCCTACGCCCGGAGCTGTATCGTCACCGACCCCAAGGGCGAGCTTTTTACGGCCACGGGCGAGCATCGACGCCGGAAATTCGGCCATCGCATCATCCGGCTTGATCCTTTCGGCCTGTGCGGGCCGGGCTCCGACACGTTCAACCCGCTGCTCTTCATCGACCCGACGGCGGACGACTTCCTCGACCAGTGCCGCGACCTGGCCAACATGCTCGTGGTCCGTTCCGGCCACGAGACGGACCCCCATTGGTGCGATTCCGCCGAGATCGTGCTGACGGCCTTCATCGCCTATGTCTGTGCCTGCGAGGAGCACCCCGCCAATCGGACGCTGAACCTGGTCCGGGAGTTGGTTTCCTCCCGCTTGAGCTACGCGACGGCGGTGGAAACCATGCAGAAGGTCGAATCCCACGATGGCGTCATCAGGCGGCTGGGGAACCTGCTCTCGTGGTACGCGGACAAGGAGCTGGGCAGCGTGCTCACGACGGTCCAACGCTGCACGCAGTTCCTCGATTCGCCCGTGGTCGCCAGGAACACGAACGCGGCAAGCTTCGACCCGCGTTGCCTGCGAACCGGCCGGGCCACGATTTACCTGATCCTACCGCATGACAAGTTGGTAACGCTGGCCCCGCTGATGAGACTGTGGGTGGGAATGATCCTGCGGACCATCACGCGGGGCGTCCCCGACGATCGAAACCGGGTGCTGTTCCTGATCGACGAGGCGGCCCACCTGGGCAAGATTCAGGTGCTCGAAGACGCGGTGACGCTCATGCGGGGCATGGGCATCCGCATCTGGTTCTTCTTCCAATCGGTCACGCAGCTCCACGCCTGCTTCGGCGAGAAGGCGTCCACGATCCTCGACAACATCGAGACGCAACAATATTTCGGCATCAATTCCTTTTTCGCGGCCGACGAGATCAGCAAGCGGATCGGTGACGCGACGATCTCGACGATCACGCGGGGGGATTCGACCGGCTCCTCCCGGCCCGTCCCGAATAACGGCCAGCAGGGCGGCAGCGAATCGACCGGCACCAGTTTCAACTACGCCGACACCGGCCGGCGGCTCTTCAAGCCGGAGGAGTTAATGTTGCTCCCGGATGACATGGCCCTGGTCTTCCATCGCAACCTGCCGGTGATCCCGGCCAAGCTGCTCAAGTATTTCGAGGCCGAAGCGTTCCGAGGCGGCGGCACCGGCACGCAGCCTCGGCTGGGGGCGGCGGCGGTCCTGGTCGCCGTCGCCTGCCTCATCGCAAGCGGCGTCATCGCCTCGGCCGCGGCCAGCCTGCCCATGCCGCGACCCCGGCCGAGTCGGCTCTCCCCTCCCAGCCCGGTGTATCGCTCCCCTGTCCGGCCTCCGGCCTGGCAGGAGAGCGAGCAGCGTTCCTCGCCCCGCGAGGTCGTTCCCGAAGCGGAATTGCCTGGGATCGAGGACTTTTTCGAGGATTGACGGCGATGACCACGCGGCTTTCATCGTCGGGCATCAGGTCCATTTCCAAGGAGAACTGCCGTGGAAGCTCACGAGTCCGGCCAGTCGAACAGCGGGACGGGCAGCCTGATCGGCGCCATGTTCTCGGCGACCAAATCCACCCTGTCCTCGGCTTGGAACGCGATCACCAGGGACGGTACGCTCGCCGCCGCCGGGCGGCAAGGGGCCGATGAGCTGGGGATGGCGCTCAAGGCGTTCCCCGGCTCCATCCAGGTCGAGGAGCCGGGCACCCTCTGGAATCCGACGCAGGGCGAAATCGCGGCGGCCCGCAACCCTGAGCTGCCCTCGCCCTCCGAAATCGCCCGTGGCAAAGACGCCCACGCCGGGGCCGGGCAGGATCAGAGGCCCGGCCTGGTGCTGATCTCCTCGACCCCGACGCCGAGCGAGGTCGCCAAGGGCGGCTCGGCCGACCTGTACGGCCCAGAGCAAGCCAAGGGACAGTCCCTCCCCACGCCGGGCGAGATCGCCCGCGACCAGGGCGACGTGCTCACGCAGGAGCAGAAGAGTTGGGTTGATCGCGAGGCCGAACGGCAGAAGGCCAAGGAGGAAGGGGCGGCCGAAAACGACCAGAACGAGCGGGCCAAGGGCCGCTCCCTGCCCGAGGAACAGAAGGAGCGGGAGCAAAGCCGTTGCCGCTGATTGCTAGGCCTTCCGCCTCGGCGGAGGTCTGACAGTGGCCCCTGACGGGGAAATGGCCTTCCCGTAGCGACCGGACGCAAAACGTCGCCAAGGCGGTTCCGACCAGGGGCGGGGTACCTCACGGAACACCTGGAAACCTGGACAAGCGGGCGGCAGCAGGTGGGATTTCGGCCAGAGATTGAGCCAGGTCCGAAGAAGGGCGTCCGTCCCGGACGGACTTTATGCGGTAGGTCGGACTCTTCCTCCGAGGCAACGGCCGTCGATTCGACGGGCTTTGCGGCCTCGGTCGCCGGGCACTTGTCGCGGCACACGAGCTCCCCGGTGAGCGGACACTCGATTTGGCCGGGGCAGTCGGCCCGCGTGGGGTCGGTCTTCTCGGCCGTGGCCGCGAGCGGGCAGCGGTCCCTACAGACCTCCTCGCCCGTGAGCGGACAGACGACCTTGCCCGGACAGTCGCTCCGCTCGGTGTTGGTGTTGGCCTTGGCCAGCGGGTAGGCGGCCACGAGCCCGACGAGGGCCACCAGGCCGAGCAGACTCGGGACGATGAGCCTCTTCATCGCGGAAACCTCCTTCGACAAGGGTTCCAGAGCTTCCGGGGCACGCTCCCCGGAAGCGACATCACGCCTTCTGACCGAGCCCCGCGGCCCGGAGCGTATCCGCGTCGGGTCCACGGCCCGAGCAGCAGCCTGCAAGGTTGCCGTCGATGACGATGGCGGGCATCGAGCGGACCCCGTACCCCTTGGCCCGCTCGGAGACGTTCGGCTCCTTCATGTCGAGCACCTCGACCTCGCAGGCATCGCAGGCGAGGCTTTTGACGAGCGTGACCGCCTCGTCACAGGCCGGGCAGCCCGCCGTGAAGATTTCGACCTTCCGTTTTGATGTGGTGGACATGACGCTATTTCTCCTCGTTGGTTGTACCGTTCAGGCATTCCAGTATGGGGCAATCGGTAAGCGGGCCTTCGCCAGAGCACGAGGCCGTGAGGCTGTTCAAGGCCCGCTCGATGGCTTGCAGGTCCGCGATTTTCTCCCGGACATCGCTCACCTTCTCTTGGGCCTTGTGCCGCACGTCGGCACAGGTCGTCCCCGGCTCGACTCGCAGGGCGAGCAGCTCTCTAACCTCACGGAGCGAGAACCCCAGCTCTTGGGCCCGCTTGATGAACCGGATGAGCCGAACGCTCTCGGCCGGATACTCGCGGTAGCCGGAGACTCGCCGAGGCGGCTCGGGGATGAGCCCCTCCCGCTCATAGAAGCGAAGCGTCTCGACGTTCACCCCGGCCCGCTTGGCGAGTTCCCCGGTTTTCAAGTGTTCCATAGCTCCCTCCCTTACCCGATGCAGTCTACGGCCCGTACCTTAGTGCGGAGTCAAGGGGACCCGGGACCGATTTTCGCAACCGACCGACCGCCCGGTTTTTCCGGAGATAATTCCCTGTGCCTCTGGCTATTCACCTGGCCAAAATTCCTGATTTTCGGCCATCCCCAGCATCCTCCTGAAATCTCTAGAAATCCAAGAGATTACGGCAGGGGACCGCTCGTGGTTTTTTGTCCAGGGGGACGCACCGGGTCGGAACCGCCTTGGCGACGTTTTGCGTCCAGTCGCTACGGGAACCCCAAATTGTCGTTCGCGGCCTGGGCCGGGCGACCTGGTGATTCGGCACGCGGCGAGCCGCCACCGTGGGCCGGCGTCGCCACGGCCGCTACTCTCGCTCGCCATAGAAGCGCTGACGACCGCAGCGTTCCATCGCGACCGTGATGTCCCAGGTCAGCCGGTGCTCCGGGCAGCTCCGCAGTCGGAAGTCGGCCGCTAGCTCCCGGCGTAGCTTCTCCTTCCGGCGACGTATCCATTGGAAAAATTCCGCCAGGGTCATCCAATCCGAGAAGAGCCGCCAGTTGTCGTTATCGTGGCGGTCGGCGAACGTGGTGAAATCGACGTGTCGTACGCCACCCGCTTCAGTCATTCGAACCATACATCCTTCCTGTAAATTTATTAATGATCATATATTAGTTTTCCAGCCGCGCCAAGCGGCACGCCTCCGCATGCGCGCCTGGATACGCGGGTATCCGGCTGTTTCGCCCTGCGGCCGATTTTCCCGCCGATTCTTCGCTTGCGGATTTTAATGGCTTGCCCTAAAGTGCGCACCCGAACAACCCGCTAGCTGCGTATCCGGACAGTCGGCTACGCGGCATTAAGGAAAAAGCCTATGATCGTCACCGTAGCCAGCAACAAGGGAGGAGTCGGCAAAACCACGACCGCGATCCACCTCGCCGCATTCCTCCAGGCCCTCGCCCCCACCCTTCTCGTTGATAACGACCCGAACCGCTCCTCCACCGGCTGGGCGACCCGGAGCGATAACGGCCTACCGTTTCGCGTCGTGGACGTGAATCAATCGCTCAAGGTGGGTCGTGATTACGAGCATGTCGTCTTCGACACCAAGGCCCGGCCGGATCGAGAGGAGCTGAAGACGCTGGCCGAGGGCTGCGACCTCATGGTCATCCCAACCACGCCTGACGCCATGTCGATCGAGGCGTTGATGGGCACGGTGGATCTGCTCCGCTCGATCGGCTTCACCGCGTACAGAATCTTGCTGACGATCATCCCCCCCTACCCCGAGCGGGACGGCGAAGACGCGCGGGCGATGCTCTCCGAGGGCGGCTATCCGCTCTTCGAGACGGGCATCCGCGAGGCGAAGGTCTTCAAGCAGGCGGCCCTGCGGGGCCAGATCGTGAACCAGATCAAAGGGCCTCGGGCGGTCGTCTGCTGGGAGGATTACGCCAAGGTCGGCGCGGAGCTGGTGCGATGAGCGATCCCCGTAAGAAAGAAAACCTGTTCGCCAAACTGGCCGCGCAACAGGCCAGGCCGGAGCCGGAAGCCCCCGCCCTCGCCACCGAGTCCGGCAACGCGGACGCCCCCCCCTCCCCTGCCCCGATCGAGACGGCCAGGCCGAAGGCGACTCCCCGGAAGAGGACCGACCCGGTAAGGGGCAAGCGGGACAACCCCACCTACTGCCAGGCCAACGCTTACGTGCCGAAATCCGTCCGCAAGGCGGTGGACAGGGAACTACTCGACATCGATGGCCTCGACTACAGCAGCCTCGTGGAAGACCTTCTGCGGAAATGGCTTAAGTCACGCGGCGTATCCGAATAACCGCGTATCCGGTTGATCGGGCAGCAGGACACCCGGATACCCTTGTGACGCCTAACCGGCGAGCCAGCTAGGCGGATACTCGGCTAGCACAAAACCCGCCCGCCGGCCGATGGATTGGAGCGGAGGCCGAGCGTCTGCCGATGATGTTTTGCGGCCACGCCATCTTGCCGGCAAAGCGGCCGAGCCGAAAAACCTGAAGGAGGCATTCCGTCATGTCGACCGATACGCCAGGGCCGCAACCGTCCAAACCTCGCAAGCGGTCGGCCGCTAAAGCGGGCGAGCGTTCTTCCGCTTCCAAGGTGAAGGCGACGATCCATCTGACCGTCGAAGCTTCTCAGCGGCTAGACATCCACGCCACGATGATGGGGATGGACCGCTCGGCGCTCGTCGAAAAACTCATCAACGAGCACCTGCGGCGTTATGTGGTTTCCGACCGGGGCGGGCCGGATAACTCGGCCGGTGCCGAAGCGGCGGCATAGGGCAGGGGGAGTGTCGCCAGGAGGATACCCGGCTACCCGGGTATCCGGGAAACCGGCGGCTCGGGTTCGTCGTCACGCGGCGACAACTCGAAGGAAAGGCCCGCTGCCTCATCGAGCTCCTGGTCGGCCCGAGACCAGCTCTTTCGCGGGGCGGCGGACCACTTCTCCACGGCGGCCATCAGGGCATCGTACCGGGCCTGAAGGGCTTGCAGCCGATCCACCAAACTCCCTTCGCCCCTGTGATGATTGACGACGACCTGGGCGACCGCGCCGACCCGGCGGGCTTCTTCGCGCCCGCAGTCGATCACTTCCTGGACGGCATCCGCGAGGTCGTACAGTTCGACGTTCGGGTAGTAGGCCATACCACGCCTCCTCGGGTCCGAGGTTGAAGCATTTCGAGTATCCGCGTATCCGGGTATCCCCGCAAGAGGAGTCCAAGCACGCGGCTACGCAGGCCGCTGGCTGGCCCAGGTCCGGGGGCGACCAACGGGAGCCATCCCTAAAACCCGCGATACCCTTCTTGCCCTTTCTCCCCCGTACCCCCGCCGGGGGCGGAGGGGGGAACCCAAACGGAAAACGCGGCGAAGCCGCCACCGCTTCAGCGAACCGGCCAGTTTTCCCCCCCACGGAATCATGGGGGAAAACTGAGCCGGAACCGACAGCGGCGGGAGCGAAGCGACCCACCATCAGGCGACGGATCGGCGGGCGGCATGCCGGCGGGATGCCGGCGGGCCGTTCGCCCGTCGCCGACCCGCGCCAGCGGGCGGGATGGCGCCGAAGGCGGTCCCGAAGGGACGGGAGCGAAGCGGACCCCGGAAGCACGCGACCGGCGAAGCCGGGGTGCCAGAAGGGGCATTCAGAGAAGGGGGCAAAATCGGCCCTGGATGCCCCTAGGAAGCGAGGAAGGGGCTGGAGGCACCGAAATCAGGGAGTCGAAGCAAATAGGCCCAGAAGGGCGCCAGTGGGGCAGGGCGGACTATTCCGAAGCCGGGGACGGGATGCCATCGGTTCGCAACAGGCGGCGGACATGATCGTCAACCAAGCGATGAAGCATGGTCGAGCGGAAGCGGGCTAGGCTTTGGTCCTCGATACTCTGCCGCTCCTCCGGGCTGGCTTGGGCGAGTGCGTCCGCCTCCAGCTTGGCCGATTGCTCCGGCGTCAGTGCTTTGCGGTAGGCGGCGATCTGCTTGGCCTCTTCCTGCTCCCGGCGTGCGTCTTCCTGCCTCTTGCGGGCCTCCAACGCCTCGGCTTCCTGCCGCTGGCGGGCAAGCTCGGCCTGCCGCTCACGCTCGGCCCTGGTGGCGAAGCCCTGCGGGGCGGCATAATCGTCCTTGATGGACTTAACCAGGTAGCCCGCCGAGCTTCTGCCGATCCGCTTGTCCTTCCGATCCTTCAGCCAGTCGAGGACTTCGACTTTGGCCCGGATGGCTTCGGCGGGGTGCTGCTTCACCAGCTCGGCGGCGGTCTTGGCCGTGACGCCCCGCGAGATCAGCAGGGCGCCGAGGGAAGGGGACTCCGGTTCGGCCCGCGGGGCGGGCACTGGCAGGGCGGCGGGCGTGGCGCTCCTCTGGACGAAGCGGATGGACCATACGCGGCCCTTCTTGATGAACCGCTCGTCGTCCGAAAGCGGTTCCAGGAAGCCGACCGCCTCAAGCTCGGCGATGGCGGGCTTGAGCTTGCGGGCGATCTGCGTCCCGCCCTCGTAGTTTCGGCCGAGCCCCATGTGCTCGTGGGCGAATTCCTTCAGGTCGAAGAGCCATTCCGGCCGGACGTAGAAGCGTTTGCCGAGGAAGCGGTACATGCGGAGGGCCGTCGGATGCACCAGCCGCATGCAAAGCTGAAAGTCGATGTCGCGGAGGAAACCGGCCTGGAAGCTGTCGAAGACCACCTCGTTCCAGACGATGCGTGAGGCGAAGAGCCCGGCCTGGCCGTTCGTGGTGCGGCTGTCGTTGATCTCCACGTTGTCGATGATGTGGAAAGCCTTGGTGGTCCAGGTCTTCTGGCGGCTATCCCACCAGGCATTGTCGTAAACGTAATTGACCGACTGGATGCGAAGAAGGGAAAGCTTGATGCGATCGTAGCTCCTGCCCTCGTCCGCCCATCCGAGCATTTTGATGAGTTCCAGGCGGGTGAATTCGACCTCCCGCTTCCTGAAATCGCCTTTGATTTTGGTCAACTGGATCAGGGCCAGGATGACCGTATCGTCCGTGGCGGTGGGCAGGCCGTATTCCTCGGACCCCTCGATGATGCGACGGCGGGTGACGATCCTCTTCCGCTTCTCGTCGTAAATTTGGTCCTCGAATTTGATGACCTTCTGGTTCTTGGGCACCCTGTCGGTAAGGAGGGCGATCGGGAATTCCGCGAAATTCATCTCGTCCTTGCCGGACGGCAAGGGAAAAGGAGGGGTGCTCGGATCTTCCGCGACGGTGAACATCATATTCTTGTTCATACTTTAATCGAAGAGCAACAACAAGGGGTTTGGGAGCCTGCCCCTCGCGCGCGTAGTGTTGTTGTTTCTACCAAGTTACTTAGTTAGTAGTTAGCCCAAAAAAAGTCCTTTGTCCATAAGGACTTACGGAAAAATTCCTGCCCAGAGACACGGACGTTCCTGCCCAGAGACACGGATATTCCTGCCCAGAGACACGGATATTCCTGCCCAGAGACACGGACGTTCCTGCCCAGAGACACGGATCAAGCTCGAATTCCTGCCCAGAGACACGGATCGAGGGGGCAATCCCTGCCCAGAGACACGGATCTAGCGAGGCTTTGGGCGAGCAGGGAAAGCCTGTGAACCGCTAGCTTAAGGGGTACATTACGAGATAACACCTTGTACGGCAAGAAGTTGTCGAACTTCCTGCCCAGAGACACGGATCGCCAGGGCCGTCCGGGGAAATCTGGGCCAGCGGGCGAACAAAATCGCCCCCGGAAACGATACGACATTAGAAGTTACGGCGAATCCTGCCCAGAAACACGAATCCGGCGGGGGCCGGTTGACTGCCCAAAGGACCAGTGGTATAGTTCAGTCGCACAACCCCCCCACTCGATTCGTCGGGTGGGTAGCAGGGCCGCCCCTCATCGGGCGGCCCTAGCTGTTTCTGGCGGAGTAGGATGCGGACCAACGTATATATCGATGGATTCAACCTCTATTATGGGTGCCTCAAGGGGACTCCCCATAAGTGGTTGGACCTGGCCGCCTTCTGCAAAGCCTCCTTTCCGCCGCCTCGCAACCAGATCAACCGCATCCGCTACTTCACGGCCCACGTCATCGCCCGGCCGAACGATCCCCAGCAGCCCCAGCGGCAGCAAACCCTCTTGCGTGCCCTCCGCACGGTCCCTCGCCTATCGGTGCATTTGGGCCGCTACCTGGAGAAGCCGACCCGGATGCCGCTGCATCCGCCGCCCGCCACCGGGCCGAAGACGGTTCAGGTGATGAAGAGCGAGGAGAAGGGGTCGGACGTCAACATCGCCTGCTACCTCCTGGTCGATGCCTTCGACGGCGATTATGACGCGGCGGTGGTGATCTCGAACGATTCCGACCTGGCCGAGCCGATCCGCCTGGTGCGGCGGAAATTCGGCAAGCCGGTGATCGTAATGCATCCGTGCTCTAACGGTCGTAAGCCCAGCTATGAGCTTCAAAAGGTGGCCTCCAAGTCGGTGATGGTGGACGCCAACTTGCTTCCCGCCTGCCAGTTTCCCGCCACCCTCGCCGATGCCGCTGGCCGGACCATCCACAAGCCGGCGAGCTGGTAAAATGTGAGCGGAGCACGCTTGCGGGTCGGATACCTGAGTATCCGAATACGCAGCTAGTCGGCCGTCTGCGGAGGGCCAAAGCATGCCCGGCGAGATTAGCGGGCTGCCGCCCGAACAACTCGGCCGCATTCGGCAGACGCTTGGGCCTACCGTTGATGATTGGTCTCTCTTGACAGGGCTTGATCCTTCTACTCACTATAAATTGAGTGGGAGCGTCCGAGGCCGGTCGCTCGGACCCTTGTGTACATGGACTTGCATCGTTGACCGCCTCCTCCCAAATAAGCCGTTGCGGCTTGGCCCTGGCTTACTCACTGGCCATGGTCGTGAGCCTCTGTACGCACGGCCACGGGTCGCGAGCGGGGCCGGTGGCCTCCGCGTCGGTGGTCGGACACGATGCTTTGTCCCCTCGCGTCGCGAGCGATTCCGCAACTCCGAGCGGGCACGTCGCCGACGACTGCCCGGTCTGTCATTTCCGAGCCCAGCCCCAGACGGGGCATGAATCGCCGCCCACGGCGGACGCCGTCCTCTGCGTCGGCCCCATCTCGTGCTTTGATTCGTCTCCTCCCCGTCCGGTCGCCGTCCTCTGGCACGCCTGCCGAGCCCCGCCCGGCGTCTGAGCCCATCCCGACCCAGGTAGTCAAGGAGCGATGCCCCCTCGGCATCCGCTCTCGGGTTCATTTCGTCGCCAGGCTTCATCTCTAGGCTCGGAGCGTCACCGACCCGTGTCGGCCCAGGGGGCCCACGCGGTCGCGGCTTCCGTCGGAGGACATAATGCGTACCTGCCAGCTTCACCCCCGTCTCTTACAGCGACTTCGCGGCTTCACGCTCATCGAGCTGCTGGTGGTCATCTCCATCATCGGCGTGCTCATTGCCCTGCTGCTCCCGGCCGTCTAGGCCGCCCGCGAGGCGGCCCGACGCATGCAATGCACGAACAACCTTAAGCAAATCGGCCTCGCCCTGCACAACTACCACGATTCCCACCGCGTCTTCGCCCCCGGCTACCTGAGCCTCTTCAAGCGGGACGGCGGTGACAAGGGGACGGCCGAGGACGACATCGGCCCCGGCTGGGGCTGGGCCAGCCAAATCCTGCCCCAGTTGGAGCAACCGGCCGTCTTCAACGCCATTAACTTCGGCCTGACGATGACCTACCCGGCCAACGACACCGCCCAGCTCATGCGACTCGGCACCTACCTCTGCCCCTCGGACAACCCGAAGCAACTGATTCCGGTTCGTAACGAGGAGAACACCGAGACGGTTTACACAGTCGCCTCGGCCAACTACATCGGCGTCTACGGCGTCGGGGAGGTGGGCGAGGCCCCCGGCCGGGGCAACGGCATGTTCTTCCGCAACAGCCGATTGAGCTTCCAGGACATGACCGACGGGTCGAGCCAGACCTTCATGGTCGGGGAGCGGAGCTCCAACTTGAGCTATGTCACATGGACGGGGCGTGCCATCGGCGGCTGGCTGTTCACGACGGCATCGTTCGAGGGCGGCACGAACGCCTTCAACCCCGAGCCCGAGGAGTCGTTCACCATGGTCCTCGGCCCGATGGGGGAAGAGGATCCGCCGCGGACGCCGAACCACCCGCTGGCCCACGTCGAGGACTACTGGAGCCGCCACCCCGGCGGGGTGAACTTCCTCTTCGGCGACGGTTCGGTTCGCTTCATCAAGAACCAAATCAACCCGAGCGTCTATCATGCCTTGGCGACCCGGGGGGGCGGCGAGGTCATCTCGGCCGACCAATATTGATTCGGACACCGTGATGATGGGCCGGGGAACCATGGCCGCCTCACTCGTCTCTCGGGCACGTGATTTTGCCGGAAATAATCCCCTTTATTTCCAGTTACGGCGATAGTATCCTTCGGGCTCTCGTCAAACGATGTGAGAGGGTTCCCATGTCCACTGAAATCGTCCCGGCTTCTGCCGCCGGCCAGATCGCATCGTCTAAGCAACATGCGTTGCCAGTCTTAGTTGAGAGGGCGGGGGGGGCGGCCCGGTTCGCCTGGGACGAGTTCTTCTTCGCCGAGCACCACAACCCGCACACGCAGAAAGCCTACATGGCGGCGGTGAAACGCTTCCTGGCCTGGGCCGAGGGGCAGGGAGTGGAGTTGCCGGCGATCACTCCAGGCATGATCGGCCAATACCTTGTTGGCCTAGGCGGCTCGGCCGCCAAGCGGAATTTGGCCCTGTCGGCGTTACGCGGCTTCTTCGACCGGCTGGTCAACCGGCATGTCGTGATCCTGAATCCAGCGGCGACGGCCAAGGGCGTCAAGGAGCAAGTGATCGAGGGCAAGACGCCGGAGATCACCGTCGAGCAGGCGAGGAAGCTGCTGGCCTCGATCCAGGTGGCCAAGCTGGTTGATGATGGCCAGGGCGGGCAGGTCGAAACGCCGTTGTTGGTGGGCCTGCGTGACCGGGCGATCATCGCTACGCTGAAATTCACCGCGTGCCGGGCCGGGGCGGTCGCCAAGCTGCGGCTGGGCGATTTCCAGTATGATGGTACGCAGTTCGTGCTGCGGTTCGCCGAGAAGGGGGGCAAGAGCCGGGAAATCCCGGTGCGGCACGACCTGGAAGGATATATCCGTGCTTACGTCGACGTGGCGGGCATCGCGGGCGAGGGAAAAGACCGGCCGCTGTTTCGATCGCTCAAGCGGCGAACCGGGCAACTGACCGGCAACGCCATGACCAGTAAGACGATCTGCGAGCTGGTCAAGCGACGGCTCAAGGACGCCGGGCTACCGGAGCGGCTGTCGCCGCATTCCTTCCGAGTGGCGGCGGTGACTGACCTGCTGACGCAAGGCGTGCCGCTGGAGGATGTGCAGTACCTGGCCGGGCATTCGGAGCCGCGTACCACGGCCCTTTACGACCGGCGGCGGAAGCGGGTGACGCGGAACATCGTCGAGCGGATTTCGAGCTGAGCGAAAGACACCGCCCATCATCGCGGATAACAAGATGTTCGACCCTGCGAAGGAATTGGCGGTAGCCGTGGTGGCTTTGGTGGCGGCCTCCCTCTGGTGGTATTTCGATGCAAACGCGGAGTCGAGAGCGGCGTTCGGCGTATCCATCGCGGCGACGATTGCCGCTGCAATCCACCTTGCCTACAGGCTAGGCGTGGAATCGATCTCAGATCATGAGTGGAATGATATATATGTAAATCAAAAGGACAGTCTGGTGGCTGCCAAGAAACGATTGGCGAGGGAGAGGCCAAACCTCGACCAGCTCGCGGATGACGTCAGATCCGCCGCAGGAAATCCTTACACTGAAAAAACTCCCTTCGAGTTGCTGCCGAAGGATCTCTATCCGTTGAGAGAGTTCAAGGGGTACGGAAAGCTGGTCGATGCCATCGTGGCCGAGTGCTACCGTATTCTCACTCTGCCGAGCGGGAAAAGAGATGTGTCCAAGCTGATGCCTTTGCTGAAGTCGCTGGACAGAAAGTTGGCTGCCAGGCTGAGAGAAGAGCGGGTGTGGAGATGACGGCCAAGGGGGTAGTCGTCACTCCGGCCGCTGAATTCTCATCGTTTCGGCTTTCGCGGCAAGCTCGGCTTCGGCCGTGGCGAACGATTCAAGGATTTCGTCGGTTAGCAGGTTGAGGGATTCGATGACAATCAGGGCCGTCAGCTTCGCGTTGCGGTACAGGACAAGATTCGCCGTGACCTGAAGGATTGAGACCGCCGTGCAGGTACCCGGATCGAGTAGACCAGCGTCGCTGGGGCCTGCGAGCAAGCAGTCTGAACCCGGTGGATTCAGGGCGTTGCCGAGGTCGAATTGGATGCCCTTGCTTCCGGCATGGTTGGAGTGGCAGGCTAGTTTGAAGTACGGCCTGTGGTGGTCGAAGGAGACTGCCGCCTCGATCTCCGCAAAGCTGGCCTGCTTCGGCTTCAGTGCCTCGACGGCCCACCCCCATTGGGCCTTGTATTCTTTGCCGAACCGCTGACAGAGCTTGTCGCGCTCCGCCTGCAACCGAGCGATTTCCTCAGCGGAAAACGGCTCGTAGCCGATCGTGCGACAATGCCTCTGGAAATCCGTGGCCGTCTTATATGTATCCACGACGTGGTGAAGAAGATATTGCTCGGCAACGTCCTTTCCCTGCTCCCTGAGGAAACGCCCGACAACAGCGATCTCGTGCAACGTCCGCCAGCGGGCCATAGCTCCTGAAGGGTATCCGCTCTCCATGAGCGTGAGCACTTCGCCAGCCACTAGGCAGGCCCGTGCATGCAGGCGGCGGAGGGCATCGAAGACGAAATCCTGCTGGGCTGCGGCGACATCCTGATAGGAGCGGTTGTATTCCTCGCCCGCTTCGCGGGCGGCTTCGATGAGCATGGACAAGAGGACGAGCGGCTTGCCCCATTTCTCACGCTGGCGTTTCAAGAATCCACGGCGGATGTGCCGCCGGTCGGCGAACATCTCATCGACCCTGGCCCTCAATCCATCCAGCAGATGGGCAGCGGCCTGGGCCTTTGCTTCGGGGAGCACGTTCTGAAGGTGCCGGTCGATTTCCTCTTCTGGCTTTCCTTCCGCCAGCAGCCCATTGATGATCTCTAGCAAAAGAGGATCGTCGTCATCGGCGGAGAACATCGGGGCGTCATCGCTCATGGTCTTGAACCCGAAACGCGGAGGAACGTTAAGCTATAATAAATTAAACATAATATCATTAACCAGGTCGGAGATCATATCCTAGGCATGGTGCTGTGTGGTCTCGATCATCAAGGGATGGGCGGCCCATGTTCCGATTCTTGGCATATTCGAAAATAGCTTTATTAATTCTTGTTGGCCGGACGATCCATTGAGCAACTCGGCCGCATCCGCCAGGCGATCGAGCCGACCGCCGAGGGCTGGCTCCGCAGCCACGGTAAACCGCGTCATCGCGGCCATCCACACCATGCACCAAGGCAGTGTCCTTATTCCTGAATTCGGCTGGGGCCGCTTCGGTCACGGCAAAATCCTCTGTCCAACGGCCGTATTGATCCGGAGCATGCTTCGGCGGTGGCTGATGAGCGCGTCGCGGTACTGGCGGACGACCTCGTTGTAGCCCCGTTGGGCATCGAAGTAGGTGACGAGGCTCTCCTGTCCCTCAGTGTACAGGCGGAATCGATCGTCACGCTGGCGCTGGGCGCGAGGGAGGACGGCCCGCTCGAATCGCTCGACCGCCGCTCGTGTGGTCTCGTACCCCAGGGCTGCGTTCTGAACTTCGGCGGCGACCTGACGCTCAATGGAGACCACTTCCAGTTGGGTTTGCCTCACGTTCCGCTCGGCGCGGCGGATATTGCCCTGGTTGCGATTGAAGAGCGGGACGCTAACGAACACGCCGGCGCTCCAGGAGGTCGCGCTTCGGGTCATCGGGTCGTCGTTGTTCGCGGTGAAGTTGTATGGCGTGTAGAGGGCGAAAACGTCCGGGAACCGCTCGCGGTGTTGCATCTCCACGTTGGCCGTCGCAGAGCGGACGCCGAGCCGGTAGGCCACCATGTCGGGGCGGTTGTGGAGGGCCAGGCGGAGCAACTCCTCAATCGGAGGCGGGGTGGGCGCCCTGTCGCGGATCGTCCCGCGCACCTCGATCTGGTCAGACTGAGCGGGCGGGATGCCGAGCAGGACGGCCAGCGTCCGCTTGGCCTGGCGCAGCTGCGTGACCGCATCCTCCAACGCGATTGCCGTCGTCTCGCGCTGGATCTCGACGGTGTCGAGATCGGCTTCGGGGGCCACCCCCTTTTGGACCTGATCTCGCACCGGCTTGAGCAGGGCCTCGGAGGTTGCGAGGCTGGTTTGCAGGTATTGGACCGTCGTTCGGGCGTTCAGGACCTCAACCCAGACCGTGTAGAGGTTATCGATTTCCAGCCGCACGGCGTCCTGGAATTGGGCCTCGAGCACGCTCTTCGCCGTGTTGGCGAGGCGAGTGCGAGCCCTGATCTTCCCGTTGACATCGAAGGGCTGGACGATCGTGATGTTGTAGTCGTTCGACCCGGGCCGCTGCGGCGAGTAGCTGCCGTAAGGGACGCCCCCGGCGCTGGCGAGGACCAGCGGGTTGCCCCACAGGCCGGCGGTGAGGATATCGGCCTGAGACTTGGGGATCTCCTCGAACTTGACGGCTAGGTCGGGGTTGGAGTGGATGACCTGGGCGATGGCTTGTTCGAGCGTCAGGCCGTTCGGCGGCCCCTCGTCCTCGACGGTGGGCAGTTGGAGCGCGCCGTACAGGGGCGGCTGTGGCCGGGGCGCCTCGGTGAGTGCTGGAGGGAGAATCCCCTGGCGGCGGTCGGAGGCCCCCGTCGGTAGTCGTTGCGATGCCGCTGACAGGACATCGCGCGGCCCGGGCCTCGGCCCGGGGATGGGCTCGCCCAAGCGGGACTCATCGGCTCCGGGAATCTTCTCGAACGGCCGCTCCACGGCCCCGTGAACGACGCCCAAGTGCGTGCTGTCCCGTTCCCGCTCTTTCGCCCGCTGCCCCTGGGAGATGATGATGATCTCGTCGGCGAGGGCGGCGGCCCCCTGGCCACGGGCGTGACGGGCGCCGAGGCCTGTGACGGATGCGGACACGAGGCCGCACAGGATGAAGCGATGGATAACGGTCATGATTACCCTCCTGGTAATGGGCCGGACATCCGACCCCTTCCTATCATTCTCGGTTGTCGGTCTATTACCGGATTTCCGAATCCTTCGGCTCGCGCCATCGACCCCTTGAAGGAGTCCTGATAGGCCGGAGATCCGGGACGCCCGATCCTGCCGGATGAGTAAAATCCCCCGAATTTTCAGGGATGTGGCTGCCCCTGTTCCTCGAAGCCCGAGGGCTCAACTTGGACCGTGGTGTGCGCGATCGGGAAGTCCGAGGTGACGAGCCGATGCACGGCGGTCAGGACGGCGCCAAAGTCGGCTTTCTCGGCCAGGACCACATGCACGCTCAGGGCGTTGACGCCGGAGGTCAGCGACCAAGCGTGCAGGTCGTGGACGCCCGAGACGCCCGTGACGCCTTCGATCGCCTCGCGGATCGCCGGCAAGTTGACATCCGAAGGCGTGCCCTCCAGGAGCACATGGACCGCATCGCTCATCAGCTTCCAGGTGCGCGGCAGGATGAACAGGCCGATGCCCGCCGAGAAGAGCGGGTCGGCGTAGTACCATCCCGTCGCCCACATGACGACGCTGGCGACGATGACGCCGATCGAGGTCAGCATGTCGGACAGCACCTCGAAGTACGCCCCCCTCATGTTCAGGCTCTCGCTCGAACCGGCGTGCAGCAGGTGCATCCCGACGAGGTTAACGGCCAGACCGATCGCCGCGACGAGGAGCATCCACCCGCTGGCCACCTCCGGCGGGTCGAGGAGCCGCCGGTAGGCTTCGTAGAGGATGTAGAACGAGATGCCGAAGAGCACGACCGCGTTGGTCAAGGCCGCCAGGATCTCGACGCGGTGGTAGCCGTAGGTGCGTTCCGGGCTCGCGGGGCGTTCGGCGAACCGGATGGCCAGCAGCGCCAGCCCCAGCCCGGCCACGTCGGTCAGCATGTGCCCGGCGTCGGCCAGCAGCGCCAGGCTGTTCGTGAGGAGGCCGCCGACGACCTCGGCGACGAGGTACAACCCCGTCAACGCGAAGACGATGGCCAGCCGCCGCTGATGCCGACCGGCGGGTGTCTGTACATCGGACTGACTCATGATTGTCTCCACGCCCCCCAAGCCTGATTCAGGCCGTCGCAACCTGCTGGTCCACGACGGCGCCGTTCCCCTCGTGAGGCCCACTCACGGTGGTTGAGGCCATCGGCTCGGGTCCCTTGCCGAACAGGAGGTAGAGGACCGGCAACGCCAGCATGGTCAGGAAGGTGTCGCAGAGCACGCCGAAGAAGACGACCGTGGCCAGGGGGCGTTGCACCTCGGCACCGATGCCCGTCGAGAGCATCATGGGGACGAACCCCAACGCCGCCACCAGGCTGGTCATCAGAACCGGCCGCAATCGGGCGAGGCGCGCCTGCTCGATCGCCTCGGGCTTGGGAACCCCGTGGGCCATCCGATCGCGGATGTAGCTGACCAGGACCAGACCCTCCAGCATCGACGCCCCGGCCAGGACCACGAACCCGACCCCCGCCGAGATGGTGAACGGCAAGCCCATGACCCACAGGCCCAGCACCCCGCCGGCCCTTGCGAAGAGCACCCCGCTGAAGATCATCAGGGCGTCGCGGAACGAGTGGAACGTCATGTACAAGAGGCTCATGATCAGGGCCAGGGCCAGCGGCACGACGATCATCAGCCGCTTCTCGGCGCGCTGCATGTTCTCGAACTGGCCGCCCCATTCGATCGTGTAGCCGGTCGGCAGTTGCACCTGGCTGTCGATCTTCTCCTGGGCCTCCTCGACGAAGGAGCCGATGTCGCGACCCCGCACGTTGGTCTGGACGATGATCCGTCGCTCGCCCCACTCCCGCTGGATCGTCGAGGGGCCGGTGATCTCCTCCAGCCGGGCCAGGCGCGTCAAGGGGAGCCGTTCGCCGGAGGCCGTCGGGATCAGGATCTGCTCCAGGGCCTGGGGGTCGTCGCGATACGACATGGGGAGCCGAACCGCCAATGGGAACCGCCGGTCGGGCTCGATGATCTCGCCGACTGTAATCCCCCCGGCCGCCTTGACGGCATCGAGCACCTGCCGCCCCGAGACCCCGTAACGCGAGAGCGCCTGCCGATCGACCTCGACCCGCAGGACGGCCAGGCCCGTGATCTGCTCGGTGCTGACATCGGCCGCGCCGGGGATCTCCTCGACCACCGCCTCGATCTCGGCGGCTTTCTCCTTGAGCACCTCCAGGTCGGGCCCGAAGAGCTTGATCCCCAGGTCGGCCCGGATGCCCGCGACCATCTCGTTGATGCGCAACTCGATCGGCTGGCTGTAGACGGCCCGCATGCCGGGCAGCGTCTCCGTCACCTCGGCCATCTTCGCGACGAGTTCCTCCTGGGTCTTGGCCTGCTTCCAGCCCCCCTGGGGCTTCTGCGTCCAGTAGCGCCACCACGTCGCGGGGGGACTGAGCAGCGGCGGACGCTCGATCGGATACCGGCCCTCGCGGGGCGTGAGCATGACGTAAACGTCCGTCACCTCGAAGCCCATCGGGTCGGTCGCCACCTCGGCGGTCCCGGTTCGGCTCCAGATCGACTCGATCTCGTCGGGGAATGCCTCCTTCAGGATCGCCTCGATCCGCGTGCCGTACTCCAGCGATTCTTCCAAGCTGACGCTGGCCAGGCGGACGGTGTTGATGACGATCGACCCCTCGTTCAGCCGGGGGACGAACTCCGAGCCGAGGCCCAGGCCCAGGATCGTCGTGGCCACCGTGATCGTCCCGACGAGGATGAGGGTGGCCCACGGGAACCGCAGCCCCAGATGGAGCAACGGTTGGAATACCTTGTGAGCCATCCGGTCGATGAAGGTCTCCTTGTCCTTCACCTTCCGGGAGAGGCCGAGCGACGCGAGAACGGGTATCAAGGTCAGCGACATCAACATTGATCCGGCCAGCGCGAAGACGACCGTCAGCGCCATCGGCCGGAACAGTTTCCCCTCGACCCCTTGCAGGGTCAGGATCGGCAGGTACACGATCATGATGATGAGTTCGCCGAACATCGTCGGCTTGCGGACCTCGACGGCCGCGTCCCGGATGATGTCCAACTTCTTCCGATCCGAGCGATCATGGGCGAGATGGCGCACGCTGTTCTCAACCATGACGACCGCGCCGTCCACGACGAGGCCGAAGTCGATCGCCCCCAGGCTCATCAAGCTGCCGGCGATGCCCACCTTCTCCATCATGGTGACGGCGAAGAGCATCGACAGGGGAATCACCGAGGCGACGATCAGGCCCGCGCGGAGGTTGCCCAGGAAGGCGAACAGGACGGCGATGACCAGGACCGCCCCCTCGAACAGGCTCCGTTCGACGGTGTGCAGCACCTGATTAATGAGATCGGTTCGTTCGTAGACCACATCGATCTTGACGCCGGGGGGCATCGCCTTGCGGACGTCCTCCATCGCCCTGTCCAGGGCCATCGTCACGTCTCGCGAGTTCTCGCCCATCCGCATGAAGGCCAGGCCGAGGACGACCTCCCCCTGGCCGTTGGCGGTCGTGCCGCCGCGACGGATCACGTGGCCGATGCCGACCTCGGCCACGTCCTTGACGCGGATTGGCACCCCATCGACGGCCGTGATGACGACCTCGGCGATCTCATCGATATTGGTTGTCCGGCCGACGCCTTGCACCAGGCTCGATTCATCCGCCCGCACGACGTAGCCGCCGCCGACGTTCTGGTTGTTTTCCTTGAGGGCGAGGATTACGTCGTCAAGGGTCAAACCATACTTAATTAGCTTGGCGGGATTGGCGCGCACCTGGAATTGCTTGGCCAGGCCGCCCCAGGGATTGATCTCGGCCACCCCCGGCACCCGCCGCAGCCGAGGGCGGATCACCCAATCCTGCAAGGTCCGCAACTCGGTCAGGTCGATCTCGGGGTTCTCGCTGGAGAGGAGGTAGTGGTAGACCTCGCCCAGCCCGGTCGCCACCGGCCCCATCGTGGGCTCGGGGACCCCCTCGGGCAACTCGGCCTCGCCCAGCCGCTCGTTGATCTGCTGGCGAGCGAAGTAGATGTCCGTGTCGTCGCTGAAGATGAGCACGACCTGCGAGAGGCCGAACTTGGAGACCGAGCGGACCTCCTCCAGCCCTTTCAGGCCGCCCATCGCGTACTCCACCGGGAAGGTGATAAGTCGTTCGACCTCCTCGGGCGACAGCTCCGGGGCGTTCGTGTTGACCTGCACCTGCACGGGAGTCGTGTCGGGGAAGGCATCCAGGGGCAACTGCTTGGCGGCCCGGACCCCGAAGACGATCAGGATGACCGCCAGGAGCAGGACGACGAACCGGTTCTTCAGACTGAGGTCGATCAGCGCACTGAGCATCGCGGGGCTCCCTCCTGGTCGGGGCGGTTATTCGCAGCACCCGGCGCCGATGGCGCCTTTCATGATCTCGGTCTTGAGCAGGAAGGAGCCATTGGTGACGACCCGTTGCCCCGGCTTGAGCCCCCAGGAGACTTCCAACACGTCGCCCCGATCGGTCGGCTTGGTGACGACCCGTTGCGGACGGTAGACCCCGCCCTCCTCCTGCGGGAGGAAGACGACGTTGGCGTTATCGTTGCGCTGCACCGCCGCCTTGGGAACCACCACCGCCTTGTGCTCGTCCCCGATCTGGATCTCGGCCTGGCCGAACTGATTGGCCCGGAGCCGTCCTTGGGGGTTGGCCAGTTCGGCGCGGACGCGCGTGGTGCGGGTCCGCGGATTGACCTCCGTGCCGATCCAATTCACTTCGCCGGAGAAGACGGGGGTATCGGTCCCCGAGATGGTGAAGGCCACCCTCTGGCCGGGCTGGACCGAAGCGATGTCGGACTCGTAGACATCGATCCACAGCCACATCTTGGAGGTGTCGGCGACCGCGAAAAGCTGGGTGGTCGCCTGGACCGGCTCGCCCTTGACGGCATGGCGGACGACCACGAAACCATCGACCGGGGCGATGATGGTCAGAAGGGAGCTGGCATCGTGGTCCTTGACGATACGAGCTAGGTCGGCGTCACTAAACCCGAAATTCCGAAGTTTCTGCTCGGCGTCGAGCGCACTGGCCTTAGCCTGATTCAGCGCGGTCAGGTCATCAAGCTCCGCCCTGGCGGCCACGGACCCCGATCTCGCCAGCGACTTGGTTCGGTCGTAGGTGACTTGCGCCAGATCGACAGCGGACTGGGCCGTGATGTACTGGGCCTTGGCCGCGCTGATCTCCGCCGAATCGACGACCGCGAGCACATCGCCTTGGCGAACCGCATCCCCAAGGTCGGATCGGACCTCGCGGAGGAATCCGGCAACGCGCGGGGCGATCTCGGCGTAGGTATTGGCGTTGTAGGCGGTCTCGGCGTTGGCCGTGAACTTGTGCGCGTGCGTCTCCTCCTCCACTGGGGCGGTCTGGATGCCGACCTGCTGGGCGAGCTTCGCCGAGGCGAGCCTCACGGTCGGCAAAGGCTGGCGGCAGGCCCTCATGCCGTCCGGGGCGGCCTCGTGCGACTTCGGGTCGAACTTGCACTCCATGCAGAGGGACTCGGGCGTGTTGTGCGTGGCGCACCAGCCGTCATCGGGCAAGGTCGCCGACGCGGAGGTCGCTTTGCCGCACTTGAAGCAGAATTCCTTGGGCAGCCCGTGCCCATTCGGGCACATCTCGATGTTGTATTTCTTCTCCACCTCGGGGTGGCAGAGCGTGCAGATGTCCTCGGGGATGTTGCCGTGCTCTGGGCAGAGCAAGAGCGACTTCGTCAGCTCCTCGTGGCAGAGCGTGCAGAACTTCTCCGGGACGCCGTGCTCCTCGCAGTGGAGCCCCGCGTCCTCGGAGGCAGTCTCGGCGGCCTTCGCCGCGAGCGGCAGCCGGGCGCGGACCCCGGCGGGCAGCCAGTCGGGCCAGGCGACGGCCACGGCCGCGCCGATGATGAACACCGCCGCCGCCACGGCCGCGCCGATGGCGATGAATCGCTTCATGGGTAAGCCCCTCATGCTTGGGAATGGATGCGCATCGCCCCACGCCGGGGAAGTTGTCCCGAGGCGGCGTAGGGGGCTAGAAGGGGGTTAGAGGCCCGGAATCGGGCGCAAGGACGGGCGTCCGGGGCGCGCAAAGGCACCCCGGCGGTCCTATGGGACGGATGTGATCAGCAGCGGAAGTTCTGGAGGAGGGCGCGAATGGTCAGGGAGCCGCCCCAGCCGGCGAGCCCGGTGGGAGAGCCTTCCCAGGTGAGATGGTGGAGGGGGTAAGCAGCTAGGACAGGAGCGGCGGTGGGGAAGAGAGGAGCGGATGCATCGGGGTCGGGTGCTGTCGCACGCACGTCGCTCGTCTGGACAGCCCCGCGGCAGAAGCAGCTATCCTTGTCCTCCGGGCAGTGGGCCGGGGCGGTGCCTCCCGCATCTCCGTTGTGACGGTGCGAACCGTGTTCGCTCTCGGCCGCCCCGCAAATGAAGGGGCAGGCGAGGACGAGGACGGTCAGGAGCATGGTCACGAAAATTCGCACCGTGTAACGCCCGCACGAGAGGATCTGAAGATTCAGATTCATTATACAAAGTAAGGACCGAACCGCACAGGCCAAGCGGTTCCGCCCATCGCGGCGAGAACGCCCTTTTGGTCCGTTGTCATCATCGGAAAGGCGGCATCGATTCTGAAGCTTATCTCGGGAAGACCGATCGTCCCGAGTTTCCGGTCAGTGTGGGGCTGGGGTGTCTTCGCAAATCGTACGCCCACTCGGCTGTCATTGGAACCTCAGATGGCGATCCGTTCGAATTCGTGGTCTATTATAGCCCGGTGCCCTCCGGCTGCCCGATCGCTCCACGGCCTGGACTCTCGCGGATAGAATGGTCGATAGAATGGTCGATGAGGGCTCATTACGGGAAGTGAGGGCTACAATGCGACCTTATTACGCGAAGATGGTTGGTGGCCTTATCCTTGCCACGGCAGCCGTCGCCGTGGGGGCCCCCGCGACTCATGCTCAGGGCTATGGTTCCCCAGGCGGGGGGCCCGTTTACGTCCCGTTCGCCGGTCCGGGCGGGAGCTTTATCCCGTACAGCCCCGGGCCCGCGGGGGGGTTTGGCGTTCAGCCGGGGACGCTTCGACCGATGGGCCGCGTGTCGCCTCCGACGCTCGGCGCGCCGACGATGGCGGAGGGCTTGGGAATGAGGCGGGAACTCGGAGGGCTCGGGACGTTGCTCCCGCCGCTCCCGACGCCGAAGCCCATGGGGATGGGAGCGGGCGGCGGGCTCATCCGTCGGCCGAGTGGTGGCGGCATGTCGGGCGCCACGGCTCGTCCTCCAGTCGGGGGCTATCCGTTTCGCCCGCCCACGAGTTTCGGGATCTCCGCCGCGCCTCCCATGGGCATGTAGCGGGCGAGCATCACGGGCGTTTAACACTCTTGATGTCCTCCAGGGGCCGATCCGGCTCCTCGCCCTCGGGCTCGGGGGAAGCGTCGGATCTCGGATGTTCCTCCCGATGTTCGAAGGGTCCGGGGCCGTCCGGCGGCGGCGGCGGGAGAGGGGCGCTGGTCGCGGTCGAGAGGACCGCGGGCGGCGACTCGTTGAGCTGGGCCCCCACGGCCCGCTCGAGAGCCGCCAGGGCCTTGCCGAGTTCGGACTCGACCTGGGCGATCTGAAGCTGGACCTGGAGCTGTTCTCGCTGGGCGGTGGTGAGGCTCAAGAGATCCAGGTTGCCCGCGGTGAACTCGCTCGCCGTGAGCTTCAAGACCTGCTCGGCGTTGGGCAGGTTGACGCGCCTCAGGATGCCCAGGACGTTTTGCTGAGTGAGGGCCTGGGTGAACAGGTCCTTGACATCGCGGTGGGCCTGGTCGCGCTCGGATCGGTAGAGTTCCGCTTCGGCCGCGGCGCGAGCCTGGGCCTCAACGACGCCGGCCGCGATCTTCTTCCGATAGATGGGGAGGTTGAACCCGATGAACATGCCGATGTTCGGCATCCCGCCGGCCGCCTCGCCGACCTCGGAGCCCCGCTCGGTCATCACCTCGTAGATGAACCCCGTGGTGACGTTGGGGTAGTAGCGCTTCCGGGCGAGCGCGATGGCCTTCTCGTCCCGGGCGATGGCGGCCAGCCGCCCGCGCAAGTCCGGTCGGCTGGCGACGGCAAGCTGGTAGAGTTGCTCGATTTGCGTCGGCACGGAGCCGACCGGCACCTCGGGCAGCGTGCGGAAATCGGTCTCCGGGCTCACGTGGAGCTGGCGGGCGAGCTCGGCCCGGGCCGTGGCGAGGGCGGCGGCGGTCGCCTCGAGCTCCCGGTCGATGTCGCTGATAGCCGTCTCGGCCCGGAGGACGTCGACCTGGGTCGCGGTGGCGGTCCTGGCCCGCTCGCGGGCTAGCCGCAGGAATTCCTCGGTCAGTGCGCGGCTTGCTAGCAGGATCGTCTCGGCGCGCTGATTGAAGTAGAGATCGTAGTAGGCGCTCTTCACCGCGGCAACGGTGTCGAGCTGGGCGGCGGCGAGTTCCATTAGGGCGACCTGCGCGTCGCCTTCGGCCACCTCGCCCCGGAGCCGCAGCGTCCCGAACCACGGGAACTGCTGGGCGATCAACCCACTGTACGGCCCGTATCCCATGAGCGAGTACTGAGGCGCCACGGCCGGGATGGGGAAGATGCTGTTGGAGAGGACGGGATCCTCGAGCGCCGTCACCTGCGGGATGCGGGCCTTGAGCGACATGACGTTGAAGCGCGCGGCCTGGACGGCGCGGTTCTGGGCCAGTGCCCGGCGGATGTAGACGTCCACCGGCTGGGGGCCCGACAGTTCGGGCGCGGGTGGTGCCGGGGCGGTCGCCTGGGCCATGTGCGGGGACTCGTGCGGCGGTGGCGGCTGGTGGGAGGCGGGGGCGATGTGGCTATCGACCTTGGGCGGCTCGTGCATCTTCTCCATCCCGGCCCGCCCGGCCGAGAGGGCGCAGCCCGTTGCCCACAGAGTGAGGGTGGACATGAACGCTAGGGGCCATCGTCGCATCATCGTCATACCTCTCCGTGGCGGGATGTCGTCGCGCGCACCGCAAGCGCAACCGGCGACGCCGGTTCGATGAGCCCGTTCGGATTCATCGGTCGTTCTGGTCGCGCCGCTTTGGCAAAACGCCTTGGTGTTGCTGGTGGTGAGGAGACGACGGGATTTCGACTGGACCGAACAATGTCTGTCGGACGACGTAATAGACCGGGACGGACGGGTTCCGCCGGAGCGGGCATTCGATTTGATACCTGGCGCTTGAGGGGATATAATCCCAAGTGACTGGGTGGCAATCCGTAAGCTTTACTGTGGTGTACGCATGTTTGGAAGTGTCTCCTCCCACCTTCGGCTCTCCTGGGTCGCCCTCGCGGCGATCGTGGGGATGCTCACGGTCGCGGGGGAGGCGTCGGCCTGCGGCACGAGCGGCGAGGCGGAGGTCACCAGATCCTGCTGCGCGGTTCGCCCGATGTCCTCGTGCGGCTGCTGCGATTCGCCGGCCGCAGGAGTGGCCGGAGCCGCGCGGCCGCAAAAGACCCTCCCGGCTCCGGCCGGGGCCGCCGCCGTGACACCGCCGGCCGGGGCATGTGAATGCCGCCCGGGCGAGCCGGCGTCTCCCGCCCCGCGGCCCGAGTCGCGGACGCCCGAGCATCGCCCGGACCACATAGGCGACCTCGCGGCTCAGCTCGTCCCCGCCGCTCGTCCCGCGGCCATGCTCGCTCGGCGTCTCGCGCCCGGCGAGCGCTCCTCCGGCGTCCCCCTCTACGCGCTCACCTCGCGCCTGCGCTTCTAACTCGCTCCTCCGCGGCGAGGCCCCATGCGCCTCGCAACGGCGGTCGCCTTGCGCCCTGGGTCCCGCTTACCCCGGGGAGGTCGGGCGCCCCCGTACCCGCCGACACCCAGCCCTATCATCTCGATCACCGGGTCCGCGGATAGTTCGCCGTGCGGGTCTTCCTGCACTCGCAGGCGGCGTGAGGAGCGATCAATCATGGCGTCTAATGGTCTTTCGGGATCCGGGGGATCCCCCGCGCCCGGCCCGGCCGCGCCCCAAGAGGCGCGGCTAACGCGCTGGCAGAAGTTCCGCATGGTCGTGAAGGTGGTGGAGCTGCGCTTGCGCTTCATCGCGCTGATGGCGGTCACGGGACTTGTCTTCGCCTACTGGGACACGCTCTGGAACTACTACGAGAAGTGGACCCGCCCGCCGGGCGCGGCCCATGTCGCCGCGAGCGACTTCGAGTTCTTCTGCCCAATGCACCCGACCGTGGTGCAGGAGACGCCGGGGAGCTGCCCCATCTGCGGCATGCCGCTCTCGAAGCGCAAGAAGGGCGAGCAGGAATCGCTCCCGGAGGGAGTGACGTCTAGGCTCACGCTCTCGCCCGAGCGGATCGCCCAGGCGGGGATTGAGACGGTGGCGGTGGACTACCGGCCGCTCACCGAGACGGTGACGACGGTCGGGGCGGTCGCGTTCGACGAGCGGAGGCTGGCCCGCATTTCGTCCAAGACCAAGGGAATGGCGCGGGTCGAGGAGCTCTTCGTGAACTTCACCGGCACCAGGGTCGAGGCCGGCGAGCCGCTCGCGGAGCTCTACAGCCCCGAACTCTACCAGGCGATCCGCGAACTCCTGATCGCACAGCAGTCGGCCCACGAGCGTTCTCGCCTCCAGAGCCCCGCGGCGAGTCAGCTCCTGAGTGGCGGTGATTTGGTGGCGCTCTCTCGCGAGAAGCTTGCCCGCTGGGGGATCACGCCCAAGCAGGTTGATGAGATCCTGACCAAGGGCAAGACGGACTACCGGGTGTCGATCCTCTCGCCCATCTCGGGCGTGGTGGTGCGGAAGAACGTCGTCGAGGGCCAGTACGTCGCCGAGGGGGAGGCCATGTTCGAGGTGGCCGACCTCTCGCGCGTCTGGATCCTGGCCCAGGTCTACGAGAGCCGAATCGGGCTCGTCCAGGTCGGCCAGGAGGTTGAGGCGACCGTCAAATCGTATCCGGGCGAAGTCTTCAAGGGCACGGTGGCGTTCAAGGCTCCAGCACTCAATTCCTCCACCCGGACGCTCGATGTCCGCTATGACCTCGAGAACCCCGACGGCCGGCTCCAGCCGGGGATGTACGCGACCGTGACGCTCAAGACGCCCGTCGCCGAGATGCCGGCGTTCCGCACGCGCCTGGCCGCCGAGCGATCTCAGGGGGATCTGAGCCGGGTCGCCTCGCTCACCGTCGAGCAACAGGAGCGGTGCCTCGTGACGAACGCCAAGCTCGGCTCGATGGGCGACCCGATCCCCGTGGCAGTCGCGGGCAAGCAGCTCTGGATCTGCTGCGCGGGGTGCGAGGAGAAGCTGAAAGGGACTCCGGACAAGTACCTCGCGAAACTTGCCCCCGCGCCCCAGGACGCCGTGCTCACGGTGCCCGAGTCGGCGGTGATCGACACCGGGACGAGGCAGGTCGTCTTCATCGAGGCCGAGCCGGGAGTCTTTGAGGGTAGGGAGGTCGTGCTCGGACCCCCGTCCGGGGACTTTTACCCCGTGCTCGAGGGGCTTGCGCCGGGCGAGAGAGTGGCTGCGGCCGGGTCGTTCCTGCTCGATGCCGAGACGCGGCTCAAGGCTTCGTCCGGCCCGCCCCCGGCAACCGAATCGACCGATCCGCACAAGGACAGCCACGCGAAGGCCGTGGCCTCGTCGGACCCGGATGCTCCCCCGGTCGGCGGCCATCGGCATTAAAAGGAGGCATGTCCCATGATCGAGTCGATCATCGAGTGGTCGATCCGCAATCGCTTCCTGGTCATCCTGGCCGCGCTCTTCGTGGGCGTTTTCAGCTTTCGGGCCATGATGATGATACCGGTGGACGCGATCCCCGATCAGTCCGAGAACCAGGTCATCGTCTTCGCCGACTGGATGGGCAGAAGCCCCCAGGAGATCGAGGACCAGGTCACCTACCCGCTCTCATCCAGGCTCCAGGGTCTGGCGGGCGTGAAGGTCATCCGCTCATCCTCCGAGTTCAACTTCTCGATGGTGAACATCATCTTCGAGGAGGGCGTCGACTACTACTTCGCGCGGGATCGGGTCCTTGAGCGGCTCACCACGATCACACCCGATATGCCCGAGGGGGTGACGCCGTACCTCGCCCCCGACGCCACGGCCGTCGGCCAGATCTACTGGTACACGATCGAAGGCGAGGGGAAGGACCTGGGCGAACTGAGGGCCATCCAGGACTGGTACGTCCGCTACCAGCTCAATTCCGTCCCCGGCGTGGCCGAGGTGGCCTCGGTCGGGAGTGCCCCGCGCGAATACCAGATCGACATCGACCCCAATAAGCTCCGGGCCTACGGGGTGACGCTCGGCGAAATCTACAGCGCCGTCTCGCGCTCGAACTCCGCGGTCGGAGGGCGCGTCATCCACAAGGGGAACGCCGAGTACCTCGTCCGCTCGGCCGGCTGGATCAAGGATACCAAAGACATCGAGGACACCGTCGTCGTCGACCGCGGCGGGGTGCCGATCTACGTGAAAACGGTGGCCACGGTCCAAATGGGGCCGGGGTTCAAACGGAGCGTGCTCGAGAAGGACGGCAAGGAGGTCGTCGGCGGCGTGGTCCTCATGCGGGTCGGCGAGAACCCGCTCGAGGTGACGCGCAAGGTCAAGGAGAAGATTTCGGCCCTCTCGGCGGGCCTGCCCGAGGGCGTGCGGATCGTGCCGTTCTATGACAGGACGCCACTCATCCACAAGGCCATGGAGACAGTCTCCGACACAGTCAGGGAAGAGATCATCATCGCTTCAATGCTGATCTTCCTCATCATGGGTCACCTGGGCGGGGCGTTCATCATCTCGATCACGCTCCCGCTCGCCGTGCTCATGAGCTTCCTCCTCATGCATCTCCTTGGCATCCCGTCCAATATCATGAGCCTGGCGGGGATCGCCATCTCGATCGGGATCCTGGCGGACCAGGCGATCGTGATGACCGACAACGTGGCGCATCATCTCCACCACCGCTTCGGCCACCAGCCCGTGCGCGGCAACGTGCTCGACACGATCATCCCCGCGTGCCAGACCGTGGGCCGGCCCATCTTCTTCTCGGTGCTCATCACGATCCTGACGTTTCTACCGGTCTTCGCCCTGACCGGGCGATCGGGAAAGCTCTTCCACCCGCTGGGGTGGACCAAGACGTTCGCGCTGGCGGCTTCGGGCGTGCTGGCGATCACGCTCGTTCCGGCGCTCACTCCCATCTTCCTCAGGGGGAGGATCAAGGGCGAAGAGGACTCGTGGATCGTCCGGACGATGATCTCGATCTTCAAGCCGATGCTCAACTGGCTCATGGACCGGCCGACGTTCGTGTGCTGGACCTTCGTCTGCATCCTCGGCATGGGGTATCTCGCGTCCACGCACCTAGGGCACGAGTTCGTCCCGCCGCTGGACGAGGGCTCGATCCTCGACATGCCGACCTCGGTCCCGCGCATCTCGGTGACGCAAGCGACAGAGGACATGAAGGCCAGGAACGCGGTCTTCCGCACGTTCCCCGAGGTCCTGCTGGTCGTGGGCAAGGCGGGCCGCGCCGACACCCCGACCGACCCGTCGCCGCTCGACATGATCGAGACGATCATCAACCTATACGATCATGATCTCTGGCCCAAGCGACACATGCGGTACGAGGACGCGCTCTTCCAGGCCGGCGCGGCGCTTAAGGCGCTCGAGGCCAAGGGGATCTTGAAGTCCCCCTCGACCGGGGAGGAGCGAGAGACATTCCTGAACGAGGTGGCGATGGCCGTCTCGACCGAGATCGACGAGACGCTCCGAGGGCTGGCGCTCCGGCGCCTGGGGGAGTTCAAGCCCGAGCTCGGCGAGGCGCTCGTCTCGGCGGGGGTCGAGTCGCTCCTCTCGCGGGTCAACCCCGCGCTCGTCCGCCGCGCGCCCACGATGGCCGAGCGAGAGGAGGTCGCCCGGACGCTCTCGGCCGAGTACGGCGAGCGTCTCGCGCTCGAGCCCCGGCTCGATGATGTGACGCCGCTCGTCAAGGACGCCGCGCGGCGGCTGGTGGCGATGGGCGTGCTGGGCGACGACCCGGAACTCCTGTCTCCCACGCCGGGCCCCTGGGAGCGGGCCCGGGACCGGCTCTCCGAATTCCTCGGAGCGGGGAAGGACACGCTCTTCACCCGCATCACCACGCAGCTCGTCTCGATACATGACGAGAAGCTTGAAGAGCGGATGAAGTCGCTCAACTGGGAGCTCTTCGACGCGGCCGTGCCCACGGCCACCTCCACCGCGCTCCAGGAGCTCATCAGTCGCGGCGAGGCGAAGAACCTGAAAGTCCACGAGGTGACGCCCGAGGGGATCCGGGGGCTTGCGAGCGTGCTCGAGAAGCCGTTCAGCGACCGGCTTCTCCTCTGGAGGAAGAGCAAGCAAGACCTTGTCTCGGAGATGGACACGGCGCTACAAGTCCCCGGCTGGGGGAACATCTTCACGCAGCCGATCATTAACCGAATCGAGATGCTCGCCACGGGTGTGAGGACGCCGGTTGCCGTCAAGGTCTTCGGCGGCGACCTCTACGAGATCCAGCGCGTGAGCCAGGAGATCGCCGGGGTGCTGCGGAGTGTCCCGGGGGCGAGCGGCGTCGTGCCCGACCAGATCGTGGGCAAGGGTTACGTCGAGATCGACATCGACCGCGAGAAGGCGGCGCGCTACGGGGTCAATGTTGGCGATGTCCAGCAGGTGGTCGACGTGGCGATCGGCGGCAGTCCGATCACGACGACCGTCGAGGGCCGCAGGCGCTTCCCCGTCCGGATCCGATACGCCCGCGACTTCCGCACGAGCGAGGAAGACTTGAAGCGCCTGCTCGTCGCGGGCCGCGATTCGATCGCCGCCGGCATGGGCGGCGGGGGCGAGATGGGGGCGCGGGAAGATACCTCCCGGCCGGCTGGGGCCGAGCCGCTCCAAGTCCCGCTCGCCGAGGTCGCCACGGTGAAGGTGGTCGAAGGTCCCTCGATGATCAAGAGCGAGAACGGCCTGCTGCGTTCCTACGTGTCGGTGACGGTCTCGGGCCGTGACGAGGTGGGCTTCGTCGAGGAAGCCCGGCGCGTCGTGGCCGAGAAGGTGAAGCTCCCGTCGGGCATGTACGTCGAGTGGAGCGGCCAGTTCGAGAACGAGGTCCAGACCCGGAAGACCCTCACGCTCATCTTCCCGGTCGTCATCGTGATCATCGTGCTGATCCTCTATCTGACCTACAAGAGCTGGATCGACGCCATGCTCATGATGACGAGCGTCCTGGGGGCGCTGGCGGGCGGGGCCATGTTCCAGTGGCTCTTCGGCTTCCACTTCTCGGTCGCCGTCTGGGTCGGCTACATCGCCTGCTTCGGCATGGCGACCCAGAACGGCATCGTGATGCTCATCTACATCCGCGAGGCCATCCAGCTTCGCGGGGGCCTGGAGGGGATCCGGTCCGAGGAGGAGCTCAAGAACGCGATCGTCGAGGGAACGATCCACCGGCTTCGACCGAAGCTCCTGACTGAGGGGACGACCATCCTCTCGATCACCCCGATGCTCTGGGCGACCGGCGTCGGCTCCGAGATCATCCGGCCGATGGCGGCTCCGCTCTTGGGCGGGCTTCTGGTCGCCGACGAGGTCGTCGACGTGTTCCTGCCGGTCCTCTACTTCGCGGTCAAGAAACGGCAGTGGCGGAAACTCCACGGCGTGGGGCGCTTCGAGGGGGACGTGCGTCTGGAGCCGACGCGGCCCGGTGAAACGGTCACGGCCTCGTGAGCCGCCGGCGATGGGAGATGTCGATTCCGTGTGAGCTCCGTGCCTTGTCGCCGCCACGGTGGAGTCCGCGGCACGAGAGGCGGAGAAGCACGCAAAGTTGAGGCATTTCGACGAGGCCCGCTGGTAGTGGGCTGATGCGATGCACCGTGCCGCCAGACGTACCGGCGGCACACCTGCCCGGGGGCTCACGGACAGGCGAATTTGTGGGTTCAAAGAGACTTTTAACACAGGGAGCGATTGCGATGCGGATGACGGAACGGAACTTCTTCACGACGCTCGGGGCCGCGGTCATCACGGCGGCGGGCCTCGTCGGCCCGGCCAGCGCCCACGACGGTCACGATCATGGAGGCGCCCAGCACGGCGGGGTCGAGGCGAAGACGGAGCGGCATCACTTCGAGGCGGTCTTCACGAAGGACGGCGCGAGGCTCTACGCGCACGGTGCCGACCACAAGGCGATCGATGCCTCGCGGCTCTCGGCGACGGCGACGTTCTACCATCCTAACGCTCCGGAGGAGCCGTGGTTCAGCCGACAGCTCGCGGCCTCGGGCGCGAGCCCCGGCCAAGCCGCGGACTCGCTGGGGCTCGCCATCGACCTAGGGAAGGTTCCGGAGAAGGGGGCGAAGGTCGCCTTCCGCGTGGCGGGGCTTCCCGACCCAGAAGAGCCGGAGGCGAGTTTTACCGTGCCGCTCACCTTCGCGGGCGGCGGGCTCGTCGTGGCGACCGCGACGGCGGCGGACCAAAAGGCGATCGAGGCCCTCAAGGTCTGCCCAGTGAGCCACGACGATCTCGGCTCGATGGGCACGCCGCTCAAGGTCACGCGCGACGGACGTTCCACATTCCTCTGCTGCAAGGGTTGCCTGAAGCAGCTCCAGGCGAACCCCGAGGAGTTCCTCGGCGATTCCGACGGGGCACGGCACAATGACCACGAGCATTGAGAGGAGATGGCGATGAAGTTCCCGCTCGGCTCCCGGGGTGGCGGCGCTACGGCCGGCCGCGGGACCTAGCCCAGTCCGGCGGGCCTCCGCCGGCTCGGCCCGCCGCCCGTCCCCTGGCCAACCCAGGGTGGATCCCTCGTTGCGTATTGAGCCCCGCACGGGTGGACTCCATCTCGGCGAAGCCGGGTGCGGCGGGCGGTGGGCCGAGCGGGAGGGGGCCCCAGCCCTCTAGGGGTTATTGTACGCGATGATGCTCCGGTACAAGTTCGTCCTGCCCGTGAACCTGATCCTCCTCGCCGTGCTCCTTTGCTCGCTGCTCTGGGAGTGGCGGCGCCAGGAGGCGACGGATCTCGCGCTGCTCCGCTCCCGGCTCGACGAGGAGGCGCGTTTCGTACATGCGGCGAGCCGGTCCTTCGGCGCTTCGCCACGCCTCGAGGACTTCCTCCTGCGGTTCTGCCACGCGATCGACCCGTCCGCCTCGCCCGAACACCAGGTGGCGCTTCTTGATGATCATGGCCGCGTCGTGGCGGATGCCGCCGAGCACGCCCGCCGGCCGATGGACCTCGCTCGGCTCGCCGCCGGAGGCGACGGGTTTCGGATGCTCAAGCGCGATGGGGAGACGTTCCTCGTCCGGGTCTCCACCGAAGGTAGGGAGCGCGTCGTCGTCGCGGAATCGACGCGAGCGGTGCAAGAGCGTGTGCGGGCGAACCTCCGCCGGCAGGCGGGCTGGTTTCTCGGGGCGGGCGTGCTCCTCTTCGGTGCGGTGAACTTCGTGATACGACGCGCCGTGCTCCGCCCGATCCGGCGCCTCTCCCGGGCGGTCCGGCAGCTCGAGCGTGGGCAGCTCGGCACCCAGGTGGCCTCGCCCAACGGGGATGAACTCGGGGCGCTCGCCCGGCAGTTCAACGCCATGTCCCGGGCGCTCGCCGAGCAGGCGGACGCCCAGCGGCGGGAGATGGAGACCGCCCGACGGGTTCAGGCTCACCTCTTGCCGCCGAGAGAGGTCCGAATGGGCTGCCTCGAAGTTGCAGGCCGCTGCCTGCCCGCCGGGCCCGTCGGCGGCGACCTGTACGACGTGCAGGGCCTGCCCGATGGCCGGGTCGGCGTGCTCCTGGTCGATATGTCCGGCCACGACGTCGCCTCGGCGCTCCACACCGCGATGGTTCGGGCGATCGTCTGGCGCGAGGCGTCGGATGCCGCCGGCCCCGGAGAAGTTCTCGCCCGCCTGAACGAGCGGCTGTGCAAGGATCTCCCGGAGGAGCACTTCGCG
>Ga0209916_1000586_pt1 | contig 52938 bp, 50 predicted proteins | sample ThiBio_1000_plan_FD_183956 | JGI IMG/M metagenome (GOLD analysis project Ga0209916, IMG submission 183956) | Wastewater bioreactor microbial communities from Cape Town, South Africa - Thiocy_solids_2 (SPAdes) | ecosystem: Engineered > Bioreactor > Thiocyanate-remediating > Anaerobic-Aerobic ... | reverse complement strand
TTGCCCGAGCATGCCGGTTCATTCCGGCCAATGGGCGCGATCGTCGCTTGACGGTCGGGGCGCCATGGCGACAATCGCCTCATCAGCCCGAGGCGAATGACATGTTGCGCGCAACCTCCGAGGACATGAGGGTCAACCTGAAGGACCGGCTGCGCGATATGCGCCATGTCGTGCGCCAGTACCGTCATGACAGCCCCGCGGCCGCCGCGCCCGCCGCGGCGCCGCAGGCGCGACCGCCCTTCCCGTTTCGCGAGATCGAAGACCTGTTCGGCCATGCCGTCAGCACCTTCGATGACGCCATGGCGATGGCGCAGACGCTGGTGCGGCGCACGCCTGCCGGCGGCGCGCGCACGGCAAAAGGCTTCATCGCGTATTTTCCACCCGGCGCACGCGACGGGCTCGCCGCCGAACGCGCCTTCCGGCGCGATATGTACGCGCTCGTGTGCACGGTGGTGGCGCGTCGCGGCATTGGCGCCGTGCTGGTGCATGAGGCCGCATTCGCTGCCGTCCATGCCGCCATGCTTCAGCACCGCAAGCCGCTCCTTGCCAGGCTCGGGCGCGTGGACGGTGCGGAGAAGATTTCGCTGGCCGCGCAACTCGGCGCCGCCCTGCTTGTCGAACTTCTTGCCCGCCGGCCGTTCCGCCTCGCTCCGGCACGACCATTCGCGCCGGCGCCGGGCGGCATCGCTCGCAGCGATGCCATCGCATGCCTCGCCCCGGTGGCGCTGGCCTGCGCATTGGCGACGGTCGACGGCGATGGCGGCGACGGCTCCGATCTGCTCGACATCGCCGTTCTCGTCACCGATGCCCGCCTCGAACGCGTGCTGCACGCCTGTAACGGCGCCAATCCGCACGCCGAATTGACGGCGCTGTTCGCGGTGCTGCTCGCGCATCTGCCCTGAGGGCTGAACCGCGCCGAGTTGCCGGCTGCTCAACCGATCAAGGCCGGCCGTTGCGGCATCTCCCAGAGACCGGCCTGCGGCCTGCAAACCTCGTGGATGGCGCGGTCGAGCCAGCCGAGTTCGTCGAGCAGGTCGAGCAGCGTGTAGCGACGGCGGATCAGGCGCGCCCGGCGGCAGTCGCGCGCCAGCTTGTCGAGCGTGACGCCGAGTTGCGCCGGATCGCAGGCCGCCTGGGCCGCGCCGAGCCATTGCTTCATCACGCGCGCCGGCACGATCGACGACTGCAGCCGCGCCTGCAGCGCCGTCCATGTCAGCGCCAGCGCATCGAGGCGCTCGCCGCGCCGGCCGGCGCGCTGGTGTTTGGCCATGACCTCGGCCCGTGCCGCCGCCGCCAGGGCCGGATCGGGAAATGCCAGCCTGACCTCTTCCTCGAGCGCCGCCGGATCGGAGGGCGGCAGCTCGCGGCAGGCCCTGACCCGCGCCGGGATATCCTGCCGCAGGAACCATTCGTACAGGCCGAGCATCGCCACGGTGCCGACGCCGACGCAGGCGCCATGCGCCACCGGCTCGCCGGCAAGCGCCAGCTTTTCCATTTCCCAGCAATGCGAAATCTGGTGTTCGCTGCCGCTCGCCGGGCGGGAATTGCCATAGGCCTGCATGGCGAAGCCGCAGATCAGCAGGCCCTCGATCAGCCGGCGGAGCGCATCCTCCCTGCCCTCGGCAAGCCGGGCCGGCTGCGAAAGCCAATCGCGGATATGATCCTGAACCAGCGAGAAGACCGCCTTGTCGATGGCCTCCTCGCCGAGCGCATCGGCCAGGACCCAATCCAGCCCGGCCACGATTTTTCCGGCGAGGTCGCCATAGCCCCACGGCGCCATCCGCTCCGGCGCCCTGGCGATCAGGTCGAGATCGGCCAGCACCGCCAGCGGCGGCGCACAGGCAAGCGTGCGCTTGAAGCCGCTATCCAGCATCGCCCCGCCCGAGGCGGCATAACCATCCATCGAGGCGGCCGTGGCGATGCTGACATAGCCAAGGCCAGCCAGCTCGGCCGCATATTTGGTGATATCGTTGATGACGCCCGAGCCGACCGCCAGCGGAAAGGCGCCGCCTTGCCTGAGCGCGGCCGCCACCTCACGCGCGGTTTCGGCGTGCGGTTTCAGGCGCGGCTTTTCGGTGAGCACCAGCGGTTCGTGCGCCTCGAGGCCCGCCTCGCGCAACACCGCCAGCGTCGCGTGGCCGGCCGCCGCCATCGTGTTGCTGTCCGCGACGATCTGAAACGGGCCCTTGAGGCCAAGCCCGCGAACAAGCCGGGGCAAGCCGGCAAGCGCGCCGCGCTCGACCACCGCGGCATGCGTCACCGAAGCCCGAGCGACGGCTTCGTCCAATACCGATCCAGACCTCGTCATCGCGCGCGCCGCCCCTCTTGAGATAATTGTATATTAGATATTACATCTGTATGGCATTGACAATTCAATCCTCACCGACGGTGATCCCGGATATGGCAGATTCGATGAAACCCCTCGCCGAACTCGGCTTCGACGCGCTGCGAAACGTCGAAATCCTGCTATCGGATATTGACGACACCATCACGACCGACGGCGTCCTGACGGCACAGGCCTATGGCGCGCTCGAACGCCTGCACCGGGCCGGCATCAAGATCGTGCCGATTACCGGCCGGCCGGCCGGCTGGTGCGATCACATTGCCCGCATGTGGCCGGTGGATGGCGTGGTCGGCGAGAACGGCGCGTTTTCCATGGTCTATGACCGCGCGCGCAAGGTCATGCGCCAGCATGCCTTTGCCGATGCGCAAACCCTGCGCGCCAACCGCGCCAGGCTCGACGCCTTGTCGCAACGCATCCTCGCGGCCGTGCCCGGCACCGGCTTGGCCAGCGATCAGCCCTATCGCCTCGCCGACCTCGCCATCGATTTCTGCGAGGACGTGCCGCGCCTGCCGGACGCAGCGATCGATCGCATCGTGGCGCTTTTCAAGGAAGCCGGCGCGCAGGCCAAGGTCAGTTCGATCCATGTCAATGGCTGGTTTGGCGATTACGACAAGCTGGCGATGACGCGGGTGCTGCTGCAGCACGAATTCCAGCGCGATATCGCGGCCGACAACCACAGGATCGTCTTCGTCGGGGATTCTCCCAATGACGAGCCGATGTTCGGCGCTTTCGCCCTGTCGGTCGGCGTCGCCAATATCCGCGCCCTGGCCCACCGCCTTCAGGCCAAGCCGCATTATGTCGCCGAAGGCCATTCCGGGCACGGTTTCGTCGAGTTGGCCGAACGTCTCCTGCAAGCCCGCGCGGCCTGAGCGGCGGAGCTTCAGCCGCGCGCGATCTCGGCCGCCGCCCGGGCGCAATTCTCGTCGCAGATCAGCACCGAGCCGAGGCCGGCGCGCAGCACGGCGGCCACGGCGGCGACCTTGTTCTCGCCACCGGCCGCCAGCACCACCGTCGGGATATGCGCCAGCTGATCGAGCGGCAACGCGATGGCGCGCCGGTTGAGAGGATGGTCGATCGGCCGCCCATAGGCGTCGATGAACTGACCGATCACATCGCCGACTGCGCCCGCCCGGCGGAGGTCCTCGATTTTGACGTCGCCCGTCAGGCCATACCGCACCAGCATCGAGCGATGGGTGACGTCGCCGATGCTCAGCACGGCGATGTCATTGGTCTCGATGCGCTGGAACGCCTCCCGGAACACGTCCTGCGCCATGATGATGTCATGCGATTGCGGGCTGCCGGCGTAGATCGGCGCCGCCAGATACTGGCATTCCGCGCCGAGCTTGCGCGCCAGCTCGCTGGCGATGGCGAAGGTGTTGATCTCGATGCCATGGGTCAGGCCGCCCATCATCGAGTTGACGCACAGGTCGGGATGGCGGCTCGAACGGATATGGCGCAGCATTTCGCGCAAGGTGCTGCCCCAGCCGACGCCAAAGCCCTTCACCACGTTGTTCTCGAGAAACTGCGACACGTAATCCGCCGCCGCGCGGCCGAGGATCACTGGCACCTGCGCGTCATCCTGCGGCGTCGGCACGATCACCGCCGCCTTCAAGCCGAAGCTGCCGACGAGCTCGCGCTCGAGCGCCACGCAACTCGCCAGCTCGGAGTTGAGCTTGATTTCGACGAGGCCGTTGCGCCGGGCATCGATCAGGATGCGGTTGATGCGCAGGCGCGTCGTCCCGAGCGAGCGGGCGATGTCGGCCTGCGTCATGCCCTCGATGAAATACAGCCACGCCGCGCGGACTTCCAGTTGCCGGTCAGCGTTCATGTCGGTCCCCAGCCGCGCAGCCAATGTTCAACGAAACAGGATCGCGGCGCGCCTCACCCCGTCTGCGCCAGCCGCTTGCCTTCGTAGCTGGTGATGCGGGATATCTTATCGGCGGACCGGCCGCCAGGGAACTGCACGGCAAGAAAGGCATCGACGATGGCCTTGGCGAGTTCCGGGCCGACGACGCGCGCCCCGATCGTGACGATCTGCGCATCGTTGCTGAGGCCGGCGCGCTCGGCCGAATAGGTATCGTGGGCCTGGGCGGCGCGGATCCCCGGCACCTTATTGGCCGAGATCGCCATGCCGATCCCGGTGCCGCAGAGCAGGATGCCACGCTCGTGCTGCCCGGCGATGATCGCCTCCGCCACCTTGAAGGCGATGTCGGGATAGAGCACCGCCGTCCGGTCGAACGTGCCGTAATCCTTCACCTCGAAGCCGCGCGACGACAGGTGCTCCCGCAATATCTCCTTCAGATCATAGGCAGCCTCATCGCAACCGATCGCCAGTTTCATCGCCGACCCCCATACGCATTGTCGCCTTGGCGCATATTATGGCGAGTTGCGGCCTTGCGCGAGGCTTTTTTTCAAATGCGTTTCGTGATTTACATTTGTAAATTCGCGCGTGGGAGGGGGAACGGGCCTTGGCTTACGTAATCGGCATCGATGGCGGCACGGAATCGCTTCGCGCCCATGTCTTCGACCTGGCCGGCACGAGCCTGGGCAGCGGCGTCGGCCGCTATCAAACCGACTTCCCGGCGCCGGGCCGGGCCGAGCAGGCGCCGATGGACTGGTGGGCGGCCCTCGGCGTCGCCGTGCGCGCGGCGCTCGCCGAGGCGCAGGTTCCGGCGCGGGAGATCGCGGCACTGTGCCTCGACACGACCTCGTGCACCGTGGTCGCCCTCGATGAAACCGGCCGGCCGCTGCGCCCCGCCATCCTGTGGATGGATGTGCGCGCGGAACAGGAGGCCGAGGCCGTCCTCGCCACGGGCGACGCCGCCCTCGCGCTGAACGGGGCCGGCCACGGGCCGATTTCGGCCGAATGGATGATCCCGAAGGCGCTCTGGCTGAAGCGCCACCAGGCCGCCCTCTACCGGCAGGCCGCGACGATCTGCGAGTATCAGGATTTTCTGATGCAGCGCCTTACCGGGCGTCTGGTGGCGAGCCTGACCAATGTCGCGATGCGCTGGCATTACCGCAAGAACGCCGGCGGCTGGCCTCTCTCCCTGCTCGAGGCGCTCGACCTCGCCGATCTGTTCATGAAATGGCCGCAGGAGATCGTGGCGCCCGGCGGCCTTGTCGGCACCTTGACCGCCGAGGCCGCGGCCCATCTCGCGCTGCCCTGCGCCACCAAGGTCATCCAGGGCGGTGCCGACGCGTTCATCGGCATGATCGGCCTTGGCGTCGCCGAACCGGGCCAGGTCGCCCTGATCACCGGATCGTCGCATCTGCAACTGGCGGTGTGCCGGCACGAATTGCGCGTCCCCGGCCTGTGGGGCAGCTATGCCGATGTCGTCTATCCCGGCCGTCACGTGCTGGAAGGCGGCCAGACATCCTCCGGTTCGATGATCGCCTGGCTCGACCGGCTGCTCGGCGAGGGCTACGACCTCGACAGGCTCAACCGCGAGGCGTCCGTCATTGCGCCGGGCGCGGACGGGCTCGTCGCCCTCGATCATTTCCAGGGCAACCGCAATCCATATACCGATGCCGCCTCGCGCGGCGCGCTGGTCGGGCTGACGCTCGGCCACGGGCCGGCGCATATCTTCCGGGCGATGATCGAAAGCATCTGCCTCGGAACCCGCCTGATTCTCGATCGGATGCGGGCCGCCGGCGTGCCGCTCAGCGAGCTGATCGTCGGTGGCGGGGCAAGCCGCTCGCCGCTCTGGCTGCAAATTCACGCCGATACCGCCAACCTGCCGGTGAAGGTGGCAAGCTGCACCGATGCGCCCGCCCTCGGCTCGGCCATACTGGCGGCGGTCGGCGCCGGCTTGTTTCCCGACGTCCGGGCCGGCATCGCGGCCATGACGACCATCGACCGCACCGTCACTCCCGATCCGGCGGCGGCAGCACGTTACGACGCGCTTCTGGCGCGCTATGTCACGCTTTACCAGGCGCTCAAGACGTGGCGCTCCGCGTTCTAGATTCCCTTCAGGCAGGCGAGCAGTTCGGCGTGCAGGTGGCCGTTCGACGCGACGCGCTCGGCATCGTCATCCCCGGCCTCGGACCCGTCGAGCCGCGTGATGCGCCCGCCGGCGCCACGCAGGATCGGCATCGCCGCCGCATGCGACACGATATCGGCCTTGATCGACACGAAGGCATCGAGCTTGGCGCTGGCGACCAGGCACATTTCCAGCCCGCCGGAAACGATGATGCGCACGCCGCGCGCCGCCTCGCCCAGCCGGCGGATGATCTCGGCGCTGCGCGCGACCTCCCGTGGCGAGAAATGCGAGGTCAGCACCACCGAGACCACGGCATCGGACAGCGAGGTAATGGCCGAAACCCGCGCCTCCTGGTCGTTGATGCGTGGCGGCGCGCCGTCCTCGAAGGTCGCCTTGAGGCGCGCAAGCGGCGCATCGACGATGCCGGCCCGCGTCACGCCGTCTTCCTGATAGGCCATCGTCACCGAGAACCACGGCAGGCCGGCCGCGTAATTTATCGTGCCGTCGAGCGGGTCGACGATCCAGCGCTTGCCGCCTTGCGGCCCGAGGATGCCGGCCTCCTCGGACAGGATGCCGGCATCGGGCGTCGCCGCGCGCAGGCCCTCGATCACGATGCGTTCCGAGGCGAGATCGGCCTGGGTGACGATATCGCGCAATTCCTTGCGGTTGGCGGCAAGCGCACCGCCCTGCATCTCGACCAGGGTGGCGGCGGCGCGCGCGGCAATGCGCTCGGCATGGCCGAGAATGCTTGAATAGGTCGGTCTCATGATTGTCCCGGATATTCCGCTGGCAGTTCGAATTCGTGGATCGGGCCGAACGCCCCGATCGGGATGATGTGGCTGACGAAACCATCCGTCGCCGAATAGCTGTGCACGGCGAAGCCGGGCGGCTCGTGAATCAGCCGCGTCGGTTGGCCGGGCCGCAAATCGAAGGCGACCTGATGGGCGGTGCCGGGCGCGACAAAGCCGATCGTGCCGGCATAGCGGCGCATAATCGGGCGATGATAATGCCCGGTGGCGATCAGGCCGATCTCCGGGTGATCCCGGATCAGGCTTTCGAAAGCCGGCGCGGTACGGCACATCATCGGGTCCATCGCCGGAACGCCGGTGCGAAACGGCGGATGGTGCATAACGATCAGCGTCGGCCGGCCGCCGCCTACCGCCAGCGCACCGGCGAGCCAGGCCTGGCGCGCCGGGCAGATGTCTCCGCCATGCGCGCCGGCGACCACGGTGTCGAGCGCGATCAGCCGCACCGGAAAATCATCGACCGCGTAATGCAGGAAGGCCGGGTCCTGCCTGAGCGTGGGAAAGCGCCCGCCAAGCACCGCGCGCATCGTCTCGCGGCGATCATGATTGCCGGGGATCAGGTAGCACGGCATCGCCAGCGCGGAGAGCGCCTCGGCCACCGCCTCGTATTCGGCGGCAAGCCCGCAATCGGTGAGATCGCCGCTGACGATGACGCAGTCCGGGCGCGGGTCGAGCCCGTTCACGGCGGCGATCGCCTGCCGCATCAAGGCGCAGGTATCGAGGCCCGCATAGGCCGCGACGCCAGCCGGCCGGGCATGGAAATCGCTTAATTGCGCAATCAGCATCGCATATCCCGGAAGATGGACCGGCAGCCACCGCGATGACGGTGGCTGCCGCTATCGTTACTTCATCAGCGCGGAGGTTTCCTTGACGAGGCGCGCGAGCCCGTCCTTGGGCTGGATGTCGCCGCGCATCACGCCGTTGATGATCTCGCGCTGCGTCCGCCAGATCCGCACCGAATTGCCGCCGGGATAACCCTGCCATGGCACCGAGCGGTCCATTTGCAGCGTCACCGTCTTGAAGTTCGGGTTGGCCGCGTAATACGGCCCGAGATAGTCGGGGCCGAGCGCGCGCTTGTTGGTCGGCAGGTAGCCGGTATTCTCGACCACCAGCTTCTGGGCCTCCGGCCCGGTCATGAACTTGACGAATTCCCAGGCCGCCTTCTGCTTGGCCGGATCCTTGGCGGTGATCAGCGCCGAGTTGCCGCCGGTCGGCAGGCCGCCCTTCGCCTTGTCGTCGAGCGGGAACACCGCGCTGCCGAGGGTGAACTTGTCGCCGATCAGGTCGGTATCCTGGCGCATGCGCGCCGGCGTATCGAAGAAGATGCCGATCTGGCCGGCGACGAATTGCTGGCGCGACTGGTCCCAGTCGATCAGCGGCATGCCGCCTTCGGTCACGAAGCGGCGCAGCATTTCGAGTTCCTTCAGGCCGACGCCGTCAAACGCGACCTTGTCGCCGGCCTCGTTCAGCATCGAGCCGCCGCCCTGCAGGACGATGCCGCGCCACAGCCAGTCATCGGGCCAGTCGTGGACGTTATAGGCCATGCCGGCGATGTTCGGCCCGAGCGCCTTGATCTTGGCGGCAAGCGTCACGATGCCTTCCCAGGTATCGGGCATATGCGCCGGATCGCCGCCGGCCTTCTTCACCAGTTCATTGTTGATATACATGATCGGCGTCGAGGCGTTGACCGCCATGCCGTATTGCTTGCCGTTGATCTGGCCGAGCGCCAGGATCTTGTCGGAATAATTATCGGCAACCCATTGCTTCGGCTCGCCGGCCAAAAGCGGCCCGAGCTCGAGCACCTGCTTGCGCTTTTCCAGCGTGTTCACCAGCTCCTGCTGCAGGTGGAAGCCGGAATAGAACACATCCGGCAACTGGTTGGTTACCGCCTGGCGCAGCATGGTCTGGTGGCCCTCGTCATAGCTCGCGGCCGGCGCCCGGAAATTGATCTTGATGTCGGGGTGCTTCTCCATGAAGGCCTTGGCGGCCGGCTCGTGGAATTTCGCGAAAGCCGGGAAGCAGTACAGCACGTCGAGCGTCACCTGCTGGGCGAGCGCCGGGGTCGCGACCAGCGAGGCAAGCGCCGCTGCCCCGAGCCATTTTGTTATGCGTCGCATGTCGGATCCTCCTGTTGGTACCAAGCGTTCTTGCCGGCCTGCGCGACAGCCGGATGACAGATGCGCCTACTTCACCCCCGTCATGGTGATGCCGTCGATGAAGCGCCTGCGCGCGAACAGGAACGCCACCACCAGCGGCGCGGTCAGGATGGTGGCGGCAGCGGTCAGCGCGCCGTAATTCGAGCCGGTCTCGGCATCGGCGAAGAACATCATGCCGAGCGGCGGCGGCGCGAGCTTCACGTCGGAGATCACGATCAGCGGCCAGTACAGGTCGTTCCAATGCGCCACGATCGAGAACACCGCGAAGGCGGCGATGGCAGGCCAGGCGCTCGGCGTGACGATGCGCCACACGATCTCGAATTCGCTCATGCCGTCGAGCCGGGCCGCCTGGATGATGTCATCCGGAAAGCCCTTGAAGAACTGGCGCAGCAGGAAGATCGCGAACACCGACAGGAAGAACGGCACCATGATCGCAAAATAGGTGTTGAGCAGCCCGAGATCGGCGAGCGCGATATAGAGCGGCAGCGCCGGCACCTGCACCGGGATGGCGAGCGCCAGCAGCGTCAGCACGAACAGCGTCTGCCTTCCGGGGAAGCGCAGCTTGGCGAGCGCGTAGCCGCACGGAATCGCCACCAGCAGCTGCACCACCAGGATGCAGGCGCAGATCAGCACGCCGTTCAGCGCGAAACGCAGCAGCGGCGCGCTGGTCAGGGCGAAGCTGTAATTCTCGTAGCCGTAGAACTGCTTCGGCCAGAAGCTCAGCGTCGCGGTGAAGATCTCGTCCGGCGGCTTGATCGAGGTCACCAGCATCCACACGAAGGGCAGCAGCATGAACGCCGCCCCCGCCAGCAGGAAACCGTGCACGAGCACGCCGCCGAGCAGCCGCCCGGCCAGCCTGACGATGCGGCCGGCCCCGGCCGGCTTTGCCTGCGCGGCGCGCATCAGTAATGCACCCGGCGGTCGAGCACGAAGGCCTGGATCACCGCGAAGGCCAGGATGAAGGCAAGGAAGATCACGGTAAGGGCGGCGGCATAGGCGGTGTGGAAATATTGGAAGCCCTCGAGGGAGATCGCGTAGAGCAGCACCTCCGACGAACCCATCGGCCCGCCGCGCGTCATCACGGCCACGGTATCGAAGATCTTGAAGGCGGTGATCGAGGTGGTGACGATGACGAACATCGTCATTGGCCCCAGCAGCGGCCAGGTGATGGTCAGGAACCGGTCGATGCCGTTGGCGCAGCCGTCGATCTCGGCCGCCTCGTACAGGTCCTTCGGGATCGACGACAGGCCGGCGAGGAACAGCACCATGTTGAAGCCGATCAGCTGCCACATGCCTATCACCGCGAGCGTCGGCAGGGCGAGCGAGGGCTCGCTGAGGAAGGCGTATTCGCCGGCACCGATCAGGCGCAGGAAGGCGTTGACCGGGCCGAGCTTCGGATGCAGCAGGAACTGCCACACCGTCGCCATGGCGATCAGCGTCGCGGTCACCGGCAGGAAATACACCATCTCGTAGAACGAGCGCGTGCGCTTGCGGCCATGCACCAGGATGGCGACGAGCAGGCCGAGCCCGACCGAGCCCGGCAGCACGATCGCCACATAAAGCAGCGTGTTCCACATCGAGCGCCGGAACACCGGATCGGCCATCGCCTTGCTGAAATTGGCGAGGCCGACATATTTGGCGTCGGTGCCGCCGAGTTCGTAATCGGTGAAGCTGAGCACGCCGAGCACGCCGAGCGGCACGAGGTCGATCAGCAGCAGCAGGATGATGGCCGGCGTCGCGAAGCCGATGCCGGTGAGCTTCTCGATCAGCGCCTGGCGGCCGCCGAAGGCCCGCCGCCCGGCCGGGGCGCGCGCGAGGCTGAGCGTGCTCATCGCTCGGTCCCGCCCGTCAGGTAGAGCCGCACCGGCTTGCCGGACGCGCGCTGCGCCAGGCCGGAAGGCTCGACCCGGTTGCCCTCGGCGTCGAAGACATGGGCCTGGGCCGCATCGAAGACGAGGTCGGTGCGCCCGTGCGTGCCATGCTCGTGATCGGCCGGCACGCGGCACAGCACCGGCTGGTCGCCGAGCCCCGCGACATCGAAATGCAGGATGAATTCGGCGCCAAGATTCTCGGCCCGTCGCAGCACGGCGGGCAGCGACACCTGGCCGGCTTCCGGCTTGCCGGCATCCGCCGGCGCGATCGCTTCCGGCCGGATGCCGACGGTTGCGCTCGAGCCGGCCGGCAGGCCCGTCGCCATCGGCAGGCGGCAGCCCAGCACCTCCGGCGCGCCATCCTCGCCGATCCTGGCCGGCAGCAGGTTGATCGCCGGGCTGCCGATGAACTGCGCCACCCTGACATTGGCCGGGCGGGCATAGAGTTCGGCCGGCTTGCCCAGTTGCAGGATATGGCCGGCATCCATCATCGCCACGCGGTCGGACATCGTCATCGCCTCGACCTGGTCATGCGTGACATAGATGAAGGTCGTCTTGAGCCGCGCGTGCAGTTCGGCCAGTTCGGTGCGCATGTGGACGCGCAGCTTGGCATCGAGATTGGACAGCGGCTCGTCCATCAGGAACACATCGGGGTGGCGCACCATGGCGCGCCCGAGCGCCACGCGCTGGCGCTGGCCGCCCGAAAGCGCGGCCGGGCGGCGCCCGAGCAGCGCCTCGATCTGCAACTGGCTCGCCACCGCGCGCACCTCGGCGCCGATCTCGGCCATCACCCGGCGCCGGCGCGGCGACAGCAGCTTGATCAGCGGCAGGCGCTCCCACAGCGAAAGATGCTGCATGGTGAGCGGCAGGCCGATATTGCCGGCCACCGTCATGTGCGGATAGAGCGCGTAGCTCTGGAACACCATGGCGACCCGGCGTTCATGCGGCCGCAAATGGTCGATCGGCGCGCCGTTGACCATCACCGAGCCGGCGCTTTGCGGCTCGAGCCCGGCGATGATGCGGATCAGGGTCGACTTGCCGCAGCCGGAGGCCCCGACCAGGGTGAGGAACTCGCCCTCGGCGATATCGAGATCGATGCCGTTGAGCACGGGCGCCGGCCCGAAATTCTTGGTGATTCCCTTCAGCGCGACTGTCGCCATCGGCCGTCTCCTCAGGCGGTCTCGCGGGGTGGGTAGACTTCGTGCAGCACGTCGTCGATCCAGAGCGTCGTCAGCCCCGGCACCTCCTGCCGCGTGATCGTCACCGCGTCGCCGGAGAAATCGTAGCTGACGGCGCCAAGGCGCGTGAGGCCCGGCATCGGCGGCTGGTTGGCCGGGCCGACGACGAAGCCGGACGAGCCGCCCCAGATGTAGCGGCAGCCGTTCACCTGCGCATCGTGCTCGCGGTGCAGGTGGCCGCTCGCCACGAAGGCGACGTTGTGCCGGTCGATCAGCGCGAGCAGCGGCGCGCGCTGCGCCGGCTTCACCGACCAGTAGCCGGTATCGCCTTCCTCGCGCGCCTCGATGAACAGCGGCTTGTGCAGGAACCAGCCGATCCGCCGCCCTTCGGCGCTGGCAAGCTGCCCTTCGAGCCAGGCGAACTGCTCGGCCTCATCCGGCACGCCCGCGCCGAACAGCATCGAATCGAGCCCGATCAGGCGCCAGTCCTCGAGATCCTTCACCCACCAGTCCGGGCCGAAATGCCGGCGCCATCGCGCGAGGCGCGTCCGGTCGACGGGCTGGAACGGGTGGTGCGGTTCGCCGACATCGTGGTTTCCCGGCACGCTCAGCACCGGTGCCGGCAGGCCGGCGAGCAGGCCGGCGCAATGGCGCATGTCCTCATCCTGGTCGGCGCCATCGACCGTCACGTCGCCGGTATGGATGATCAGATCGGGCTTCTGGCCCGCGACCCAGGCCGCCAGTGGCGGCCAGTTCACGGCGAAATGCGGCTTCGTGCGGCTGAGATGGGTGTCGGAAATCTGGACGACGCGCTGCATGGGCTTCCATCGCTAGAGAGGTCCGCCAGAAGCGAACAGGCTCCACAGTGTTGAACGACCGGGCCGAAAAGGCCGGCATATCGATGGCGAGCCGGTAAGGCGGCGGCATGACAGCCCTACGACGTCCCCCCTTCCATTGCCGGTTTTTACCGGTCTCTCCCACATAATATACAGATGCATTTTCAGAATGACAAATGAATATCGAACCCGGCAAGGCGTGATTCCAAGCCGTCCGGGCCAAGGCGGTCGATCGCCTTGCCACCGTGGCCGAGCCTCGAATCCGCGCTCCACGCGATGGCGACGCCGGATATGCAAGGGGTGGCCATCGTCTCTCTCCCGGGAAGATCGGTCGTCGTTGCACAAGGCCGCAAACCGGCGGCGGCTGGTTGCCGCCGGATTTGATCATGGCGCAAAAGCTCAATCAAATGATCAGTGCCGGAACATATACACGATTGCGGGGACGCCCGCGTCAAGCCGGAGGGGTCGGCCTCAGCACGCCAGCAGCATGCGCGCGGTCGTCTCGTCCGTCACCAGGCCGTTGACGAGGCCGCCGATCAGGGCCGCATGCAGCGGCACCACCTTGTCGGCGCCGCAGGCGACGCAGATATGGGGCCGATCGGCGCTGCCGTGCGGCGCCACGCTGGTCACGCGGCAGTTCAGCCCCTGGTCGAGGATGCGGCCGTCACGATCGAAAATCCAGCCGATGACCTCGCCGACGCCGCCGAGCCGCATGCTGTCGAACAACTCGTCCCGCGTGATGAAGCCGTCCCTGAGAAAGACCGCGTCGTGATCGATCTGGCTGATGCCGGAGAGCCGGATGTCGGCGTCGGCGGCAAGGGCGAAGATGCGGCGCACGGCATCGATGGCAAGCATCTGGTCGCGCTGCTCGGGCGTCGCGGCGTGCAGCGGCAGGGGCATCGGAAAATACTGCGCGCCCGTGATATCGGCGAGCTTGCCCGGCGCATCGAACCGGCTCGCCGAACCGTCGGGCGAAATGTTGCCGACCAGCGAAATCAGCCGGTGGAGCGGGTACTCCGCCGGCGCGACGCGCTCGACGCTCGCCCGCATCGAGCGCCCGGTGCCGAGCGCGATCGCCAGGCTGCGCCCCGAGCGCAGCATGCGCTCGAGATAGATCGCCGCCGCCTCGGCCATGCCGGTGAAGGACGTGGCGCGCGTGCCGTCCGCCGGTACGATATCGCAATGGAGCAGGCGATGGCGCTCGGCGAGCCGCGCCGCCAGTTCCATGCACGCCCCGATCGGATGCGTCATGCGGAAGGTGATGAGGTTCTCGGCGCGACACAGCGAAACCAGCCGCTGCGCCGTCGGGCGCGAGACATTGAGGCTTCGCGCGATCTCGTCCTGCGTGCGGCCGGCAATATAGTACAGCCAGCCGGCGCGCGCCGCATCGTCGAGCCGCGCATTGCCGCTTTCCGTCACGCCTTCGCCTCCAATCTCGCCAGCGATGCCGGCAATTCCGCGATCGCGCTCAGGATGCCATCGGCCCCGGCGGCCAGCAAATCCTGCGTGCGGTCGACCACGGAAAAATGGCTGCCGCCGGTAAAACCCCAGGCGGCCATGCCGGCGGCCTTGGCGGCGGCGATGCCGCTCACGCTATCCTCGATGACCAGGCATTGCGCCGGCGGGATCCCCATCGTCGCCGCCGCCAGAAGGAACAGGTCCGGCGCCGGCTTGCCATGTCTCACCATGGTGGTGCTGAACACGCGCCCGTCGAACAGATCCCACAGCGCGGTCTTGCGCAACATGAAGGCAATGCGCTCGCCGTCGCTCGATGAAGCGACGCAATACGGCACCGGCAGCGCCTCGACGGCGGCGCGAATGCCGGGAATGGCCAGCAAATCGCGCGCGAAGCGATCGAACAGCTCGGCGCGCCAGTCATGCACGAACGCCGCCGGCAAGGGCTGGCCGGAAAGGCGCATGTAATCGTCCGTGACCGCGCTGGCCGGCCGGCCGAGATAGCGCGTGAGCACCCATGGCAGGGTGCGCTCGAGGCCGTGACGCGCCAGCACGTTGACGAGGGTCGAGCAACTGATGACCTCGCTGTCGACCAGCACCCCGTCGCAATCGAAGATGACCAGATTGAAGGGGGCTGGTCGGCCAGCGCCGGCGCTTAGCATGGTATTCGGCCATCGATCGTGAGCATACGTTCGTCGATAGAATAAATGTTTGAACCTTGTCAAATTGGGTATAGGCTTTTCGACAATAAGCACCGGAACTTTCCTCGGCGATCCCTTGCGGGGCGCCGGCGTGTCGGCCGCCATCATGGCCGACCGGGAAAACGGCAGCACGAAACCGGCGAACGGAGGACGGGCCATGGGGCATGTTGCAAAACTGGCTGGAACTTTGGCGGGTCTGGCATTCGCCGCGCTCATGTCCGCGGCACCGGCGCGCGCCGAGACCGTGACCCTGAACGTGTTCTACTCCCAGCCTTCCTTCGCCAAATATCATGAGCCGATCGCCCAGGCCTTCATGAAGCAGCACCCCGATATCAAGATCGCCTTCCGGGCGCCCGCCGCGAATTACGATGAAGGCCACCAGGCGATGCTCCGCGAGGTCGTGACCAACCAGCTGCCCGACATCTACTTTCCGGGTTTCCACCTGCTGTCGGAACTGACGAAAGTCCTGTTGAAGCGCCAGCAGATCGTCGAGCTGACACCGCTTCTCGCGGCGGAACCGGAGGAGTGGCGCAAGAAGAACTACGCCGACAAGATCATCGATCTCGGCAAGGTCGACGGCAAGCTTTACGGCCTCGCGGTCAATGCCTCGCTGCCGATCATGTATTACAATACCGAGCTGGTGAAGAAAGCCGGCGGCGATCCGCAGCATATGCCCGATACCTGGGATGGCGTCATCGCGCTTGCCGCCAGGATCAAGGCGCTCGGGCCGAACATCGCCGGCATGGCCTATAACGTCCACGACTGGCCGGATGACTGGCTGTTCCGCTCGATCATCCATCAGGAAGGCGGCAATATGCTCGACCCTTCCGGCACCAAGGTCGCCTTCGACACCGATGCCGGCAAGAAGGCCATGGCCAATCTTCGCCGCTTCGTGACGGAGGGCGGCATGCCGCTGATCGATTTCGATGCGTCGCGCCAGCAATTCGTCGCCGGCCAGATCGGCCTGTTCTTCGATACGCCGGCGCGGCTGCGCCAGGTGACCGACCTGATCGGCACGCGCTTCACCCTCGGCACCGATGTCTTTCCGATCGACAACAAGCAGAGCGGCGGTATCCCGACGGGCGGTTGCGCCATCATCATCACGGCCAAGGAGCCCGCGAAGCAGAAAGCCGCCTGGGAATACGCCAAATTCATCACCGGCCCGGAGGCACAGAAGATCATCGTCGAGGTGACCGGCTATCTTCCGACCAACAAGCTCACATCCGGCCCCGATTATCTCGGCGCCTTCTACCAGAAGAATCCGAACTTCATGACGGCAGCCAGGGAAACCGACCGCGCCGTGCCGTGGCAGGGCTATCCAGGCGGCAGTTCCGTGCGGGTCTGGCGCCAGCAGCGCGAAACCATCAACGCCATCATGCGCGGCGAGATGCAGCCCGGTCCCGGCCTCGACAAGATCGCAGCCGACACCACGGCCTTGCTGAAGTGATCCCGCGCGATGCATGGCCCCGCCGCGCTCGATCCGATGCCACGGCGCCGGGTCGACACACACGGGTGCCGACGATCAGTTTCTGAATGACAGCACCAATGCGCCCCGTTTCGGGTCGTCTTCCCGGGGGCGTCTTCCGCCATGACCATCAAGCTGTCACGCGACACTCTTCCCGCCATCGCCCGGCACATCGCCGTTCCCGCCTATGATCGCGCCGCCCTCTCGGCCGGAATCCTGCATATCGGCGTCGGCAATTTCCATCGCGCGCATCAGGCCGTTTACCTCGACGACCTGTTCCACACCGGAACGGACTGCGATTGGGCGCTCGTCGGCGCGAGCGTGCGCGACAGCGACATGGCGATGCAGCACGATCTGCTGTCGCAGGATTTGCTGACGACGGTCGTCGCGCAGGAAGCCGACCGGGCGAGCGCGCGCGTCACCGGATCGATGGTGGCGTTCATCGCGCCGGCCGACACGGCGGCGATCCTCGAAAGACTGTGCGACCCGGCCATCCGCATCGTTTCGCTGACGATCACGGAAGGCGGCTATTATATCGATCCGGCTTCGCAAGCGTTCGACGCGGCGCATCCCGACATCGTCGCCGATTCCCGCGCGCCGGCGGCGCCGAAAACCGCGTTCGGCCTGATCCTCGCCGCCCTCGTCCGCCGCCGCAGCATGGCGATTGCCCCGTTCACGGTGATGTCCTGCGACAATCTTCCCGGAAACGGCGATGTCGCCGGCAATGCCGTCGCCGGGCTCGCCAGACTGATCGATGCCGATCTCGCCCAGTGGGTGCGCGAGCATGTAGCCTTCCCCAACAGCATGGTCGATCGTATCACACCCGCGACCACGGCGCGCGAACGCCGCCTGCTCGAGCAGACATACGGCATCGCCGATACCCGCCCGGTATTTTGCGAAGCGTTCAGGCAATGGGTGCTCGAGGACCGGTTTCCCGCCGGACGGCCAGCGCTCGAAAAGGTCGGCGTGCAATTCGTCGACGACGTCATGCCATTCGAACTGATGAAGATCCGCATCCTGAACGGCGGCCACGCCGCGATCGCCTATCCGGCCGCCCTGCTCGATATTCAGTTCGCGCATGATGCCATGGCCGAGCCGCTGATCGCCGGCTTCCTCTCGCGCCTGCTCGATCGCGAGATCATTCCCATCGTGCCGCCGGTGCCCGGCACCGATCTCGGCGCGTATAAGCGGACGATCGAGCGGCGCTTCGCCAACCCGAAGATCGGCGACACGATCCGGCGCCTGTGTCTCGATGGCTCGAACCGCCAGCCGAAATTCATCCTGCCCTCGATCAGCGATCGCCTGCGCCAGGGCCTCGCCGTTGACGGGCTGGCCCTGTTGACGGCCTTCTGGTGTCGCTATTGTTATGGCGAAACCGAGAGCGGCGCCGCGATCGCGCCCAACGACCCGAATTGGCAGGCGTTGCAAGCGCTGGCGCGGCGCGCCAGGCACGCGCCGGAGGAATGGCTCGGCATGAGCCGCATCTTCGGGCCGCTCGCCGGCAATCCCGCCTATGTCACGGCTTTCTCGGCGGCGCTCGCACGCATCTGGCGCGAGGGTACGCGGAGCGCCCTGCGCAGCTATCTTGCCGGCGCTGCATGAGGCGGCGGCCATGGTGGACCGCGAAAAAGGATCGTGACGCATGCTTCTCGGCATCGATCTCGGCACGTCAGGCGTGAAGGCGGTGCTGATCGACGATGCCGGAGAGATGCTGGCGGAGAGCCTTGCCCCGCTCTCGATTTCGCGGCCACGGCCGCAATGGTCGGAGCAGGCTCCCGATGCCTGGTGGAGTGCCGTCGTTGCCGCCGTCTCCGGGCTTGCCGCGCGCCATTCCCTGATGCGCGTGCGCGGCATCGGGCTTTCCGGCCAGATGCATGGCGCGGTGCTGCTCGATGCGCAGCAGCGCGTCATTCGCCCGGCGATCCTGTGGAACGACGGCCGCGCATGGTCCCAATGCGGCGAACTCGAGCGCCGCGAGCCGGGCAGCCGGGCGATGACCGGCAACCTGGCCATGCCGGGCTTCACGGCGCCGAAACTGATCTGGGTTGCGGAAAACGAGCCCGACCATTTCCAGCGCATCGCCCATGTCGTGCTGCCCAAGGATTGGCTCCGCCTCAGGTTGACGGGCGACCTGGTCAGCGAGCCTTCGGACGCCGCCGGCACGCTCTGGCTCGATCTCGAACGCCGCCAATGGTCGGCGCCGATGCTCGCTGCATGCCGGTTGGAGGAGCGGCACATGCCGCGTCTTGTCGAGGGGCCGGATATATCCGGGCATGTCACGGCCGCCGCTGCTACCCAGCTCGGGCTGCGTCCCGGCATCCCGGTCGCGGGCGGAGGCAGCGACAATGCCTGCGGCGCGCTCGGCGTTGGTGTCGTCCATCCCGGCGAGGCCTTGCTGTCGCTCGGCTCGTCGGGCGTTATTTTCGTCGTCGATGACGCGGCCCGCCCCGACCCTGCCCGCACCGTGCATGCGTTTTGCCATTGCATTCCGGCGCTCTGGCACCGCATGGCGGTGATCCTGTCGGCCGCCGGCACATTGTCTTTCGTGACCGATCTTGTCGGCGCCGCCAGCGAAGCCGAATTCCTCGCCGAGATCGAAGCAGCGGGCATGCCGGCGGAGCCAGGCCGGCTGGTGATGCTGCCCTACCTGTCAGGCGAGCGCACGCCCCATAACGACCCTGCGGCGACCGGCGTGTTTTTCGGCCTGGAGAACGGTTCGCGCCGCGCCGATCTCGGCCGGGCGGCGCTGGAGGGCGTGGCCTTCGCGCTGGCCGACGGTCTTGCCGCGCTCGAGGCCGGGGCAGAGCCGATCGGCGCGCTGTCGGTGATCGGCGGCGGAGCGCGTTCGCGCTTTTGGGGGCGCATCATCGCTGCGGCGCTCAACCGCCCGCTGGTCTATCGCCAGGGCGGCAATGTCGGCCCGGCGCTCGGCGCGGCGCGCCTCGCGCGCATGGCGACCGACGGGGTCGCGCTTGACGAGGCCTGCCCGCAGCCACCGATCTCCTTCGTCCTCTCGCCCGAGCCCGCGCTCATCGACGCGCTGGCACCGAGACAAGCCTTGTTCCGGCAACTTTATCCCGCCCTGAAACCGGCCTTCCAGAATAGCCGCCTGCCCGCTTGCTGAGCGCCGCGAGAGAGGGCCGCAGCGGAAATCGCAAGCCCGCCATGCTCGGCATCGCCTTATCCTCCTGATGCCCAGACCCAGATCTCGCCCCCACGGCATGACCAATGTTCCGCCCCGATTCCGCGCAACGATTTCTTGGCTCGGGGCGGAACCCTCGCCCGCCGCGCGCGTCTCCCTAGCTCTGGATTTGCGAGGTCAGCCATGTTCCCCTCCTTCTTCAACCTGGCCATGCTGACCATCGAAGCGCAGCAGGTCATCTGGCTGCGCACGCTGAAACTGGCGGCGGGCGGCCCCGCGGCGCAGCGGGAGGCAACGCGCATGGTGGCCGAAAAGATGGCCGCCGGAATGAAGGCCGGCGCCCAGATCGCCACCGGCGCCAGCGCCGACAAGGTCATCAGGGGCGTTCGCGGCAAGACGCGCGCCAACCTGCGGCGCCTGAAACCCTGAGCGCGCCGCACCCGATAGCGATGCGGGAGCGTGCGGCGCCCGCCGGCGCTCAGCGAAAGGCCGGCATCGCCGGCTTCACGGCGGCCTCGTCCTGTTCGAGCGCCTGCAACTTCTCCCAGGCCAGGGTGACATGGGTGCGCAGGATGCGTGCGACCTCGGCCGCGTCATGGCGCTCGAGCGCCTGCAAAATCGCCTCATGCTCCTTGATGGCGCTTTCCCAGCGCTTGGTGCGCAGATTGGCGACGTAGCGCACGCGATAGACGCGCGCGTTGAGCAGGCCGTGCTGCGCGATGAGCGCGCCGTTGCGCGAGGCCCGCACCAGCGCCAGATGAATATCCTGGTTGCGATGGAAATAGGCGAGCCGGTCGCCGCGCTGATAGGCGGCCAGCATCTCGAAATGCAGCGCCCACATCTCGCGAAGCTCGTCCTCGGTGGCGCATTCGCACGCAACCTCCCCGGCATAGGCTTCGAGCGCGCCGAGCAGCCGCAGCACATCGCCCACCTCCTGGTCGCTCGGGGCGGCAACCACCGCGCCGCGATTGGGGTGGAGTTCCACCAGCCCCTCGGCCGACAGGATGCGCAGCGCCTCGCGCAGCGGCGTGCGCGACACGGCGAGGCGCTGGGCGAGCAGCCGCTCGCGGATCGGCGCGCCCGGCGGCAATTCGTCCTGAATGATCATTTCGCGGATCAGCGCGGCGACATGCGCGCCCTTCGCACCGGCCGCGCCCTTCGCGTCGGCCGCCCCCGTCACATTGGCCTTGCCGTCCGCCGGAATTCGCGCCGCCCGCGCCTCCGTGTCATCCTTCACGATCGCCTCCCGTTCGATGCGCGCATCATGGCACATGCCTTGGAATGGTATGCAAAGATCGCCGCTCCAGATACCGACATTCTCAACACGCCCCGGCATTATTTGTGGAAAGTTCCGCAGCTTGGGCAAAATTGCCACCGGGCGCGTTGACGCCTCCAAAATGGTATGCAAACGTCCGGCCGAATAACCATACAAGAGCGTGGGGAGAAAATCATGCGCCTCGGACTGGCACTATCATTGGCGATCGCAACCGCGATCGGCACGTTCACCACCAGCGCCCAGGCGGAAACCGTGCTGCGCTTCGCGCACACGCAGCCGACCAGCGATTCCCACCACCTCGCCGCCGAGCGTTTCGCGAAGCTGGTCGCCGAGCGCACCAAGGGCGAGATCAAGGTGGAAGTCCACCCCGCCGGCGAACTCGGCAGCGATCCCGCCACCCTCGAAGGCGTCCGGCTCGGCACCATCGACATCGGCCAGACCGGCAACCCGTTCTATACCCGCTTCGCGCCGCGCCTGAACGCGCTCGACCTGCCGTTCCTGTTCGCCAATGCCGAACACGCCTATCGCGTGGTGGATGGTGATATCGGCAAGGCCCTGCTCGGCGATCTCGAGGCCAAGGGCATGAAGGGGCTGGCCTTCTGGGAAATCGGCTTCCGCAAGGTCACCAACAACAAGCGCCCGATCCGCACCGTGGCCGATCTCAAGGGGCTGAAGATCCGCACCACGCCGAACCCGGCGCATGTCAAGGCGTTCCAGCTGCTCGGCGCCATCCCGACGCCGATGGCCTTCACGGAAGTCTACATGGCGCTCGAGACCGGCACCGTCGACGGCCAGGAAAATCCGCTCAACATCATCCGCTCGAACAAGTTCCAGGAAGTGCAGAAGTTCCTGTCCTTCACCGATCACGCCTACACCGTGTCGATCGTCTCGATGAACCTGCGCAAGTTCAAGGCGCTGACGCCCGAGCAGCAGAAAATCCTGCTCGATGCCGCCCATGAGGCGGCCGTCTATCAGCGCGGCCTCAACCGCGACCAGGCGGCATCGGACCTGAAGACGATCAAGGATGCCGGCACCGCCGTCAACGAGGATGTCGACCGCGAGGCCCTCAAGAAGGCGATCTACGAGCCGGTCAAGAAGGATTACACGGATCAGTTCGGCACCGAGCTGATCGAGAAGATCGAGGCGCTGCGCTAAAGCGGAAATCGCATGATCGGGTGTCAGCCGGCTCCCGATCATGCACTGGATTTGCGCGATAATTTCAACACGGCGCCGGACAAGCGGGATGTCCCCAATGCTGACAGGATCGGTGGTGTGGTTCCGGCGTCTTCTCGACGCCGCAGCCGCGCTTTTGCTGGCCGCCGTCACCGGCGTGACCTTCGTGCGCGTCGTGGCGCGCTACGGCTTCGGCCATGGCATGCCGTGGAGCGAGGAGGCGACGCGCTTCCTGTTCGTCTGGCTGATCATGATCGCGGCGGCACGCGCGGCGCATCTGCGCGTCGACCTTTTGACCGACATGCTGCGGCCGCGCGCCAGGCTGCGCGCCGAGATCGTCTTCGCCGCGCTCGGCATCGGCCTGCTCGGCTTCCTGATCTGGAAGGACCTGCCGCTGATCGAGCTGACCAGCGGCGACTACTACACCGCGCTCGGCATCTCGATCGAGTATCTGTACTGGTCGGTCGTCGCCGGCTGCGGCTTGTGGATCATCAGCATCCTGCTCGCCTTCTACCTGCCGCCCGATCCTGACGAAGAAATGTCCACCTCATGAGCCTCCTGCTGCTCCTCGGCCCGCTGCTGGTCCTGTCGCTGATCGGCGTGCCGCTGGTCTTCGCGCTGCTCGCCTCCTCGTTGATCACGCTGGTCATCACCAGCCCGTCGACGCCGCTCGAGGTCGTGCCGCAGCTCTTCGTGCAGGGCATGGATAACTTCCCGCTGCTCGCCATCGCGCTGTTCTTCCTCGCCGGAGAACTGATGGTCGCCTGCGGCATCACCGAACGCCTGCTGACCTTCGCGCAGTCGCTCGTCGGCCATCTGCGCAGCGGCCTGGCGCAGGTCGGCATCATCGCCTCGTTCCTGATGGCCGGCGTCTCGGGCTCGGCCGTCGCCGATGCGGCAGCAGTCGGCTCGATCCTGATCCAGTCGATGAAGAAGGCCGGCTATCCCGCAGGCTTCGCCGCAGCCCTCGTCGAGACGGCCTCGATCCTCGGGCCGATCATCCCGCCCTCGATTCCCTTCATCATCTATGCCGTGCTGTCGGGAACCTCGGTCGGCGCCATGTTCATGGCCGGCGTCATCCCCGGCATCATGATCGCCATCGGGCTGGCGCTCGTGGCGCGCTACCGTTGCAAGGACCTCGGCATCGTGACGATGCCGCGCGCCAGCCGCCAGGTCGTGCTCAGCGAGACCGGCCGGGCGAGCTTCGCGCTGCTGGCGCCGGTCATCGTCGTCGGCGGCATTCGCGGCGGCATCTTCACCCCGACCGAGGGCGGCGCCATCGCCGCGGTCTATGTCCTGGTCATCGGCCTGTTCGTGTATCGCGGCGTGCGCTTCGGCGAAATCTTCGGCTCGCTGGTGCGCGCAGCTCACGGCACCGCCTCGGTGATGGTCGTGCTCGGCGCCTCGTCGATCTTCGCCTGGATCATCGCCGACCAGGGCATCAGCCGGCAGTTCGCCAATTTCATCGGCGGCCTCGGCGCCGACCCCTGGGTGCTGGTGCTGCTGTTCAACCTGCTGTACCTCGCCGTCGGCATGTTCCTCGATCCGATCGCCGCGCTGATCATCCTGGTGCCGATCATGATGCCGCTGCTGCCCAAGCTCGGCCAGGACCCGATCCAGTTCGGCGTGATGATCGTGCTCAACCTGATGATCGGCCTGTGTACGCCGCCTGTCGGCTACCTGATCTTCATCACGGCCAATCTCGGCAAGATATCGACGACTGAGGTGATCAAGCATTCGCTTCCCTTCATCGGCGTGCTGATGGTCGTCCTGCTGCTCGTGTCATATGTGCCGGCCGTGACGTTGTGGCTGCCCTCGATCCTGGCCGGGCACTAGAGGATGTCATGAACAAGCCTTTGCAGATCGTCGATGCCCACCACCACCTGTGGGACCTGGAGCGCAACTACTATCCGTGGCTCTCGGACCACCCGGAGAAGGATTTCTTCCTCGGCGACTATTCGGCGCTCAAGCACAACTTCCTGCCCGAGGATTACCGCCGCGAAACCGCCGGCTACGACGTCGTGGCGACGGTGCATGTCGAGGCCGAGTGGGACCGCAACGCGCAGGTCGCGGAGACACGCTGGCTGCATGAGGTGGCTGACAAGTCCGGCATGCCCAATGCCGTCGTCGGCCATGCCTGGCTCGCCAACGACAATTGCGAGGAGGTGCTGGCGGGCCACGCCGCCTTCCCGCTGATGCGCGGCATCCGCTCGAAGCCGGTCACCGCCTTGCGCCCCGATCTCGTCGAGCCGGGCCGGCCCGGCACGATGCAGGACCCGAAATGGCTCGCCGGTTTCGCGCTGCTGCACAAATACGGCCTGACCTACGACCTGCGCGTGCCGTTCTGGCATCTGCACGAGGCGGCCGAGGTCGCGGCCCGCTATCCCGAGACGCCGATGGTCCTCAACCATACCGGCTTCCCATGGGACCGCAGCGAGGAAGGCCTCGCGGCGTGGCGCGAGGAGATGCGCATCATCGCCAGGGCGCCGCAGGTCTCGCTGAAAATCTCGGAGCTTGGCCTGCGCGACGCGCCATGGACGCTCGAGAGCAACCGCCGCGTCGTGCTCGACGCCATCGAGATTTTCGGCATCGAGCGCTGCATGTTCGCCAGCAACCTGCCGGTTGCCGGGCTGCGCGCCTCGTTCGCGACCATCGTCGAGGGCATCAGGCAGATCGTGTCCGGCTTTTCCGAGGACGAACAGCACGGCCTGTTCAGCCGCAACGCCGCGCGCTTCTACCGGCTCGACCTGCCGTAAGCGCCAGGGCGTGCCTGCCGGCGCGTCTCTCTTCCTCTCGCGCCTCCTCTCTCCTCATGCTGAGCTTGTCGAAGCATGATCCAGAATCCTCCGAAACATCCTTCGACAAGCTCAGGATGAGGAGGAGTTTATCGAGAGACGGAACTTCGAACGAGGCTCCGGCGATTCTTGCCGTTGCGATACCGGCCGGTCGTCTGTTGCTCCAGTAACGCCATAGACCGCGCGCGCATCGCGCGGCTAGCTTTTCTCGATGCCGTCATAAAGTGCGTTTTACCGCATTCTGCTTGGCAATTGGTGGAATTGACCTTGCCGAATCCCGCCCATCTGAATCATGATGGCGCGTTCGGCGCGCTGTGCCGATTTTCCCCAACGAGAGTACGGCATGGCGGACGACACATCGCTGGTATTGATGATCGTCCTGCCTTTTCTGGGTAGTCTTCTCGCAGCGTTCCTCCCGGCGAATTCCCGCAATGTCGAAGCCTGGCTCGCCGGCTTCGTGGCCATTGCCGGCCTCGTGCTGGCCGCGAGCTGCTATCCTGGCGTTTCCGACGGCGGCGTCATCCGCAACGACATCGCCTGGCTGCCCGCGCAGGGCCTGAACCTCACGCTGCGCATGGATGGTTTCGCCTGGCTGTTCGCCATGCTGATCACCGGCATCGGCTTCCTCGTCGTGCTCTACGCGCGCTATTACATGTCGCCGGAAGATCCCGTCGCCCGCTTCTTCTCGTTCTTCCTCGCCTTCATGGGCGCCATGCTCGGCATCGTGCTGTCGGGCAACGTCATCCTGTTGGTGGTGTTCTGGGAACTGACCAGCATCTTCTCGTTCCTGCTCATCGGATACTGGCACCGCAACGCCAATGCACGCGACGGCGCCCGCATGGCGCTGACGGTAACGGCGATCGGCGGGCTCGGCCTGCTCGCCGGCATGCTCGTCATCGGCCACATCGTCGGCAGCTACGATCTCGACCGCGTGCTGGCGTCGGGCAACCTGATCCGCGACAGCGATCTCTACCTGCCGGCGCTGCTGCTCGTCCTGCTCGGCGCCATGACCAAGAGCGCGCAGTTTCCGTTCCAGTTCTGGCTGCCCAACGCCATGGCCGCGCCGACGCCGGTCTCGGCCTACCTGCATTCGGCGACGATGGTGAAGGCCGGCGTGTTCCTGCTGGCGCGCTTCTGGCCGGTGCTCGCCGGCACCAACGAGTGGTTCTGGATCGTCGGCGTCTGCGGCATGGCGTCCCTGCTGCTCGGCGCCTATTTCGCGATCTTCCAGCAGGATATCAAAGGGCTGCTCGCCTATTCGACGATCAGCCATCTCGGCCTGATCACCATGCTGCTCAGCCTCGGCAGCCCGCTCGGCGCCACCGCCGCGATCTTCCACATGATGAACCATGCGACCTTCAAGGCGTCGCTGTTCATGGCCGCCGGCATCATCGATCACGAGGCCGGCACGCGCGATATCCGCCGCCTCAACGGGCTGTTCCGCCACATGCCGATCACCGCGACGCTCGCCATGGTGGCAAGCGCCGCCATGGCGGGCGTGCCGCTGCTCAACGGCTTCCTGTCGAAGGAGATGTTCTTCGCCGAGGCGATCGAGACCCATAAGGTTTCCGTTCTCGATACCGCCGCCCCCTATGTCGCCGTGCTGGCGAGCGCCTTCGCCGTGACCTATTCGATCCGCTTCATCCACGGCGTATTCTTCGGGCCGGAGCCGGAAGGGCTCGAGCGCGTGCCGCATGAACCGCCCTTCCTGATGCGCTTCCCGATCCAGCTCCTGGTGCTGATCTGCCTCGTCGTCGGCGTGGTGCCGGGCCTCACCGTCGGGCCGTTCCTGCATGCCGGCGTCGTCTCGGTGCTCGGCGCGCGCACGCCGCAATACAGCCTCGCCGTGTGGCATGGCTTCACCCTGCCGCTGCTGATGAGCTTCGTCGCGCTCGTCGCCGGCACCGTGCTCTACCTGCTGCTCAGGCGCTATCTCGCGCATTGCCCGGAAGGCGCGCCGTTCTTCCGCCGCATCAACGGCCAGCGCATCTTCGACCAACTGATGGTGACGCTGTCCTGGCGCTGGGCGCGCACGCTGGAAGCCTATCTCGGCACGCGCCGGCTGCAACCGCAGCTTCGCCTGCTGGTCACTGTCGCCTTCCTGGCGGCCGCCTGGCCGCTCTGGCAGGCCGGCTTTCGCCTCGAGGGCCGCATCGCGCTGCAAGGCGACGTCATCTTCGCCGGGCTCTGGCTCATCGGCATCGTGTGCGCCATCGGCGCCGCCTACCAGGCCAAGTTCCACCGGCTCGCCGCGCTGATCCTGCTCGGCGGCGCCGGCCTCGTCACCTGCCTGAGCTTCCTGTGGCTGTCGGCGCCCGATCTCGCGGTCACGCAACTGCTGGTCGAGGTCGTGACCACGGTGCTGATCCTGCTCGGCCTGCGCTGGCTGCCGAAGCGCTTCGACAGCGCCGTGCCGGAGCCGGTCACGCCCGGCGCGCGGCTGCGCCGCGTCCGCGACCTCGCCATGGCGCTCGCCGCCGGCGCCGGCATGACCGTGCTCTCCTATGCCGTGATGACCGGCGCGCGCCCCGAGACCATCTCCGATTTCTTCGTCGAGAAAGCCTATTCGCAAGGCGGCGGCCGCAACATCGTCAACGTCATCCTGGTCGATTTCCGCGGCTTCGACACGCTCGGCGAGATCACCGTGCTCGCCATCGTCGCGCTGACCGTGTTCGCGCTGCTGCGCCGCTTCCGGCCGGCGCCCGACACCGTCGAATCGCCCGAGCAGCAGCGCATCCAGCACCGGTTCGACGACGAGCAGGAGGATCGCAGCCCCGGCGACACCGTCAGCGACTACCTGGCCGTGCCCTCGGTCATCATGCAATGGCTCTTTCCGGTCATCATCGTATTCGCCGTCTTCCTGTTCCTGCGCGGCCATGACCAGCCCGGCGGCGGCTTCGCGGCCGGCATCGCCATGGCGGCCGCCTTCATCCTGCAATACATGGCGGCCGGCACGCGCTGGGTCGAGGACCGGCTGAGCGTGCTGCCGGTCAACTGGATCGGCCTCGGCCTGCTGATCGCGGTCGCGGTCGGCGCCGGCTCGTGGCTGTTCGGCTACCCGTTCCTGACCTCGCATGCGCGCTATCTCGCCCTGCCGCTGATCGGCAAGGTGCCGGCGGCGAGCGCCGCGCTGTTCGATCTCGGCGTGTTCGTGCTCGTGGTCGGCGCTACCGTGCTGATGCTGATCGCGCTTGCCCACCAGTCGATCCGCAAGTTGCGCGCCTCGCGCATCGCGGCCGAACAGGCGGAGCGCGCCTGATGCAACTGATCCTCGCCATCGGCATCGGCGTGTTCATCGGCTCGGGCGTGTGGCTGCTGCTGCGCCCGCGCACCTATCAGGTCATCATCGGCCTGTCGCTGATCTCCTACGGCGTCAACCTGTTCATCTTCTCCATGGGCCAGTTGCGCGTCAACGCGCCGCCCGTGCTGAGCACGACGGAGGCGATCGACCCGACAGCCTATGCCGACCCGATCCCGCAGGCGCTCGTCCTGACCGCGATCGTCATCGGCTTCGCCACCACGGCGCTGTTCCTCGTCGTGCTGCTCGTCTCGCGCGGCCTGACCGGGAGCGATCACGTCGATGGCAGGGAGAGCCGTTGATGCAAGAGCCGCTGATGCACCTGTCCGACCACCTGACCATCCTGCCCGTGCTGCTGCCGCTGGTCACCGGCGCGCTGCTGCTGCTGTTCGACGAGCGCCGGCATGCGCTGAAGGCGATGATCAACCTGGCCGCGACGCTGCTTCTGGCCGGCGTCGCGCTCATCCTGATGGGCCGGGCCGCAGCACCCGGCGCCGGCGCCGTGACCAGCGTCTACCAGCTCGGCAACTGGCCGGCACCCTCCGGCATCGTGCTGGTGCTCGACCGGCTCTCCGCCTTGATGCTGGTGCTGACCGCCGCCCTCGCGCTCGCCGCGCTGGTGTTCGGGCTGGCGCGCTGGAGCCGGGCCGGGCCGCATTACCACACCCTGTTCCAGTTGCTGCTGATGGGGCTCGACGGCGCCTTCCTGACCGGCGACCTGTTCAACCTGTTCGTGTTCTTCGAGGTGCTGCTGGCGGCATCCTACGGGCTGGTGCTGCACGGCTCCGGGCCGTTCCGGGTCAGGGCCGGCCTGCATTACATCGTCATCAACCTGGCGGGAGCCTCGCTGTTCCTGATCGGCGTCAGCCTGATCTACGGCGTCACCGGCACGCTCAACATGGCCGATCTGGCGCAGCGCATCCCCGAGGTGACCGGTCCGCAGCGCACCCTGCTCGCCGCCGGCGGCGCCACGCTCGGCATCGCCTTCCTGGTCAAGGCCGGCATGTGGCCGCTCAGCTTCTGGCTGCCGCCGGCCTATACCGCCGCCAGCGCGCCTGTCGCCGCGATGTTCGTCATCCTGACCAAGGTCGGCTTTTATATCATCCTGCGCCTGTCGATGCTGCTGTTCGGGCCGGAGGCCGGCGGCGTCGCCGGCCTCGGCGATTCCTGGCTCATCGCCGGCGGCATCGCCACCATCGCCTTCGGCGCCATCGGCGTGCTCGCCTCGCAGGCCATGGGCCAGGTCGCGGGCTTCAGCATCCTGGTCTCGTCCGGCACGCTGCTCGCAGCCATCGGCCTCGCCGATCCGGGCGTGACGGCGGGCGCGCTCTACTACATGGTCAACTCGACGCTCGCCATCGGCGCCTTCTTCCTGCTCATCGAACTGGTCGAGCGCGCGCAGGACCCGGCCGCCGACGTGCTCGCCGTGACCATGGAAGCCTATGGCGACGATCTCGACGAGGACGAGCCGCAGGCCGATATCGGCGCCGCGATTCCCGCAACGCTCGCCATTCTCGGCGCCTGTTTCGTCACCTGCGCCCTGCTGCTTGCCGGCCTGCCGCCCTTGTCGGGCTTCCTCGCCAAGTTCACGCTGCTCGCCGCGATGATCGAGCGCGGCAGCTTGCCCGGCGGCGGCATTTCCAGCCTGACCTGGGCGCTGATCGCGCTGCTGCTGCTCGCCGGCCTGTCGACGCTGATCGCCATGATGCGCGCCGGCGTGCGCTCGTTCTGGGTGCCGATCGAAGGCACCGTGCCGCGCGTGCTCGTCATCGAGATCGCGCCGGTGATCTTCCTGCTGCTGCTGTGCCTGGCGCTGACCGTCGAGGGCGGCGCGGTGATGGGCTATATGAGCGAGGCGGCGCGCGCCCTGCACACCCCGGCCGATTATGCGCATGAGGTGCTGTCGACGCTGCCGGGGGCCGCGCCATGACGCCGCTGATGACGCGCCTGCTGCCCTATCCGCTGCTGACAGCCGCGCTGCTGCTGATGTGGCTGCTGCTCAACGGGTTTTCGCTCGGCCACGTCGTGCTCGGCGCCATCGTCGCGCTCTTCGCCTCGCACGCGATGACCGCGTTGCAGCCGTCCAAGCCCCGGCTGCGGCGCTGGGACAAGATCCCCCGCCTCGTCTGGCTCGTCATGCTCGACATCCTGCGCTCGAACATCGCCGTCGCCGGCATCATCCTGCGCGGCGGACGCCGGCAGGGAAAGCCGGGCTTCGTCGCCATCCCGCTCGCCCTGCGCGACCAGACCGCGCTCGCCGTGCTCGCCTGCATCATCACCAGCACGCCCGGCACCGCATGGATCGAGCACCGCTCCGACAACGGCCAGTTGCTGATCCATGTGCTCGACATCGTCGACGAGCAACTCTGGGTCGACCAGATCAAACTCTACGAAGCCTTGCTACAGGAGATCTTCGAATGAGCGGCGTCATTCTCGCCTTCGCCATCGGCCTGTCGCAGATCCTGCTCATCGCGGCGATGGTGTGCTGCATCCTGCGCATGGTGCGCGGGCCGCGCGCCCAGGACCGCGTGCTCGCCTATGACGCCTTCTATGTCGCCGGCATGCTGCTGGTGCTGACCTTCGGCATGCGCAGCGGTACCGCGATCTATTTCGAGGCCGCTCTCGTCATCGCCCTGCTCGGCTTCGTCTCGACGGCGGCGCTCGCCAAATTCCTCATGCGCGGCGAGGTCATCGAATGAGCGGCGCGGCCGGGCTGCCGGTCTGGGTCGCGCTCATCGTTGCGGGCTTCCTGCTGCTCGGCGCCGGGCTGACCTTCCTCGGCGCCCTCGGCATGCTGCGCCTGAAGACGTTCTACGAGCGCGTGCATGCGCCGACGCTGGGCACGACCTGGGGCGCCGGCGCCATCCTGATCGCCTCGATCATCCATTTCTCGGTGCTGGGTTCGCGCCTCGCCCTGCACGAAATCCTCATCACCGCCTTCGTGCTGGTCACGACGCCCGTCACCTTGATGCTGCTGGCGCGCGCCGCGCTCTACCGCGATCGCGCCGAGGACAATCAGCACGTGCCGCCGCGCCTGAAGGGCGACAATCCAGCGCGAGACGCCCATTAAAAAGTCCGGGCGAAAAACGCCCGGACTTGATGGCGCTGAACACTGGATGGCTCAGCGGCGGTGATGACGGTGGTGGCGGTTCCAATGCCGGTGATGGCGGTGCCCATGCCACGCGCGCGGCGGCGGTGCACGCCGATACATGCGGCGGTTCGGCACGCAGCGCCCCCACCGGGTCGGGTGCCAGCCGGGGCCGCAGCCGCCGGCGACGGTGGTGATGGCGGAGGGGGCTTCAGTCGGTGCCATCGGCAAGGCCTGGGCAGCGCTTGCCAACCCCAAAATGCCAGCGGCGGCGGCGACGGTCGCAAAAAGTCTCATCGTGCTCTCCGTTTCTTGCACAGCGCCATCGAAACGTGACGCTTTTGAACAGGCGTCGAAGGCGTCATTTTCGAGCATCCCGTCCCCAACGAACGCACCAGCTCGCTTAATGTGCCAGTTTTCCTGCAAAAAACACGATGGTCTTGCGGTAGATCGTCGCCCGGTTCCACTCGCGCATCACCTCGAAATTCGCCGTGCCCTCGCCATAAGGCGCGCCGCGCTGCCAGCCGTTGGTCTTGAGCAGGTTGGCGGTCGAGGCCAGCACGTCGGCCGGGCTATGGCGCAAATCGACATGGCCGTTGCCGTCGAAATCCACGCCGTATTTGATGTAGGACGACGGCAGGAACTGCGTCTGGCCGATCTCGCCGGCAAAGGCGCCGACCATGTCCTTGAGCGACAGGTCGCCGCGCTGCACGATCTGCAACGCCGCCAGCAATTCGCGCTGGAACAGCTCGGTGCGCCGGCAATCATGCGCCAGCGTCGCCAGCGTGCGGATCACCGGGCGCTTGCCCATGTCGCCGACGCCGAAATCGGTTTCGAGGCCCCAGATCGCCACGATCACCTCGCGCGGCACTCCGGTGCGCTTCTCGATACGCGCCAGCAGATCAGCGTAGCGCACCAGCATCTGCTTGCCGCGCTTGATGCGGCTCGCGCTCACCCGGCTCGCGGCATAGGATTCGAAGCTCTTGCGGAAAGTGCCGCGCTGGCGATGGTCGAAGGCGATCACCGCCGGGTCCTGCGTCACCCCGGCAAAGGCCGCCCGGATCACGCCCTGCGATATGCCGTTCGCCGCCGCCTCGCGCGACATCGATGCGATGAAGGTTCCGAAATCGCCGCCGCATTGCGCGGCCTGCGCCGGCAGGCTCAGCAGAAGGGAAACCGCGACGGCGGCGAACATACGGAAGGGCATGCGGAGGTTCCTCGGGCGAGAGACGCGGGGCTGCGAGTCTGCCATGACGGGGAGAAGGCGGCAATCCGCAGCATCAGCGCACTTCCGTGGAAACGCCGCCGATTCTCCGCAAGAAAACGCCCGAAAACCAAGGGAAACAGTTCGGAATCCGCTGCCTCCGCAGCGAATCACGCCCCTGCACCCGCCCAACCGCATCTCAATCGAACAGGCGGTCGCCCTGCTCGTCGACGATCTGCTGGCCCTTGGTCAGCGTGAAGCGCACCGCATCCTCGAGCGACGAAAAGCGGTCGGCGCGGATGAATTTGTGGTCCCGCACCGCGCCGCCGATCTCCTTCTCGATCCGGCCGCACAGCTGGAACTGGCCTTCCGCCTTGAACGGCTCGGCCAGGATCGTGAAGCCCTTATGCTCCAGCGAACCCGCCGGCCCGGCCGGCGCCTCGTCACCGGAAGCTTCTGATTTACCGAAGAGTTTCTTGAAAAACGACATCTTGCCCCCCGAAGCGCCGCAGGCCCGGAAGCCTGCGGTCTCCCCTCAATTGTCCAGGAAGCTCCTGAGCTTGCGCGACCGGCTCGGGTGCTTGAGCTTCCTGAGCGCCTTGGCCTCGATCTGCCGGATGCGCTCGCGCGTCACCGAGAACTGCTGCCCGACCTCTTCCAGCGTGTGGTCGGTGTTCATGCCGATGCCGAAACGCATGCGCAGCACGCGCTCCTCGCGCGGCGTGAGCGAGGCCAGAACCCGCGTCGTCGTCTCGCGCAGATTGGCCTGGATCGCCGCGTCGATCGGCAGGATGGCGTTCTTGTCCTCGATGAAATCGCCGAGATGAGAATCCTCCTCGTCGCCGATCGGCGTCTCGAGGCTGATCGGCTCCTTGGCGATTTTCAGCACCTTCCGCACCTTTTCCAGCGGCATGGCAAGCTTTTCCGCCAATTCCTCCGGCGTCGGCTCGCGGCCGATCTCGTGCAGCATCTGGCGCGAGGTGCGCACGATCTTGTTGATCGTCTCGATCATATGCACCGGAATGCGGATCGTGCGGGCCTGGTCGGCGATCGAGCGCGTGATCGCCTGCCTGATCCACCATGTGGCGTAGGTCGAGAACTTGTAGCCGCGCCGGTACTCGAACTTATCGACCGCCTTCATCAGGCCGATATTGCCTTCCTGGATCAGGTCGAGGAACTGCAGGCCGCGATTGGTGTATTTCTTGGCGATCGAGATCACCAGGCGAAGGTTGGCCTCGACCATCTCCTTCTTGGCCTGGCGCGCTTCTCGCTCGCCCTTCTGCACCATCGAGACGATCTTGCGGAATTCCTGGATTTCCAGGCCGGTCTCGCTGGCCAGCATATGAATCTCGCCGCGCAAATCCTTGATGCGCTCGAGTTCGTTAGCGACGAAATCCTTCCAGCCGCGCGCGCCGAGCTTGGAGACGCGCAGGTTCCATTTCGGATCGAGTTCGGCGCCCTGGTAGTTCTTCAGGAAGTCGAGCCGGTCGACGCCATAGCTTTCGGCGAGCCGCATCAGCCGGCCCTCGAGACCGATCAGCTTCTTGTTGATGTCGTAGAGCTGCTCGACCAGCGCCTCGATACGATTGTTGTTGAGCGACAACGACTTGACGTCGACGACGATCTCTTCCTTGAGCTTCTTGTAGCGGCGCTCCTGCGAGGGTGACAGCGACTCGTTCTTGAGCCGGCCCTCGACATTCTCGACCTGGAGCCGGCGCAGCTTCTTGTAATTGTCGGCAATGCGATCGAAGGTTTCGACGACGCGCGGCTTCAGCTCCGCTTCCATGGCGGAGAGCGAAATGCCGCCCTCGAACTCGTCATCGTCGAGGTCGCCTTCGGGGGCCGCGGCATCCTCGCCGCCTTCGCCCTGGGCCTTGGCTTCCGGCTCGTCGAGCGGATCGGCGCCCTCGACCTTCGGCACGGCCTTGCCGTCCGGACCGGCATAGGTCGCCTCGAGATCGATGATGTCGCGCAGCAGTACCTTGGCGTCGTTCAGTTCGTCGCGCCAGATGATGATGGCCTGGAACGAGAGCGGGCTTTCGCAAAGCCCGGCGATCATCGCCTCGCGGCCGGCCTCGATGCGCTTGGCGATGGCGATCTCGCCTTCGCGCGACAGCAGTTCCACCGAGCCCATCTCGCGCAGATACATGCGCACGGGATCGTCGGTGCGCTCGGTCGGCTCCTTGGTCTCGGTCTTGACCACGGCAGTGGAGCGGCTCTCGACAAGCTCGCCATCGCCCTCGTCGTCGTCGCTGCCGCCTTCTTCCTTGGCGCTCTCGCCTTCGTCGGCCTCCTCGGCCTCGATGACGTTGATGCCCATTTCGTTGAACATGGCGAGAATGTCCTCGATCTGCTCGGAAGACACTTCCTCCGAGGGCAGAACGGCATTGATCTCGTCATAGGTCACATGCCCGCGCTTCTTGGCGAGCTTGATCAGCCGCTTGACGGCGGCATCCGAAAGGTCCAGAGGCGAGCTGTCCGGGCTCTTCTCGTCATTCGTTTCGACTTCTTCTTTTTCGGTCGTTTTCGTCGCCATAGACGCTCTCCAGAAAACGGCAGACCAGGCAGCCGGCATTGCGAGCCGGGTTGCCGACGGATTCAAGGCCGGTCGCGCCGCGAAACAGTTTCGCATCCGCGCCAGCAATCTGAATACTAACTGTCTATCGGGCCGGCCTTAATTGTCCCCTAACCATAGGCTTGATGCTTCCACGCGCACCGAGTCAACCGTTCATCGGCGCAAACGGTCGCCCTGGTTCCTTAATCGGAACCCGGACCGAACTTTTCAACAGGCAGACCGCCATCTTCGAGGACGGTCAGCCGATTTCGAACGGCATTCAGGCGCTGCAGCGAGCTTTCCGAGGCTTCTCGGCCACACTCGGCCTCGATCTCCCGGAGTTCCTTATGTAACGTTCTAACCTTGTGGTGCAAGTCCGCCGCCTGCATCCAGGCGATCTCTGCGTCAAATAGGGCAGCTTCGGGCCGCGCCCACCAGTCGGCGTGATTTAATGCCTTGTCCATGCGCTCGAGTTCCGGGCCGAGGCCGCGCGCGCGAATCGCCTCGCGCAGACGATCGGGCTCCGGCTGGTCCAACGCCGACACGCAATCGACCAACACATGCGCCAGCCTTGCCAGTGGCGCGGCCGAAAACGGCAGGCCGACCAGCATCTCGGCATGGCGCTGCAGGATATCGGGATGGTTGATCGCCCCGACCAGCAGCGCGACCTCACGCGCCGGGTAATTCGCTTCCGCGCCGAACAGCGCGCTGCGCAGGCTGGCGCTGATCTGCACCGGCGCGCTCGCCAGCGACAGCGACGGCGTCATCGGCGCACCGCGCCCGCCGCGCTGGAATCGGCCTGCCGTCTGCCGGGGGCGCGCCTCGCGGCCGGGCGCCCTGAACAGCGCCGCCAGCCGTTCGTCGAGCGCGGCGCGGTAATGCTTGCGCAGGGTCTCGTCGCCGATCATGCGCACGACCCCATGCAGCCGGCGCTCGAAATCGGCGCGATGCTCCGGCGTATCGAGGGGCGCGCGGTCATGCTCGCGCGTCCAGATCACCTCGACCAGCGGCTGCACCTGCGCGACCACCGCGGCCAGCGCCGATGCGCCGGCGGTGCGCAGCAGGTCGTCGGGGTCCTGCCCACCGGGCAAAAAGGCGAAGCGCAGCGTGCGCCCGGCGCCGATCTCCGGCAGCGCGACATCGATCGCCCGAAACGCCGCGCGCTGCCCGGCCTTGTCGCCGTCGAAGCACAACACCGGCTCGCCGCCCATGCGCCACATCAGCCGCAACTGGTCTTCCGTCAGCGCCGTGCCGAGCGGCGCCACCGTGTTGGCGAAACCGGCCCGCACCATGGCGATCACGTCGACATAACCCTCGACGGCGATCACGAAACCCTTGTCATGCGCCGCCTTGCGGGCGCGATGCTGGTTGTAGAGGTTGGCGCCCTTGTGGAAGAGCGGCGTTTCCGGCGAGTTCAGGTATTTCGCCTGCACCTCCTTGCTGAGAGCCCGGCCGCCGAAGGCGATCACCCGGCCGCGCAGGTCGGTGATCGGGAACATCACCCGGTCGCGAAACCGGTCATAGGGAACCGCGACATCCTCATGCTCGATCAGCAGCCCGGCCTCGATCATGTCGCGCGCGGCGACGCCCTTGGAGGCCAGATGATCGCGCAGCGCGAATCGGTCGGGCGCGGCATAGCCGAGGCGGAAGCTCGCCTGCACGTCGGCATCGAGATCGCGTCCGGCGAGATAACGTCGCGCCTCGCCGCCGGCCTTGCCGTGCAGGTTGACCTCGAAAAAGGCCGCCGCCATGTCCATGACCTCGTGCAGCCCGGCACGAACCGCTTCCTGGCGCTCCGATTCGGCGCTCGCCACCGGCAGGGTCACGCCGGCCTCCTCGGCCAGCCGCTCGACCGCCTCGGGAAACGACAGCCCCTCCGCCTCCATCAGGAAGTTGAAGATGTCGCCATCCTTGCCGGAGGAAAAATCGAAAAACCGCGACTTCTCGTCATTGACGAAAAACGACGGCGTCTTCTCGCTGTTGAACGGCGACAGCCCCTTCCATTCGCGGCCGGATTTGATCAGCTTGACCCGCTTGCCGATAACGGTCGAGATCGGCAGCCGAGCCCGAATCTCGTCGAGGATGGAAGGCGGATAGCGCATGGGCGAGATATAGGTCCGGCGAGGCCGCGAGGCTAATTCGTTGCGGGACTCGCGGCCGGCTCTCGCATCTATCGCACAAGGTTGTGCCCGTAATCCACAGGATATCATGGGAGCGTCATGCAGCCGATCCGCCTCGAAGCGCATGATCTGACAGCAGAAATCCTTCCCCAGGCCGGCGGCCTGGTGAAAAGCCTCGCCTGGCGCCACGCAGGCCGCGATCACGCGCTGCTTTACCCGGCCGATCACGCGCCGCGCGCCGATTCGACCGCCGACCGGCACGGGCTCTGGCCATTGGTGCCCTTCGCCAACCGCGCCTTCGGCGCCCGCCTGCTGCACGGCGGCGAAAGGCTCGCCCTGCCGGTCAACGATGCCACGGATGGCAGCACCATGCATGGTTTCGGCTGGCAGGCGGCGTGGCAGGTCGTGGAGCACGGTGCCGACCATGTCCTGCTGCGCCATGCTTACGACCGCGCCGATCCCTATGCCTATGTGGCGGAATTCGACGTGACGCTCCTGCCCGGCGCGGCGCGGTTTTCACTGGCGGTCAGCAATCTTGGCCAGCGTGCCCTGCCCTTCGGCATCGGCCTGCATCCCTGGTTCCCGCGCAGCGAGCATACGCGCCTAGCCGCAACGGCGCGTGGCGCGTTGCGCTTCGGGCCGCGCTACCGGGCAACCGGCACGGGACCGGTCATGCCGGCGGATGATCATGCCGCCGGCCGGCTCCTGCCGCCGGAAACCGCCGTCAGCTATCTCGATTGGGACGGCGTGGCCGTGCTGTCGGAGATCGCGCCCGGCCTCGCCCTGACCATCCGCGCCAGCGCGACCTTGCGCCATCCGGTGCTGTGGACGCCGGCGGGCGCGCCTTTCGTGTGCTTCGAGCCGCAATCCCATGCCATCGGCGCCCCGAGCGAGCCGGTCGTGGCGGCGGCGACGCCGCTTGCGCTGCTCCAGCCCGGCGAAACACTGTCCGGCTGGATGACGCTGGAGCCCACGGCAACCATTGAAAACGACCGGCCTTGAGGCCGTCGCGCCTTTCCGATCGGGATGGGCCGGTCAAGCCGGCCCATGACGGCGGAGGTGAAGGCGCCAACCTTTCGGCCGCCATCGGCACACTTGATCCGCCGATCCCGCTTTGGTGAGGCGCCGCCCGCGTGGGCATCCGCCATGCCCACCCTGCCCTCAGCCGTTCAGCACCTGCTTGATGAGCGCGCTCGCCTTGGCGAAATCCATCCGGCCGGCGAATTTGGCCTTCAGCGCGCCGATGACCTTGCCCATGTCCTTGATGCCGGCCGCACCGATTTCGGCGATGGCCGCGCGGACCGCCGCCTCGATCTCGTGCTCGCCCAGTTGCTCGGGCAGGAAACCGGCGATGACGTCGATCTCCATCTGCTCCTTGGCGGCGAGTTCCGGCCGGGCGCCTTGCGTGTAGAGCGCGATCGAATCCTGGCGCTGCTTGATCATCTTCTGCAGGATCCCCAGGATTTCCTCATCGCTCGCCGCCGGCTTGCCGAGGCCGCGATTCTCGATATCCTTGTCCTTGAGCGCCGACAGGATCAGGCGGACGGCGCCGAGCTTCTCCTTGTCGCCGGACTTCATGGCGTCCTTCATCGCAGTCGTGAATTCTTCGCGCATCGTCATCCGTTCTCCACAAGGCGTGCCGGCGGTTGACGCCCGCGACAGGCGAGCATACATCCGCGTGGCAGCACGATATCCGATCAATCCGTTGCGCCCGGCGTCCATTTCGACGCGCGGGGCGCTCCCGCGAGGCTAGTTAAGATGACAGCGCCCGAGCTTCAAGCCGCAAACGAACCGGACGACGTCTGGACCGAACCACAGGTCACCGCGGTTCTGGTGCTGGCCGATGGCACGGTGATCGAGGGTTTCGGCCTCGGCGCGCTCGGAGCAAGTGCCGGCGAGGTCTGTTTCAACACCTCGATGACCGGCTATCAGGAAATCCTCACCGATCCGTCCTATGCCGGCCAGATCGTCACCTTCACCTTCCCGCATATCGGCAATGTCGGCGTGAACGAGGAGGATATCGAGACCGTCGACATGGCGGCCGATACCGGCGTGCGCGGCGTCATCGTGCATGCCGCCATCACCAACCCGTCGAATTATCGCGCCACGCACGACCTCGACAGCTGGCTCAAGGCGCGCGGCATTGTCGGCATGAGCGGCCTCGATACCCGCGCGCTCACCGTGCTGATCCGCGACCAGGGCATGCCGAACGCCGTCATCTGCCATTCACCGGACGGCAGCTTCGATCTCGACGCCCTCAAGCGCCAGGCCCGCGCCCTGCCGCCGATGGTGGGCCAGGATCTGGTGCCGCTCGTCACCGGCAACCGGCGCTACGATTGGGACGAAGCGCGCTGGAAATGGGGCAAGGGTTTCGGCACCGGCGACGCGGAAGCACGCTTCCATGTCGTGGCGCTCGATTACGGCGCCAAGCGCAACATCCTGCGCCTGCTGACCGAGCGCGGCTGCAAGGTCACCGTGCTGCCGCCGACCGCCAGCGCCGAAGAGGTCATGGCGTTGAAGCCCGACGGCGTGTTCCTCGCCAACGGGCCGGGCGATCCGGCCGCGACCGGCGATTATGCGCTGCCGACCATCCGCGCCGTGCTCGATGCCCGCATCCCGACCTTCGGCATCTGCCTCGGCCATCAGATGCTCGGCCTCGCCATCGGCGCCAGCACCACCAAGATGAAGCAGGGCCATCACGGCGCCAATCATCCGGTCAAGGAACAGGCGACCGGCAAGGTCGAGATCGTCTCGATGAACCACGGCTTCGCGGTCGATGCCAGCACCCTGCCGGCCAATGCCGAGGAGACCCATGTCTCGCTGTTCGACGGCTCGAATTGCGGCCTGCGCCTCACCGACCGCCCGGCCTTCTCGGTGCAGCATCACCCGGAAGCCTCGCCCGGCCCGCAGGACAGCCACTATCTGTTCGATCGCTTCGTCGCGATGATGGCTGAATCCAAGGCCAAAACAGCGGCGTAACGCGCCACCGGCCGCACCCGGAGCCGCCGCCATGAACTGGATCGAGTACTGGAACGGCGCGCCGCCGCTCTATGTCAACGCCCGCCACAAGCTGCTGCATGGCCGGCAGGTGGCGCGCGATATCGTCAGCGTCCTGCCCGATCCCGATGCGGCGGTGATGGATTACGGCTGCGGCGAGGCGCTCGCCGCCGATGAGGTCGCCGCCGCCTGCGGAAGCCTGATCCTCGCCGATGCCGCCGATACGGTGCGCGCCGGGCTTGAGAGCCGCTTTTCCGGCCATGCCACGGTTTCGGTGCTGTCGCCGGACGAGGTTGCCGATCTCGCCGGGCACAGCCTCGACCTGATCGTCATCAACTCGCTGCTGCAATATCTCGACCGCCCGGCCTCAGCCGCCCTGCTCGCCACCGCGCATGACAAGCTGAAGCCGACCGGCCGGCTCGTCGTCGCCGATGTCGTGCCGCCCGACGTCTCGCCCGTGGCGGACGCGGCCGCCCTTCTGGCCTTCGCGGCGCGCGGCGGCTTTCTCCTCGCGGCGCTTGGCGGCCTTGCCCGCACCGCGCTGTCGGATTACGGCCGGCTGCGCAAGCAGCTCGGCTTCACGACCTATGCCGAGGACGAGTTCCTGACCCTGCTCGATCATGCCGGTTTCGAAGGCGAGCGCCGCCATCCGAATTTCGGCCATAACCAGGCCCGCATGTGCTTCGTCGCCCGGCCGCGCCTCGCGCCCGGCGAGGCCTGAAGCGCAACCAATCGCCTCCCCGCGCGTTACCCGGCAGCCGCCGAAAGGAACGCGCCGATGGGCTTCAACGCCATCTTCACCCGCATGGCCAACACCGTGTCGCATTGGGCCGGCCGGCCGGCGGTGTTCATCGCCGCCTGCGCCATCGTGGTAATCTGGGCGGTAAGCGGTCCGGTGTTTCATTATTCGGACACCTGGCAACTGGTGATCAATACCGGCACCACTATCATCACCTTCCTGATGGTGTTCCTGATCCAGAACACCCAGAATCGCGACAATGCCGCGCTGCATTCCAAGCTTGACGAATTGATCCTCACCAGCAAGGCCCACAACAAGTTCATCGGCATCGAGACGCTGCCGGAGGAAGAGATCGCCGAACTGCACGAGGCCTGCGAGGCCGAGGCCGGACAGGCCGAGGAAAAGCCGGAAAACAAGGTTTCCGCCACCGCAAAGCGCTAGAAACCGCCGATGCGCTCGCCAAAGGTAAACAGCTTGTGGGCACCGAAACTCCACAGCAGCACGATGCCGGTGGTGACGATTTGCGCCGGCAGATAGGGCCAGCCGAGCCGGTCGACGAAACCGTGCATCAGCCCCCATGTGAACAGGAAGCCGACGCCCGCGACCAGCGCGAAACGCCAGCCGGCATCGAAATGCCCGCGCTCGGTCTGGTAGGTATGGCGCCGGTTCAGCCCGTAGGACACGACGCCGCCCGCGACATAGCCGGCCAGCGTCGCCGGCACCGGCGCCACGCCGGCGAATTCGACAAGCGCGATCAGCGTGCCGTAATGCACCGCCGCCGCCGCGAGGCCGACACCGAAGAAACGCGAGAATTGCCGTGCGAGCCCGAGCATGCCCCCGCTTACGCGCGCGGCATGCCTCGTGGAAAGCGTTTTCTCGGCGCGTCTTGCGCCGGCTTTGAGCAGAGGGCCAGCCGTGCCGCCTTTCCGATCGGGATCGGCCGGCTTGAGCGGCCGATCCCGATCGGAAGGGCGCAACCGAGCCCCCGCCCAAACCCGATACAGGAATTCCCTTTCACCCGCTCGTCTTGCTGCCGGCTGCCTTTCCGCCAAGGCTGAAGGCGCGTTGCAGCCCGAACTGGATGTTGAAGCCGTCCGGCACGGAGGTGCCGGTTTCGCGCACCCGGCGCAGCGAGGCCTGCGCTGTCGCCGTCAGCCCGGAGGCAAAATTGTAGGCGTATTCCAGGCCGATGCCGCGCGTCACCGCCTTGGCGCCGAGCCCGGTATAATCGTCGCTCTTGGCGCGCGCGAACAGCGCCAGCACCGAGCGCGCCCCCAGCTTCCACGACAGCTTCGCCTCATGCAGGTCGACGATGTCGATGGCCGAGAATGGCAGCGTGGTATCCTGCGCCGTGCGCGAGGAAGCCAGTTCCAGCACGAACGGATCGAAGGGCAGCTTGAGCTTGGCCGTGAACAGCAACCGGCGCAGGTCGTCGAAATCCTTGTCCGGAAACACCGCGTCGAGCGCCGAGAGCGAACCCTCCAGCGTCACGCCGCGCAACGTGCCGGAATAGAACAGGTTAGGCTGGAGCCGATCGTTGTCGCGCCGGAAGCCGAGATAATCGTAATCCTCGAGATAGGCGACTTTGGCCGCCGTCAGCGAGACGCCGAACTCGCCGAGGCCGGTCCTGTAGGCGATGCCCGGCAGCACGGTCAGCGTGCCGGCATTCTCATCGCGCGGCAAAAAGGCGCCGAGCGCGAAATAATTGCGCTCGTTCAGCGCCGCCAGCCCGGCCTCGACGCTGCCGAACAGCCGGAAGTCGCCCAGCTCGTAATCAAGCCGCAGCCGGGCCGAGGCGGCGTTGCGGCGCCGCGACCACGTCTGCTCGTTGCTGGCGGCCAGCGTGCCGCGCAGCACCAGCTTGTCGGCCAGCAGCGTTGCCGCGTTGAACGTCGCGCTGTTGGCCAGGGAAGGCGCCGCGACGCGCGGATCGTAATAGATATCGACCGCGTTCAAGCTCAGGCTGATGCCGTCCTTGGCCGAACCGTTGAGATACTGATAACCGAGAATCGTCGTCGAGAAGGCGCTGGCGCGCGCCACCGGCCCATCGGTCGGATTGGAATCGTAGCCACCGCGCAGCCCGAGCGTCAGCACCGATGTCTCGGTCGCGGCCACGGTCTTGGCCGCCGCAGCGGTCTCGGCCGCGCAAGCCCCTGAAACCAGCCCGCCGGCGAGCAGTATCGTCGTGACGAGAGAACCGATCAACCGCATGAGTGTCCCTTTCGGATAACACAACCATAAGTTGAGTACGGTTAATACTTCGTGAAAAACTGAATAGATGCCATCTGAAGCCAAAATAAGTATTCAACAGCAAAGTAACTGTAGAAATATACCCCGACAGAATTCGGGATGTGCCGGCATTAAGATTAACGGTTAAGAGTGTCTTCACCATCACGTTGCATAGACCAAGATATACAACCTATACGTGTATCGCCGCATCAGCGAACCACGCTCCACCGCGGCGAATACATGGAGGGTTATCATGAAATACGCAGTTCTCGCCGTCACGCTCGCGACTCTCGCCGCCACGCCGGCTCTGGCCGGCGGCCGTGGCCATGGCATGGCGATGCATGGCGGGGGCCTTGTCGGCTCCATCCTCGCACCGGTCACCACCACGGTGTCGGCGCTCAACGTCACGGCGCTGAACGGCGTCGGCGTGCTGAACGGTTCCGCCATCCTGAGCGGCAACAGCGTCAACGTCCTCAACGGCAACCGCACCGGCCTCAACGCCCCGGTGCTGATCAGGGGCCTGCTCGGCGGCGGTTCGCATGGCTGCGGCTGCTTCTGAACCAGTGCTTCCTGACGCGAGGAGGGCCGGAGCCGGCCCTCCTCGACAGATGCCGCGCCGGGGGGCATCATCGGCCGAGCGCCTCGCGAGAATCCGCACAGTCCGCGACGCGACGCGCATGAGATGCCTAGAACCGTGCCGAATCCGCCCGCCTCTCCTCAAGTTTCCCTCGCCGCCGGCAGGATGGCGCCGTTCGAGGCGCGCCTGCGGGATTTGCGGCTCGCCACCGGGCTGGTGCTTGCCGCCTTCCTCATCTGCCACTTCCTGAACCACGCGCTCGGCCTGATCTCGCTCCAGGCGATGGAGGCCGGCCGGGCCTGGTTCATCGCCATCTGGTCGCGGCCGCTGGCGCAGGTCGTGCTTTATGCTTCCCTCCTGGTGCATTTCCTGCTGGCCCTGCTGGCGCTCTATCGCCACAAGACCCTGCGCATGCCCGGGCGCGAGGCAGCACAACTCGTGCTCGGCCTGGCGATTCCCTTCCTGCTGATCGAGCATGTCGCCGGCACGCGCATCGAACTGGCGCTGTCGGGCCGCGTTTCGGCCTATCCGCAAGTGGTGCGCAGCCTTTGGCTGCTGGCGCCGCAACAGGGCGTGCTGCAGGCGGTGGCGCTGGTCGTCGTCTGGCTGCATGGCTGTTTCGGCATCTGGTTCTGGCTGCGCGCCAAGCCATGGTTCCCGCGCTATGCGCCGCTGCTATTCGCCTTCGCCCTGCTCGTGCCGGTGCTGGCCCTGCTCGGCTTCGCGGAAGCCGGCAAGCAATCCGTCGGCCTGCCGGCCACGACCAATTTCGCGCCCGATCCGGGGCTGCTGCCGATCAAGATGATGCTTTACACGCTGTTCCTGGTCGCGATCGGCGCGACGCTGCTCGTGCGCCTGCTGCGCGTCGCGGCCGTGCATGCGCGCCGCGTGCGCATCACCTATCCCGATGGCCGCACGATCAGCGTGCCGCGCGGCTTCACCGTGCTCGAGGCCAGCCGCAGCGCCGGCATCCCGCATCTGTCGAGTTGCGGCGGCAAGGGGCGCTGTTCCACCTGCCGGGTCCGGGTCGTGCAGGGGCTCGCCGACCTGGCGCCACCCGGCCCGATCGAACGCATGACGCTCACCCGCATCAAGGCGGGGCCGGAGGTGCGCCTTGCCTGCCAGATCAGGCCGACCGCCGCGCTCGCGGTGGCGCCGATCCTCGCCGCCTCGACCGTGCTGCGCGGGCCACGGCACGGGGCGCGGAGCACCGCCAGCCGCGAGCACGAGGTCGCGGTGCTGTTCTGCGACCTGCGCGGCTTCACCCGCCTCAGCGAGCGGCGCCTGCCCTATGACACGGTCTTCGTGCTCAACCGCTATTTCGAGGTCGTCGGCGCCGCGGTCGAGGAAAGCGGCGGCTATCTCGACAAGTTCATCGGCGACGGCGCGCTGGCGCTGTTCGGGCTGAATGGCGACGCCGATACCGCCGCGCGCCAGGCGCTGGCCGCCGCACGGCGCATCGCCGTCGGGCTCGCGCTGCTCAACGACTTGCTGCACGACGAACTGGGCGAGCCGCTGCGCATCGCCATGGGCCTGCATGCCGGCGGCGCCATTGTCGGCGAGATGGGCTACGGCCCGGCCTCCAGCCTGACCGCCGTCGGCGACACCATCAACACGGCCAGCCGCCTCGAGGGCATCGCCAAGGAACTCGATGCCGAACTCGTCGTCTCGGCCGCTCTCGCCCACCGCGCCGGCATCGACATGACCGGCCATGAGAGCCGCGTCATCATGGTGCGCGGCCGGCAGGCGGAAGTCCCGGCCTGGATCTTCCCGCGGGCGGGCGAATTGCCGGTGGCGGCCTCGTAACCGTCACGCCACCAGTTTCAGCCCGACAATGCCGGCGACGATCAGGCCGATGCAGCCAAGCCGCAGCGCCGTCGCCGGATCGGCGAACAGGTAGATGCCGAGCAGCGCCGTGCCGACGGTGCCGATGCCGGTCCACACCGCATAGGCCGTGCCGACCGGCAGCGTCTTGAGCGCAAGACCGAGCAGCACGACGCTGATCACCATGCTCAGCGCGGTGAGCGCCGTCGGCCATGGCCGCGTGAAACCGTCAGTGTATTTCAGGCCGATCGCCCAGCCGATCTCGAACAGGCCGGCGACGAACAGGATGAGCCAGGGCATACGCTTGTCTCCGCCGGGCCGTCCCGCTCGATGCTGATGGTCGCGGTCGTCCGCGACGGGCGGATCATGCCCGAATTCAGTGGATAGTTCAATCCGCAGCGCCGCCGGGCCTCAATATCAACGCATTGAATTTGCATGATTCCGCGCTATTCAATAATATGCCGGCTAATCAAAACAGCAGCGATATTCGCATCGCCGCCGCATCGATTTTTTCACGATAATTGACGATGAATCATTAGCTTACGCCAAATCGAAGGAGAACACCGCCGCAATGTCCGCCACCGCAACTCTTCTCCAGATCGCAGGGTTCGTCGCCCTTATGCTCTGGGGCCTCCACATGATCCATTCAGGAGTTCTGCGGGCTTTCGGCGGCGATTTGCGACGTGTGCTGATGCGCGGGCTGAACAGCCGCTGGAAGGCGGCGCTGGCGGGGCTCGGCATCACCGCACTGCTGCAAAGCAGCACCGCGACCGGGCTGATGACGCAAAGCTTCATCGCCAGCGGACTGATGACGCTCGGCACGGCGATCGCCGTCATGCTCGGCGCCAATGTCGGCACCACGCTGATCGTGCAATTGCTGACCTTCGACGTCGCGGCGATCGCGCCGGTGCTGATCCTGGTCGGGCTGATCGCCTTCAAGCGCGGCCGGGCGACGCGGGTGCGCGACATGGGCCGCGTCATCATCGGCCTCGGCCTGCTGCTGCTGGCGCTGCATCTGGTGCTCGGCGCCCTGCGGCCGGTCGAGAACGCGCAGGCGCTGCGCGACCTGTTCACCATGCTGGCCAGCGATCCGCTGATGAACATCGCCATCGCCGCGCTGCTGACCTGGGCGGCGCATTCGAGCGTCGCCATCGTGCTGTTCGTGATGTCGCTTGCCTCCGGCGGCATCATCCCGGTTCCGGCGGCGCTGGCGCTGGTGCTCGGCGCCAATCTCGGCAGCGTCATCCCGCAATATTTCGCGGTGCGCAGCAATGTCGATGCCAGCCGCCTGATTCTCGCGAGCTTCATCGTGCGCGGCGTCGGCTGCGCCGCGGCGATCCCGTTCCTGCCGCGCATCGCGGCGGCCATTGCCAGCGTCGATCCCGATATCGCCCGTCAGGTCGCCGATTTCCACACCTTGTTCAACCTCGTGCTGGCGCTTGTCTTCCTGGCGTTGCTCGATCCGCTCGCCCGGCTCTGCGTGCGGGCGCTGCCGGCGGCCCAGACCGTCGCCGACCCGGCCCGGCCGCGCTATATCGATGCGACCATGCTCAAGAACCCGGCCATCGCGCTGTCGAATGCCGAGCGCGAGGTGCTGCGCATGATCGATGTCGTCGAGGCGATGCTGCAGGATTTTCTCGCCGCCATCGAGAAGAACGACCGCAAGCGCCTGTCCGCCATCGCCGCCAAGGACGATATCGTCGACAAGCTGCACAGCGCCATCAAGCTGTACCTGACCCGCGTCAGCCGCGAGAACACGCTCACCGAGGCCGAAGCCAAGCGTTGCTCCGACATTCTCGCCTTCGCGATCAATCTCGAGCATATCGGCGACATCCTCGACAAGAACCTGCGCAATCTCGCCGCCAAGAAGATCAAGAACCGGCTGAATTTCTCCAGTGAGGGGCTGGCGGAGATCAAATCCATGCACCAGGGCGCGCTCGACAATCTCAAGCTCGCCACCAGCGTGTTCATGTCGGGCGATGCCGCGAGCGCGCGCCGGCTGCTCAACGCCAAGGTGCGCGCGCGCAATCTCGAGGCGACGCTGACCGGCAATCACCTGCGCCGCCTGCGCGAAGGCCGCCCGGAAAGCCTGGAAACCAGCGCGCTGCATATCGACATCGCGCGCGACCTGAAGCGCATCACGGCGCATGAGGTCGCCGTCGCCTACCCCATCCTCGAGGCGGAGGGCGCGCTACGCCCAAGCCGCCTGCGCGACAGCGAGCCGGCAACGCCCGCCATTCCGGGCGGAGCCCCATCGCCGGCTGCGCGCGGAGTGGCGCCTACTTGATCAGGCCGAGCCCCAGAATGCCGACCAGGATCAGGTAAAGCGCGACGATGTAGTTCAGCAGACGCGGCATCACCAGGATCAGGATGCCGGCGGCGAGCGCGACGACGGGCTGCAGGTGGGCGATGGACATCGTCATGGGCTGCTCCTTCGGTTTTGACCTCGCATGGCCGCGCATCACGTCACGGCGACGATCACGGAATCACGCACGGCCACGCCCGGCATCCACGCTCCACGGGCCAGGCCCCGCGAACACGAGATACAGGAACACGAAGCAGAACAGGACCGCCGCCTCGCCGCCGTTATTGACCGGAAAAAAGCTCTTCGGCGCATGCGCCATCCAGTAGGCGATCGCCATCTCGCCAGACATGACGAAGGCGGCCGCGCGCGAGAACAGGCCGATCAGCAGCAGCACGCCGCCGATGATCTCGATCAGGCCGGCGATGCCCGGCAACGAGGCCAGCGCCACGCCGGACGAGCCACCGGCCGGGAAGCCAAGCAGCTTCTGCGTGCCATGCTCGATGAAGAGCAGCGCCACGACAATGCGCAGGATGCTCAGCATGCGCGGCGCCCAGATATCGAGTGTCGTCTTGTCCATGTCGACCATCACCTTCGCTGAGAGAACACCGGCAAAGATACGGCGATTCGGGGCCAACAGCGACCGATACCGGTGGACCGGCGGCAAACCGTTGCTTTTTCCCCTTCCAACGCGGCAAATGCCGGTCTATAGGGGCGCCTTAGCATTCAACATTCCACGCGCGTTGCGCGCCCCGTCGTTTCTGCGCCGGGCGGCTTCCGCGTGCGACCACAAGCCCGGACGGGCGGAGCATCATGCCGAAACGTAGTGATATCTCGACGATCCTTGTCATCGGCGCCGGCCCTATCGTGATCGGGCAGGCATGCGAGTTCGATTATTCCGGCACGCAGGCCATCAAGGCGCTGAAGGCGGAAGGCTACCGAATCGTCCTGGTCAATTCCAATCCCGCCACCATCATGACCGACCCCGATCTGGCGGATGCGACCTATGTCGAGCCGATCCTGCCCGAGGTCGTCGCCAAGGTCATCGAGAAGGAAGCGAAGAACGTGCCCGCCGGCACGGTATTCGCCCTGCTGCCGACCATGGGCGGCCAAACCGCGCTCAACTGCGCGCTGAGCCTCGAGGCGATGGGCGTGCTGAAAAAATTCGGCGTCGAACTGATCGGCGCCACCGCCGACGCCATCGACAAGGCCGAGGACCGCGCGCGCTTTCGCGAGGCGATGACCGCCATCGGGCTCGATACGCCGCGCTCGCACCATATCAGCACGCTCGGCGCCGCCCTGGAGGCGCTGGAGGATATCGGCTTGCCGGCGATCATCCGGCCGTCCTTCACGCTCGGCGGCACCGGCGGCGGCATCGCCTACAACAAGGCCGAGTTCATCGACATCGTCGAGCGCGGCATCGATGCCTCGCCGACCTCGGAGGTGCTGATCGAGGAAAGCGTGCTCGGCTGGAAGGAGTACGAGATGGAGGTCGTCCGCGACAAGGCGGATAACTGCATCATCGTGTGCTCGATCGAGAACGTCGATCCGATGGGCGTCCACACCGGCGATTCGATCACCGTGGCCCCGGCGATGACGCTGACCGACAAGGAATACCAGATCATGCGCGACGCGAGCATCGCGGTGCTGCGCGAGATCGGCGTCGAGACCGGCGGCTCCAACGTGCAGTTCGCCGTCGATCCGGCCACCGGCCGCATGATCGTCATCGAGATGAACCCGCGCGTGTCGCGCTCCTCGGCGCTCGCCTCCAAGGCGACCGGCTTCCCGATCGCCAAGGTCGCGGCCAAGCTCGCCGTCGGCTACACACTCGACGAGATCGCCAACGACATTACCGGCGGCGCGACGCCGGCCTCCTTCGAGCCGACCATCGATTATGTCGTCACCAAGGTGCCGCGCTTCGCCTTCGAGAAATTCCCCGGCGCCGATCCGGTGCTGACTACCTCGATGAAATCCGTCGGCGAGGCGATGGCCATCGGCCGCACCTTCCAGGAAAGCCTGCTCAAGGCGCTGCGTTCGCTCGAGGTCGGCCTCGACGGGCTCGACGAGATCGAGATCGAGGGTCTCGGCAAGGGCGACGACAAGAACGCCATCCGCGCAGCACTCGGCACGCCGACGCCCGACCGGCTGCTCAAGGTGGCGCAGGCGATGCGGCTCGGCTTCCCGCTCGAGGACATCTACCATTCGTGCAGGATCGATCCGTGGTTCCTCGAGCAGATCCAGGAGATCATCCACGCCGAGGACAAGGTGCGCCGCCTCGGCCTGCCGCAGACGCCCGGCGCGCTGCGCCAGCTCAAGAGCCTCGGCCTGTCCGACGCGCGGCTTGCGGCGCTGACCGGCGGCGATGCCGGCCAAATCCGCGCCGCCCGCCACGCGCTCGGCGTGCGCCCGGTCTTCAAGCGCATCGATACCTGCGCCGCTGAATTCGCCTCGCCGACCGCCTATATGTATTCGACCTACGCGCCGGCCTTCGCCGGCATGCCGGCCGACGAGGCCGCGCCGACCGATGCCCGCAAGGTGGTGATCCTCGGCGGCGGGCCGAACCGCATCGGCCAGGGCATCGAATTCGACTATTGCTGCTGCCATGCCTGTTTCGCGCTGCACGATGCCGGTTTCGAGACCATCATGGTCAACTGCAACCCCGAGACGGTCTCGACCGATTACGACACCTCGGACCGGCTGTATTTCGAGCCGCTGACCGAAGAGGACGTGCTCGAAATCCTTCAGACCGAGCGCTCGAACGGCACGCTGCATGGCGTCATCGTGCAATTCGGCGGCCAGACGCCGCTCAAGCTCGCCCACGCGCTGCAACAGGCCGGCATCCCGATCCTCGGCACCTCGCCCGACGCGATCGACCTTGCCGAGGACCGCGACCGCTTCAAGCGCCTGCTCGACAAGCTCGGCCTCAAGCAGCCGCTCAACGGCATCGCCTATTCGGTCGAGCAGTCGCGCCTGATCGCCACTGATCTCGGCTTCCCCTTCGTGGTCAGGCCGTCCTACGTGCTCGGCGGGCGCGCCATGGCGATCATCCATGACGAAAGCGCCTTCGACGATTATCTGCTCGGCACGCTGCCGAGCCTGATCCCGTCCGACGTCAAGGCGCGCTACCCCAACGACAAGACGGGCCAGATCAACACCGTGCTCGGCAAGAACCCGCTGCTGTTCGACCGCTATCTGTCGGATGCCATCGAGATCGACGTCGATTGCCTCGCCGACGGCAAGACCTCGCTGGTCTGCGGCATCATGGAGCATATCGAGGAAGCCGGCATCCATTCCGGCGACAGCGCCTGCTCGCTGCCGCCGCGCTCGCTGTCGCCGCAGATGATCGCCCAGCTCGAATCGGAGACCAAGGCGCTGGCGCTCGCCCTCGATGTCGGCGGGCTGATGAACGTGCAATACGCCATCAAGGACGGCACGATCTACGTGCTCGAGGTCAACCCGCGCGCCTCGCGCACCGTGCCCTTCGTCGCCAAGGTGATCGGCGAGCCGATCGCCAAGATCGCTGCCCGCGTCATGGCCGGCGAGGCGCTCGACGATTTCAGGCTCGATCTCAAGCCGCTCGGCCATGTCGGCGTCAAGGAAGCGGTGTTCCCCTTCGCGCGCTTCCCCGGCGTCGATACCATCCTCGGGCCGGAAATGCGCTCGACCGGCGAAGTCATCGGCCTCGACCGCTCGTTCGGCGTCGCCTTCGCCAAGAGCCAGCTCGGCGGCGGCACCACCGTGCCGACAGAGGGGGCGGTGTTCGTCTCGATGCGCGACCAGGACAAGGAGCGCGTCGTCCCGACCGTGCGCATGCTGGTCGGCCTCGGCTTCAAGGTGCTGGCGACCAGCGGCACGCAGCGCTACCTCGAAAGCCAGGGCGTCACCGCCACGCGCATCAACAAGGTGCTGGAAGGCCGCCCGCACATCGTCGACCTGATCAAGAATGGCGGCGTGCAGCTGGTGCTCAACACCACCGAGGGCGCGCAGGCGCTGACCGACAGCCGCTCGCTGCGCCGCGCCGCGCTGCTGCACAAGGTGCCGTATTACACCACGCTCGCCGGCGCCATCGCGGCAACGGAAGGCATCAAGGCCTACGCCGCCGGCGATCTCGAGGTGCGGGCGCTGCAGGACTATTTCCCGGCGGCATAGAGGCGCCGTCTTGTCCCGGGCTTGACCCGGGACCCAGCCTTGTCGGCAGATGCGCCGATAAACCTTCTCCCACCTGTGGGAGAAGGTGGCGCGAAGCGCCGGATGAGGGCAGCCCATCGATAGGCTCCCTCACCCGCCTGCCGGCACCCTCTCCCGCCAGCGGGAGAGGGGCGAGCCGCCTATTCCATCGGCACCAGTGCGGCGTCTTTGACCTGCCCGATGGTCAGCGCCGTGCGCACATTGCGCACATTCGGCAGCGCCGTCAGGTCGCGCACCAGGCCCTGGAAGGCCGCGAGGTCCGGCGCGACGCATTTCAGCATGAAATCGACCTCGCCCGACAGCGTCCAGCACTCGCGCACCATCGGCCAGGCCCGCATATGCTCGCCGAAAGCTTCGAGATCGGCATCGGCTTGGCTGGCGAGATTGACCATCGCGAAGCACACGACATCCTGGCCGAGCTTCTGCGGATCGAGCAGCGCGCGATAGCCCCGGATGAAGCCTGCCTCCTCGAGCGCCCGCACGCGCCTGAGGCAAGGCGGCGCCGAAATGCCGACGCGCCGTGCCAGTTCGACATTGGTCATGCGACCATCCGCCTGGAGTTCGGCCAGGATTTTACGGTCAAGAGCATCGATGCGGACGGTCAACGGTGGGGCTCGGCTCTGTTGCGGCGGGAGGG
>Ga0209916_1000584_pt1 | contig 53125 bp, 47 predicted proteins | sample ThiBio_1000_plan_FD_183956 | JGI IMG/M metagenome (GOLD analysis project Ga0209916, IMG submission 183956) | Wastewater bioreactor microbial communities from Cape Town, South Africa - Thiocy_solids_2 (SPAdes) | ecosystem: Engineered > Bioreactor > Thiocyanate-remediating > Anaerobic-Aerobic ... | reverse complement strand
GGGCGCCTCGACGATCAGCGCCCGGGCGAGCGCCGGGCGCTCCGCGCAGAACGCCAGCAGCGCGCCGACGCCCGCCTCGACCCGACCGGCGGGGTCGTCGATCGGGGCGCAGGCGTCCACCACCGCCGCCTCCGCTTCCTCGAGACCGGCGTCGAAGGCGGCGAGGAAGGCGTCCTGCTTGGAGTCGAAGAGCTCGTAGAACTTCAGCTTGGCGACGCCGGCGCGCTTGATGATCGCGGCGACCGAGACGTCGCGATAGCCGCGCTCGGCGACCAGCTCGATGACCGCGTCGAGGATCCGCCGGCGCTGGTGGTGGAGGACGACCTCGCGGCGCAGCTCATGGCCGCCAGGAGCGAGCTTGCCGAGCTGGGTGAGCGATCCCTCCATCGCGACTGAGGATAGAGGCACGTACCGAAACCAATGCCTTTCCTTCACAGATCCGTGTAATATTCCACCGGTCAAAAGCGGGGTGAGGATGTTTTTCAGGGATTGATTTCAGGGATTCAGGGAGACGCCACGCAGTGAAGAGATTCGAGAGATGCGCCAGTCATAGGCAACCGTGCAGTCCGCTCGTCGAGAGCCTCGATCATGGCGATCACCAGAACTGAGATGGGGTCGACGACGCGCGAGCGGCTGCTCGAGACAGCGTTGGCCGCGCTCGGCGAGGACGGGTCCGAGGCCCTGGACGCCGCCCGGCTGGCAGCCCGGGCGGGCGTGACCGAGGACGAGCTGGTGGCCGAGTTCACTGACCTCGACGCCTGTCTCGACGCGGCCTACGAGCAGTTCGTCTCCCGGCTCGGCGACGCCGTGCGGAACGGCTGCGAGCGCGGCCGGGCGCGGGCCGGCGGCACTCCCGCCGAGGACTGGTCCGCGGGCGTGCGCGGCGGTCTGGAAGCGCTGCTCGCCGAGCTCACCGCGAGCCCGGCGCGGGCGGTGGCCCTGGTCAGGGCCTACCCCGCCCTGGGCGCGCCGCGGCGCCTCCGCTACGAGGCCTTCGTCGCCGACCTCCCGCCGCTACTGACCGAAGGCAGGAAGTTCGCCGCGGCGAGCGGCGCGGCGCTGCCGGGCGAGGTCGAGCTGCTGGCGGTGGGAGCGGCGGAGGCGATCGTGTTCGATGCGGTCGAGTCGGGGCGGGCGGCGGCCCTGGCGGAGATGGCGCCGGCGGTCCTCTTCTCGCTGCTGGTGCCGTTCATCGGCGCGAGCGCGGCCGCGGCGGAGATGGAGAAGGTGGGTGGCGGTCCGTGAGCGGCGAGCGGCGCCCGGGTCCTCGACACCGATCCGCGCAAGCGTTGCCGGCGAGGCGGCGGAGTGGAAGGCTGCCGGGCGATGGGAACCCGGGGAGCTGACCCGCCCGAGCGCCGGGCGACGGGCGCCGCCACGCTGGCGCCGCCCACCGAGCGCGAACGGCTGATCGCGGCGATGGCGGCGAGCTGCGCGGCGCGCGGCTACGCGGCGACGCGGATCGCCGACGTCACCGCCGCGGCCGCCGTCGGCGAGAACAGCTTCGAGCAGCACTTCGCCGGCAAGGCCGAGTGCGCGCTGACCGCGTTGAACGAGACGCTCGCCGAAGTGACACGAGTCGTCGCCGCGGCCAGCGGTCCCGAGCGCGCCGACTGGGAGAAGCTGCTCGGCGGGCTGCGGGCGCTGCTCGAACTGCTGGCGGCGCGTCCCTCGGCCGCCCAGCTCGCCTGCGCCGAGGCGCGCCAGTCGATGCCGCCCGAGGCCTACGCCCTCTATGCATCCGGGATCCGGGTGCTGGTCGCGATGCTCGACCGGACGCGCGCCTACGCGAGCGTCACCGCGCCGCCCAGCGCGACCCGCGCCGCGATCGGCGGCGCCGAGGCTCTGATCCGCCGCGAACTGCTCGCCGGGCGAGCGGAGCGGCTGCCGGAACTTCTGCCCGACATCGTCTACGGACTGTTGGTGCCCTATCTCGACCAGCAAGAGGCGCTCCGTTACGCGGAGCTGGCCAGGGAGAGAGTGAACGAAGGTGGGGTGAGATAGAGGTGGATCGGAATGAGTGCCGTGGTGCAACCCGAGCGCCGTCGCCTGTTGGTGGCGATGCTCGAGGAGTTGGTGGAGAAGGGATACCCAGGGACTGAGGTCGAGGGGGCCGCACGGCGAGCCCACCTCCAGGGAACGGAGTGGTCGGCCTGGTTCGCCGACAAGGACGCCTGCCTGTTCGCGGCTTTCGAACAGCTGGGATGGGAGTTGCGCGAGGCGATTCGCCAGGGCTGCGTGGCGGGTGAGGACTGGCCGACCCGGGTCGCCGGCGGCCTACGCGCGCTCCTCGCGGCGCTGGCGGCGCGGGCCTCGCTGGCCGAGGCACTGGCGCGCAGCTTCCCGGCGATCGGCCCGGCGGCGCAGGCGCGCTACCAGGAGTTCGTCGAGAGCCTCGCGCCCCTCCTCACCGCGGGCCGCGACCCGGCCATCGACGCCGATCTGCCCGCCGAGGTCGAGCTCCTCGCGATCGGCGCCGGCGAGGCCCTCGTCTTCGAGGAGATCTGCGCCGCCCGAACCACCGACCTGCCCGCCCTGGCCCCGGAGATCCTCTTCTCGGTCCTGGTCCCGTTCACCGGCGCCACCGAGGCAGCCGCGGCGATGGAGGCGGAGCGCCGGATGAGCGGGCAGCCGGCGGGGGCGGGCTGAGCGGGGGGGCGGGCGGGGGTTCGTGGTGCTGGCGCCCGTCCGAGGTGGTCCTGGGCTCCTCATGGGGGTCCTGGCAGGCTGTGACCCCCATGAGGAGCCCAGGACGTGAGGGGTGCGTGGGAGAGGCGTCACAGGGACGTGAGGAAGTCGGACTTCCGTGACGATCGGGTCGGGGAGTCTCCACACCTCGGCCGGATCCGTGACGAAGATGCCGGGAACGTCACACTTTCCGGCCCTCAGGGCCCTTTTCGGGCGGGAAACCGAGGGCCGATAACGCGCTGCGTGTTTTAGGGCCCCTATAGGGGGGTCAATACACGCAGCGCGTAGGTCGGTGTTGGACAACACGGGAGAAAGGCCGGAGTTCTCGGCATCTCCGTGACGAGGTCTGACTCCCGTCACGGATCCGTGAACCTCCCATGCGCCTCCCGCCGGTGTCCCTCCACACCTTCCGCACACCCGCCCCTCTCGCCACGGCCACAGCCTGCCCGGGCCGTGGCGAGAGGGGCGGGTCCTTCCACGGGCGTCGCTTGCGGGTTCGACTCCCGCTCGGGGCGCTACGATGCACCAACGTGGGGTCGGGTCGCTTGAAGTTCGGCGGCAGCCTCGATTTCAGAGCGGTCCGCCGGTTGGCGGGCCGCTCTTTTTGTGCGACCCGCGGGGAGCTCAGCGGGTGAGGGTGGTGTGGGTGACGGTGGTGCGGTGGGTGGTGGCGTAGGTGGCGGTGACGAGGAGGCGGACGGGGAGTGAGCGGGCGCGGGTCAGGGCTCGGGCGGTGCGGCGGGAGAGTGGCAGGCGGATCGTGCGGCTGCCTGGCTTCGTGAGCCTGGCGGAGCCCGTGGCGAGCGGATAGGACTTGGCCTGCGGTCCCACCTTCAGGCCGAGGGCGCGGGCGATGCGGGCCGGGATCGTGGCGTGGACCGTGCAGCGTCCCGCGGCAGGAAGGCGGCAGACGACGAGGAGGGCGCGGGCGCGGACGATGGCGGCGAGTCGGCGGTGCGGGACAGTCAGGCTCGGGGCACTGGCGTTGCGGCCCTGTTTGACGGGGGCGCCGGGGTGGCGGCCCGGCTTCGCGGGGCCGCCGGTCCCGGGTGGTGCCGCCGGGGCAGCGGCGACCTGGACGTTCTCGCAGTTGGCGACGCTGTCGATCGCGTCGACGTAGGCGGTGTCGGTGCCGGGGCCGCAGTCGACCTTGTCGGCTTCGCCGTCCTGGGCGTAGATCGTGTCGTTGCCGCTGCCGATGGTGCAGGTTCCGTAGATCGGGCCGTACTCGCAGGCGGCGGTGCGGTCGCCTGAGATGTCGTCGCGGCCCGGCCCGCCGGTGATGACGTCGTCGCCGAAGCCGCCGGAGAGCTGGTCGTCGCCGGGGCCGCCTTCCAGCGTGTCGGCGTAGTCGGAGCCGGCGATCGTGTCGTTGCCGCCGCGGCCATCGACCACCCCGTTGGTGAAGAGGAGCATGAAGGTGTTCGGGCCTTCGTCGCCGACGAAGGTCGCCGGGACCGCGCCGGCCGGGGAGCCGCTTTCGATCCGCTCGACTTCGACGACGTTGTCGTCCTCGCCCGGGCGGCCGTCGTTGGCGATGCCGTCGAAGGTGACGCTCGGCGGCGGATCCTCGTCGTTGCCGCTGCCGTCGAAGCGGTACCAGTCGTCCTTCACGGTGTCGGTGCCGGGACCGCCGTCGAGCAGGTCGTGGCCGACCGCCGCATTGCTTTCGTGCGTGTCGCCGGTCAGGACGTCGTCGCCGGCGCCGCCGTAGATCTGGTCGTCGCCGCCGCCGAGGCCTTCGTTGCCGTTGGTCATGCCGTCGCCGTAGACGGTGTCGTTGCCGTCGTCGCCGTAGAGGACGTCACCGCCGCCGCGGCCCGCGATCAGGTCGGCGCCGGGGCCGCCGTGGATCGTCTCCGGGCCGCTGCCGCCGTCCAGCCGGTCGTTCCCGGCACCGCCTTCGACCGCGATCGCGTAGCCGGCCGCCGCCGGGAAGCCTTCGAGGTCGGCTTCGAACACGGAGATGCTGTCGTTGCCGGCGCCGCCGATGACCTCGACACCACTGTGGTCGAGGTCGAGCACGCACCAGACTTCACCGCTCGGTTCCGACGTGCAGGGGCCGAGCGGCATCGCACTCACCGCGTCGCCGTAGAAGCTGACGCAGTCGTAGAAGGTGCCTCCGCTTTCCGCGCAACGGGCGTGAAATCCGACGTGGGTGTCGAGCGTCTCACCCGGTCCGGCGGCGTAGACGACCGTGCCGGCGCTGCCGCCGCTGTAGGAGATCGTCGCCGCGGAGGCCGAACCGGCGGCGAACACCGCGGCGGTCGCGGCCATGAGAAGGAGCGCCGCGATCGCGACGAAGGTGCGCGGCAGGGCTCGGCTGGGCGTCGGACGGGGCACGTCGCTGACCCTAGGACGGCGACCGCCGGCTGTCGTCACCCTCCGGGCAGATCCCGCCTCTGCCTCAGGGCAGAGGGCCGACCCGCCCCGCCGCAGAGCGCCGCACCGGCCTCGGGACGCGACGGGCGGGCTCGGTCGCGCTCAGCGGCGGTAGACGACGTGGGTGACGTGCGGCGTGGTGCGGCTCGCGACGGGGGTCAGCTCGACTCCGGCGGCACCGTCGAACATGCGCTCTCCCCCACCGGCGACGAACGGGGTGACGTGGAGGCGCAGCTCGTCGATCAGGCCGGCCGCCAGGTACTGGTTCGTGGTCCCGGGGCCGCCGGCGATCGAGACGTCCCGGTCCCCCGCCGCCGCGCGAGCCCGCTCGAGCGCCGCCTCGATCCCGTCGGTGACGAAGTGGAAGACGGTGCCGCCCTCCATCTCCACGCTCGGCCGGGGACGGTGGCAGAGCACGAAGGTAGGCGCGTGGTACGGCGGGTCGGCGCCCCACCAGCCGCGCCAGTCGAGGTCCCACTCGCCGCGATCGGGACCGAACATGTTGCGCCCCATCACGTAGGCGCCGGCGGCCGTGATCGCGGCCCGCTCCGCGGCGTTTTCGTCGGCAAACTCGAACATCCACGCGTGCAGCCGCTCCGAGTCGAGGTCGCCGAATGGCCGCTCGGCGCTCTGCCCCCTGCCCGACCCGTAGCCGTCGAGAGTGATCGTCATGTCTGCGGTGACCTTGGGCACGGTGTCCTCCTCCATAGTGACCGTTGCAAACTATGAGTGGTGCGAGGCGCTGGGAGCACCCCGAACATCCTCGCGGAGCCGGCTGAGCCCGCGACTTGACGGTTGATCCCACGGGCTCCGGGGCCCGCAAGCTGGCGGCCGGGGAAGGGTCCAGGCCCCGCAAGCTGGCGCCCGGGTTATGGACCCGCCCCTCTCGCCACGGCCCGGGCAGGCTGTGGCCGTGGCGAGAGGGGCGGGTGTGCGGAAGGTGTGGAGGGACACCGGCGGGAGGCGCCGGGAGGGTGACGGAATCGTGACGGAGGTGAGACCTCGTCACGGAGATGTCGAGAACTCCACACTTCCTCCCGGACCTCCCATTGATCAAGGATCTCCGTGTGGAGTTTTGGTCGCTCAGCGACCAAAAGTCGACGCGCGTCCCAGCAGGACCTCGATCCGGGCGGGAAGTCGTCACGGAAGTCCGACTTCGCGACGTCCCTGTGCCGGCTTTTTCACGAACGCCTCACGTCCTGGGCTCCTCATGGGGGTCACAGCCTGCCAGGACCCCCATGAGGAGCCCAGGACCTCCCTCGGACGGCCGCCCGCGCCACGGGCCCCCGCCCGTCCCTTCCCCGCCGCCCGCCGCCCCCCACCCCGGAACCAACCATCTAGGCTCGCACGCATCAAGGGACCGCGCCGCAATCTGGAGCTGAAGGCTCGCGATCGCGATCACGCGCGGTCCCTCCGGGTCTGCGGCGAACTCGGTGCCGAGGACCAGGGGACGCTGGTCCAGCGGGACACCTACTTCGCGGTGCCGCGGGGACGGCTGAAGCTGCGGGAGGAACCTGGCGCGGCGGCGACGCTGATCGCCTACGAGCGCCCGGACCTGGCGGGCAACATGGAGAGCCGCTACCGGTTGGTCGAGGTCCCCGAGCCCGCCGAGCTGCGCGAGGCGCTCGCGGCCGTCCTCGGCATCAGCGTCGTCGTCAGCAAGACCCGGCGCCTCTTCCTCTACGAAGGCGTGCGGATCCACCTCGACCGGGTCGACGACCTGGGCGACTTCATCGAGTTCGAGGGCGTCGCCGCCGACGGCGACGACCCGGCTCGCTTCGGCGCCCTGCTGGACTCGCTGCGTGGATCCCTCGACATCCGCGAGGAGGATCTCGTGCGCGAGAGCTACTCGGACCTCCTCCGCCCCACCTGAAGCCGAAGGCGGCGAGGCGCGCGGAGGTTTGCGGTCGCGCCGGGCGGGCAACCCGGAAGGAGAGAAAGCGAACCGCTCACGAAGGGAAAGCAAAATGTTGGCTGTCAGCGAAGAAGCAGCATCCGCGATCGGCAGCATCCTCGCTGCCCAGGATCTGCCCGATGAGGCGGGCCTGCGCGTCAGCACCGGCGAGATCGAGTCCGACGGCGGGCCACAGACGGCGCTCCGCCTCGAGATCGCCCCGGCGCCGGCCGCGGGCGATCAGGTGCTCGAGGAAGGCCCGGTCTTCGTCGAGTCCGACGCGGCGGAGCTGCTGGACGACAAGGTGCTCGACGCCGAGGTCCGCGGCGACCAGATCCAGTTCAGCGTGAAGGCGCAGAAATAGGCCGGCCGAGCGCTCGCGGACGTCAGGCGCGCGGATCCCCTACCGCGCCCTGCAGTTCCGCACCAGCGTCAGGCCCAGGGCGCGGCCGCCGCTGAAGCGGAAGCTGGTGCGGGCCAAGGGGTAGACGGCGCCGGGGAAGCCGGTGGGAGCCGGGCAGCCGGCGGAGGCGAAGCTGTGGCGGCGGCCGCGGTAGGTGTAGGTGCGGTGGAGGGAAAGGGAGAAGCCGGTCACGTAGCCGGCTTCGGCGACCGGGAGGCCGGCCTGCAGCAAGGTGCCGAAGGTGCCCTTGTGGGCGGTGATCGTGAAGGGGAGGGTGAAGGAGGTGGGGATCGGTTCGGTGCCGTAGACGTGGGCGAGGATCGCGGGCCGGCCGTGGTAGGTGCCGTTGAAGGCGAGCAGTTCGCCGTGGGCGGGGAAGGCGGCCTGCCGGTCGAGGGCGACCACGGCTTCGAAGCGCCCGTGGCCGACCAGGGCGCCCGAGCAGGCGGCCAGCGCCTTGGCGCTGGTGGCGGGCTGGATGTCGTCGATGTCGCAGGTCGGCAGGCCGACGCGGTCGATGCGCCCATAGCGGTTGATCGCGATCGCGACCGAGGCGAGCTGGGGCAGCGCGGTGCTGTGGACGGGGGCCAGGTGGGCGCTGACCGAAATTCGCACCGGCGTGACACCCGCGCGAGGCAGCCGCCGGGGGGAGAGCTCGCCGCCGACCGCGACGCGGATCCCCTTGCCTTGGATGATCTCCGCGGCGCTCCGCCCGGGCGCGGTTCCCAGCGCCGCCAGCGCCACTGCGGCCACCACGGCAACCGCAACCACCGTCCTCGCCCGCATCTAGTGACCCCTCCCCCGGTGTCGCTTCGCCCCACGGCGGTGCTTCTTGCAGCGCGAGTTCTCGAGCTTGGGACGCAGCCGGGCCCGGAGGTTGTTCTGGCCGGTCATCAGGGCGGTCGCGGGGGCAGCCGTGCAGACATCGTCGGAGTTGACCAGGAGTCCCCGCTTGGCGCCGCCGTGCAAGGTCATCGTGAAGCGGGTCACCGGCGCGTCGGGCAGCCCGGTGAAGGTGGCACGCAAGCGTCCTTTCACGGCGTCGATCCGCCCCACCAGTTCGATGTCGATGCCGCGACCGCTCAGGGCGACCGCGAGGTCGGGCAGGGTGTTCCGCGAGGTGCGCAGGACCACCGGGCCTTCCAGCGGCGCTTCCAGCAGCGGCGTCTCGGCCCGCGCCCAGCCATACACCGAGCGCGGCGGGCAGGCGTGGCGGGCGAACTGGGCGCCGCTGCAGATCGCGCGGATGTGGCCCTGGGCGAGGAACTCCGAGGGCGGCAGGGTGACGACGACGGCACCGATGTTGGCGTCCCCCGGCCGCGGGGTGACGGTGGCCCGAAGCGTCGGCCACTTGCCGCGCCGCTTGCCGCCGATCAGCCGCAGCACCAGCCGCGGGGCGAACCCGAGCGAGGAGCAGAAGGAGACCTGGAAGGGATTCGAGATCGTGGCGCTGGTGTCGTCGGCCGGATTCGAGAACTCGGCGCCGGACCCGCGCAGCAGCGAGGTGGTGGCGAACGGTTCGCAGCTGGTCGGGTTGAGGGTGAATTCGGGACGGTCGATGTAGACGCGGACGTCGCGCAGGTGCAGTGGGATGCCCCTGATGATGTGGGGGATCGGGTCCGAGCCGGCCGAGTCGATCGAGACCTGGGCGGTGAGCGGGTCGACCCGGATCGCCGAGCGGACGATGATCACCCCGAGGTCGAACGGGCCGACGGTGGCGGAGTCGATCGCCACCACCGAGAGCGGCGAGCCGTGGTAGGGACCGGCCAGGTAGAGGCCGCCGGGGGCGTAGGCGAGGACCGGCCCGAGCCCGTAGCCGGCGGTCGTACGGCCGATCTGCGATGCCGCCGGGCAGGACGGGTGGGCCGTCTCGGCAAAGCCGGAGTTGACCTTGGCGGCGGCGATCGCCGCCTCCGGGCAGAAGGGGATCCCGGCGATCTTGCCGAGCAGCCCCGGCGGCAGCTGCGCCGAGTAGGAGGTGATCTCCTGGTCGGCGTCGCCGCGGGTCAGGTGCAGGTAGAAAGGTGAGTAGGAGCCCGCGTTGCGGTTGTAGGTGCCGGATTCCGACTGCGGCGCGAAGGGCGCCACGGCCGCTGGGCAGGGACCGCCGCCGATGCCGCCGGCGAGCCTGAAGCGGGAGACGTTCTGGAAGACCATGCTCGGATCGAGCCAGGGGTTGAGATCGACCCTCGTGGTGTAGGTGCCGCAGGCCGCCGGGCTGGCGAGCGGGCTGCGTTGGCCTTCCCGGAAGTGCACGTTCAGGTGCGAGTAGGGCAGCTGCGGCAGCTGGTCGAAGGTCGCGACGAGGTTGCCGGTGGCGGGGTCGGCGTCGACCTTGCCCGCGATCTTCACGATCACGCCGCGTTCGGGGGCCTTGGCGACCAGGTAGAGCGCCAGCAGCGATCCGAACGGGTTCTGTTCCGGCTGGGCGATGAACAGGCCGCCCGTGATCGGTGCTTCGAACAGTGGGCTTTCCAGCGTCAGTTCGCCGATCTTCGAGTCGTTCGGGCAGCCGGCGCCGGGCGGTGAGGACACCGTCTCCGCCGCATACTGGGCGGGCGTGCAGACGCCGAGTCCGGCGGCGACCGAGGGGTTGATCGTCATTCCTTCGGGCAGGGAGACGACCGCCCGCTGGACCTGGGAAGGGGCGCGGACCAACGGGATCAGGCGACCGGTGGGGGTGAAGTTGTAGAGCAGGCCGTGCTGGTCCCGGTCGATTGCGAAGTCGAGGCCGGTCGCCGAGGAGGCTCGGTCGGTCGTCGGCACCACGGTCGCCGATTCCCTTTCGATCAGGCTCTTGTCGCAGCCGGAGAGGGCCTGCGGCCGGCCGCCCTGGTCATGGCTGAGCGCCACCTGGGAGACCGTCGCAGGCTGCTGCCAGGAGCTGGCCACGACCATCGAGGACATCGGCCCCGCGCAGGAGGTGGGCAGGGTCAGGTAGGCGAGCGGCGGGAAGATCTTCGGGTTGCCGACCGAGCAGGTGCCGGCTTCGTAGAAGGGCGGCGTTTCCGGTTTGGTCTGCGGTTCGCGTTCGAGGACCGCCGGGACGCCGAAGCCGGCGGTGGGATCGACCTCGTTGAGGCAGTTGCCGCGCTGATCGTCGTGACCGACCAACCAGGGGTTGCCCCAGAACGTCAGTTTCAGCGCCGAGACGTTGAGCTGCTGGGAGATGTCGTGGGCTTCGAGGCTCAGCCCGTATTCGCCTTCGGCACCGCGGATCCGCGTGCCGAAGATGATCGGCATGCCGAACGGGCTGGCGCCGAGCAGCGCCGGCGATCCGGGCGGCGGCGCCAGGTTGAAGACGCCGAAGGTGCGGGTCATGCCGCCGCCGAAGGAGCTGCGCACCTCGACCGTGCCGACCTGGCTGTCGTCGGGGCAGCTCTCGCCCGAGAGGCTCGTCTGGAAGGGCGAGTTGCGCGGGGTGTTGAACTGGGCGATCGAGCACTTCCCCATCACCGCCGGGTTTTCGACCAGCCCGGCCGGCCGGTCGATGCGCAGGTCGCGGACGTCGCCGTCGCTGTAGGCGCCCGCCATGTCGAAGGCGACCGTCGTGGTCAGCGTGTAGGGGTGGGTGGCGGCCTGGTCGTCGACCGAGCCGTCGAGTTCGGTGGCGCTCACGTCGAACCCTTCGCTGCCCGGCAGGAAGCCGAACGCCGCCCGGGCGGAGGACGCGGCGAACAGCAGCGTCAGGGACGCGACGATCGCCAGGACGCCGGCGACCGTGGCCGGCCTCAGCCCTCCCCGGCGGCTCACCGGTGACCCCCGCGAACGGTGCCGCCCCGCTTGTGGCGGCGACCGTTCCCGCCCCGTTTGCCGCGGTGCTTTCTGCCGTGCGTAGCGTGCCCGCCGTGACGGGCGTGACCGCGGTGCGCCCTGTGGTGGCGCTTCCGGTGCTTCTTCTTTTTCTTCTTTGCCTTGTGGAGACCGATCGGCGGGTTTCCGCCGCGCACGAGGGTGGTGGCGGGCGTCGGGTCTTCCGGCGGGGACGGCACGGCCTGGCAGGCGTCGGCGACGCAGGCGATCGGCGCCACCGGGACGGGGAGGCCGCCGCCGACCCGGGCGTCGTAGACATCGACCACCCCGGGGTCGGTCGGAACCAGCGACGCGTCGGTGAGGAAGAAGGCGTCGGAGCCGTCGGCCGAGGCGTCGAGGAAGGAGGCGCCGTCGGTGCTGCGCCCGCTGGAGATCGGCGCGATGCAACCCGGCAGCTGCGCGCAGCTCCCGGTGCCGGCGGCCTCCCACTCATAGACGTCGAGGTCGGAGTTGGTGTCCAGCGGCGCCAGCGCGTCGCGGCTCTCGAAGAAGAGCCGGGTGCCCGTGGCGGAGAAGGCGCGCGGCTTGTAGAGGCGGGTGGCGGACGGGCCGACGCCGTTCGCGGTGGCCCCGGGGATCGAGGCGGGGCCGACGGGCCGGGCACCGGTCGGGTTGCAGGAGGCACAGGCGAGCGTCGCGCTCGCGGGCGCGTAGACGTAGGCCTCGGCGAAGCCGCCGTTGTCGTATTCGGTCAGCCGCGCGGAGGAGACGAAGGCGAGGTTGCCGTCGGCGGCGATGCGGGCGCTGCCGGTCGCCGGCGGGTAGTTCGCGGCGTCGGCGCCGGCGGCGACCTTGATCGTCGAACCGCCGTGGGCGAGGAAGAGGCCGGCGGGAGTGACGAAGTAGGCGTAGGCGCCGTCGGGGGAGGCGCCCAGCACACCTTCGACTTCACCGCCCGGCGTCAGGTCGGCGCTGCTGCCGAACGTGGCGTCGAAGCGGTAGAGGTGGCCCGCCTTGGTGAAGAACGCAAGCCCGCCGTCGGCGTCGGCGGTCTGGAAGCTCCCCCCTCCCCCCACCGCGGCGTCGACCTGCACCGACCGGGCGCCTTCGCGCAGGTAGAGGTTGCCGCCGTCGGTGAAGTAGACCCGGCGGCCGTCGGTGGAGACGGCGCCGCCCTGGGCGGCGAGCGCCGCGCCCGGCAGGCCGGTGGTCGCTCCGGGAAGGACGTTGACCAGCGTCAACCCGCCGCCCGACCAGGCATAGAGGTTCGGCGCGCTCGGGTCGCACTCCCCCGGTCCGGTCGAGACTTCGGTCGCGCCGGGAGCCAGCGCCGCGCAGGTGGCGAGGATCACCGTGCCGAGATCAGGGGAGGCGCCGGCGAAGCGCAGGTCCGGCTCTTCGACCGAGCCGACGAGGGCGCCGTCGTCCCCGCGCAGGTCATAGCCGCGCGGGCACGGATCGGAGCCGCAGCGCCGCGGGTCGAGGATCAGGCCGCGCGACAGGTCGCCCGAGAAGAGCTGATACGGGACGCCGTCGGGCGAGTCGCCGAAGGCGCCGGCGAGCGCCGGGGTGGTGACGTTCTGGGTCACCCAGCCATCGGCGCCGCGACGGGCGATGTACTGACTGGCGATCGAGGCGGCCTGGGCATCCCCGAACGCGGTCCTCGAGCTGAAGCTGACCGCGCCTCCGTCGGCGGCGGCCTGGAAGACGCCCCCGCCGAAGATCTCACCGGGACGCTGGATCTCGCCGCCGTTCTTTTCGATCGGCGAGACCATCTCCCAGGCCCGCCCGTCGGCCAGCGAGAAGACCGGCGCGTTTTCGCTGGTGGTGAAGCGCTGCACGGGCCCCAGGGTGGCCGCGGTGCTGGTGGCGCTGACGCGGTAGAGGTAGGCGGTGCTCGGGGTGAGGGAGCCGGCGTGGCGGCTGAAGCCGACCCCGGTGGTGCCGGCGCCGAGCGCCAGCCCGCCGGCCGGCGTGCTGGTGGCGCCGACGAAGGCTTCGCGCGGCGGCACGGCGCTCAGGTTTGCCTGGTAGGCGGCGGCGCTGATGTATTCGACCTTGGCGTAGGTGGCAAGCCCGTCGGGATCGATGACGGCGTGGAGGTCGACCGAGGTCGCCGCCACGCCGCTCGCCCAGGCTTCCTCCACCACCGGCGCCGCATCTGCCCGCGCCGCGGGAGCGGCGAGCGCCGCGGCAGCCGCGAGGGCTGCCGCGGCGAGGCGGAGGCGCCGGGGCATCGTCACTCCCTCAACGGGTCAACGACCCGCGTGCCGGCCGTGGCCGCTCGTCTTCTTCTTCGCCTTCTTGCCGCAGGAGTTGCGGAGCTGCGGCCGCGAGTCGTTGGTCTGGCCGTTCTGGCCGTCCATCGTCACGGTCGCCCGGCTCGGGTATTCGCAGATGTTGCGACTGTTCACGAGCAGGCTCTTCTTGCCGCCCTTCATGTTGAGTTCGAAGCGGCTGACCGGTGCGTCGGGCACGCCTTCGAACGTGGTGCGGATGCCGCCGTGCTTGGAGTCGATCCGACCGTCCAGTTCGATGTCGATCTGGCCGTGCAGGGCCGCGACGAGGTCCGGCAGCTTGTGGTCGGAGCTGCGCAGGTACACCGGGCCTTGCAGCGGCTGGTCGAGCAGTGGGCTCCACGCCCTGGCGTAGCCGTAGATCGAGCCCGCGGGGCAGGCGCCCGCGGCGAACTGGACGCGGGTGCACACCGTCCTGATGTGATTCTGGGCGAGGAACTCCGAGTGCGGCAGGGCGACGCTGACCCGGCCGATGTTGGCCTGTCCGGGCTTGGCGTTCAGCACCGCGCTCAGCCTCTGGTAGGCGCCCCGCTTGTGACCGCCCTTGATCGTCAGGCTCAGCTGAGGAGCGAACCCCAGCCCGGCGCAGCCGCCGACCTGGAAGGGGTCGGAGAGGTTGGCGCTCTGGTTGAAGATCGAGAGCGCCGCGCCGCTCACCGCGGTCGGGTCGCAGGAGGTCGGGTTGAGGGTGAAATCGGGCCGGTTCAGCTGCAACGCGATCGAGCGGATGTCGAGCGGGATGCCCTGCAGGATCGTCGGGATCCGATCGCTGACGGCGTGGATCTGCGCCGTGGCGGGGTTGACGTAGAGGGCGGTCCTGACCACGACGGTGCCGAGGTCGAAGGGACCGGTGACCGCCGGGGTGACGATCGCCAGGCTCAGCGGAGCGCCCTTGTACGGGCCGGCGAGGTAGGCGTTGCCGGCCGCGTGGTAGGGCGTCGACCCGGCGCCCGCGGCGACCTCGACCGTCCCGACGCCGCCGGCGGCGGGACAGCTGGGTGACGCCTGCTCGGCACGACCTGACCTGCCGGCCGCCGCCGCCAGCGCGGCGTCGGAGCAGTAGGGGATGCCGGCCAGCTTGCCGAGCAGCCCCGTGGGCAGGGTGGTGTCGATCGCCTGGATCGCCTGGGTGCCGTCGGCGCGGGCGATCTTCAGCACGAACGGCGAGTAGGCGCCGGCGCTGGGATCGACCGTGCCGGCGCTGAACGACGGCTTGTTGGGCGCCTGGGCTTCCGAGTCCACGCAGTCACTCCCGCCTGCCCCCCGCGTGATCGGGAAGCTGTCGGAGGGATTCGCCGCGGCCCCGTAGGGAGCGGTCCAGGGGACCATCGTCGTCGTCGTGGTCGCGGTGCCGCAGGCCATCGGCGTCTTCAGCGCGGCCCGCGGGCCGGAGAAGAGGTTGACCTTGAGGTCTTCGAAGGGCAGCTGCGGGTTGTTTTCGAAGCTCACCGTGAGCTGGCCGGAGGCCGGATCGGGCTGCGGGTGGCCGGCGAGCTTGATCGTGATGCCCGACTTCGGGTCTTCGATCGCGATGTAGAGGGCGAGCAGCGAGCCGAACGGGTTCTGGTCCTGGGTCGCGAGGTAGATCGCGCCCGGCATCGGATGGTCGAGCAGCGGCGTGTCGACCTCGACCGTGCCCAGCTTGGAGTCCGGCGGGCAGGTGACGGGATCGCCGTTGAAGACGGCCCGCGACTGGCCGACCGGCGTGGTCAGGCCGACCTGTTCGGGGGTGCAGGCGCCGAGCCCGTTGGCCGAGGAGGGGTTCACGGTCATCCCCGCCGGCAGGGTCATCGTCACGTCTTTGAGGTTGGCCTCCGACAGACCGTCGGGGTCGGTGTTCTGGGGGACGTGGATCTTCACGTCCAGGCCGGAGGGCGAGTCACCCAGGTTGGTGGTCGGGCGCGCTTCGACGCTCGGGCCGAAGGGCACGTGGTCGCAGCCGGTCTGCAGGAACGGGTCCCCGTTCCGGTCGCTGGAGAACGATTTGGTGGTGAACTGGCCGATGCTCTTCCAGCCGTCGAGCCGCCCGGTCCACGTTTCCGGGGTGCTCGAGCAGGAGGTCGGCGTGCTGAGGAAGGCACGGCGCGGGCCTGCCGGTTCGGCCGGCGGGAAGTAGAAGGCGCCGCCGAGCATCGGCCCGTAGCGTTCGGCGTTGTGGGCCGGATCCTCCGGGACGCCCCACATGATCACCCTGGCCCCGTTGATCACGATCCCCTGGGAGATCGTGCCGGAGTCCATCGTGATGCCGTAGTCGTCGGCACGAACCTTGGGCTTGAGGAAGGTGAGGACGCCGAGCACGTTGAAGGCGAACATCGCCGGCGCCCCTTCGGGCGGCTTGATGTTGAAGACCGGGGCCTTGAGTGGATATTCGGCTTCGGGGTTGCCGATCATGGCGATGCCGACCTGGGAATCGACCGGGCAGGCCGAGCCGTTGCCGTTCATCGCCCCCTTCAGGCCCGCCACGGGGCAATAGCTCGCGGCAAATGGGTTGGCGATGTAGCCCGGCGGCAGGTCGATTTCGAACTGGTGCGGCATCTGCACCGGGAAGGAGTCCTTGTCTTCGGGGTTCTGCTGGACGGGGTGCATCATCACTTCGATGTCGGGGTGGGAGCCCGCCTGGCGGTCGGGCATCCCTTCGATGTCGGTGATCGTCGCGCCGGGGGAGCCGGGGGCGTATTCGATCGGCGCTTCGGCGGCCGCCAGCGGCGCCGCGATCGCGGCGCTTGCCAACAGCGCGGCCAGGGTGGCGCCGGCGCGGGCGGCGCGCCGGCGCAGCGTGGTGCTGAGCTTCCCCTTGGTGTTCATCTGCCTGCCTTCCGAGCTTGCGTGGGTGGTGAACGAACGGTGCGCGGTTTTGGCGCTCATCAGTGATGCCCCCGCTTCCCGACCGACGCCTTGAACGTGAGCAGCACCGTCGTCTGCGAGGCCTTGCCCTGGTTGGGCTTGAAGGCGACCTTCAGCCTCTGCTTGACGTGACCTGATCTGCGCAACGCGCGCTTGGCCTTGCCGGTCAGGCTCACCTTGACCTTGTAGGTGGTGGCCTTGCCGGTCTTCATCTTCACCTTCTTGATCCCACTGCCGGAGACGGTCAGCCTGCCCTTGCCGGGGACCTTGATCTTCAGCGTGGTGCTGTCACCCCGCACCTTCTTCGGCTTCTTGACCTGCAGCGGCGCGGTGCGTGCGACGGCGGCATCTCCCGGGCCCTGGAAGGAGGCGGTGCCCGGGGAGCCCTGGGTCGGGTTTGCCGGCACGCCGAGGCGGCAGGCCTCGAGGCCGCTGCAAGGTGGCGTTTCCGCCGTCGGCGTGTACGGGTAGCCGGCGCCTTCGCGGGTCATGTAGACGTCGACCGAGTTGTCGATGTCGGTCGGCGCGATCGGGTCGTCGGTCGAGATGAAGACCGTCTTGCCGTCGGGCGTGGCGTCGAGGAAGCGGGCGCTGCGCCCGTTGGCGGCCCGGGAGACCAGGCGCAGATCTCCGTGGTCGTAGGCGTAGACGTCTTCCAGGTGGTTTTCGTCGGCCGGCAGCAGCCCGTCGAGGGTGGTGAAGAAGACCGTCCCGTCGTCGGCGACGATCCGCATCTGGTGGGCGTTGGTGCGCATGTAGCCCTGGTTCTTGTTCAGCGTGTCGCCGGCGTAGCCCGCCTGCGGGGCGCCATCGGCGCTGCAGGAGGCGCATTCCAGCCGTTCGGCTTCGATGTCGTAGACGAACACCTCGTCGCACGGCCCCGGCGTTTCCAGCATGGTCGGGCAGCTGGGGCTGCTGGTCGCCTGGCCGAACTCTTCGAGCAGGGACTGCGAGTTGTCGGTGAAGGCCAGGTACTTGCCGTTTTCGCTGAGCATGCGGAGGCTGTTTGCAGAGCTGCTGCCATCGAAGCCGCTGTCCAGCGTCGCCGCCAGCTTCAGGGTGCCTTTCGGCGTCCCTTCCTGCCAGACGTACACGTTGGTCTGCCCTTCGACCGGGGTGCCCGAGCCGACCACCGGCAGCGCCGCTTCGCTCTGGAAGGCGATCGTCTTCCCGTCCTGGGACATCTGGATCACCTGCGTCGTGGCGTAGGCGCCGTCGATCCCGACGTATTCGAGCGATTCGTCGGCGGCGTCGTAGCGGTAGAGGGCGCCCAGGTTGCCCAACGAGCCTTCCGGAGTGTCTTCGGTCAAGCGGGTCCGGCTGTGGAACAGCAGGTATTCGCCGTTGTTGGAGACGGCATCCCCCGACGCGACCACCGGGGTCGTCGGGTCGCCCGGGATCCGCGAGTAGGAGACCAGCTTGCTCGTTTCGCCTTCGCGGACATAGAGGCCGCCTGCGATGTTTCCGGCGAAGCTCTGGAAGTAGATGTGGTCGAGGCCGCCTTCGTGCGCCATGTTGTCGCGCGGCCCGACCTCGCTTTCGTTGCCGACCACGCCGCCGCCGACGATTTCACCGCCTTCCGATGCGGGCAGCACGGTGACCGCCTTGATGCCGCCTTCCGCCGTCCAGCTGTACATCGGCGAGACTTTGGTGGGTTCTTCGGCGAGTTCCGGGGCCCCGGGGACAAGGGCCGGCGAGGAGGCGAAGATCGCTGCCTTGCCGTCAGGAGCGACGTACTTGACGCTCAACTCGCCCATGTTGGTGTTCATCACCGCGCTCAAGATCCGGTGCGGATTGGCGGCGACCAGCGTGAGTTCGCGCGTCTTCGTGTTGCGCATGTAGATGTTGCCGCCGCCTTCGATGGCGCCCGGGGTCAGCGCCGTGGTCGAGCCGACGAGCGCGTACTTGAGGTTGAACGAGGTGCCGCTCACGCCGAGGATGTCGAAGGCCGCCTGGCTGCCGATCCCGGTGTCGTAAGGCGGGTCGAGCGAGACGCTGTGCCAGCTTTCCGGTCCGCGCCAGCCGAGATAACGGATGTAGGCCGGGGCCGATTCGGCCGGGATGCTCGACCAGGCCGAGTTGTTCGTGTAGAGGAAGGTTTCGCCGTCGGGGGCGGCCTGGAAGGTGTCGACGTAGGCGAGCGCGCCCGATCCCTTGACCGGCGGCGTCACCTGCTCGAAGCCCCACGGGGCGGCGCAGGCACTGCCGACGCACAGCGCCATGAACGCCGCGGTCATGCCGACGAGCGCGAGCGCGCGTCGCAGCGTCCCGCCCCCACGGCGGCGGCTGCCGCCCACGGTCGATCCCCTGCCTTCAGTCATCTCCTGCCCCTTCCCCTCGTGCTGACCAGTGGTTGTCGCAAAGTCCCTGCTCCCCGGCGCGGCTCTCATCCCTCCTGTGGATGCGGTCGCGGAGGACCGCGACGGACGGCCGCAGGGGCCGTCCGGGTGTCGCGAGCCCTCCGCGCCGCTTCCGGGCCGGCGTGGCTGCCCCAGGGATAGGAAGCGGTGCGCCGGCGTTCACTGCTGGGATGCGTCGGTCAGGAAGGCCGAGCACCCCGGACGCCGTGCGCACAGGGAATGCGGACGAGCGCCGATTCACCGCGGCGCCGGCGAGCGGCCCACGGCGGAAGTCTGATTCGGGCGCCGATCGCGCACCGTGCCCGACCGCGGCCATGCCCGATGGCGGAACCACGGTCGTCGAAGCCTCTGCCTTCACACGTCTCTCCCCAGTCCAGGCTCCGTGGCGCCGGCGACTCGAAGTCGGCACCGAGCGAAGCAACCTTGTTTTCCCTTCCGCCTCCCTGGCGAACGGGGCGGATCGAAACACGCATCGGCGTAACTGTCAAGTCGGCGTACCCGCATGTACGAAAAGTTTCCCCGCAGTACGTCCGCTACTACAGACTCGCAACGCGGCCTATAGAGCCAAATCGACGATGGCCGACGGAGGCTCAGAAAAGACCGAAAATTGAGTAAGGGGCTGGGGGGCGCGGGAGACGTGAGCGTTCCGTGCGCATTCCCGACCCCCACGGCCAACCCTTGGACCTTGGTCGCCCACAGGGCTACCAAGGTGGGTAGGGACGACCGCGCCCGGGTGGGTCCCGGGCCGCGACCCGCGCCGTCGGCCGACCCCTACTCCGGGCGCCGGGCGACGACCTCGCGGGCGCCGTCGACCCCGAGGTAGGGCGAGAGCACGAACTCGATCACGGCCGGGGCGAAGCGGTCGAGGTCGGCGCCCTCGCCGGCGAGGATGCGGCGGGTGAGGAGGGTGACGGCGCCGCCGACCAGGGCCTCCTCGATGCCCTCCGCCGGGGCGCGGTCGCCAAGGGTCGACCGGCCTTCCTCGAGGAGCGAGATGAAGCGGAGCGCGGTGCGGTCGCGGCGCGAGGCCATCGACTCGCCCACGGCGGTCGCCTCGACCAGGTAGAGGCGGGCGAGCTCGGGGCGGGAGGCGAGGAAGCCGAGGAGCGCGGTGAATGTGGCGGCGACGTGATCGGCCCAGTCGAGCTGGGCCTCCACCGCCTCGGCCATCAGCGAGGCGAGGTAGTCGTCGAGAGCATCGTAGGCGGCGAAGAAGCAGTCCTCCTTGCCCTCGAAGTTCTCGTAGAAGGTGCGGCGGGAGACCGACGCCGCCTCGGCGATCTGGGCGATCGTCGCCTTGTTGTAGCCGTGCTCGGCGACCACCGCGGCAACCGCGGCGAGCAGGCGCTCCCGCTGGTTGAAGGCGACGACGTCCGGCGGCAGGCTGTGGCGGCCGCCGTGAAGTGGGCGCAGCCGTCCCTCCCCCTCGCTGCGGCCACGGTCGTCTGGCATCGCGGCTGACGATACAAGCGCGGGGAAGTCCGCAGGGACACGAGCGTCCGCCGGGCGGGGCGGCGGCGAACCTTTTCAGCGACGGCGCAGCTCCGCGGCGGCGGCGTCGGGACCGAGGTAGGGCATGACGGCGAGGTAGGCGAGTTCGGGGAGGTCGGCGGGGAGGTCGGCGGCGCGCCCGGCGCGGATGCGGCGATTCAGGTGCTCCCATGTCGCGCCCGCGATCGCCTCGGCGATCGCGATCGAGGCTTCGGGGTCGGCGCCTTCCCGGCGGCCGGCGTCGAGCATCTCGATGCGCCGGCGCATCGCGGCATGGTGGGCCGAGCGCACGGGATCGTCGACGAAGACCGCCTCGCTGACGTAGAGCCGGGCCCGCGCCTCGTCGGCAGCGAAGAAGTCGAGCTCGGCGGCGAGCGCGGCGCGGATCCGCCCGCGCCAGGGGCCGGGTCGGTCGAAGGCCTCGTCCACCAGGCTCTGGAGGGCAGCGTCCACCTTGAGCCAGACCGACGCAAAGCACGCGTCGAGGTCCCCGAAGCCGCGCCGCAGCGCGTCCGGGTCCAGGCCGGCGCGCGCCTCGACCGCGGCGGCGGTGAGCCCGACGATGCCGCGCTCGGCGACCAACTCGCGCAGGGCGGCGCGCAGGCGCTCCCGTTCCTCCCCCGCCCCGCTCATCGCGCGGCGCCCCCTGGGAAGCACGGCGCGGCGCGCGCCGGCGACGTCAGGCAGCGGCGAACTGCGCGGCGGATTCCTCGCCCATGTACGGGCCGAGGGCGAAGGCGAGCATCGTCGGCAGGAGGCCGGGGATGGCGTCGATCTCGCCGCGCAGGAGGCGCTGGTGGACCATCCAGACGATGCCGCCGACGATCGAGTCCTCGAGCGTCTCGGGCAGCTCGGCGCTCGCGCCGTCGAGCTCGCGGCCGGCCAGGAACAGCGGCGCGAAGCTCTGCAGCGCCTCCTCGTAGGCGTCCATCGCCCGCGGGCCGGCGGTCATCACCTCGACCAGGCAGGTCCGGGCCAGCGCCGGCTCGGTGGCCGCGAAGTCGAGTCCCGCGGCGAGTGCGGCCCGAACCTGCTCGGGCCAACCGTCGATCTCGGCAGCCGCCTCGACGAAGCGCCGCCGCAGCTCGGTCGCCCCCTCGTCGAAGCAGGCGAGCAGGCAGTCTTCGCGGTTGGTGAAGTACTCGTAGAACGTCGCCCGCGAGACCCCGGCCCGTTTCACGATCCGCTCGATCGTCGTCCCCTGGTAGCCGCGCTTGGCGACCAGCTCCGCCGTCGCGGCGAGGATGCGCTGGCGCTGATCGCGCGAGAGCATTTCGGCCTGGATGCGGTCCTGACCGGCGGGCAAGCGCTGGAGATGACCAGGGAGCGTCTCCACGCAGGGAGGATAGCGGGCAGCCAGGTGCTGCCCGATGCCCGAGCGCCCCCGCCTGGTACGTTCGTTGCATCATTTCATGTTAGATTACCTGGTTAAACGATACCGTACCTCCGAAGACACGGCGATTTGCGCGAACGTCGTACCGGCCTCGCCGCGCTTGTGGCGGGCGATGTCGGCAGGCCCCCGGCGCAGCTCCTCGCGAGCGGCGGCGGCGCCGAAGTACGGCAGGACGGCGGTGTACATCAGCTCCGGGACGAGCGCCGGCAGCGCATCGAGGTCGCCGGCACGGACCGCGGTGGAGAGGCGCTGCCAGATCGCACCGACGATCGCCTCGGCGTGCTCACGGGCGACCCGCGACGCCCCGCGCCCCCGCGCGGTGGCGTGGATCAGATCGGCGTAACGAGCCAGGAGCTGATCGCGCGCGGCCCGCGCCAACTCGCCGGCGAAGCTCACCTCGACCAGAAAGAGCCGGCCCCGGTCGGGGTTCTCCTGCAGCCACCGACACGACTCCCAGGCCGCGGCCCGCAGCCCCGCCTTCCTCCCTCCCGCCCGGCGGAACGCGGCGGACGTCCGGGCGCCCAGGTCGTCACGGCAGACCTCCCACAATGCGGCGAAGCACACTTCCAGGTCGGGATAGGATCGGACGAACTCGGCCTCCTCGAGGCCCGCCTCCGCGAGCAGCAGCTCCAGCGTCGTCTCCCCATAGCCCCGCTCGGCGACCACCACAAGGAGTGCCTCGAGTAACTGGCGGCGCTGCCGGCGTTGGGTCTCGTCGCGGATTGGAGGCGGCATCAAGGAAAAGGTCACTCACCCGGGCGAACGACCACGTTCGCCCCCCCGGCCGATGCCTCCGCTCGACCCACGTCAAACTTTAAGTAAACCTGCGCGCCACACCCCGTCGAGCGCAAGAACTGGGCGCTCACATGCATGTGTCGGTCATCGCCGGCTCGACCAGCACCACCTTGATCCCCCACGGCCGCAGCTCCAGCCGCCAGGCGTCGGCGATCGCCTCGATCGCGAACTTGGAGGCGTTGTAGGCCCCGGTCATCGGGGTCGAGACGAAGACGATCCGCCCGCAGCCGCGGCAGCACCGCGTTGGTGAGCGCGACGGCGCCGACCACGTTGACCTCGAACTGCTCGCGCAGGTCGGCGGCGGAGAGGGTCTCCAGCGGGCCGGAGACGACGATGCCCGCGTTGTTGACGATCGCGTCGAGCGCCCGGGAAGGGCCGTGGTCTCGCAAGCTGGCGCCCGGGAAGGGCCGCGGCCCACTGAAGCTGGCGCCCGGAATACGGACCCGCCCCTCTCGCCACGACCCGGGCAGGCTGTGGCCGTGGCGAGAGGGGCGGTGTGCGGAAGGTGTGGAGGGACACCGGCGGGGGCGTCACGGGAGCGCGACGGGAGTGGCACGGATCCGTGACGGGAGTCAGACCTCGTCACGGAGATGCCGGGAACTCCGGCCTTTCTCCCGTGTTGTGCAACACCGACCTACGCGCTGCGTGTATTGACCCCCCTATAGGGGCCCTAAAACACGCAGCGCGTTTCAGGTCCCCTGATTCAGGCCCGAAAAGGGCCTTTCCGGGCCGGAAAGTGTGACGTTCCCGGCATCTCTGTGACCGATCCCGCCGAGGTGTGGAAGCTCTCCGACCGGATCGTCACGGAAGTCCGACTTCGCGACGTCCCTGTGACGCCTCTCCCACGCACCCCTCACGTCCTGGGCTCCTCATGGGGGTCACAGCCTGCCAGGACCCCCATGAGGAGCCCAGGACCATCCTCGGACGGCCGCGCGCGCCTCGGACCCCGCCCCCGCCCCCCGAGATCCGCCGCGTGGACTAACATCCCCACGCAGGAAATACCAGTGGCGTACCGATTCCTAGCCCTAACGCCTCGCCGGCGATCCGCATATCCGTATGACGGTCGGGTGGAAGGGTGGCGTCGATGGCGGTGAGGACGATCGAGGATCTGCCCGGACCCCGGCGTCTTCCCGTCCTCGGGAACGCGCATCGGGTCCGCACCGGCCGCATGCACCTGATCGCCGAGCGCTGGTCGGAGGTCTACGGGCCGATCTACCGCTTCGACATCGGCCCGCGCCGCATCGTCGTGATCGCCGACCCCGACGTCATCAACGAGATCCTGCGCGAGCGGCCCGACGGCTTCAGCCGCTGGAGCGAGATCCGCACGATCACCGAAGAGATGTGGGGGACGGTCGGCGTCTTCGCCGCCGAGGGGTCCGACTGGCGCCGGGCGCGGCGGCTGGCGGTGACGGCGCTCAACAGCAACCACCTGCAGCGCTACTTCGACGTCGTCGCCACCTGCACGCGGCGGCTGCTCGCCCGCCTCGAGCCGGCCGCCGGCGCCGGGGAGCCGATCGAGATCGGCGCCGCGCTCTCCTCCTTCACCGTCGACGTCACCTCGGCGCTCGCCTTCGGCCATGACCTGAACACGCTCGAGCGCGGCGACGGCGAGCTGCAGGAGCAGCTGCATCGGGTCTTCCACGCCACCAACCGCCGGCTGCTGGCGCCGTTTCCCTATTGGCGCCACGTCAAGCTGCCGGCGGACCGTGAGCTGGACCGCTCGATGGCGGCGCTCCGGCGGACCGTCATCTCCTTCATCGAGGAGGCGAGGGAGCGGATCGCCGCCCGCCCGGAGCTGCGGGAGGCCCCGGAGAACTTCCTCGAGGGCATGGTCGCCGCGCAGGAGAAGGACGAGACCTTCACCGACGAGGAGATCCTCGGCAACGTCCTGACCCTGCTGCTGGCCGGCGAGGACACCACCTCGCACACGATGGCCTGGACGATCTGGTCGCTGGCGACGATGCCCGCGGTGCAGGCCCGCTGGGCCGAGGAGGCGCGCGAGGTGCTGGGCGAAGAGCGCTACCCCTCCCGCTACGAGACGGTCGAGCACCTCCACTACGGCGAGGCCGTGCTGCGCGAGTCGATGCGGCTGAAATCGGTGGCCCCGGTCGGCAGCGCCGAGCCGCTCGCCGACACCGAGGTCGGCGGGATCGCGGTGCCGGCGGGCACGCGGATCCTGCTGCTGACCCGCGCGGCCGGGATGCGCGACGTCGAGCGCGCCCCCGACTTCCGCCCCGAGCGCTGGCTCGACGACGGCGACCTCGCCCCGCCCGACCAGAAGTCCTTCCTCACCTTCGGCGCCGGCCCGCGCTTCTGTCCCGGCCGCAACCTCGCCTTCCTCGAGGCCAAGACCGCCCTGGCGATGATCGCCCGCAACTTCGACCTCACCCTCGACCCCACCGCCGAGCCGGTGACCGAGCTGCTCGGCTTCACGATGAGCCCGAGGAACCTGCGGGTCCGGCTGCGCGAGCGCACCCCGACCGCCGCGGCGCCGGCCTGACCCGGCCCATGGACGCAGGGGCGCGCCGCCTACCCGAAGACGTAGCGGGTGTGGCTGAACGGGCTCTTGCCGAACGCGAGGACCTTGGCCGGACGCACCGCGAAGACGTGGACGATGCCCTCGTCGCCCTCGTGCGAGAAGCCCTCGGCGACCGGCCTGAACTGCCACTGACCGTCCCACTTCTCTTCCCAGGCCGCGGCGAGCTCGGCCAGGCGAGCGACGTCCGTGACCCGCTCGGCCTCGCCCTCGACCACGACGTCCAGACCCCCCTCCCAACCGTTGCAGCCGGTGGTCAGGGCGACCTTCGCGTTCGCCTCGAGATTGACCGCCTTCTGCTCACCGGGCCCGGTCCCGAAATGCAGCGCGCCGTCGTCCCAGACCGCGACCAGCGGCGTCACATGGGGCCGACCGTCGCGGCGGACGGTGGTGATCCAGAACAGCTGCGCCGCCTCCAGCACCCGCTCGGTCTCCCGCCAAGGCGTCGCCTCCGCCCCGGGTCCGCTGAAGCGCTGGTCGAGCCGGCTCTTGACTTGGTCCATGGCCTCCTCCTCCAGTGCCCCCGGCGGGACTCGAACCCGCGCCGCGCGGCTTAAAAGGCCGCCGCTCTAACCAACTGAGCTACAGGGGCAGAAAGCCGGGATCGCGCATTCTGAAGCGCAAATCACGGCCTCCGACGATTCTAGGGACTCGCCTGAAAAGAGGCAGATCGGGCTCTAGGGAATGAAATCCGATCGGGATGCAAGGAGACAGGGCGCCATCGGGACCCTCACGAGGAGCCGCGCGAGGTCGGACAGGGCGGGCCGCGCCTCAGAGAAGTGCACGGATCTCCGCGAATCCGGCGAGCACCTGCTCGAAGCTCGCGAAGCTCTGATCGGAGAAGAGCAGGGCGCACTCCTCTTCGTATTCGGGTTCGAGGCGTGCTCGCAGCCCGGCGTCCGGGAACAGCGCCGGGCTGTCCTTGAAAGAGAGTTCGGACGGCGGTCGATAGGCCCTGGGGAAGAACCGGCGGCTGCGCTCATCGTAGTCGAGCCTTATCTCCTCGAACTCCGGTGAGGCGAGCATCGACCGCACCTCGTGCTGTTCGGCGAGCACGTGCAGGTCGGAGTAGTGGCGGGCGTCGCGCCCCAACGGATGGCCCTCGGTCAACAGCCTTTCGACCTTGCCGTGCAACGCGAACATCTTCTCGACGAAGGTGCGGCGGAAGTGGAGCAGGTGCATGTCGAAGCCCTGGATGTCGTCGAGCTCAAGGAGGCCCTCGACCGCCTCTTCCTGGAGGTACCGGGCCAGGAGCGAGGTGATCGGCTCCTCACTCGTCGGGAAGCTGCCGCTCTGGATGCCCGGCTCGAGACGGATCGCGGCGCGCAGTCCCGGCAGGTCGGCGAAGCGGCTCTCGTAGGCGAGGACATCGTTCCGACCGAGGCCCTTGATGGTTTCGCCCTCCTCCCGCCTCCAGTCGAGCGGCGGGTACTCGGCGACCGCGTCGGTCAGACCCCTGAGGATCCTGTCGAGCTTGTTCTTCCCCGGCGGTGGATCGAAGAGGGCGGGATTGACGAAGAGGTCGACGTCCTCGGAGAAGCGCGTGATCAGTCCCCAACCCTTGGAGAGGGAGGTGCCCCCCTTGAAGACGACCTTCTCGCCGAGCTCGGCGACACATATCCGCAGGATCTCGGTGATGTAGTAGTCCTTCTCGATGAACTGTTCGCTGAGACCGTGATGCTCGGCGGCGCGCAGCATCGCCTGCTCGAAGTCGGGATGTTCGAAGAGCCTCACTTCGCCTGCCACCGGTCGGCGAAGCGCAGTGCGCCGAGCGCCCCGAAGTCGAAGCGGCTGAGCGGGTTCAGGCTCTCGCGCAACGGCGCAAGCGTGCTCTCGGGCATCCCCAGCTCCTCACCGAGAGCGCCCAGGATCGCCCGCACCCGCGGTGGCTCCTCGAGTGCCGCGGCGGCGAGCCTCCCGAAGCGATCCTCTTCGGAGAGAACTCGAAGCAGGCGGTCGATCGTCCGCCGCGGCGACAGATCGCTGTGGCGGGCACGCTCGCGGAGGGTCTCGAGGATCGCACCATCCTCGACCGGCAGGCCGGCGCGGGCGGCCGGCCGGCGAGTATGGACGACGGCACCGCGCAGACTCGTGGGTGGTCCCGCGGCGGGGGTCGCGTACTCGGCCCGACGGGGATTCTGGGTGCTGAGGCCGAGGACGTTGGCAGCACTCAGACCGGCGGGATGGACCGGCGCCCGAAGGGTCTGGGCGGCGACGGCGCTCGCCGCAGGCCCGCTCGGACCGAGCGAAGTCCGGTGCGGGCGGTAGTAGACGCCCTTGCCGACCCGCCGCAGCACCCCCTCCCTGGCCAGGCGCGAGAGCGTCATCGCGACGGCCGAGGCAGGAAGGTCCGCGAAGTCGGAGTGTCGCCAGTACTCGGCATCACTGCCGGCGACGCGATCACGCACGACCGCGGCGGTGTTCGGCTTGACCGTGTTGGCCCCAGGGCTTTTCGGGTCCTGTCCCACCGTTCGAGGGTAAGAGATGACCGAGATCGCGTCAAGTTTTTCTGCTGTAAAACTTAACGAGTTTGGAAAGACCGCGGATGCGTCTTCGAATTAGTCCAGACGCCGTGGTGGGAACCGACAGTGAGTTGACAGAGAAAATCGCAGCATGCTCTGGCGATGACCTGGGCGCGGGGAAGCCGGCATCACTGGTCGTGACCCGCCTCGCGGCTTTCACCCCCGACGACGCCCGTCGGGCGTAGGGTCGGGCGGTGGAAGGAGCCGCGGTACAGCCGGAGCTCGTCGGCGGGGTCGTGGAGCCGCCGGATCCTCGGGCCCGGCGCTCCCGCCTCGCCTACCTCGACAACTCGAAGGCGATCCTGGTGGCGGTGATCATCGTGGGCCACGCGATGCTGGCCTACGGGACGCTCGAAAACGCGTGGCCGTACCAGGCGGTCCATGAGGTCCAGCTGGCGAAGGTGAGCGAAGCCGTCCTCGATCTCGTCGTCATCCCGGTGGCGGGGTTCGCGATGGGGTTCTTCTTCCTGATGTCCGGGCTGGTCACGCCGGGGGCGCTGGCGCGGCGCGGCGGACGCGACTTCGTCCGTCGCCGGCTGCTGCGCTTCGGGGCGCCGCTGGTGGTCTGGACGCTCCTCGTCTGGCCCGGATCGATCTGGGTCGTCGAACGGGTGGGAGGCAGCGACGAATCGTTCCCCTCGCTGCTGCTCCACCACGAACCGTTCCTGGACACCGGCCCGATGTGGTTCGTCCTCGTCCTGCTGATCTACTCGGTCGCCTATGCCGGGTGGCGGTCGCTCGGTGCCCGTCGGCCGGCTCGGCCGCGCGCCGCCCGGGGGCCGGTCGACGGCCGCACGGCGATCACCCTCGCGTTTGCGATCTCGCTCCTCAACCTCCTCGTCCGCCCGTTCCTGCCCGCGGCCGGGGACGAGGTGCTGCAGCTGCACCTCTGGCAGTGGCCGCAGACCGTGGCGCTCTTCGGGCTGGGGATCGTGGCGGCCTGCCGCGGCGGGCTGGAGCCGGTCGGCGCGGACCTGCGACGCCTCGCCGCCCGGCTGGCGCTCGGCGGCCTCCTCGCGTTCGCCCTGGTCGCGGCGGCGGTCGGGGTCAGCGGCACCGACGGCGGCACGATCTTCGACGCGGGCCTCCACTGGGCGGCCCTCGCGCTCGCCGCCCTCGAGGGGCCCCTCGCGGTCGGGGCCTCCCTCTGGCTGCTCGCCTTCGCCCAGCGCCGCCTCGCGGCCGAGCCGGGACCGCTCGGGAGGATCGCCCGGCGCGCCGCCTACGGCGCCTTCCTCTGTCAGGGCGTCGTCCTCCTCGGCCTGATGCTCGCCCTGCGACCCTTCGCCCTGCCCGCCGAGGCGAAGGCGACGATCGTGGCCGCCCTCGGCGTCGCGGGCTCCTTCGCGCTGTCGTCGGCCCTCATCGCCTGGACCCCGCTCGGCGGCGTCCTCTGAGGGCCTGTCCGGGCCGGCGGCGGAGGCGGGCGACTGCCGGGCCGTCGCCGGTATCCTCCGTCGCCGATGCCCTGCCCGAGCTGCGGCGGAACCGCTCGCGTCGCCATCGCTCCCGGATACTGGGAATGCACTTCCTCCGTCGTGCGGGACGAGATCGCGAAGCCGGTCGGGTATGACCAGCCGATACCGGTGCCGACCCGCGCCTCCTGTGGGACGCGGTACCAGGAGGGTCCGGCAGAGGTGACCGAGTCGTGCGAGTGCGGCGTCTTTGCGATCGGCCGCTGCCAGTCGTGCGGCGCACCCGTCTGCGGCGTCCACGGTGAGATGGTCGGCGACAAGCTCGAGTGCGCCGGGTGCAGGGAGCGCCGGGAGAGTGACGCTCGCGCAGGTCGATCCCGGGCCGAGGCGGAGGCTCGGCGAGAGCGGGACGACCGACACGAGCAGCTGGTCGCGAGCGTCCGGGACGCCGCGGGAGAGGCGGCGCGGTCCCTCGGCGACCGCCGCTGGCTCCAGCTCGTCCGCGTCGCCGGGCGAGGGGTCACGACGGGAGGCATGGGCGGCTCCTCCGCCGTCCACTGGCTCGAGGCCGACGGCCGCTTCGGCGCCGGGTGGTTCGCCCTACGGTGGGAACGGCTCGAGCAGGGTGCCGAGGAAGGCAGCGGCGTCCACTACTCCGTCCTCCTGTCCGATGAGGGTCGGCTCTTCTGGGCGGGCCGCGACGTCCCCGTGCAGCTCGGTCGCAAGCCCAGGCGCAAGCAGGAGCCGGTGCTCGCGGTCGGCGAGGAGATCGATCTCGACCATCCGAACTCGTTTGAACCGTGGGACCCGGGAGAGGAGATCCTCGAACAGCTGCACGCGGGCCTGCGGGAACTCGCCTCGGGCGAGCGCGAGCCCCTCTTCCCTCGCTAGCCATCATGAGCTCGAGGATCTCGGCGTCGTCGAAGTGCTCGTGCAGGGCTTCCAGGTCGGCGTCGCCGATGTCGTGGTGTTCGGCCGCCATCCGCTCGGCGAATTCGACCGCCGCCCGCTCGGCCGGCGTGTACTCGGGGTTGGCGGCGAAGTCGTCGGCCCAGATGCCGGTCGCCTGCTCCTCGGGGATCGTGTCCGCCGCCAGCCGCGCCGCCTGGCAGGTCTTGCAGCCGTTGAGGACGGCGATCCGCAGCCGCACCAGCTCCTTCATCCGCGGCGTCAGCTCCTCGGCCAGGGTGATGCGCGCCATGAGTCCTCCTCGAGCTGCTCTCGCGGGTTCAGCCGGCGCGATCGTAGCCCGGCTTCCGCCCCGCTCCCGGGCGGTCGGCGGCGGCGCTTTGGTGAACCTCCAAGGCGGCCGGGACCGTCAGGAGAGGTCGGGGATGCCCTCGTAGGCGGTCGAGGGCTCGGCGTAGGTGCGCTGGGGGATGCGGCCGGCGGCGCGGGCGAGGTGGCCGGCTTCGATCGCGGCGCGGAGGGCGCGGGCCATCGCGGTCGGCTCGGCGGCGCCGAAGATGGCGGAGGCGGCGAGGACGGCGGAGCAGCCGAGCTCCATCGCCAGGGCGGCGTCGGAAGCGGTGCCGATGCCGGCGTCGAGGATGACCGGGACGCCGGCGCGCTCGGCGATGATCGCGATGTTGTAGGGGTTGCGGATGCCCGCGCCGGAGCCGATCGGGGAGCCGAGGGGCATCACGGCGGCGCAGCCGACGGCCTCGAGGCGGCGGGCGAGGATCGGGTCGTCGTTAGTGTAGGGGAGGACGGTGAAGCCGTCGGCGACGAGCAGCTCGGCCGCGGCGACGAGCTCGACCGCGTCGGGGAAGAGGGTGCGGTCGTCGCCGATCACCTCGAGCTTGACCCAGTCGGTCTGGAAGGCCTCGCGGGCGAGCTTGGCGGTGCGGACGGCATCACGGGCGGTGTAGCAGCCGGCGGTGTTGGGGAGGACGAAGAGGCCGAGGCGGTCGATCACGTCGAGGACCGAGCCCTCGGCGGTCGGGTCGATGCGGCGCAGGGCGACGGTGACGATCTCGGTGCCCGCGGCGGCAAGCGCGTCCTGCATCTGCTCGAGCGAGCGGAAGCCGCCGGTGCCGGCGATCAGCCGCGAGGACCACTCGCGATCGCCGAGCTGCCACGTCTCGGCGCCGCCCTGGATCGCGGCGAGGACCTCGACCGCGGCCCCGTCGGCGAGCGGCGTCGACTCCCATTCGGAGCGCGGCACGACTTCGCCGTCGAGCGCGACCGCGATCCCGCGGGCCGACTCGGGCGCGCCGGCAGCGCGGGCGGCCTCGGCGAGCGTCGTCCCATCGGCGAGCTCCACCGTCTCCCCGTTCAGCTCGACCCTCATCGCGGCGCTCCCACGGCGTGGTCGGCGCGGGTGCGTTCGTCGTTTGACGGTCTATCCCGGCCAAGCGACGAACGCAGCGGGTCGGCCTGGGCCATGACCGCCGGCGGCTCGATGCCGGCGAGGGTCGCGGCGACGGTGTCGGCGGTCAGCGGCGTCAGCAGGATGCCGTTGCGGAAGTGGCCGGTGGCGAGGACGAGGCCGTCGACCGCGCCGCGGCCGACGATCGGCAGGTTGTCCGGCGTGCCGGGACGCAGGCCGGCGATCGTCCCGGCGAACTCCATCTCGGCGACGTCGGGGAGGACGCGGTAGGCCTCGCGCAGGAGCTCGTGGACGCCGCCCGCGGTGACGACGGTGTCGAAGCCGCGCTCTTCCTGGGTGGCGCCGACGATCAGGCGGCCGTCGGGCCGCGGCACCATGTAGACGCGCTCGGAGCAGACGATCCGGGAGGCCGGGGCGCCCTCGCCGGGGCGCGGGCGCAGCTCGACCGTCTCGCCCTTCACCGGCCGGACCGGCGGCCTCGCCTCGTCCGGGAGCCATGCCGTCTGGCCCGACCAGGCGCCGTTGCAGAGGACGACGGCGTCGGCGTGGACGTCAACCCCGCGTCCTTTGTCGCCCATAGGGCTACTACGGACGCGGGGTTCGGCGGCGGAGGAGGGTGCGACGCTCGAGGGGGCCGTGCGGACGCCGACTAGGCGCTCACCGTCCCAGAGGCCGTCGAATACCTCGGTGCCGGTGCGGAGCTCGCCGCCGGCCTCGCGCAGCGCCGCGGCCAGGGCGCGGGCCAGGGCGCGCGGGTCGACCGAGCCCTCGGCGCCCGCCAGCACGCCGCCGACGAAGTTCGGGACCAGGCCGGGCTCGAGCGCGCGGCAGCGGGTCGGGGTCAGCCACTCGGCCTCGAGGCCGAGCTCCCGCTGCAGGTCGTGGTGGCGGCGCAGCTCGCCCGCCTCGTCACGGTCGAGCGCCACGTGGAGCGCGCCGCAGCGCCGGAAACCGGTCGCCTCTCCCCCGGCCGCCTCGACCGCCGCCGCGAAGTCGGCCCACAGCGCGCCCGAGGCGAGCGTCAGCTCCAGCAGCACGCGCTCGCCGAAGGTCAGCTCGCCGACCGGCGCCAGCATCCCGGCGGCGACTTTGGTCGCCCCCGCGGGCGGCTCGGCCCGCTCCAGCACGCACACCCGAGCGCCACGCTGCGCCGCGCGCCAGGCGCTCGCGAGGCCGATGACGCCTCCACCCACAAACACTGCATCGAAACCGCTCTTGTCGCTCAAAACTTTGCCTCCGCCGGCATTACCCGGATCAGGTCAGACGGTCGGCGACCTCGATGTCGCCCTCTCAGCCCTGCTGCATAGGGCTCCCGCTCGCCCCGATGGTACCCCCTCGCCGCCGCCGGCCAGGTGCCCGCCCCTCGCCGCCGGCCATAATCGAGCCATGAGCATCGCTCCCCCCGAGGGCAAAGGACCGCTGCGGCGCGAGCGGCTGCGCACCGCCCGCCTCTACTTCGTCTGCGATGCGCGGCCCGGCGGCGCCGACCCCGAACCGCTGCTGCGCGCGGCGCTCGGCGGCGGCGTCGACATCGTGCAGCTGCGCGAGAAGCAGCTCGGGCGGGCGGAGATCGAACGGGCGGCGTCGACCTTCCGGCGCATCGCCGACACCTACTCGGCGCTCTTCATCGTCAACGACGACCCCGACCTGGCGCGCGCCTGTGACGCCGACGGGGTGCACGTGGGACAGGACGACGCCTCGGTCGAGGAGGCGCGGGCGGTGCTCGGGCCGAACGCGATCGTCGGCCAGTCGACGCACTCCGAGGAGCAGATCGCGGCGGCGAACGAGCGCGACATCGATTACTTCGCCGTCGGCCCGGTCTGGGAGACGCCGACGAAACCGGGGCGCGCGGCCGTGGGGCTGGAGCTCGTCACGCATGCGGCGGAGGTCGCCTCGAAACCGTTCTTCGCGATCGGTGGGATCGGCCCGCTGAACGCCGGCGAGGTCGTCGCCGCGGGGGCCGAGCGGATGTGCGTCGTGCGGGCGATCCGCGATGCGCCGAGTCCCGGCGTCGCCGCCGAAGCGCTGCGGCGTGCCTTCGAGGTCGAGGGCTCGCGGAGGGGCGTGGCGCCGGGTGGCTGACGCGCCGCGGAAGCGGAAGCGACGCGGCGACGCCACCGCGGACGCGAACGGCTCCGCGACCGCTTCGCGCCCCCGCTCTCCCCGCGAGCGCATGGAAGCGGGCTACGCCAAGGCCGAGGTCCGCAACCAGGCGGCGCGCGACGCGCTCGTGCCGCTCACCGAGGGCGAGCGGCCGCCGGTCGTCACCGTCGCCGCGATCCTCGCCGCCCTGATCGCGCTCTCGATCGTCGTCACCTTCGCCGCCGGGGTGAAGGTCAACGGCTCGACCCCGAAGGTGAGCACGGTCGCCGCCCCCGCCCTGATCATGGGCGTCCTCGCCTGGGGCATGTGGCGGGCGCGCTACTGGGCGGTCGTCTGCTTCCAGGTCGTGCTCGTCTTCCTCATCTTCACCGCGGTCTACGGGCTGCTCGTGATCGCCACCTCGGTGGGCGAGTTCGCGGTGACGGTCGGCCTGCTCGCCGTGTCCGGGACCCTCTTCTGGCTGATGGTGAAGGCGATGGCCCGGATCCAGATGCCGGAGCGGCTACCCAGACAGTAGGCGGGTTCTGGCGACCCGGGGGAACTGCCGGGCGAAGTCGGTTCTATAGATTGACTTCCCATGCCAGAGAGCTTCGATGTCATCGTGATCGGGGGTGGCCCGGGCGGTTACGTCGCCGCGATCCGCGCCGCCCAACTCGGACAGAAGACCGCAGTCGTCGAGCGCGACAAGGCCGGCGGCCGCTGCCTCAACTACGCCTGCATCCCGGCGAAGACGATCCTGCGATCGGCGGAGCTCTACGACGAGGTGAAGAACGGCGCCGAGCTCGGCATCACCGGCGACGTCGCGGTCGACTGGCCCGCCCTGCAGGCGCGGCGGGCGAAAGTGTCCGAATCGCTCTCCAAAGGCGTCGAATTCCTCTGGGACAAGGGGAAGATCACGAAGATCGAGGGCGAGGGCTCGCTGACCGCGGACGGCAACGTGTCGGTGGGCGGCGAGACCTACGAGGCGAAGGCCGTCGTGCTGGCGACCGGCTCCGTCGCCCTGCCGATCCCCGGCGTGGAGTTCGGCGGCCGCGTCGTCGACACCTGGGGCGCCTGGTCGCTCCCCGAGCAGCCGCGGAAGATCGCCGTGGTCGGGGCGGGCGCCTCGGGCTCGGAGATCGCCTCCGCCTACGCGCGGCTCGGCACCGAGGTGATCCTGATCGAGATGCTCGACCAGATCCTCCCCGCCGAGGACAAGGACACCGCGAAAGTCGTCGAACGCGTCTTCAAGAAACAGGGCATCGAGATCTCCACCGGCGCGCCGGTCGAGAACGTCGAGGTCGGCGAGGGGAGCGTCAAGTTCACCTACGGCGACAAGTCGGCCGAGGTCGACTACCTCTGCGTCGCCGGCGGGCGCGGCCCCGACACCGAGGGCCTCGGCCTCGAGGCGGCGGGCGTGCAGCTCGACGAGGGCGGCCGCAAGATCAAGGTCGACGAGTTCCAGCGCACCACGAACCCGAAGGTCTTCGCGATCGGCGACCTGGTCAACAAGAAGGCCCTCGCCCACAAGGCCTCCGAGGAGGGCGTCGTCGCGGTCGAGACCGCGGCCGGCGTCGAGACCGAGCCGGTGAACCAGGAGCTGCTCGTCGGCGCCACCTTCACCCACCCGCAGGTCGCCAGCGTCGGCCTGACCGAGGCGGCAGCCAAGGAGGCGGGCCACGACGTCAAGGTCGGCAAACAGAAAATCTCCGGCGAGGGCGCGGGCACGGTCTACGACGACAAAGACGGGATCGTCAAGCTCGTGGTCGACTCCAAGTACGGCGAGATCCTCGGCGCCCACATCGTCGGCAACCGGGCCTGCGACATGATCGCCGAGCTGGTCGCGGTGATGGCGCTGGAGGGCGGCCACCAGGAGCTGGCCCGCATCGTCCACCCGCACCCGACCGTCAGCGAGGCCGTCCTCGACGCCGCGCGCGCGGTCGACGGCTGGGCCATCCACGCCTGAGCGAAGCCACCGCGTTCCGCTGTTCTTTTTGGTCCCCACAGGACCATAAGGAACAGCGGAATGGTCACGGTCGCTCCGCGCGGCGGGACGGGATAATCGGGGCATGGCTGAGCGGGCGACCTTCTACTACGACCTCGGGTCGCCCTACGCCTACCTCTCGGCGGAGCGGATCTCGGGGCTCTTCACGGAGGCCGGGCTGGAGCAGCCCGAGTGGCAGCCGGTGCTGCTCGGCGGGCTCTTCAAGCGCTTCGACCGCGGGTCGTGGGCGCGAACCGACGCGCGGGCGGAAGGGATCGCGGAGGTCGAGCGGCGCGCCGCCTCCTACGGGCTGCCGCGCCTCGTCTGGCCGGAGGCCTGGCCCGGCGAAATGCTGACCGCGATGCGGGTCGCCACCTTCGCCAAGCAGACCGGCCGCACCGTCTCCTTCAGCCTCGCCGCCTTCCGCCAGCAGTTCGCCGCGGGCAAAGACCTGAGCGATCCCGAAAACGTGATGATCGCCGCCGCCGCCTGCGAGCTCCACCCGCGCGCGCTCGAAAAAGCGATCCAGACGCAGATCGTCAAGGACGGGCTGCGCGAGGCTACCGACGCCGCCGCCGCGGCCGGGATCTTCGGCGTCCCCACCGTGCGGGTCGGCGAACAGCTCTTCTGGGGGGATGACCGCCTCGAGGAGGCGGTGGAGGCGGCGGCTTCGGGCTAAGGTGGACCCGTGCCCGATCTCCCGGACGCCGCGACCTGTTACGAGCTGCTCGCGCGGATGGCGCTGATCCGGCGCTTCGAGGAGGAGGCGGGGCGCCAGTACCAGCGGGCCAAAGCGGGCGGCTTCCTGCACCTGGCGATCGGCGAGGAGGCGACGATCGTCGGCACCACCTCGGTGATGCGCGACGAAGACTTCCTGATCGGCACCTACCGCACCCACGGCCACGCGATCGCCCGCGGCACCGACCCGAACGCGGTGATGGCCGAGCTCTTCGGCCGCGTCGACGGCACCAGCGGCGGGCGCGGCGGCTCGATGCACATCTTCGACGCCGAGCGGCGCTTCATGGGCGGTTACGGGATCGTCGGCGGCAACCTGCCGCTGGCCGCCGGGCTCGCGCTCGCGTCCCAGTACAAGGGCGAAGACGCGGCGACCGTCTGCATGTTCGGCGACGGCGCCTCCAACACCGGCAACTTCGGCGAGACGATGAACATGGCGGCGCTCTGGACACTGCCGGTCCTCTTCCTGGTCGAGAACAACCTCTACGGGATGGGGACGTCGGTCGAGCGGCACTCGGCCCAGACCGACCTCTCGAAGAAGGCGGAGGGCTACGGCGTGCCGGGGACGCGGATCGACGGCATGGACGTGATCGCGGTGCGCGAGGCGGTGGCGGAGGGGCTGCGCTCGGCGCGCGAGGAAGAACGGCCGACGCTGATCGAGGTCGTCACCTACCGCTATCGCGGCCACTCGGCGGCGGACCCGGAGGTCTACCGGGAGCGCGAGGAGGTCGAGGAGTGGCGCGAGAAAGACCCGATCGAGAGCTTCGCGCGGCGCTGCGTCGAGGCGGGCGTGCTGGGCGAGCGGGAGGTCGGGCAGGCGCGCGAGGCGGCGGAGGAGACGGTGCGGGCGGCGGTCGAGTTCGCCGACGCCTCGCCGGAGCCGCCGCTCGACACGATGTACGAGAGCCTCTACGCGCTCACCGACTACCCCGGCGGCTGGTACGCGGTCGACGAGCGCAGCCCGGAGCCCCACCGCGGCGAGCACGAGGCCGACATGCCGGCGCGGGCGCGGGCGCTGGCCGAGGCGGGCGCCGCCTACGCGGAGGTCGAGGAGGAGGGCGAGCGGCCGAACCCGGCGGTGGCGGGCGACGCCCAGGACAGCACCGCATCGCGGACCGGGCCCGACCCGGCGGAGCTCGAGGACGAGGGCTGATGGCGGAGCTGCGGATGCGGGAAGCGCTGCGTGACGCGATGGCGGAGGAGATGCGCCGGGACGAGTCGGTGTTCGTGATGGGCGAGGACGTCGGGGTCTTCCGCGGCGCCTTCAAGGTGACCGACGGCCTGCTCGACGAGTTCGGCGAGCGCCGCGTCCGCGACACGCCGATCTCCGAGAACACGATCGTCGGCACCGGCGTCGGCGCGGCGATGAACGGGCTGCGGCCGATCGTCGAGCTGATGACGGTGAACTTCAGCCTCCTGGCGCTGGACCAGATCGTCAACCACGCCGCCGCGATCCCCTACATGTTCAACGGCCAGGTGAAGGTGCCGATGGTGATCCGCATGCCCGGCGGCGGCGGGCACCAGCTCGGGCCGACCCACTCGCACAGCTTCGAGGCCCTCTACCTGCAGGTGCCGGGGCTGCTGGTCGCGTGCCCCTCGACGCCGGGGGACGCCAAGGGCCTCCTGAAGTCGGCGATCCGCGATGACAACCCGGTGATCTTCATCGAGCACGAGAGCCTCTACGGGGTGCGCGGCGAGGTCCCCGACGATGCCGACGAGCTGGTGCCGTTCGGCGAGGCGCTGATCCGCCGCGAGGGCTCGGACGTGACGATCGTCGGCATCCTCAAGATGGCCAACGTGGCGATGGAGGCGGCGGAGACGCTGGCGCGCGAGCACGGCATCGAGGCCGAGGTGATCGACCCGCGCACGCTGCGCCCGCTGGACCTCGACACGATCCTCGAGTCGGTCGCGAAGACCAACCACGCGGTGATCGTCGAGGAGGGCTGGCCGCACGGCGGCGTCGGCGCGAACCTCTCGACCCTGATCACCGAGCAGGCCTTCGACGACCTCGACGCGCCGCCCCAGCGGGTCACCGGCGCCGACGTCCACATGCCCTACTCCAAACGCCTCGAGCAGGCGGCGATCCCCCACCAGGAGCACATCGTCAGCGCCGCGCTCGCGACCCTCGAGGGGGCGATGGCCTGATGGCCGAGATCGTGATGCCGCGCCTCTCGGACTCGATGGAGGAGGGCACGGTCCTCAAGTGGCTCAAGCAGATCGGTGACGAGGTGGCCGTCGGCGACGAGCTGGTGGAAATCGAGACCGACAAGGCGAACATGGCCTACGAGAGCGATGTGGCCGGGACGCTGACCGAGATCCTCGCGCCGGAGGGCGAGACGCTGCCGATCGGCGCGCCCATTGCCGTGGTCGGGGACGCGGGCGAGGCGCCGACGCGGGTGGAAGCGCCGACGGAGGCCGAGGAGCCGGTGGAGGCAGAGACCGAAGTGGTGCGGGAAGAGCCGGCGCAGGCGCCTCGCCCGACGCCACCTCCGACCACGGACGGTGAGCGCGTCAAGGCCTCGCCGCTGGCGCGGAGGGTTGCGCGGGAGAGCGGGGTGGACCTGGCGGCGGTCACCGGCTCCGGGCCCGGCGGGCGGATCGTGAAGGCCGACGTCGAGCAGCAGAAACCGTCCGAGGTCCCCACGGAGACCGCCAAGGGAGTCACCACGGAGCGAGAGCTGACGCGGTTGCAGCAGGTCGTCGCGCGGCGCATGTCCGAGTCGAAGGCCACCGCGCCGCACTTCTACCTCCAGTCGGAGATCGACATGAGCGCCGCCGTCGAGGCCCGCGCGCGGCTGAAGGCCCTGACCCCCGAGGGCGAGGTCGTCCCCTCCTTCAACGACATGGTGGTCAAGGCCTGTGCTCTGGCGCTCCGGGAGCACCCGCTCGCCAACGGCTCCTACAAGGACGGCCACCTCGAGCTCCACTCGCGGGTGAACGTGGGCGTCGCGGTGGCGGCCGAGGACGCCCTCGTCGTCCCCACCGTCTTCGACGCCGACAAGAAGGGCCTGCGGGAGATCGCCTCAGACGCCCGTGCCCTGGCCGGGAAGGTCCGGGACGGATCGATCACCCCGCCCGAGCTCTCCGGCGGGACCTTCACGGTCTCGAACCTGGGGATGTACGGGGTGTCGAACTTCTCCGCCGTGATCAACTCCCCCCAGGCCGCGATCCTCGCGGTGGGGGCGATCACCGAGAAGCCCGTCGTCCGCGAGGGCCAGATCACCACCGCCCACCTCCTCGGCGTCACCCTGGCCTGCGACCACCGGATCCTCTACGGCGCCCCCGCCGCCGAGTTCCTGGCGCGGATCCGGGCGCTGCTCGAGGAGCCGCTGTCGCTCGCCCTCTAGTGCGCTGTTTCCGGCTTTCCGATCGGGAAAACACACTGTAGGAATTTCGGTACGGTAAGAATTCCTCGCATGGTCTGGGGGGCCCATATAGCTGGGATACCCGTCGAGGAGACGGCGCTCAGCTTTGCGCCCTTCATCGCAGCGACCGGCGGCATCGCAGGAATAAAGCTGCGAGAGCGGTTGGGTAGGAGACGAACCCGCGCACGCCGCCGTAAGGGCGGAGCCGGAGGACAGCGGTGAGCCCCGCCGCGAGTCCTCCGGCCTCGCCGCTCGCCCCGAAAGCGCTGCGGCATCGGCGGAGCGTGCGCCGGCTCACGCCTGGTCAGCTCGCCGACCTTCGAGCGGCGATCGCCGCCGCCCAGGGGGTCGAGGACGATCGCGGCTACCAAGCCTGGGCCGGGATCCACGGGCTGCCGCTGCCGATCTCCTGCAAGCACCAAAGCGAGCTCTTCCTCCCTTGGCACCGCGCCTACCTCTACCTCTTCGAGAAGGCGCTGCAGGATCTGGTCCCCGGCGTGACGCTGCCGTGGTGGGACTGGACGGTCGAACACCAGGAAGGGATCCCGAGGGCCTACACCGTGCGCAAAGCGGACGGCCGCAAAAATCCGCTGTTCGACTCGCCGATCCAGAAATCCGGCCGTGAAGTTCCAGGCCAGTCCCGGACCACGCGCGCGCCTGGCCGCCCCGGAGAACTGCCCTCACCGCAAGCGGTGGAACAGGTCCTCGCGAACCGCGACTTCCTCACCTTCCAGTCCCAGCTCGAAGGAATCCACGACGGCGTCCACGTGTGGACCGGCGGGACGATGGGACGGATCCCGGTAGCCGCCTATGACCCCGTCTTCTGGGCCCACCACTGCATGATCGACCGGCTCTGGTACCTGTGGCAGCTGAGGCACGGTCCGGGCGTGCCGGGCGCGCTGCTCGACCGCGCGTTGGCGCCGTTCCCGATGACCGTCCGGGAAACGCTCGAAGTCAGTCACCTCGGCTATGACTACGCGGCCTCGACCGCGGCCGTGGGAGGCACCTGATGGTCGACCGCTTCACCAGCGCCCCACTCGAGCTCCCGGCCGCCGAACACCGCTTCGAGCGCGCCGACCTGATCTTCTACGGGCTCGACCATTCCGGCTCCTCTTACGAAGCGCAGGTGTTCATGGCATCGCGCGGGGTCGGCGGCGAACCCGATCAGTCCCACCGCGCCTACGTCGGCTCGTTCTTCATCTTCGGCCATGGCGGCTGCTTCGGCGACGTCGGTCACTGCGACATCCCGACCGCCCGCGACCCCTTCGACCTGCGCCCGGCCCACCAACTCGAGCCCGCGGTCCGCATCCTCACCGTCACCGAGCCGCTGAAGGCGATGCTCACGCAGGGACTCACGGCGGCGAAAGTCACCGTCGTCGCCCACACCGAAGGCCGCGCCTCGGACGAGGTCCTCTCCTTCCGCAAGATCCGGCTCGCCACCTATGCCTGAAGTCGCCAAGAGTGCGGCACCCGCGGAGTTCACGTGGGACGACCTTGCCCAGTACAAGGCAGAGAAGCGCTTCCTCGACGGCTACCCCTCCGATCAGCGCAGCTTCTTCTCCCCGCGCGACTCCCTCCACCCGATGTTGGCCTCGCTGCTCGGCAGCGCCCAACACTCACTCGTGCTCAACATGTACGGGTACGACGATCCGGAGCTCGACGAACTGATCCGCGGCAAGCTCGACTCCAAGCACGTGTACGTGCAGATGAGCCTCGACGAATCACAGGCGGGCGGGGTGCACGAGAAAGATCTGCTCGCCAAATGGTCGAACGACCAGTTCGGCAACTCGATCGCGATCGGGACCTCCGAAGTGCACCACGCGATCTCACACCTGAAGGTGCTGATCGTGGATGGCGTCTACTCGGTCACCGGCTCGACCAACTGGTCGATTTCCGGGGAGTCCGAACAGGACAACCAGCCCACGCTGAGCCGCAACGCCGTCGTCGCCTCCGAGCTCTGCGCGATCCTCGACCTGAACCACGACTGGATGCTGAAGCAGATGGCCGAAGCGCGCGCGAAGGGCTCGTGATCGTGACCCCCGACGAACGCCTCCAGCAGATCAAGCACGTCGTCGTCCTGATGATGGAGAACCGGTCCTTCGACCAGATGCTCGGCTACCTGCAGAAAGACGGGATGCCGGAGGTCGACGGGATCGCGGCCGCGCGACCGAACCCTGGCCCCGACGGGATCCCGGTCCCTCCTTTCGAATGGGGACCGGGCGAAACCGTGCCGAAGCCACCATCCGGGCACAAGCCGAAGATCCTCGACCCCTGCCACTCGCCCGGGTGCGTCCACAAGCAGCTCGAAGACGGCAACACCGGCTTCGTCAGGAACTTCGCGGCGACGCGAGCCGACGAGGAAGGCAAACCGATCGAGCTCGGTCCGGAGTTCCTGCGCGTGCCGATGGGCCACTACGGCGCCGGCCACCTGCCGGTCTACGACCACCTCGCCCGCAACTTCTGCGTCTGCGACGGCTGGCACGCCTCGATCCCCGGCGACACCTGGCCGAACCGGCAGTACTCGATCGCGGGTGAAGCGGGCGATCCGGTCACGCAGCACGGCGGGCTCCTCCACGACATCCTCGCCCGGCTGAAGGATCTCGGCGTCGGCAACCTCGGCAGCCTGCCGATCTACGAGGTCAAAGCCTTCACCAGGCAGCTCGCGGACGCGCAGTGGCGCTGGTACTCGCACGACCCGGCCACGCTGCGCGGCGTCGACGCCGAGTACCGCGAGTTCCGTCACGTGAATCGCGACAACTTCGCCTATTTCGACCGGAAGAAGGTCGGCTTCGCGACGGAAGTCGCAGAGGCGGCGATCGTCACTCACGACAGCTTCCTCGATGACGCCGCCAAGGGACAGCTACGCGACGTCTCCTGGATCGACCCGAACTTCATCGACCTGGACGTCCTCGACCCCAACTCCAACGACGACCATCCGCCCTCCGACGTGAAGGCCGGGCAGGCGCTGGTGCTGGAGCTCTACGAGGCCCTGACCAAGAGCCCCGACTGGGAGGACACGCTGCTGGTGATCGTCTACGACGAGCACGGGGGCTTCTACGACCACGTCGAGCCGCCGCCGATCCAAGATGGCTCGGGGTTCGCGACGCTCGGCGTGCGGGTGCCCGCGATCGTGGTCGGGCCGCGGGTCCGCAAGCACGTCTCGCACGAGGTCTTCGACCACACCAGCCTGATCGCGACGATCCTGAGGCGATTTGCCGCCGACCCCGAGGCGGCGCTGGCGGCGATGCCGAAACGAGTGCAGATGGCGCAGCACCTCGGCATCCTGCTCGAGGATTCCCCTCGCACGGACATCGACCCACACGAGAAAATCCACAAGACCATGGCCGAATGGAGACGGCAGGCGCACGAAGAACGACGCGCGCGCAAGGCCATCCCCTCGGCGGCCATCGACGGCGCCGGGCACGCCATGGACCTCCACGACTTCCAGGAGGAATTCGCCAGGTTCGCCCTCGTCATGCGCAGAGCGTTGCCGCCCAGCCAGCCCTGACCCGGTGCGTTCGTCGTTGGTTCGGTATACGAGCCCTAAGGACGAACGCTCTGCGGGGGGAGTGGGTCAGCAGGTCTTCTTCGCGCCGGTCATCGCGTTCCAGGCGCCGCCGAGGGAGAAGTCGGCGTCGACGCTGAAGGTGCCGGGGCGGGCGACGCGGGCGATGGTCCAGTTGCCGTGGCGGAGGAGGCAGCCGGCGCCGTCGCCGATCGACCAGTAGGGGGTGAAGTTGACGCGGACGAGGAATTCGCCGGGTTTGGTGACGTTGAGGGCGAAGCCCTGGGGGCCGACCGAGTCGGCGCTGCCGCGGCCCGTGCCGAGGGGGGCGACGAGGGGCTTGGGTTCGGCGACTTCGTAGATGCGCCAGTGGCGGTCGTGGAAGCGTTCGTGGAGGTAGGCGGGGCCCGCGAGGATGAGGCGGCGCTCGGCGGCCGAGGAGTAGTCGAGGGGCGCGTTCGGGAGCGCGACGTAACGGATCGCGTTGTTGCGGAGCCAGCGTTGGTAGCTGCGGTCGGTGAGGGCGCCTTCCTTGTAGAAGATGTCGTCGCGGGCGGTGTCGAGCTGGCGCAGCCAGCCGCGGGCGAGCTCGAACTTCGGCGCCAGGTAGGCCGACTCCCAGTGGTTCGCGGTCGGCGGGACCTCGATCCGGGTGCCGCGGCCGCCGTGCGCCATCAGCCAATGGGAGGCGGGGGCGAAGAAGGATTCTTTGGTCGAGGGGTCGCCGACGGAGCGGGCGATCTGGGAGACGCTGGCGGTGAACTGCCAGTAGAGGCTGCCGAGGAGGGTGACGACGAGGACCGCGGTGTAGAACCAGGCCGGGACGCGGGGATGGGGGCGCGGCAAGGGGCGGTGCGAGAGCAGGACCGCCGCCAGGACCGGGCCGCCGAAGAGGGCGCCGAGGCGCACCGCGTTGCCGCCGAGCGCGTTCGGGGTGAGGTAGATCGCGGTCGAGGCGACGGCATAACCGACGATGACCCGGCGCAGCCGCGCCTCGCCCTCGGCCCGCCAGGTGAGGAAGAGGGCGCCGGCGCACCAGGCCGGGATCGCGACGAAGGAGGAGGAGACGAAGGGGAAGGTGCCCGGTTCGGGGAAGGCGAGGTTGGGCGCGACGGTGAGGACGAGCGCCACCGCGGCGGCGCCGAGCGCGGCGCGGTTGAGGCGCTCGCCGCGTTCCCAGACCCCGGCGGCGAGGACCCCGGCCAGGAAGCCGCCCGCGACCGGGCTCGCCAGCGGGCAGGCGGCCGCCGCGAGGAGCGCGAGCGTCGTCCTCCCCAGCTGCAGCGAGCGCAGCGCCGCCAGCCCGAACGCGACGCCGAAGGCGAAGGTCAGCTGCCCGTCGGCGAGCAGGGTGACGACGCCCGCCGCGAACCAGAGCGTCGCCCAGCGCGCCTCCGTCCCCCAGCGGTCCCGGACCAGGCGGTCGAAGAGGTAGGACGACGCGACCACCGACAGCATCCCCAGCACCTGCGGGCCGAGCAGCGCCGCCGCGGGCGGGAACAGCAGGCTGTAGTTGAGCGTGTAGTGGCCCGCGTACCAGGAGGAGTTCCAGATCGCGAGGCCGGTGTGCTCGAAGAGCTCGGTGTGGAAGACCTGCGCCGCGAGGTCCCCGACCTGCGGGTCCCAGATCAGCATCAGCGACGCCAGCGCCGCGCTCAGCGCAACCGCGGGCAGCCATTCGGGGCGGTACGGCTTCGACTGGAGCATGCGGTGAGCACAGCATATGGGGGCGACTTGAGAGAATTATGGGAATGAGCGCCGAGCTGCTTCTCATCGACTGCGGGACCGTCCCCTACCGCGAGGCCTGGGACCTGCAGCTGGCGCTGGCCGAGCGGCGCGGCGCGGGGGCCGTCCCGGACGCGGTGCTGCTGCTGGAGCACCCGCCGGTGTACTCGCGCGGGCGGCGCACCAAGCCGGAGGAACTGCCGATGGGGGACGCCTGGTACGAGGGGCAGGGGATCGAAGTCCTCGACACCGACCGCGGCGGGCTCGTCACCTATCACGGGCCGGGACAGCTGGTCGCCTACCCGATCCTCGACCTGACGCCGCTGGGCGGCGACGTGCACGAGTACGTGCGGGGGCTGGAGCGGGTGATGATCGGGGCGCTGGCCGAGCACGGGGTCGGCGCGCAGACGATCGCCGGGCTGACCGGGGTGTGGACCGAGGGGCCGCCGCCGGCGCCGGGGCTGGTGGGCGCGGCGGAGAAGATCGGCTCGATCGGCGTCCACGTCAGCAAGGGCATCACCACGCACGGGCTGGCGGTGAACGTCGACAACGACCTGGAGCCGTTCTCGTGGGTGATCCCGTGCGGGATCCAGGGGGTGGCGATGACCTCGATCCTGAAGGAGGGCGGGAGCGACGCGACCGTGGCGGCGTACGCGGCGACGGTGGGGCGGCATTTCGGCGCGGTCTTCGAGCGGGAGACGCGCTCCGCGACCCTCGCCGAATTGGGCCTGGACCGACAGCCCGCTAGGCTCGGTGGCGAGCGATGAGCGACACCGTCGTCCCCAACGAGTCCAAGGCGCCCGCCGAGCGCGTCCACGTCACCCGCTCCCGGGCCAAGCCGGGCGGCACCGCGCAGGCCGACGGCGCGATCCCCTTCAAGCGCACGCGCAAGCCGCCATGGCTGAAAGTGCCGGCGCCGGGCGGGCCGAACTACCGGCGGCTGAAGGAGAAGATCGCCGCCGACAACCTCCACACCGTCTGCGAGGAGGCCAACTGCCCCAACGTCGGCGAGTGCTGGGAGCGCGGCACGGCGACCTTCATGATCCTCGGCGACGTCTGCACGCGGCGCTGCGGGTTCTGCAACGTGCAGACCGGGAAGCCGAGCTGGCACGACCCGCTGGAGCCGCTGCGCGTCGCCAACCAGGTGAAAGCCATGGGACTTCGTCACGCGGTCGTCACGTCGGTGGACCGCGACGACCTGCCCGACTACGGGGCAAGCGCCTTCGTCGGCGTCGTCCGCTCGATCCGCATGCTGGCGCCCGAGTGCAAGGTCGAGATCCTCACCCCGGACTTCCGCGGCCAGGAGATGCCGCTGGCCAAGGTCATCCACGAGAAGCCCGACGTCTTCAACCACAACGTGGAGACCGTGCCGCGCCTCTACCCGATCGCCCGCCGCGGCTCGGTGTTCGCCCGCTCCGCGCGGGTGCTGAAGATGGCGAAGGAGATGGGGGGCGACGACGTCGTCACCAAGTCGGGGCTGATGGTCGGGCTCGGCGAGAGCTTCGAGGAGATGGTCGAGACCTTCGGCCTGCTGCGCGAGCACCGCGTCCAGGTGCTGACCGTCGGCCAGTACCTGCGGCCGACCGAGAACCACCTGCCGGTCGTGCGCTACTGGCACCCGGAGGAGTTCGAGGCGCTGGAGAAGGCGGCCTACGACCTCGGCTTCGAGTCGGTCGCGGCGGGGCCGCTGGTGCGCTCGAGCTACCACGCCGACCAGAACCTGCCGGTCGGGAAGCGGGCCGAGAGCCTGCTGGCGTGACCGGAGCGCGGATCGTCCGGCCGCTGGAGCCGGACGAGGTCGACGTCCGCATCGATTACTTCCACGACGCCTCCGACGAGTACCTCCTGCACCTCGGCGTCGACCGGGCGCTGCTGCCCTCGCGGGACGCCTGGCGCGCCCACTACGCGGCGGACTTCGCCAGGCCGCTCGCCGAGCGCGACACCTACAACCTGGCCTGGGAACTCGACGGCCGGATCGTCGGCTTCAGCTCGGTCGACAACATCGCCTTCGGCGAGGAGGCCTTCATGCACCTCCACATCGTCGAGGAGCCCCGGCGCCGCTCCGGCCTGGGGACGGAATTCGTCCACCTCTCGGTCGCCGAGTACTTCCGCGCCCTCGACCTGAAGCGACTCTTCTGCCAGCCGAACGCCTTCAACGTCGCCCCGAACCGGACCCTGCAGCGCGTCGGCTTCCGCTACGTCTTCACGAAAGAGATGCAGCCGAGCGCGATCAACTTCCCCCAGCCCCTGACCCGCTGGGTGATCGAGCGGCCGGGTTAGCTGGCGGTTCGCGGGGAGCCTCCAAGGGGCGGCGGGACGCCGGGGAAGGGTTCAGGCCCCGCAGGCTGGCGCCCGGGAGGGTTCGGGCCCCGCAAGCTGTCGCCCGGAAGGGTTCGGGGCCCCGCAAGCTGGCGCCCGGGGTAGGGACGCGCCACTCTCGCCACGGCCCGGGCAGGCTGTGGCCGTGGCGAGAGTGGCGGGTATGAAAGGCGTGGAGGATCGTGCGCGGGGGCGTCACGGGAGTGCGCCGGAAGTGCGCCGGAGCCGTCACCGAGGGCCGCCGAGGGCCGGTCCCCCGACGGTCAGGAATCTCCCGTGGTTGGAAACTTCGACATGGCCGAAGTTTCCAACCACGCGGATCCTCACCGGCCTACCGTGGTTCGAAATCCACGTCACAGGTGGATTTCGAACCACGCGAGCTCCCGGCCGCCGGATCCGTGACGGAGATGCCGAGAACTCCACCCTTCCTCCCGTGTTGTCCAACACCGACCTACGCGCTGTCGACTTTTGGGTCCCTATGGGGGGCCAAAAGTCGACAGCGCGTTCCCGGGCCCTCGATTCAGGCCCGAAAAGGGCCTCCGAGGGCCGGAAAGTGTGACGTTCCCGGCATCTCTGTGACCGATCGGGCCGAGGTGTGGAAGCTCTCCGACCTGATCCTCACGGAAGTCCGACTTCGCGACGTCCCTGTGACGCCTCTCCCACGCACCCCTCACGTCCTGGGCTCCTCATGGGGGTCACAGCCTGCCAGGACCCCCATGAGGAGCCCAGGACACCCCCGCGCCACCTCGGACGGCCGCAAGCGCCCCGAACCCCCGCCGCCCCCCAACCCGCTAACGAACCTGGAACCCGCCGCCCTCGCGGTAAGCGCGATAAAGGTCCAGAGCGTGGGCCGATGGCTCCTGCAACGGCGACGGCGGGGCGGCCGGGTCGGCCCAGAGCATCTCGGTCGTCTCGACGCCGTCGGGACCGGGATCGCCGCTCCAGTGGCGGGCGAGGAAGAGCAGCGCGAAGCAGTGGCTGACGTCGCCGCCCGGGTAGGTGATCGTGTGGAGCTCGGCCTCCGACAGGCAGGCGAAGGCCTCGAGGCCGGCGGGGTCGAGGTCGACGCCGGTCTCCTCGCGCAGCTCGGTGATCGCGGTGGCGGCGAAGCTCGAGCCCTCCTCGGCGCCGCCCGCGGGCAGGCACCAGAGGCCGTTGTCGGCGCGGCGGGTGAAGAGGACGGCGCCGTCGTCACGGACCAGGAAGACCATCGCGCCGGGGATCAGGACGAGGTCGGAGCCGACCTTCTGGCGCAGCCGCCACAGGTATGAGCCCTCGAACGGCATCGCGCTCAGGCGACCTGGAAGGTCCCGGTCCGCAGGTAGGCGAGCAGCAGCTCGACGGCGCGGGCGGTCGAGTCCTCGAAGGGCTGCGGCAGATCGGTCGGGTCGGCGAAGCGCAGGTCGGTCGTCTCCACCCCGTCGGGCGCGAGCTCCCCCTCCCACCGCCGCACCAGGAAGCACATCGAGAAGTAGTGGGCGACGTCGCCGTTCGGGTAGTGGAGCGTGTGGCGGTCGGCTTCCGAGAAGCAGGCGACCGGGATCAGGTCGTCCTCGCGGGCGACCAGGCCGGTCTCCTCCCGCAGCTCGTCGACCGCCGTCCGCGCGAAGCTCCCGCCGACCTCCGCCGCCCCGCCGGGCAGGCACCAGGTCCCGTCGTCCCCGCGCAGCGCGAAGAGCACCTTGCCGTCCTCCCGCTGCGTCGCCACCGCCGCTCCCGGCGTGAGGACGAGGTCGTGCCCGACCTTCTGCCGGAGTCCCCAGAGGTATGAGCCTTCGAAGGGCAAGAGGCACGGAAACCTAAAGGCACGCCCCCTACAATCGACGGCAGGGGGCCATAGCTCAGTTGGCAGAGCGCCTGCTTTGCAAGCAGGAGGTCGCCGGTTCGAACCCGGCTGGCTCCATCTCCGCGGCTGCCTCCGGCGGCGGCGGCTCGGCGCACCGAATCCTCGGGGTGCCCGGCGAAAAAGATCAGCACCGGTGCCCGATGCGGGGTGCCAGGGGCCGCGACAGTCTTCGCCGCATGACCTGGATGAAGCGCGCTCGCGGCAGGCTGACCTACGCCAACGTCGTCTCGACGCTGGCCTTGTTCCTGGTGATCGCCGGCGGCACCGCCTTGGCGGCCGACCATCTGGCCAAGAACTCGGTGGGCACCGCGCAGATCAAGAAGGGTGCGGTCACCGCGGCGAAGATCAAGAACGGCGCGGTCACCGGCGCGAAGATCAAGCTCGCGACGCTGGGCACCGTCCCCAGCGCGACGACGGCCGGCTCGGCGGGCACCGCCACGACCGCGGGCAGCGCCAACAGCGCGAAGAGCGCGGGCCACGCGGCAACCGCGGACTCGGCGACGTCCGCCGGGCACGCGGATACGGCCAACTCGGCGACCAGCGCCGGGCACGCAGACTCGGCGAACACTGCCGACACGGCAACCTCCGCGACTCACGCGGACACGGCCGACACCGCGACGTCGGCCGGACACGCCGACACCGCCACCTCGGCGACTTCGGCTGCACACGCCGACACGGCCGACACGGCGACCACCGCCGCCGACGCCGATGCGCTCGGCGGGGCGCCGCCGCAGAGCTTCATGCGCTCGGACCGCTTCGCCTTCGGCACCGCCGACACCGAACCGAGTACGCCGCAGACGGTGCTCTCGATCGGCGGGGTCGAAGTGACGACGGCCGGCTCCAATCCCACGGAATTCCGCGCCCGGATCGTCAATCACAACGCCGACCAGTGGGAGTTCACGACCACCGCCGAAAAGGGCATCGCGACCCTCGGGGAAGGGCAGTCGACGATCCTCGGCCCGCCCACCGCCGGCCCCGGCGGCCCCGTGAGCGCCGGATCGATGGTGATCAACGGGCGCGACCGGGTGGAACCGGAGAAGGCGATCGTGATCCAGTGCGGGTCCGACGTCGCCCCCGATCTCCTCGAATGCTTCGCCCAGCTCTCCCCGGCCGCCTGACCGGGGTCAGCGGACGACGGCGCGTTTGTAGCGGGTCACGGCGAGGACGCCGAAGACGGCGGCGATGCCGACCGACCACAAGACCGCGCCCCAGACGGTGTTGCCGGCGGGGTCGCCGATGAAGAGGGCGCGGATCGCGTTGACGGTGATCGAGAAGGGGTTCCATTCGGCGAACCACTGGAGGGCGGCGGGCATCGTTTCCGGCGGGACGAAGGCGGAGGAGACGAAGGTGAGCGGGAAGATGACGATGAAGCCGAGGGACTGGGCCGCCTCCGGCGATGAGGAGGTGAGGCCGATGAAGGCGAACACCCAGGAGAAGGCGTAGCCGAAGAGGAGCAGCAGGAGTATCCCGGCGACGATGTGGAGGAAGGGGCTTTCGAAGCCGAAGCCGATGATCACGCCGACGACGAGCATCACCGTGATCGAGATGCCATTGGTGACGATGTCGGAGAGGGTGCGGCCGGCGAGGACGGCGGAGCGCGACATCGGCAGCGAGCGGAAACGGTCGACCAGGCCTTTGCGCAGGTCCTCGGCGATGCCCATCGCGGTGACGAAGCCGCCGAAGGCCATCGTCTGGACGAGGATCCCCGGGATCAGGAAGTTGATGTAGCTGTGGCCTGAGGTCGAGATCGCGCCGCCGAAGACGTAGGCGAAGAGCAGCACGAACATGATCGGCTGCACGGTGAAGGCGAGCAGCAGGTCGGGCGCGCGGGCGATGCGCAGGAAGTTGCGTTTCGCCAGCACGAGCGTGTCGGAGATCGCCGTGCCGCTCATCCCTCTCCCCCCTCCTCGTCCTCTTCCGCCGCGTGGCCGGTCAGCTTGAGGAAGACGTCGTCGAGGGTCGGCCGCCGCATCGAGATGTCGTCGATGCCGACGCCGGCGTCGTTCAGCCGCTGGACGGCCGCCGCGATCGTGCCCTTGCGCTCCGCCACCGGGACCCGCAGGACGACGCCGTCGAGCTCCGGCGGCGCCGAGCAGACCTCGCGGAGCGCCGCGATCGCCGCCTCCGCGTCGCCCGCCGACTCCAGCGTCACCTCGAGCGCCTCGCCGCCGACCTGGTCCTTCAGCTCGTCGGAGGAGCCCTCGGCGATCACCCGGCCGTGGTCGATCACCGAGATGCGGTCGGCGAGCCGGTCGGCCTCGTCGAGGTACTGGGTGGTGAGCAGCACCGTCGTCCCCTCGGCCACCCGCCCTTCGATCGTCTCCCAGAGGCCGATGCGGCTGCGCGGGTCGAGCCCCGTCGTCGGCTCGTCGAGGAAGAGGACCGGCGGCCGCGCCACCAGCGCCGCGGCGAGGTCGAGGCGCCGCCGCATCCCGCCGGAGTAGGTGCGGACGAGGCGCCCGCCCGCCTCCTCGAGGTCGAAGCGCTCCAGCAGCTCGGTCGCCCGCGCCTTCGGCTCGCCCTTCGGCAGGTGGTAGAGCTGGCCGACCATCTGCAGGTTCTCGAAGCCGGTGAGGTTCTCGTCGACCGCCGCGTACTGGCCGGCGAGGCCGATGCGGCGGCGCAGCTCCGGCGCCTCGGAGGCGACGTCGAGCCCGGCGACCCGGGCGCGGCCGCCGTCGGCGGGCAGCAGCGTGGTGAGGATGCGGACCGCGGTCGTCTTCCCCGCCCCGTTGGGGCCGAGCAGCCCCAGCACGGTGCCGGTCGGCGCGGCCAGGTCGACGCCGTCGAGCGCCCGTACGTCGCCGTAGGACTTGGCCAAGCCCTCGGCCTCGATCGCCGCCTCAGTCGAGATCGAAGTCCTTCGGCGGCTTCTGCTCGAACCAGAGGTCGTCGTCCTCCGGCGCGTCTTCGAGGAACTGCGGGGTGTCTTCGAGCACGTCCTCGTGACCCGTTTCCGGGTCGTAGTCGGTCTCGTCCTCGTCGTCGTCGTCCGCGTCCGCGGCGGGCTCCTCGGCCGCTTCGGCCTCGTCGGCGCGGCGCAGCACTTCCTGGGAGGGGTCCTCTTCGTAGGGACGCTCCTCGCCGGGCTCGGACTCGAAGTCGAAGATGCCGCCCTGGCCGCCGGGCTCGTCCTTGTACTGCGGCATCGCCAGGTGCTCGTCGGTCGGCGGCAGCGGCGCCTCGAGCGCCTGGTCGAGCTCGTCGGAGAGCCGCTGTTCGTTGAAGAAGTCGAATTCGGCGGAGCCCTCCTCCGGCTCGGCCTCCTCCGGCGGGCGACCGGCGACCTCGGCGTCGGGGCCGTGGCTCTCCAGCGGCGGCTGCTCGTAGAGCTCGGTCGGCGGCCCGGCGTCCTCGGGGGCGGGCGGCGCGGCCAGCGGCTCCTCCCCGGCGGCGTCGACGAGCTCCTCGTCGGTCGGGCTCGCCTGCTCGCCGGCGGGCGGCGCCTCGGCGGCGGCCTCGGCGTCCACGTGCGCCTGCACGTCGAACATCTGGGTCGGCTGGTCGGCGATCGCCTCGCGCTCCGCGGCGCTGGGACCGGCGTCAGCGGGGATCTCGTGCTCACCGGCGGGGTACTCCTCGTCGGTCGGCGGGGCCGGGGACTCGTCGGTCGGCGGCGCGGCCTCCTCGTCGGTCGGCGGCGCGGGCGCCTCCTCGGCGGGCGTGAGCTCCTGGTCGAAGAGCGGCGCGGCGGCCTCGTCGGCGGGCGGCGCGGGCGTTTCGCCGGTCGGCGGCGCCAGGTCGGCGGCCGGGGCCCCGCCAGGCGGCGGCGGGAGCGGCACATCGGCGGCGTCGGCCGGGCTCGGTGGCGGCGCGTCCGGCGGCGGCGACAGCTCGTCCTCCACCGGGCGCGCGTCCGGCGCGTCGGGGGCGGGCGAGAACTCGTCCTCGACCGGGCGCGCCTCCGCCTCGGCATCGGCGTCGAAGAAGGAGGCGTCGTCCTCAGGCGCGGGCGGCGGCATCTGGTCCGGATCGGCCGGGCCGGGCGCGGCGTCGGCGGGCGGCGGCTCCTGCAGGTCGGTGAGGTTGGGACGACGGCCGCTGCGCTCGTGCTCGTCGGCGATCTCCGGCAGCGCGGCCGCGGTCTCCTCGGGCGACGTCAGGAACTCGGTCGGCGCCTCGGCGAACGGGTCGATCTCGTCCGGGCGCTGGGGCGGCCCGAACGCCTCGTCCTCGAGCCGTTTGACCTCATCGTCGTCCGCGCCGTGGGCGCGCTTCAGTTCCAGGTGCTCGCGGATTGCGTCGTCAAGAATGCTCATCTGGCCTCCCTGTGGGGGAAGGTTCCAAAGACTAAGGGCTATTCCTTGACCTTGCCCCCCGCTGGGCAGGACTTCCCACGGACCCTGTGGACGAAGCGGTATCGCGGGGAAGGCCGGGGACCCGCAAGCTGGCGCCCGGCAAGGGACCCGCCCCTCTCGCCACGGCCCGGGCAGGCTGTGGCCGTGGCGAGAGGGGCGGG
>Ga0209916_1000583_pt1 | contig 53283 bp, 58 predicted proteins | sample ThiBio_1000_plan_FD_183956 | JGI IMG/M metagenome (GOLD analysis project Ga0209916, IMG submission 183956) | Wastewater bioreactor microbial communities from Cape Town, South Africa - Thiocy_solids_2 (SPAdes) | ecosystem: Engineered > Bioreactor > Thiocyanate-remediating > Anaerobic-Aerobic ... | reverse complement strand
GGGTGTCGATGATCGACTGCGCGCGCTTGTCGCGCTCGATGCCCTCGCGGGTGAACACCTGCACGTCGATCACCACGCCGGACATGCCGGACGGCACCTTCAGGCTGGTGTCTTTCACGTCGCTGGCTTTTTCGCCGAAGATGGCGCGCAGCAGTTTCTCCTCCGGCGTCAGCTGGGTTTCGCCCTTGGGCGTGACCTTGCCGACCAGCACGTCGCCCGCCTCGACTTCCGCACCGATGGCGATGATGCCGGAATCGTCCAGACGGCCAAGCTGGCGCTCGGCGAGGTTGGAGATGTCGCGGGTGATTTCTTCCGGGCCGAGCTTGGTGTCGCGCGCTACCACCGACAGCTCCTCGATGTGGATCGAGGTGTAGCGGTCTTCGGCGACCACTTTCTCGTTGATCAGGATCGAGTCTTCAAAGTTGTAGCCGTTCCACGGCATGAAGGCGACCAGCATGTTCTGGCCCAGCGCCAGCTCGCCCATGTCGGTCGACGCGCCGTCGGCGATCACGTCGCCGCGTGCGATGACGTCGCCCACCTTCACCAGCGGACGCTGGTTGATGTTGGTGTTCTGGTTGGAGCGCGTGTACTTGATCAGCGAATAGATATCCACGCCGACCTCGCCCGCACGCGCTTCCTCGTCGTGCACGCGGATCACGATCCGGCTGGCGTCGATGTAGTCGACGATGCCGCCGCGATACGCGGTGACCACCGTGCCGGAGTCGACCGCGGCGGTGCGCTCGATACCGGTGCCGACAAAGGGCTTCTCAGGACGCAGGCACGGCACCGCCTGGCGCTGCATGTTGGAGCCCATCAGGGCGCGGTTGGCGTCGTCGTGCTCAAGGAACGGGATCAGCGAGGCCGCCACCGACACGATCTGCGCCGGCGCCACGTCCATGTACTCGATACGGTCCGGCGTCGACAGCGTGAATTCGTTCTTGTAGCGGCACGACACCAAGTCGTCCTTGAACTTGTCCTTCGCATCGAGTTCGGCGTTGGCCTGCGCGATCACGTACTTGCTTTCTTCGATCGCCGACAGGAACTCGATTTCGTCGGTCACCCTGTTGTTGACGACTTTTCTATACGGCGTTTCGATGAAGCCGTACCAGTTGGTGCGCGCGAACAGGGCCAGCGAGTTGATCAGGCCGATGTTCGGGCCTTCCGGCGTTTCGATCGGGCACACCCGACCGTAATGGGTCGGGTGCACGTCGCGTACCTCGAAACCGGCGCGCTCGCGGGTCAGGCCGCCGGGGCCCAGCGCGGAGACGCGGCGCTTGTGGGTGATCTCTGACAGCGGATTGGTCTGGTCCATGAACTGCGACAGCTGGCTGGAGCCGAAGAATTCCTTGATCGCCGCCGACACCGGCTTGGCGTTGATCAGATCGTGCGGCATCAGGTTGTCCGACTCGGCCTGCGACAGGCGCTCGCGCACCGCGCGTTCGACCCGGACCAGGCCGGCGCGGAACTGGTTTTCAGCCAGTTCGCCCACCGAACGTACACGGCGGTTGCCGAGATGGTCGATGTCGTCGATTTCGCCGCGGCCGTTACGCAGCTCGACCAGAATCTTGATGACGGCAACGATGTCTTCGGTCGACAGCGTGCCGGAGCCGGTCAGTTCGTCGCGGCTGATGCGGCGGTTGAATTTCATCCGTCCCACGGCCGACAGGTCGTAACGCTCGTCGCTGAAGAACAGATTGCCGAACAATGCCTTCACCGCATCTTCGGTGGGCGGTTCGCCCGGCCGCATCATGCGGTAGATCGCGACCTTGGCGGCATATTCGTCGGTGGTGTCGTCGGTGCGCAGGGTCTGCGAAATGAAGGCGCCGTGATCGAGGTCGTTGGTGTAGAGCGTGTTGAATTTTTCAATGCCAGCCGCGGCCAGCTTGGTCAGCAGATCCTCGGTGATCTCGTCGTTGGCTCGCGCCACCAGTTCGCCGGTGCTGGTGTCAACCACGTCGTGCGACAGCACGCGACCCACCACGAACTCGGCCGGCACCGCCCACTTCTTGACGCCTGCCGCATCCAGCTCGCGAATGTGCTTGGCGGTGATGCGCTTGTCCTTGGCGACGATGACGTGACCGTCCTTGCCGCAGATGTCGAAGCGCGCAATCTCGCCGCGCAGGCGCTCGGGCACCAGTTCGAACTGCACGCCCTGGGTGTTGATGTAGAAGGTGTCCTTGCTGAAGAAATCGTCCAGAATGGTGGCCGGGGTGTAGCCCAGCGCTTTCAGCAGGATGGTGACCGGCATCTTGCGGCGGCGGTCGACGCGGAAGAACAGGATGTCCTTGGCGTCGAACTCGAAGTCCAGCCACGAACCGCGGTAGGGAATCACACGCGCCGAGAACAGCAGCTTGCCCGAGCTGTGGGTCTTGCCGCGGTCGTGCTCGAAGAACACGCCGGGGGAGCGGTGCAGCTGCGACACGATCACGCGTTCGGTGCCGTTGATCACGAACGAGCCGGTCGGCGTCATGAGCGGGATTTCGCCCATGTAGACCTCCTGCTCCTTGACTTCCTTGATCGTCGGTTTGGACGCTTCCTTGTCCATGATGACCAGGCGCACCTTGGCGCGCAGCGGCGCACAATAGGTCAGGCCGCGCTGCTGACATTCCTTGATGTCGAACACCGGCTCGCCCAGCGTGTAGCTGACATACTCCAGGCGGGCATTGCCGCTGTGGCTGACGATCGGAAAAATCGAGGTGAACGCGGCCTGCAAGCCTTCGTTCAGGCGCTCTTCGCGCGAGCGGCCTTCCTGCAGAAAAGCGCGATAGGATTCAAGCTGGGTCGCCAGAAGAAAAGGCACCGGAAGGGTATTGGTACGGCTGGCAAAGCTCTTGCGCAGACGTTTTTTCTCGGTAAAAGTATAAGCCATGGGGTCTCCTTGACGATCAGGGGCGGGCGGGCACGCGGGCTACGTACCGGCGCTTGTGAGGCACACGCAAAAAGCAAAAATGCCCGGAAGCCGATTCCGGGTTCCGGGTATTTGCTGCTTGCGTCTGCTGCGGGCTTCCCCGCAACACACCGCAGAAATAAGCGTGGCGAAATAAATGCGTCACCGGAATGAGGCGGCGCATTTGCACGCACCGCCTTAATTGCCGTTGACTTATTTGACTTCCACGGTCGCGCCAGCTTCTTCCAGCTGCTTCTTCAGCGCGTCGGCATCGGCCTTGGACACGCCTTCTTTCACTGCCTTGGGCGCGCCGTCGACCAGATCCTTGGCTTCCTTCAGGCCCAGGCCGGTGGCAGCACGCACCACTTTGATGACTTCCACTTTCTTTTCGCCAGCGGAATTCAGCATCACGGTGAACTCGGTCTGCTCTTCGGCGGCGGCGGCAGCGCCACCGGCAGCCGGGGCAGCCACGGCAACCGCGGCGGCAGCGGCGGAAACGCCGAATTTCTCTTCCATTTCCTTGATGAGCTCGGACAGCTCAAGCACGGTCATGTTGGCGATGGCGTCCAGAATGTCAGCTTTTGCAACAGCCATTTGTATTACTCCTGTCAATTATGCTTCAGATTAAAAAACAATATCGTCGATGGGTTGTCGACAGGCCGCTTAGGCAGCCTGCTTGTCGCGCACCGCCGCCAGTCCGCGAACGAACTTGGTCGGCACTTCGTTGAGCGTGCGAACGAATTGCGCAACCGGGGCCTGCATGGTGCCCAAGAGCTTGGCCAACAGTTCTTCGCGGCTGGGCATGCTGGCCAGATTCCCCACGTCCTGGGCGGACATGACGAAGTTGGGCATGGCACCGGCCTTGATCACGAACTTGTCGTTGGTCTTGGCAAACTCGTGCATCACTTTGGCGGCCGCCACCGGATCTTGGGAAATACCGTAGGCAAGCGGGCCGACCAGCTGGTCGGCAATGCCTGCAAACGGCGTATCCGCAACCGCTCGGCGCACCAGCGTATTTTTCAATACGCGCAGATAGACCCCGTCCTTGCGCGCTTTCACGCGCAGCTGGGTCATGTTTTCCACCGTGATGCCGCGGTACTCGGCAACGACAACCGTCTGGGCGGCCGCAACCTGCGCGGCAACCTCGGCAACGACGGCTTTCTTTTCTTCAAGATTCAGACTCAAGGTCTTACCTCCTTCTCAGTTACGGAGCGTTACCCGCTTGTGCCCACGGGACGCTCCGGCTGGCGACCTTGACAGGAAAATCCTGCTGGGGAACGCCATCTGCGTAGGGACCGGCGAAGACAGACAGAGGACAGAACTCCATCACCCATCCGCCACCCGCCGGCAATTAAATCCTTGCGGATGCCTACGGTCTTTGACAACCCGCCAGCCAAACCTGCTGGCTGACGGCCCAAAGTTCATTCAGGCACCCTCTTTCCAGAGGTGCCCGCAACCAGGAATCACGCGCTGACGCTGGCCTGGTCGACGCGCACGCCTACGCCCATGGTGCTCGACACCGACAGACGCTTGAAATAGATGCCCTTGGAGCTGGCGGGCTTGGCACGCTGCAACGCGTCCAGCAGAGCCGCCAGGTTCTCTTTCAGGTCATCGATACTGAACGAGGCGCGGCCGATCGTGCAATGCACAATGCCCCCCTTGTCGGTGCGATACTGCACCTGGCCGGCCTTGGCGTTTTTCACCGCACCCACCACGTCAGGCGACACCGTGCCCACTTTCGGGTTCGGCATCAGGCCGCGCGGACCCAGGATCTGGCCGAGCTGGCCGACAACGCGCATGGCATCGGGGGTGGCGATCACCACATCGAAATCCATCTTGCCAGCCTTGATTTCGGCCGCAAGATCATCGAAGCCGACGACATCCGCACCGGCATCGCGCGCCTTCTGCGCGTTATCGCCCTGGGCGAACACGGCCACGCGAACCGTCTTGCCGATCCCTTTCGGCAGCACCACCGCACCACGCACCATCTGGTCGGATTTGCGGGCGTCGACGCCAAGATTGACCGCGACGTCGACCGACTCGTCGAACTTGGCGGTCGCGGTTTCCTTGATCAGCTGCAGGGCATCGGCCACCGGATAGTTGCGGTTGCGGTCGATTTTCTCTTTGAGTGCGCGCAAGCGCTTGGATGCATTAGCCATCTTAGACTCCCTCCACGATGATGCCCATGGAACGGGCCGTACCGGCAATGGTGCGCACCGCCGCGTCCATGTCGGCCGCGGTCAGGTCGGGCTCCTTGGTCTTGGCGATTTCTTCGAGCTGGGCACGGGTGATCGTCCCCACCTTGTCCAGGTTCGGCTTGGCGCTGCCCTTGTCGAGTTTGATCGCCTTCTTGATCAGCACCGTCGCGGGCGGCGTCTTCATGATGAAGGTGAAGCTCTTGTCCGCAAACGCGGTAATCACCACCGGGATCGGCAGACCGGGCTCCATGCCCTGCGTCTTGGCGTTGAACGCCTTGCAGAATTCCATGATGTTGAGGCCGCGCTGACCGAGCGCGGGACCGATGGGGGGCGACGGGTTGGCTTTCCCCGCCGGCACTTGCAGCTTGATGTAGCCGACAATCTTCTTTGCCATGATGGCTCCTAATTAGTGAGTACCAGCGCGCTTTGGGTCGCCCTACTCGCGCTCCTCTCCGGTAGAACCGGATACCGCTTCCCGGCGTTAATGCCGGAACTCAGCCTTTTTCGACCTGACCGAACCCCAGTTCGACGGGCGTCGCCCGGCCAAAAATCATCACCGACACGCGCAATTTGCTCTTGTCGTAATTCACTTCTTCCACATTGCCATTGAAGTCGGTAAACGGGCCATCGATGACTCGAACCACCTCGCCCACCTCGAACAACACCTTGGGCTTGGGCTTCTCCACCCCCTCGCGCATCTGGTCGAGGATGGACTGCACTTCTTTTTCGGAAATAGGCGCGGGCTTGGTTGCGGTGCCGCCGACAAACCCGGTCACCTTGGGCGTGCTCTTCACCAGATGCCAGGTGTCGTCGTCCATCTCCATCTGCACCAGGACGTAGCCGGGGAAAAACTTGCGCTCGGCGGTTTTTTTCTGACCGCCCTTCATTTCCACCACTTCCTCCACCGGCACCAGGATTTCGCCGAAGCGTTCCTTCATGCCGGCACGCTCGATGCGTTCAACCAGATTGCGCGCGACGCTTTTCTCGAAGCCGGAGTAGGCATGAACCACATACCACCGCATACTCAACCCCCCCGTCCCATGGCCAACTTGACCAGCCACATCAAAATGCCGTCCACCGCCCACAGAAAGAGCGCCATCACGACCACAAAAGCCATAACCACGCCCGTCATCTGGATGGTTTCCTTGCGGGTTGGCCAGACAACCTTCCTGGCTTCGTCACGCGCATCGAGCGCGAAACGGAAAAACTGCCGGCCGGGGCCCGACATTCCGGCAACGACGCCGCCCAGCACGAGACCCGCCAGCACGGACAGCACACGCACCACGGTTGGCGCGTCCGCAAAAAAATAAAAGCCAGCCACCCCTGCGATGACCAGCAACACTGCTACCAGCAGCTTGAGTTTGTCAGCCATGAATGCTGTGCGCCTTACGGCTTATCCTGTGGCAGGCCAAGAGGGTCTCGAACCCCCAACCTTCGGTTTTGGAGACCGACGCTCTACCAATTGAGCTATTGGCCTGTATTCTTAAAGGCGGGCTCAGCGTGCATTCCACGCGCCAGACCGCCTTGTAGCAAACCGCCCGCCTTACTCTTCGATCTTGGCCACGACGCCGGCACCGACGGTGCGGCCGCCTTCGCGGATGGCGAAGCGCAGACCTTCGTCCATGGCGATCGGCTGGATCAGCGAGACCTTGATGCTGACGTTGTCGCCAGGCATCACCATCTCGGTGCCGGCCGGCAGCTCGATGCTGCCGGTGACGTCGGTGGTGCGGAAATAGAACTGCGGACGATAGCCGTTGAAGAACGGGGTGTGACGGCCGCCTTCGTCCTTCGACAGCACGTAGATCTCGGCGCTGAACTTGGTGTGCGGCTTGATGGAGCCGGGCTTGGCCAGAACCTGGCCGCGCTGGACTTCTTCACGCTTGGTGCCGCGCAAGAGGACGCCGACGTTGTCGCCAGCCTGGCCCTGGTCAAGCAGTTTGCGGAACATCTCGACGCCGGTGCAGGTGGTCTTGACGGTCGGAACGATGCCGACGATCTCGATTTCCTCGCCAACCTTGATGACGCCGCGCTCGACACGGCCGGTGACGACGGTGCCGCGACCGGAAATGGAGAAGACGTCTTCGACGGGCATCAGGAAGGGACGGTCGATGGCGCGCTCGGGCTCGGGGATGTAGCTGTCGAGGGCGTCGGCCAGCTTCATGATGCTGGGCTCTCCGATGTCGCTCTGGTCGCCTTCGAGGGCCTTCAGCGCGGAGCCGACGATGATGGGGGTGTCGTCGCCCGGGAAGTCGTACTTGGACAGCAGTTCGCGGATTTCCATTTCGACGAGTTCGAGCAGCTCGGCGTCGTCGACCATGTCGGCCTTGTTCATGTAGACGATGATGTAGGGCACGCCAACCTGACGCGCAAGCAGGATGTGCTCGCGGGTCTGCGGCATGGGACCGTCGGCGGAGGAGACAACCAGGATGGCGCCGTCCATCTGCGCGGCGCCGGTGATCATGTTCTTGACGTAGTCGGCGTGGCCGGGGCAGTCGACGTGGGCGTAGTGACGCTTTTCGGTCTCGTACTCGACGTGGGAGGTGTTGATGGTGATGCCGCGCGCCTTCTCTTCGGGCGAGTTGTCGATCTCGTCGTACTTCTTGGCAGCACCGCCAAACTTCTTCGACAGAATGGTGGTGATCGCCGCGGTCAAGGTGGTCTTGCCGTGGTCAACGTGTCCAATCGTGCCTACGTTTACGTGCGGCTTGGTCCGCTCGAATTTTTCCTTAGCCATTTCAAGTACCCCTCAAATTTGCACAAGAACGATGCGGTCAACCACGATCAACATCCCGACAACCGCTTTTCAAACACTGGCACGCCGCCCGTCATCCTGACGGACAGCCAAAACCTGGTGCCCATGGGCAGGATTGAACTGCCGACCTCTCCCTTACCAAGGGAGTGCTCTGCCACTGAGCTACATGGGCTTCGGACTTACTACAAATAAGCCCACACAAAACTGGAGCGGGTGAAGGGAATCGAACCCTCGTCTTAAGCTTGGAAGGCTTCAGCTCTACCATTGAGCTACACCCGCATGGGGCTGGCCGTGACTGTAAAGCCGCCAAAGCACCAGCAATCACGCTCCTCCCGCTTCGCCCTGCTCCTACTGCAAAAATCTGGTGGTGGGGGAAGGATTCGAACCTTCGAAGGCAGAGCCGTCAGATTTACAGTCTGATCCCTTTGACCGCTCGGGAACCCCACCCAAACGAAGCGCGAAATTATAGGGGCTTTCAGAAGCCCCTGTCAAACGTCCCCATGAAAATTCCCGTCCCGCATATTGAATTTCACACGTTGAACAGGAAATTCAGGACATCTCCGTCCTTGACGACATACTCCTTGCCCTCGGCGCGCATCTTGCCGGCCTCCTTCGCGCCCTGCTCGCCCTTGCAGGCAATGAAATCCTCGAACGAGATGGTCTGCGCGCGAATGAAGCCGCGCTCGAAGTCGGTATGGATGACGCCCGCCGCCTGCGGCGCGGTGTCGCCCTTGCGGATAGTCCAGGCGCGCACCTCCTTCACTCCGGCGGTGAAATAGGTCTGCAGGCCGAGCAGGTCGTAGGCGGCGCGAATCAGGCGATTCAGCCCCGGCTCATTCCAGCCGAGCTCCTTCAGGTATTCCGCACGCTCCTCCGGCGACAGCTCCTGCAGCTCGGCCTCCAGCGCCGCGCAAACCGGCACCACCGGCGCGCCTTCTTTTTCGGCAAACGCACACAGGGCATCGAGCATGGGGTTGTCGTGGAAGCCATCCTCGCCCACATTGGCGACATACAGCGTGGGCTTCACCGTCATCAGGCACAGCGACTTGATCGCGGCCGACCCCTCCGCGTCCAGTCCGGCGGCGCGGGCGGGGCGGCCTTCGTTCAGGGTCGCGACCACGGGCTTCAGGGCGGCAACCATTTTCTGCGCATCCTTGTCGCCGGCCCGGGCGGGTTTCTCGAAGCGTGCCAGCGCTTTTTCCGCGCTCGCCAGATCGGCAAGCGCCAACTCGGTGGCGATGGTCTCCACATCGGACAGCGGGTCGACCTTGCCGGCGACATGGATCACGTTTTCGTCATGGAAGCAGCGCACCACGTGACAGATCGCGTCTGTTTCACGGATGTTGGCAAGGAACTGATTGCCCAGCCCCTCGCCTTTGGAGGCCCCCGCGACCAGGCCGGCAATATCCACGAACTCGACAATGGCCGGAACGATTTTTTGCGGATGAATGATCTGTGCCAGCGCCGCCAGGCGCGGATCGGGCACTTCGACCACGCCGGTGTTCGGCTCAATGGTGCAGAAAGGGTAGTTTTCCGCTGCGATACCCGCCTGGGTCAGCGCATTGAAAAGCGTGGATTTGCCGACGTTGGGCAATCCGACGATGCCGCATTTGAGGCTCATGGAGTTTCCTGTTTGGGTTTGGCTAACGGGTTGGTATTGGCGCGCTGGGTAGCCGCGCTCCACTCGCCCTGCTCGATCAGCGGCACGAGGTCGATCGCACGCTCGATCGCTGCGTCGATCTCGTGCTGCTCCTCGCGGCGCGGCGGCTTCAGGACGTAATTCACGACCTCGCTGCGGTCGCCGGGATGGCCGATGCCGATGCGCAGCCGCCAGTAGTCCTGCGTCCCCAGGTGCGCGGTGATGTCTTTCAGGCCGTTGTGTCCCCCCATGCCGCCGCCGAACTTGAGGCGCAACTGGCCGGGCGGGATGTCGAGCTCGTCGTGCACTACCAGAATTTCGGCCGGGGCGATGCGATGAAAGCGCGCGAGCGCGCCGACCGCCTGGCCGGAACGGTTCATGAAGGTCTGCGGCAGCAACATCCAAATGCCCCGGGCATTGCGCCCGACGGCGCCGTGAAAGCGCGACTCGTGCGCCAGCGGCGCACTCCACGCCTGCGCAAGGCGCGCGCAAAACCAAAACCCGGCATTGTGCCGGGTTTCTTCGTAGTCGCGCCCCGGGTTACCGAGGCCGACAATCAGGCGGGGCGCTGCCATGCCGCTCGCGATGCGCAATCCTGCCGGCCGAAAACACCCGGGAATTGCGCAACCCGATTACGCCGCAGGAGCAGCCGGCGCATCTTCGGCGGCACCGCCCTTGGGCGCATTGATCGAAGCCACCGCCGGGTTTTCCGCCTTGAGGTGGGCGACCAGCTCGACGCCTGCGGGCAGCACCAGGTCATTCGCGTGGATGGAATGGCCGACTTCGAGCTGGCCCATCTCCACTTCGATGAACTCGGGCAGACTGCCGGGCAGGCACTGCACGTCGAGTTCGTTCACGATGTAGTGGGGTTTGCCGCCGCTGGTTTTGACGCCGGGTGCCACGTTGGCATTGAGGAAATGCAGCGGCACCTTGACGTGGATCTTGTGATCCTTGTCGACGCGCTGGAAATCGACGTGCAGCACCTGCTGCTTGTAGGGGTGCCATTGGGTGTCGCGCAGCAGCACGGTTTCCTTGGCGCCGTCGACATTCAGGGTCAGCACGGAGGCATGGAAAGCTTCCTTGCGCAGCGCGTGATACAGCGCGTTGTGGTCCAGCTCGATCTGCACCGGGGTGGCGGTGCCACCGTAGACGATGCCGGGAACCTTGCCGGCGTGACGCAGACGGCGGCTCGCACCCGTACCTTGCAGCTCACGCTTGGCGGCGATGACTTCGATATTCATAGTGTTTCTCCAATTTAACCGCTTAAATGATGCATTGCCGAAAACGGTCAATGCATTACCGCCTGATGATGCATTGCCGAAAATGGTCAATGCATTCCAAAGCCCCCGCGACCAGGGGCATTCAACCAGCCCTACTCGATGAAGAGCGAACTGACGGAATCCTCGTTGCTGATGCGGCGGATGGTTTCCGCCAGCAGTTCAGCCACCGACAGCTGCCGGATTTTCTTGCATGCGCGTGCGTCGTCGCGCAGCGGAATGGTATCGGTCACCACCAGTTCGTCGAGCGCGGAATTCGTCACGCGTTCGGCGGCGCTGCCGGACAGCACGGCATGGGTGCAATACGCCATGACCTTTTTCGCGCCGTGCTCCTTCAGCGCGGTGGCCGCCTCGCACAGGGTGTTGGCCGTATCGACCATGTCATCCATGATGATGCAGGTGCGGTCCTTGACGTCGCCGATGATGTGCATCACCTTCGCCACATTCGGTTTCGGACGGCGCTTGTCGATGATCGCCAGATCGCATTCCAGCCGCTTGGCGATCGCCCGCGCCCGCACCACCCCGCCGACGTCCGGCGACACCACCACCAGGTCCGGATGATTGCGCTTCCAGATGTCGCCCAGGAGGATCGGGCTGGAATAGATGTTGTCGACCGGAATGTCGAAGAAGCCCTGGATCTGGTCGGAATGCAGATCCATCGTCAACACCCGGTCGACTCCCGCGCCCTGCAGCATGTTGGCCACCACCTTGGCGGTGATCGCCACCCGCGCCGACCGGGTGCGCCGATCCTGCCGCGCGTAGCCGTAATACGGGATCGCCGCGGTGATGCGCGCAGCCGAAGCGCGCTTCAGCGCATCGACCATCACCATCACCTCCATCAGCGTATCGTTGGTCGGCTGGCAGGTCGACTGCAGCACGAACACATCCTTGCCGCGCACGTTCTCGAGGATTTCGACCATCACCTCGCCATCGGAGAAGCGCGACACCGTGGCGCGGCCGAGATGGATATTGAGATGACGCACCACATCGCTGGCTAAACGTGGGTTGGCGTTCCCGCTGAACACCATCAGGTTGTCTATGGACACGCGAGTCTCCGGCGTTTGGCTGGTCCGACACAACAACAAAAACAGCCGCCACTGGCGGCTGTTCGCTTAACTGGCTGGGGAGGCAGGGATCGAACCTGCGAATGTCGGAATCAAAATCCGATGCCTTACCACTTGGCGACTCCCCAATGGGCACTACCCGGCACAGCAGTCGATCAGTGGATGCCTGTCGAGCCCCTGTGCCACAAAACCCTGCATCGTTTCAGGCAACTGGCGCAGCACGTCGCGCGCCGCGCCTTGCGTTCCAAACGATGCAAACACGCAGGCGCCGGAGCCAGTCATCCGTGCTTCGCCGAATTGCGCCAGCCATTCGAGATGACGGGCAACTTCGGGATAGCGGCTGACGACCACGGGCTGCAGGTCGTTACGCCCCACGAGGAGACTTCGACTTTCTACGGGCTGAAGCCCGTGTAAGATCGTATGACCCATGCCTGCGGAAAAGGGCGCTATTTTGAGGGGTGACGTGTTGCGTGTCAATTCCGGCGCTGCAAAAATTGCAGCGGTCGGCACCTGCACGGGTGGCGTCAGCACCACATACCATGCCGGCGGCGCACTCACCGGCCGCAGGATTTCGCCCACGCCCTCGGCAAACGCGGTCTGGCCGAACACGAACACCGGTACGTCGGCGCCCAGTTGCAGCGCCAGCTTTTGCAGGGTTTCACGCGGCAGATTGACCTGCCACAGGCGGTTCAGGGCGAGCAGCACGGTGGCCGCGTCGGAGCTGCCGCCGCCGAGTCCGCCTCCCATCGGCAGCACCTTGTCGAGGCGAATGTTCACTCCGGCGCCTGCCGGGGCATGCGCCTGCAGCAGGCGCGCCGCACGCACGCTCAGGTCGCGCTCTTCGGGCACCCCGGGCAGGTCGTTTTCGCGCACCACGCGGCCGTCGCCGCGCAATTCAAGATGCACGGTGTCGGCTCGGTCGATCAGGCGAAACACGCTTTGCAGCAGGTGGTAGCCATCGGCGCGCCGGCCGACGACATGCAGGAACAGGTTGAGCTTGGCGGGAGCGGGATAGGCGTGGCTCATTCGACTTGCCAGCTGTCCGCCACCAGGCGGATTTCCAGCCCCTCGCGCGCCACCACCAGCTTGCGCGGACGCGCATCGGCAGCGTATTGCAGGTAATCGATCACCCAGCCATCCTGTTTGAGCTGCACGACGCGTCCGGCGCCGTCATGCGTGGTCTCGAAGCTGCGCTCGGGATCGGGGCGCGCCTGTACCCACCACGCCAGGCCCGACACCGGCAGCGCATAACCGAGAGCCTCGCGCGTCAGAGATTCGGCGTCGGGTGCGCGGCGCGGCGGCCGATTCGGTGCTTCAAGCGTCACCCCATCGGCGTTGCGCACGATGCGCGCCACGCCCTGCCCCAGCGGCGACGTCACCAACACCTCGTCCGTTTCCACGCGATGCTGCCAGCGGATATTTCCCGACAGGCTCTGCTCCCCGGTCTGGACGCCGATGCGCCCCTGCAGTATCCAGTTGGCGGCGGGGATGGCAACAGCGGGAACGGCGGGCGGCACGGACGCGCAGCCAGCCGCCAGCGCCAGCAGCAACGCCGCCATCATGCGTCTCATCAAGGCTTCAACCGACGCAGGGTTTCCAGCAGCACTTCGTTCTGCGGATGGGTTTGCAGGCTGGTCTGCCACAGCTTGCCGGCTTCGTCGCGCTGTCCGCGCGCCCAGAGCACCTCGCCCAGATGGGCGGCAATTTCGGGGTCTGGGCGCGCCTTGTAGGCGCGTTCCAGGTATTCCTGCGCACGCGCCAGATTGCCCGAACGGTATTGTGCCCAGCCCACGCTATCCAGGATGAAGGGGTCTTCCGGGGCCAGCGCCAGCGCCTCGTCGAGCAGCACGATCGCTTCGGCAAGACGGCCGGTGCGGTCGGCCAGCGTGTAGCCCAGCGCGTTGTAAGCCTGGGCATCGCCGGGGCGCAGGGTAATCACGCGGCGCAGATCTGCTTCCAGCACGTCCAGCTTGCCGAGCTTTTCCGCCGCCATGGCGCGGTCGTACAGCAAATCCGCCGAATCGGGATAACGCTTGAGCCCCTCCGACAGCATGTCGAAACCCGCCGCATGCGCCTTGCTGTCGCGCAGCAGCTCGGCCTGCGCCTGGATCAACCGCACATTTTGCGCGTCGTTTTCACCTTGCGTGGCGGCCAACAGCGCACGTGCGGCATCATGCCGGCCCGCCCGCGCCAGCAGCGCGGCCTGGCGCGCACGCGCGGGAACCAAATAATTGCCCGCCTTGACCTCGGCGTAGTAGGCAGCCGCCGTCTCGGGCTGTTTCATTTGCTCGGCCAGCTGCCCCTGGTAGTACCGCACGGCATCCGGGTCGCGCGGGTTGTATTCCAGGGTCTGCGCCAGCAAATCGCGCGCCGCATCGAAATCGCCCATTTGCATGGACAGCAAGCCCGCGGCCAGGCTCACTTCGGCATTACGCGGAAAATCGGCCGTCAGGCGGGTGAATTCGACGCGCGCCTCGGCGAACTGGCCGGCATTGACCAGGGTGCGTGCATAGGTCAGCCGCACCTCGCGTGCACCCGCATGGGCCGCCAGGAAATCGCGCATGAAGGCCAGCGCATCGGCGCGTGAGGTTCTGCCCAGGATCTGCACGCGCAGCAGCGCCGCAGGCTCCCACCCAGGGCGCAGGCTGTCGGCCTGCTGCAAGGCCGCGACGGCCGCGTCGGCGCGGCCGGCAGCAGCTGCGGCCTGCGCGACCGCAAAGCGCGCTTCCGGCAATTCCGGATAACCCGCTGCCAGCCGCTCGATCAGCTGCAGTGCGGCCTCGGTGTCGCGCAGCTTGCCCATCAGCGCAGACAGATGCAGAAAACCGTTGGCCGCGTCCTGTTTCAAAAGCGTTTGCAGTATCGGTTCGACCTCGTCGAAGCGGCCTTCGCTCAGCAACAGGGCCGCCACGGTCTGCTGTGCGCGTTCCGAGTCCTGTTCCGTCGCCGCCCACAGCCGGCTGGCCTCCAGCGCCCCCGCCTGGTCGCGCGCAAACATCGCGACCTCCGTCGCCCGGCGGGCTATGCGCGGATCGCGCGTCTGCCGCGCCAGATCGAGATAAGTCGAGTTGGCAACACCGATCGCGCCCCGTTGCCCCGCCACTTCGGCCACCAGAAACTTGAACAGGATTTCGGGGGTGAGCGGCTGCCTGGGCAGCGCGGCCTGCGCCTTGGCAGCCGCCTCAGCGGCGGGGTCGGCGACCGCTTCGCCCACCGTCGCGGCAGGCTGCTGCGCCTGCGCTTCCGCCACGACAGCCGGCGATGCCTGCGTTTCCGCCGCCGCAGGCTGCGACGCCTTGACGCCGGGCTGGCTGCACGCGGCGGCGAGCGCCAGCGCTGCGCAGAGGGGAAGAACTTTGAGGTGGGTCATGTATGTCGCCTTGGTGGAGTTGCTGTCACGATTCTAAGCTTTCGAGGCCTGCCCGCAAGCAAGGTTCACTCGAACCGGCGCCGGATGAAGCCGGCTCCCGCTTCGCGCTGTCGGATACCGCGAACGGCCTGCTGGCGCCGGGGAAATGCGCATGTTCAATATCCGGGCACGCCGAGAATGGGCGCGCGTCAGCCGGGGCCTGGCAACGCCAAATTCGCGGCGGCGTCCCGACCGGCGCACCGCAGGCGTGAAAGTGACGTCAACAGGCCCTAAAATACGAGGGTTCGGTCTGCCCCGCCTTGCGGACCCGCTTCATGAATGACGCCGACATTGGTCGGCGCCCTGTTTATCGCCACGCCGCACTCGATCCTGATCGCGCCATGCCTGAATTACCCGAAGTCGAAACCACCCGCCTGGGGCTGTTGCCGCGTCTGCAGGGCCGTACGCTCGCACGCATTGCGATACGCAATCCACGCCTGCGCTGGCCGATACCGGACGATCTGGAAACGCGGCTGGCGGGGCTGATGCTCAGACAGATCAGCCGGCGCGGCAAATACCTGCTGTTCGATTTTGGCGCGGCCACCCAGATCGTGCATCTGGGCATGTCGGGCAGCCTGCGCTTTGCCGAGCCCGGCGAGCCCGCTGCCCTGCACGACCATGTCGACTGGCTGTTCGACGACGGCACCACGCTGCGGCTGCGCGACCCGCGCCGCTTCGGCGCGGTGCTGTGGACCCACGACGCGGCACGACATCCGCTGCTGGCCCATCTGGGGCCGGAACCGCTCACCCCGGCGTTCGACGCGGCCTACCTGCACGCGCAGTGCCGACGCCGCGGCACCGCCATCAAGCAGGTCATCATGGATGCCCAGGTGGTGGTCGGCGTCGGCAACATCTACGCGTCCGAGTCGCTGTTTCACGCCGGCATCCGCCCCGCCACCGCCGCGCGCCGCCTCAGCCGTCCCGCCTGCGCGCGGCTGGCGGCGGCGATCAAGCAGGTGCTGACGGCGGCCATCGCCGCGGGCGGCAGTTCGCTGCGCGATTACGTTCGCAGCAGCGGCGAGCTCGGCTATTTCCAGCTGCAGACACGGGTCTATGACCGCGCGGGCCAGCCATGCAGGGTCTGCGCCACCCCGATACGCCGCATCGTGCAGGGCCAGCGTGCGAGTTTCTACTGTCCCGGCTGCCAGCATTGAGCCCCCCTCCTCAGCGGTCAAGTTTGCCATCAAAATGCCGCTAACCGACTGTGCCTTACCCGGTGATCCCCCGCATGAAACCGACCGCCCTGGTTGACGAATTCGAGCGTTACAGCGCCTGGCGCGACGCCGTGTACGTGCGCATCGAGGCCCTGCGCGACTGGCTCGACACGCAGCAACTGGGCGACGCCGAATCCGCGATGCGGCTTGGCCAGTTGCTGGGCCGCCTGCAGGAAGACACGCTGAACGTGGCCTTCGTCGCCGAGTTTTCGCGCGGCAAGTCCGAGCTGATCAACGCGATTTTCTTTTCGGATTACCGCCAGCGCGTGCTGCCATCGTCCGCCGGGCGCACCACCATGTGTCCCACCGAACTGTATTACACCCCCACCCAGCGGCCGTCGCTGCGGCTGCTGCCGATCGATACCAAGACCCGTGCGGGCGGTATCGGCGACTTCAAGCGCGACGCTGCCGCCTGGACCGAATTTCCGCTCAATCTCGATTCCGCCGATGACATGAGCGCGACGCTGATGCGGCTGGCCGACACCGTCGACGTCGACGCGGCCACCGCCGAAGCCTACGGCCTGCTCAACCCTCTGGACGAGGAAGCCGTGCGCAACCTGGCGCGCGACGGCAGCATCGCGATTCCGCGCTGGCGCCACGCGCTGATCAATTTTCCCCATCCGCTGCTGAAGCAGGGCCTGGTCATTCTCGACACGCCGGGGCTCAACGCCATCGGCACCGAGCCGGAACTGACGCTCAACCTGCTGCCCAACGCCCATGCGGTGCTGTTTCTGCTGGCCGCCGACACCGGAGTCACCAAATCGGACATCGAAATCTGGCGCCAACACATCGCGCCGACGCAGGCCGCCAGCCGCGCTCGGCTGGTGGTGTTGAACAAGATCGACGGGCTGTGGGACGAACTCAGGACGCCGCCCGAAGTCGACGCCGAAATCGCCAAGCAGGTGGCCAGCAGCGCTGCGCTGCTCGACCTGCCGGCCGCCCAGGTTTACCCGGTGTCGGCGCACAAGGCGCTGGTTGCCAAGGTGCGCGGCGATGCGGCCCTGCTGGCGAAAAGCCGGCTACCCGAGCTGGAGGCGGCCCTGACCCAGGAACTGCTCCCCTGCAAGCAGGCGCTGGTCAGCGAGTCGGCCCAGACGGTGGTGGAGGACGTTGTGATCAAGGCCACCGAGCTCCTGGAGACACGGCTCGCCGGCATCCAGGATCAGGTCGAGGAATTGCAGGGACTGCGCGGCAAGAACCGCGACGTCATCCAGCACATGATGGTCAAGGCCAACGAGGACAAGCAGCAGTTCGAGCGTGGCCTGCAGCAGTTCAACGCGCTGCGCAATATGTTCGCCTCGCAGGTCGATGCGTTGCGCCAGCGGCTGGGCATGCGGACGCTGAGCGGCGAGGTGCGTCTCGCCCGGCAGGCGATGGAGAAAAGCCGCTTCAGCGCCGGCCTGCTCGATGCGATGGGACGCTTCTTCCGCCAGGTGGACGCCAATCTGGATGCCTCAGCCGCGCTCATTCAGGAAATCCGCGCCATGATGACGGCGATGTACCAGAAATTCAGCGACGAACACGGACTGGCGGCGGTCAACCCGCCCGATCACAGCCTGCGCAAATACCGCAAGGAAATGGCGCGCCTGGAGCGCATTTTCGACGAACGCTTCAATACCGTATTCAAGATGCTGACCGTGGGCCAGAGCCAGCTGACCGCGCACTTTTTCGAAACGCTCGCCAGCAAGGTGGTGCAGGTGTTCGAGCTGGCCAACAGCGAAACCGAAGCCTGGCTGAAGGCGCTGATCGCACCGATGGAAACCCAGGTGCGGGAACACAAGATCCAGCTGAAGCGCCGGCTGGATAGCGTCAGCCGCATTCATGCCGCGACCGAAACGCTGGACGAACGCATTGCCGAACTGGAGGCCTCAAGCGGAACCGCGAGCGATCAACTGGAGCATCTGGCACGCATCAACAGGCGCATCGCCGATGCCCTGGCCGGCGACCTGGGCGAGGTGCCGCTGGCCAGAATGGCCTGAGCGCTTACTTGCCGGCGGTCAGACGCAGGAACTTCTCCTGCAATTGCTCGCGCGTTTCAGGGTAATCCGGATTCAGCGGAATGCAGTCGACCGGGCACACCTCCACGCATTGCGGGGTATCGAAATGACCGACGCACTCGGTACACTTGTTGGGGTCGATGATGTAGATCTCATCGCCCTGGGAAATGGCTTCGTTGGGGCATTCGGGCAGGCAGACGTCGCAATTGATGCATTCGTCCGTGATCATCATCGACATGGCGTTCTCCGGGTCGTATCAGTTTCTGCTTATTTTCTCACTTAATCGCTGCGCCACCAATGGGTGGACGAAGGGCGTCACGTCGCCGCCCAGCTGCGCGATCTCGCGGATCATGCTGGCGGAAATGAACATGTACTGATCCGACGGCGTGAGAAACAGCGTTTCGATATCGGGCTTGAGATTGCGGTTCATCCCCGCCAGCTGGAATTCGTATTCGAAATCGGACGCCGCGCGCAATCCCCGCAATACCGCAATCGCCCCCTGTTCGGCGACAAAGTCGATCAGCAGGCCGGAAAACCCTTCCACCCGTACCTGCGGCACGTCGGCCAGCACGCCGCGCGTCATCGCCACCCGTTCCTCCATGCTGAAAAAAGGCCGCTTGTTGCGCGCCTCGGCCACCGCGACGACGACATGATCGAACAGCCGCACCGCACGCCGCACCAGGTCTTCATGGCCGCGCGTGATGGGATCGAAAGTACCGGGATAGACGGCGGTCAGCATCGCTTATTCCTTGACGAGAAGCGCAAAATGCGAGCGCCCCGCGCGCCCGCTGCGGTGGACGATCAGCCCCGGCGGCGCGACCACCGGAGCAGCCTGCTCGATATACGCCTGGCCGCCGGATTCGAGATGACGCGCCAGTTCGACGAGCACCGTCCCGGCCAGTCCGCTGTCGAACGGCGGATCGACGAAAATCAGGTCGAAGGTTTCGCGGCTGTTCGCCAGCCAGGCCAGCGCATCGGCCCGCAGGATGTCGACCTGGCCGGCGCCGAGCGCAGCGCGGTTTTTTTCCAGTGCGCCGATTGCCTTGGGATCGCGCTCGATCATGACGACGCGCCCCGCTCCGCGCGAAGCCGCCTCGAAACCCAGCGCGCCGCTGCCGGCAAACAGGTCCAGGCAAACCCAGCCGGGCAGATCCTGCCCCAGCCAGTTGAACAGCGTCTCGCGCACGCGGTCGGGGGTCGGGCGCAAGCCGGCGCCGTCGGGAAACTCCAGCAGCCGCCGGCGGTATTGCCCGCCGACGATGCGCACGCGGTTGGGCGCGCCATGCGCCCGCTGCGGCGACGCGCGCTTAGCGCGCACCGCCTGCCCCCACCACCACGGTCACCAGCCTGTCGGGGTCGATACGGCGGACAAACGCCTGTTTCACCGCCGCCACGTCGACCGCGTCGACTTTGGCAACCCAGGTATCCAGATAATCCAGCGGCAGCCGGTAAAAGCCGATCACCGCCAGGTAATCGAGGATTTTCCTGTTGCTGTCCAAGCGCAACGGGAAGCCGCCGGTGAGATTGGATTTGGCCTGCTCGAGTTCAGCCTCGCTGGGGCCGTCGGCGATGAACTGCCGCAGCGTCGCCTGCGCCACCTTGAGCGCGTCGTCGGTTTGCTCCAGCTTGGTCTGCAGGCCGAGCTGGAACGGTCCGGCCTCGACCATCGGCATGAAATAGCTGTAGGCGCTGTAAGCGTAGCCGCGCTTGTCGCGCACCTCGCGCATCAGCCGCGAATCGAAGCCGCCGCCGCCCAGCACATAATTGCCGACGAACAGCGGAAAGAAATCGGGATCGTTGCGTGCCATGCCCACCGCCCCCACCAGCACATGGCTTTGCGTGGAGGGATGGGTTATGCGCGTGGCCGATGCTGCGGCAGGTACGGGGCGGGGCAACGGCGGCACCGCCGCGGCCGTGGACAAGTCGGCCGCCAGGCGCGCGGCGATGGCCTCGGCCTCGGCGCGGGAAATGTCGCCGACCAGCGAAATCACGGCGTTGGGCGCGCTGTAATGCGCGCGGTAAAACGCCTGCAGATCGCTCCGCGCCAGCCGCGCAATGGCGGCAGGGTCGCCCGCCTCGTCGTGCGCGTAAGGATGCGTGCCGTAGAGCGCCCGATAAAACGCCTTGCCGGCGACGGTGCCGGGATCGGCCTCGGCTTCGCGGATGGCGGCGATCAGGCGCTGTTTCTCGCGCCCGATCACCGCCTGCGGAAAATCGGGCCGTTGCAGCACGCGTGCCAGCATCTCGAGCGCGGCCGCCTTTTCGGTGGCGGACGACAGGGTGCGCAGCGTGACGCCGGCACGGTCGCGGTCGAAATTCCCCGACAACACGGCCCCGACATCGGCCAGGCGATGGGCGATGACGGTATCGGAAAGGCCACCCGCGCCCTGATCGAGCAGCCCGTGCGTCAGATGGGCAAGCCCTGCCTTGCCGGCGGGATCGCGCGCACTGCCGGCGGGGAAATCCACCGAAATATCGAGCATCGGCAACTCACGGCTTTCGACGAAGACCACCCGCGCGCCCTGCGGCGTTTGCCAGTGCTGGATGGCCAGCGCGGCCTGCGCCGACAGCGGCAGGCTCAGCAACAGGGCAAAAAAGAAGCGCTGGATCGACATGGTTTTAATTGACATGGCGCACTCCCGGCACGGCGGCGCGCTGCGCCTTGGCCTGGAGGGGCTGCGGGTCGAGCTCGGCCACGCTCAGCCGGTCGTCCTGCAGCCACTGCCGGGCGGCGGCCTGCACCTCCCGGGCGGTCACCGCACGCAACTTGTCGACCCGGCGCGCCAGCGCCTCGGGCGGCAGGCCGGCGGTTGCGTATTCGCCCAGCTGCATGGCCTGATAAAACAGCGAATCGCGCTGGTAGACGTCAGCCGCGATGACCTGCGCCTTGACCCGCGCGAGCTCCGCCTGGTCGATGCCGTCGCGCTGGATACGCCGCACTTCCTCGCGAATGGCTTTTTCCAGCGCCGCCGCCGATTTTCCCGGCGCCGGTGTCGCATCGATCATGAACATGCCCGGCCCGCGAGCCACGGCGTCGTAGCCCGCGCTCGCGTTCACCGCGATCTGCCGGGTCTTGACCAGCGATTTTTGCAGCCGTGCCGAATCGTTGCCGGAGAGCACGCCCGCGAGAATCTGCAGCGCGTACGGCGCGGTATCCTGTTCCCAATCCTTGAGCGTGGGCGCATGCCAGGCCATCAGCAGGTAGGGCAGCTGCGCCGGCGCCTTGACCACGATGCGCTTCTCGCCAAGCTGCGCAGGCTCGTCCTGCGGCTTGCGCGGCGGCAGCGCGCGCGCCGGCAGCGCACCGAAATGGCGCCTGGCCAGTTCGACCACCTCGTCGGCCTTGACGTCGCCCGCCACCACCAGGGTGGCATTGTTGGGCGCATACCAGCGCGCATACCAGTCGCGCGCATCCTGCGCGGTCATGTTCGAGAGATCGTCCATCCAGCCGATGATGGGGCGGCGGTAGGGATGGGCCTGGTAGGCTGTCGCCATCAGGCGCTCGTACACCACCGATTGCGGCTGGTCGTCGGTGCGCAGCCGGCGTTCTTCCATCACCACCTGGATTTCCTTGGCGAACAGCGCGTCGCTGATGACGAGATTGGCCATGCGGTCGGCCTCCAGCTGCATCGACAGCGCCAGCCGGTCTTTCTGCATCTGCTGGAAATAGGCCGTGTGGTCGCGGCTGGTAAAGGCATTTTCACGGCCGCCGGCCGCGGCGATGCGCTTGGAGAACTCGCCCGGCGGCACCGTCTGCGTGCCCTTGAACATCATGTGTTCGAGCACGTGCGCCACGCCGGTGGTGCCGTTGAATTCGTCCATCGATCCCGCGCGGTACCACACCTGCGACACCATCACCGGTGCGCGGCGGTCTTCCTGCACGATCACCCGCAACCCATTGTCCAGCGTGACATCCGTCACCGCCGCCTGCGCGCTGCCCACCAGCAGCGCCAGCAACATTCCCCGCATGCCGACCATCTCGTTCACCTCTGATTGAATGCATCCCAAGGATGCCGATCCCCTGCTGGCCGAAGCCGTGTGGAGTCGAGTGCCTGAATGATAAGATACCGCGTCCGTCAAACAGCTGTGCTGACCGCCTTTATCCGTGTTTAGTTTCTTCAAGCCCAAACCGCCCGCCGCCGAACCGGCCGTCCCCGACGCGCCGGCCGCAGCCGTCGCCCCGCAGCCGGTCGAGTCGCGCCCGGGCTGGGCGCAACGGCTGAAGCAGGGGCTCGCCAAAACCCGCGACCGGCTGGGCGGCCAGCTTTCCAGCCTGTTCGGTGTCGGACGCAAGATCGACGCCGAACTGTTCGAGGAACTCGAAACCATCCTCATCACCGCCGATGTCGGCATCGATGCGACCCACACCCTGCTCGACACCCTGCAGAAGAAGGTGCGGCGCGAGGGGCTGACCGAGGCCTCCGACCTGCAGACCGCGTTGAAGCAGGCGCTGGTCGACCTGCTGACGCCGCTGCAGGCGCCGCTCGACGTCACCCCGCACAAACCCTTCATCCTCATGCTGGCCGGCGTCAACGGCGCCGGCAAGACCACCACCATCGGCAAGCTCGCCAAGCTGTACCAGGCGCAGGGCCTGTCGGTGCTGCTGGCGGCGGGCGATACCTTCCGCGCCGCTGCGCGCGAACAGCTGCAAGTCTGGGGCGAGCGCAACAACGTCACCGTGGTGAGCCAGGAAAAAGGCGATTCCGCCGCGGTGATTTTCGACGCCATCCAGGCCGCGCGCGCGCGCAACATCGACGTGGTGCTGGCCGACACCGCCGGCCGCCTGCCGACCCAGCTACACCTGATGGAGGAGATCAGAAAAGTCAAGCGGGTGATCGAAAAAGCGGCGCCCGGCGCACCGCACGAAGTGCTGCTGGTGCTCGACGCCAACACCGGGCAGAACGCCGTCACACAGGTCAAGGCCTTCGACGACGCACTCGGCGTCACTGGCCTGGTGCTCACCAAGCTCGACGGCACCGCCAAAGGGGGCGCCATCGCCGCCATCGCCCAGGCTCGGTCAGGCCCGGCACAGCCGATCCCGGTGCGCTACATCGGCGTAGGCGAAAGCATGGACGACCTGCGGCCGTTCGACGCGCGCGAGTTCGTCGAGGCGGTATTCACCGCATGATCGGCTTCAGCCAGGTCACCAAGCGCTACCCCGGCGGGCATGAGGCCCTGTCCGGTGTCGATCTCGCCATCGAACAAGGCGAACTGGTTTTCCTGACCGGGCATTCCGGCGCCGGCAAGAGCACCCTGCTGAAGCTCATCGCCGCCATCGAGCGGCCCACCAGCGGGGTGGTGTCGGTCAGCGGCCAGAACATCAACCGCCTGTCGCAGCGTGCCGTGCCCTATCTGCGCCGCAACATCGGTCTGGTGTTCCAGGATCACAAGCTGCTGTTCGACCGCAACGTGATCGACAACGTGATGCTGCCGCTCGACATCGCCGGTTTCGACCGCCGCGAGTCGCTCAAGCGCGCGCGCGCGGTGATCGACAAGGTCGGCCTGTTGAATCGCGAAAAGGCCAACCCGATCAGTCTTTCGGGCGGCGAACAGCAGCGCCTGTGCATCGCCCGCGCGCTGGTAAGCCGCCCCTCCCTGCTGCTGGCCGACGAGCCTACCGGCAACCTCGATGCCGGCTATGCCGCCGACATCATGGCGATGTTCCGCGACTTCCATCAGGTCGGAACCACGCTGGTGATCGCCACCCACGACGAGCGCGCCATTGCCGCGCTGGGCGGCCGCACGCTGCACCTGGATCACGGCAAAGTCGCGGAGGCGACAGCATGATCGGCTGGTTGCGCCATCAGAAGCATGCGCTGATCGCCGCCTTGCACCGCCTGCGCGTCCAGCCGGTCGCCACCCTGCTCACCGCACTGGCGATGGGCGTGGCGATCAGCCTGCCCAGCGGACTATATCTGGCGCTCGGCAATCTCGGCCGACTGGCGGGCGATCTGCCGGCGCAGCCGGAAATCAGCGTGTTCCTCGACGCCGATGCGTCGGCCGCGCACAGACAAGCCATCGCCGGGCGGCTGCAGCAGCCCGATATCGCGCAGGCCCGTTATGTGCCCAAAGAGGACGCGCTCGCCGCGCTCAGCGCAGCGCAGGATCTGGCCGACATCGCCGCCGGTCTGACGCAGAACCCGCTGCCGGACGCCTGGGTGGTGCGCTCCCAGGCAGGGTCGCGCGAGGAACTGGCGCGGGTGGCGGCCGATCTGGCCAGGCTGCCAGGGGTGGCCGAAACCCACCTCGACAGCCAGTGGGCCGAGCGCCTGCAGGCCGCGCTCGTCATCGGGCGCACCGGCGTGTGGTTGCTGGCCGGGCTGTTTGCCATCGCGCTCGTCGCCATCTCGGGCAACGCCATCCGCGCGCTGGTGCTGGCCCGCCGCGACGAAATCCAGGTCAGCCGCCTGATCGGCGCCACCGACCGCTACATTCGCCGCCCCTTCCTTTACCTCGGGGCGCTGCAAGGCCTGCTGGGTGGCCTGGCAGCGGGCGGAGTGCTGGTGCTGGCGGGCCGGGTGCTGCGCGCGCCCATCGAACGGCTGGCGGGCTTGTACGGCTCGACTTTTCAGCTGCTGCCGCCGACGGAGGCCGAAATTGCCGTTGTGCTGGGGCTGACCACCCTGTTTGGCTGGCTTGGCGCCTGGCTCACGGTGCGGCGTACGCTCCGCCTGGGCATGGCGACACGCTGATTTCATTACCATTCGCGGAACCCTCTGCCCTCTTAGCACTCTTATGCCGTGAGTGCTAGAATCGTTCGCAAGGGAGTATTCGCAACCATGAGTCAAATGATCGCTTTACCCATACCCGCAGCCTACAGCCTGGACAGCTACATCCAGACGGTCAACCGCTATCCCATGCTCAGTCTGGAAGACGAGCAGCGTCTGGCGCGTGCCTGGCACGACAGGCAGGACGTCGACGCGGCGCGCCAGCTGGTGGTCTCCCATCTGCGCGTGGTGGTCAGCATGGCGCGGCATTATCTGGGCTATGGCCTGCCGCATGCCGACCTTATCCAGGAAGGCAATGTCGGCCTGATGAAGGCGGTGAAGCGCTTCGATCCCGATCGCGGCGTGCGCCTGGTGTCGTTTGCGTTGCACTGGATCCGCGCCGAAATCCACGAATACGTGCTGAAAAACTGGCGGCTGGTCAAGGTGGCGACCACCAAGCCGCAGCGCAAGCTGTTTTTCAACCTGCGCAGCCTGAAACACTCGCTTAAAGCCCTGACGATGCAGGAAGCCGACGCCATGGCGCGCGAACTCAACGTCAGCCGCAAGGACGTGCTGGAGATGGAAACCCGCCTGTCGGGACACGATATGTCGATCGACCCGATGGTGGACGACGGCGAAGAGGGCTACAACCCGCTGGCGCATCTGGCAAGCCCGGACGAAAACCCGGCGCAGCTGCTGGAGCGCGAGCAGACCGAACGCCTGCGCCATAGCGGTCTGGCCACCGCGCTGGAGAACCTGGACGAACGCAGCCGCCGCATCATCGAAGCGCGCTGGCTGACCGAGGGCGCAACTGCGACCCTGCACGAACTCGCCGCCGAATATGGCGTGTCGGCCGAGCGTATACGCCAGATCGAGGCACGCGCCCTGCAAAAGATGCGCGCCGCAATCCCCGCCTGATCCGCTTTCCCGGCCCCTTCCGGCCATCTTGCAAGGGCACGGAATAGGGGGCGGGGGGCTTTGGCTGCCGGCCCTCTGGTGCCGCGACCGGTTCCGCCCGGTTCGCTTCCGCACAATCCTCGGAGCGGGTTTTGCCACCCTGATGCCTCCACGCTGACAGCGCCCACAAATCGCTTGGCCGACTCCGCTCATCCGGGCACCCGCCCGGCATCTCCGCGGCGCACCGGGGTACCGCAATTTGCCGGCGTGGCCTACCTGGCCCAGGGAAGCATTTCGGGCTGGGATAGCGAAACGGAACTACAGTTTCGGCAAGTGGCGCAACAATGTCAGCGAACCGGTGTAGGACACCGACCGCCGGTGGATCAATTACGTCCTGCATCCTTACTGGGGCGGCGCGTATTACATACAGGCGCGGGGACGCGGTTTGCAGCGGGCCCGGGGTTTCCTGTATTCCGCGCTGCGATCGACAATCTGGGAGTACGGCGCCGAAGCGCTGGCCGAACCCGTATCCATCCAGGATCCGGTGGTGACGCCGGTGGTCGGCTCGCTCGCCGGCGAGTATATTTTTTCCCCGCTACGCCAACGCATCCGCGCCAAACCCGGAAAACTCGACTGGGCGGACAAGGCCGCCTTGTTCATCACCGATCCGCTGGGTGTGCTGAATGCGGAAACAGACCGCTTGCTGGGTGAAAACGACATTGCGCCTGCAGCCCATCGGCCGGCGCATGCCCGCACTGGCCGATAGCGCCGGCGACGCAGCCTCGGGTACGCGAGCCTATTCGCGCGGTACTGCACCGGCATGGGGCCTGCAGTTTGGCGCCGACTGGTAGCGCTCGCATTCCCTGCGACGGACTGGAGGATGCGGGTTGCGGCTGGACCGGAGCCCCAGCGGAAACCCGCTCGCCCCCCGCAAAACAAAAAACCCCGCAACAGCGGGGCTTTTTGTTTTGCGGATCAATTCAGAACAGCGAACCGATCACCACGGAAAGAATGCTGATCCATGACCAGACGATCAGTGCCACCACCACCACCATGGGGAAACCCTGAAAAGTCAGAAGCTGTTTCATTGCGCGTACTCCATTCAAAGTTGATCGATTTTAATTTACTTGTGCCCGTTTGGGTACTACTGCCGGTGCCCGCTCGGGTCGTCGTCCTTGCCGCCCGGACGGCGGGTCGGCAGCAAAGGATCGTCGTCGTCCATCAGGATGCGCTCGGCCGGCCCTTCCAGATCGTCGAACTGGCCGCTTTTGATCGACCAGAACACCCCCACGATGATCAGCAGCACGAACACCCCCGACAGCAGAAACAGAAACCCCAGGATGCCGCTCATGGCACAACCAGTTCCTGGGTGCCGTGGTAATGCACCTCGCCATCCCGCAACAGCCGCAACTCAACCAGCCAGCGGCCAGCGGCAGGCACCTTCAGCGCCCCGACATACACTCCCGCCTCAACGGTACTCAAGGGCAGGATCAGCGCGGGCGCTGCAGCGCCCGGCCGCAACAAGCGTAATTCGGCTTCCACGCGGTCGACCGGCAGCCCGGTGCGGTCCCGCACCCGTACCTGCAGCGGACGCGTGTCGCCGGAGCCGTCCAGTCCGCTCATCTCGACTTGCCAGCCGAGTTGCGACTCGCGATGCGCTTCGCTCAGCGCCGACGACACTGCCTTGGCCGCACCCTGGCCATGTGCGACCACGCCGGAAAACCCGCTATAGACCGTATTGCCGCCGCCCCCCAGCCACCAGCGTGCGATGGGCTCGGGCAGGCCCTTGTTTGCGATGTAAAGCAGGGAGGCGTTGATCAGCACCAGGCCAATGAAAAAAGCGGTCAGCAATTTGGGAGCCCAATGCATGCGCCCGGCGTTGCGCCTGCGGAACTGGGTCAGGGCGGACAGAACCAGCGCCGCGGCGAGGAAAACCGAGATGTGTATGGCCACCACATCCAGTCCCGGCCAGTGGCCCACGATAAGCGCGAAATACGTGACCAGCGGAATGAGCCCTGCCAGCGCGGCGCGCAACATCGGCGGCAGACCGCGTACCGCGCCCCCGGCGGCATACAGGACGAATACCGCCGCCAGCCCGCCAAACAGTGTGGTCATTGTATTCATGGACGCTTTCCCGGGCTGTCGAAGCGGACCGCTTCGCCGCGCGCTTCGGCGGCCTTGCCCCGCGGCGTGATGATCATTTTAAAACGTTGCGTCTGTGCCGCCTGCGCAGGAGACAGCCGCACGCTGGCCTGCACCAGTCCGCTGTGGCCGGGCTTGACGGTGATTTCGCGGAAATTGCCGAGATCAAGCGCGTCCGCCGGAATGCCGCGTGCGCTGATCTGGTAGGTTTGCTCCTGCGCCGCCTTGTTGGTGATGCGTATCTGGTAGCGGTTGCGGATGTCGCCGTTCGACAGCACTACGTAGAGCGGCTGGCGGATCTGGTTGACGGTACGGTCGAAGCTGCCCCGCGTGCCGATGCTGTAGACGAGATAGGCGCTCATCAGGATCAGCGCCGCCCCGTAGCCTATCGTTTTCAGGCGCTTCCATTGCACCCTGGGTGCAGCCGGCGTTGCCGCGGCCAGGTTCTTTTCCGAGTCGTAGCGGATGAGGCCGCGCGGAAAATCGAACGAATCCATGATGGTGTTGCAGGCGTCGATGCACAGACCGCACGAGATGCATTTGTATTGCAGGCCATCGCGGATATCGATGCCGGCCGGGCAGACCTGGACGCACAGACCGCAGTCGACGCAGTCTCCCAGCCCCTTGTCGTGCCGTTCAGCCAGGGTACGCTGGCCGGCGCGCGCGGCCGCCCGCCCGTGCGCGGCTTCGCCCCGCTTGGCGTCGTAATGAACGGCCAGCGTTTCCGGTTCGTACATCACGCTCTGGAAACGCCCATACGGGCAGACATAGGTGCAGATCTGCTCGCGCATCAGGCCGGCGGCGGCATAAGTGGACAGGGTGAGGATGCTGACCGTGATGTAGGCGGCTGCGGCGGCCTGACCGGTGAAGAACCCCGCCACCAGTTGCGGCGCATAGGCGAAATAGGCGACAAAGGTCAGGGCGGTCCAGAACGACGCCAGCAGCCACATGGCATGGGTGCCGCCGATCTTGAGCGCTTTTTCGCGATTCCACGGCTGGCGGTAGAGGCGTACCCGCGCTGGCCGCTCGCCCTGGATCGCGTGCTCGATCCAGATGAAGAAATCGGTCCACAGGGTCTGGAAGCAGAAGTAGCCGCAAAACGCGCGCCCGACCAGGCCGGTGACGAAGAACAGCAGGATGGCGGCGATGAACAGCAGCAGCGCCAGCCAGATGACGTCCTGCGGATAAACCGTCAGCCCGAAGATCAGAAAGCGGCGCCCGGGAAGATCGAACAATACCGCCTGGGCGGGCGCATCCAGCCGCGACCACGGCAGCCACGGCAACAGGAAATAGATCGCGTAGGCGAGCACCAGCACCGACGTTTTGAAACGTCGGAAACGCCCCTTCACCGAACGGGTGAAGATGGGAATACGCTTCTGATAGAGTCCGAGCTGGTCTTCTAGATCTGTCTGCATGGTGCGAAAGTGGATATGCGGGAAACAAAAGCCCCCGTGAACGGGGGCTTTGCTTATTTCCTCAGTCGACGGCCTTACTGTCCGCCGCCCAGTTCATGAACATAGACCGTCAGAACCTTGATTTGTTCGGGCGAAAGACGGCCGGCCCATGCGGGCATCACGCCTTTGTTCAGGCCATTGGCGATGACGCCGCGAATGGCCGCGACCTTGCCCTCGGCAGCGTCGGTTGCCGGCACGTTGGCCCACAGCCAGATGTTGTCGGTCAGGTTGGGCGCGCCGATGTCCTTGCGGCCCTTGCCATCGCTGCCGTGGCAGTAATAGCAGGCGGCAGTCTCGCTGTGGAACAGCGCATCGCCGGCAGCCGCCTTGGTGGCGTCGTGCCCAATGCCGGACAGCTTGGCGGCATAGTTCGCCAGCTGGTCGATCTGCTCGCCGGCGAGCACTTCACTGAAGGCCGGCATGTAGCCGCGGCGGCCAACCATCAGCGTTTCGTGAATCTTGTCGTACGAACCGCCGTACAGCCAGTCATCGTCGGTCAGGTTGGGAAAGAAAGCGACTACGCCCTGGCCGCCGGCCTGGTGGCAGGGTGCGCAGTTGTCGGCAAACAGCGCCTTGCCCGCGGACAGGATGAAACCGTTCATTTCCGGATCCTTGGCGATCTGCGCATACGACATCGTCGACACCTTGTCGAAATAGGGCTTCTGCTCGGCCGCCGCCTGGTTCAGGTCTTCCAGCAGCAGCGCGCGGGTGTTCCAGCTGTGCGTCTTGGTTTCGCCCGCGCTGTTGACGTAGGTGATATCCGAAGCGCCGCCAATCCAGCCCTTACCGATCGGCCACGACGGATAGATGGTCCAGTAGATGACGGCAAAGATCACCGTGGCGTAGAAGGTGTAGACCCACCACACCGGCAGCGGATTGTTGTATTCCTGCAGATCCCCGTCCCAGGCGTGGCCGGTGGTTTGCACAGTTTGAGATTGTAGTTTTTGCTCGCTCATTGCTTGTCCTTCGTGCCTTCCTGATCGTCCAGAAACGGGATGTCGCGGTACGACTCGAGTCGCTTGCTCCGCTTTTTGCTACCGTAGACGTAGATCACGATGCCGATAAAGGTAACGAAAAAAATAATCAGGGCCAAAGGCTTGGTGTTTTCGGGTTTGGAAAACCACATCAGCCATTCCATCTGAAAATCCCCGGCTGCGTTCGGTCAGCGGACATCGACGAAGGCGTCGTCGCTGTATTTGCTGAAATCGACCATGGTGCCCAGCACTTGCAGATAGGCCACCAGGGCGTCCATCTCGGAAATGCCGGAACGGTCGCCGTCGTAGTTGCCGAAGTTGGCCTGCTCGACCAGGTTCTTCTGCGCATCGGGAATGTGCAGCTGCTTGGCGACGGTTTCGCCAAACTTGGTCACGTTGGCGTCGTACTCGGCCTGCGACAGCGAATACGGCACGCCGACCTTGCGCAGCGCCTTCATGCGCGCCGCCGTGTCGGAAATGTCCAGCTTGGTCGCCAGCAGCCAGGGGTAATTCGGCATCACCGACTCGGGCACCATCGAGCGCGGCGCCACCAGGTGCTGCACGTGCCACTCGTTGGAATACTTGCCCCCCACCCGCGCCAGGTCCGGACCGGTACGCTTGGAGCCCCACTGGAAGGGGTGGTCGTATTGCGATTCCGCCGCCAGCGAGTAATGGCCGTAACGCAGCTTTTCGTCGCGGAACGGGCGAATCATCTGCGAATGGCAGGTGTAGCAGCCCTCGCGCTGATAGATATCGCGGCCGCGCTGTTCCAGCGGCGTGTACGGGCGCACGCCCTCGACCTTTTCAATGGTCTTGTCGATGAAGAACAGCGGCGCAATTTCCACCAGGCCGCCGACGCTGATCGCCAGCATGGTCAACACGGCCATCAGACCGATGTTGGTTTCAATCCATTCGTGTTTGAAGTTGAAATTCATGTTTTATCTTCCCTGATTCAGGCATGTGCCATCTTGGCGGCCAGCTTGGCGTCCAGCACGGCGCTTTCGCGCTTGCCCTGGCGGATGGTCATGAACATGTTGAACGTCATCAGCACAGCGCCGGTGAGGAAGAACATGCCGCCGATGGCGCGCATTGCGTAGAAGGGCATCATGGCCGCGACGGATTCCGCGAACGAATACTGCAGGTTGCCGAACTCGTCGAAGGCGCGCCACATCAGGCCCTGGGTGATGCCGGAAATCCACATCGCGACGATGTACAGCACGATGCCGATGGTGGCCAGCCAGAAGTGCCACTCGACCAGCTTGCGGCTGTAGACCGTGGTGCCCCACAGCTTGGGCATCATGTGATACAGCGAGCCGAAGGAGATCATCGCCACCCAGCCCAGCGCGCCGGAATGCACGTGACCCACGGTCCAGTCGGTGTAGTGCGACAGCGCGTTGACCTCTTTCAGCGACATCATCGGGCCTTCGAAGGTCGACATGCCGTAGAACGACAGCGCGACGATCATGAAACGCATCACCGGGTCGGTGCGCATTTTGTCCCAGGCACCCGACAGCGTCATGATGCCGTTGATCATGCCTCCCCACGAGGGCATCAGCAGCAGGATGGAGAACGCGGCGGCCAGCGACGAGGTCCAGTCGGGCAGCGCGGTCCAGTGCAGGTGATGGCCGCCCACCCACATGTACATGAAGGAGAGCGCCCAGAAGTGGACGATCGACAGGCGGTAGGAGTAGATCGGACGGCCGGCCTGCTTCGGCACGAAGTAGTACATCATGCCGAGGAAGGCGGCGGTGAGGAAGAAGCCGACGGCATTGTGGCCGTACCACCACTGGGTCATCGCGTCCTGGGTGCCGGAGAACAGGCTGTAGGACTTCATCGAAAACAGGTCGATGGGCATCGCCAGGTTATTGAAGGTATGCAGCAGCGCGGTCGCCAGAATGAAGGACAGGTAGAACCAGTTGGCGACGTAGATGTGCGGCTGCTTGCGGCGCATGATGGTGCCGACGAACAGGATCAGATAGGTGACCCACACGAGTTCGATCAGGATATCGATCGGCCACTCCATCTCGGCATACTCGCGCGACTGGGTGTAGCCCAGCACGTAGCTGATATCGGCCAGCACGATCACCGCCATCCAGCCCCAGAAGGTGAAACTGGCCATGCCGTCCGAAATCAATCGGGTCTGGCAGGTACGCTGGACGACATAGTAGGAGGTGGCAAACAGCGCCGATCCGCCAAAACCGAAAATCACCGAGGTGGTGTGGACGGGACGGAAGCGTCCGAACGAGAAATACGGACTATCGAAATTCAGAAACGGCCAGGCCAGTTCGGAAGCGATATATACGCCCACGAACATGCCGATCACTGCCCAGACCAGCGACATGACGGCAAATTTCTTTACGATATCAAAGTTGTACTGCTCCGCACCGGAATATGTGGTTACCGCCATCGACCGCTCCTGTTGTATCCGAAATAGCGCGTATCGCCGCGCTCAAGCAGCATATGCTTATATTAAAAAACTGCGGGATTATATGACGCCGGGCCGCCAGCCCGCAAGCTGAAAAACCCTGCTCAGGATGCGGCCAATAGCGTTTTCAAATCTTGCGCGATCGCGTCCGGGCTGCTTCCGTAAGGCACAAGCAGCCTCAAGCGCCCATCTGGATCATAGACATAGGTTCCGGCACTGTGGTCGATCAAATAGTCGTCCGCCGCTTTGACCGCGGTTTTTTGATAGACCACCCTGTATTCCTTCGCCAGCCGCCTCAGTGTGTCCGCGTCGGCGACCATGCCCAGAAAGCTCGGGTTGAAGGCCGGCACGAACTGCTTCAGCAGGTCCGGGGTATCGCGCTGCGGATCCACCGTCACGAAAATCACCTGCACCCGGTCAGCCTGCTGCCCCAGTTGTTGCAATGCGGCCGCAAAATCCGACAGCGTGGTGGGGCAGACATCCGGGCAGTGGATATAGCCAAAGAAAATGGCTACAGCCTTGCCCTTGAAGTCCGCCAGCGTACGTACCCTGCCATTGTGGTCGGTCAGCCTGAAATCGCGCGCGAAGGCGGCGCCGGTGATATCGGTCGCCTGGAATGCCGGGGGTTGCGGAGCGGGCTGGCAGCCCGCCAGTGCGAGCGCGGCCACGACGCCGGCTGCGGCCAGCCAGCCGGTCACGCCTTGATCTGCTCGAACAGCTGCCCCGGAACGTCGGCCAGACGGTATTTGCCGGATTCAACGGCCTTCGCCAGCTTCTCCAGTGTCGTCTCCTGCAGCAGGTCGATGATTTTTTTCTTTACCGGCACCCAGCGGAAATGCAGCGGGCAGGCGGTTTCGTCGCTGCATTTCTTCAGCCCCAGCAGACAGCTCTGCGTAAACGCCGGCCCTTCGGTCAGCAGCAGGATCTGCATCAGGGTGATTTTGTCGCCGCCTTCACGCAGGCAGAAACCACCCAAACGGCCGCGAAAGGAAAACAGCAGGCTGCCCTTGGCCAGGCTTTGCAGGATTTTTGCCAGATAGGGTGCAGGCACGCCGAGTTCCGCGGCGATATCCTTGTTCAGCACGGGTGTGGCGCCTGGCTGGGTGGCCATGTAAATCAGCGCCTGCACGGCATATTGACTGGTTCGGGAGAGGATCATCTCGTGCCCCTGAAAGTGAATTGGCACAATATAAAACAATCCTGTCCTAATATCCAGATAGAGGCTCAATTATCCATATAAATCAAATGGGTAATTGAAAATAGTGATCGACCAGCATGATCGCAAACAAGGCGCTCAAATACCAGATGGAATAGCGGAAAGTCTCTTTCGCCAGGGCATCGCTGTATTGGCGGTAGAGCCGCCAGCCGTACTGGATGAAGCGGCCTCCCAGCAACACCGCGCCGAGCAGATAAATCCAGCCGCCCATGCCGGTTCCAACCGGCAGCATGCTCACGGCAAACAACAGCAGGGTGTAAAGCAGCACATGCAGGCGGGTATAGGCTTCGCCATGCGTCACCGGCAACATCGGCAGTCCGGCCCGGGCATACTCCTCGCGCCGGTAGAGCGCCAACGCCCAGAAATGCGGCGGCGTCCAGGCAAAAATGATCAGAAACAGCAGCAAGGCGTCATGGTGGATTTCGCCGGTGGCCGCCGCCCATCCGAGCACAGGGGGCATGGCGCCGGAAGCGCCGCCGATCACGATGTTCTGCGGTGTGGCCGGCTTCAGCACGACGGTATAAACGACCGCATAGCCGACGAAGGTGGCCAGCGTGAGCCACATGGTGAGCGGATTGACAAAAACGTTCAGCAGGTAGAGCCCGATGCCCCCCACCGCACCGGCGAACACCAGTGTCTGCGTGCGGGTGAGCTCGCCGCGCGGCAGCGGGCGGGCGCGCGTGCGCGCCATGACGGCGTCGATTTTCTGTTCGATCAGGCAATTGAACGCCGCCGCCGCGCCCGCCACCAGTGCGATTCCCAGCGTCCCCGCCCACAGCGCATTCCAGCCCGGCCAGCCCGGCACGGCGAGGAACATGCCGATCACCGCCGTGAACACGACCAGGCTGACCACCCGCAGCTTGCATAGCGCCAGAAACTGCTGGCAGCGGCAGGCCGCGCCCTGAATCATCAAGGATTCCATGTTCACCTCCTGCGCACCCGATAGTTCAGCGCCACCAGGCTGGCCAGCAGCAGCGCCGCACCGGCATTGTGGGAAACCGCCACCGCCAGCGGCAGGCCATGCAGGACATTGGCGATGCCCAGTGCAGCCTGCAGCGTCAGCAGCCCCGCCACCGCCACCCCCATGCCGGCGTAACCCGGCGTGCGCAGCAGGCGCAGCACCAGTCCGCCCAGATACAGTACCACGATCAAGGCCATGGCCCGGTGCGCCCAGTGGATGGCGGTCAGCGCCGTCAGCGGCAGCAGTTCGCCGGCAGCGGTCTCGCCCAGTTCGCGGCGCAGCGTGAACGCGTGCGCGAAGTCCATCGGCGGCACCCATGCTCCCTGACACAGCGGGTAATCGGTGCACGCCAGCGCTGCGTAGTTGGCGCTCACCCAGCCGCCCAGCGCGATTTGCATCGCCACCAGGGCCAGCCCGAACGCCGCGCTGCGGTGCAAATGGTCGACCCGTGCAAAATAAGCGTGACTGCAGCGGCCGCGTTCGCGCAGCCACAACCACACCAGCAGCGACAGCGTGGCCATGCCCCCCAGCAGATGCGCGCTGACGATCAGCGGCTTGAGCAGCAGGGTCACCGTCCACATTCCCAGCAATGCCTGCAGCACGATCAGGCCCAGCAATGCCACAGGCAGGCCGGGGCTGCCGTTCGTCTCGCGCCGCCCGCGCCAGCCCAGCACCGCAATGGTCAGCACCAGCAGTCCCAGCGCACCGGCAAAGTAGCGATGCGCCATTTCCTTCCACGCCTTGGCGTGCGAAACCGGACCATCGGGGCGCACGGCGAGTTCGGCGTTGATCGCATCCACCGCATGGTACGGCGTCGGTTTGCCATAGCAGCCGGGCCAGTCGGGGCAGCCCAAGCCGGCATCGGAAAGGCGCACGTAAGCCCCCAGGCTCACCACCCCGAACGCGAGGATCAACGCAGCCAGAATGAAATTGCGGTATGTCGCCATGGTCAGTTGCCTGAATCAACCTATCTGGGAAGCCTTGAGCAGGAGCTTGAGATCTTTCATCATGCGCTTGGTGTCGACCTGGGCGGGAAAGCGCAGCATCAGGTTTCCCAGCGGGTCGACCAGATAGATATGCTCAGCCCGATTCTGCCCAGCGGGAAACTGGGCAGCAAAGGCCGGATTGTCCGGCCGCCACACATGCAGACCGGGATGCTCCTGCAACAGCGCCGCCACGGGCGCACCGGTGCCGGTCAGTACCCACAGCCGCTCCACCCGTGACTGTTCCTTGCCCTGTGCGATCCGCGTCTGCCGCATGAGATACAACTGCTGCACGCACGCTGCGTCGCAGCGTGGCGCTCCCACATGCACCATCACCCATTTGCCGCGCAGCGCATCCAGACTGAAGGGCCTGCCGTCGAGCGCCGTCCCTGCCGTCTGCTGCAAGGGCACGACCTTGAGCAGATCCCCGTAATTGACGTGGCCCGCCGGGCGCCAGCCGAAGTAAGCCAGATAGGCCGCTGCCACCGGCATCACGAACACGCCGATCAACAACAGGAATTTACTGCGCTGGGTCAATTGCATGGGCTGACTAAATTGTGTTTCGGGACGTGGAATTCACGTCGCCGGCACGTTGGCGTTTCACATTCATCACCAGCCACAATACCGCCAGCGTCGTTGCCAGACTGTACCACTGGAAGGCATAGCCGACATGCATGCCGACCCCGCTGTCGGGGCGCGGCCAGTGGCGCTGCAAGCCGTCATTCTGCGCACTGGTCTGCAACAGCAGGACCGGTTGCAGCCTCAGCCCGCTGGCGCTCGCATAACGCGCAAAGTCGAGGTTCTGCCAGACCCGCCCCTGTGGCGCGGCATGCGCCAGTTCGACATAGCGGGTATGCGGGTCGACTGCCATGCCTTCCAGCCTCACCCTGCCCGCGGGCACCGGCGGCAGCGGAATCTGTTCGCGGGTGCGCCCCGCCGCCACCCAGCCGCGATTGACCAGAATGGCGGTTGCGCTGCCGTCGATTCTGAGCGGCGTCAGCACGTGGTAACCCGCGACGCCGTTCATCACCCGGTTGTCGAGCAGGATGGTATGCGCATCGTCGAATACGCCCCGTGCTTCCAGCGTGCGGTACCGCACGCTGGCGCGGTCGAACAGCGCGCCGCCGACGTGGATGGGGGGTTCGCGCAGCGCCGCATCGTAACGCGCCTGCAGGACGCGCTTAGTTTCGGCGCGTCCGCTTTGCCAGTTGCCGAGCGCCAGCGTCAACGCAAAGAAGAACAGCGCGGCCAGCGTGGGCCACAAGGTCGGGGCAAACCGCCATGATCCGATACGCAGGTTCAGCAAGTGCATGGGCGGAGCGATGCAGTTAGACTGGGATTTTGCCGAGCTGCCTTTTCCATGCGCATCATTGCCCTGCTTTTCATTGTCTTCATCCTGGCCAGTCTTGCCAGCGCGCTCTACTATCTCATCAAGGACAAGGGGCAGTCCGACCGCACCGTCAAAATGCTCACCGTGCGCGTTGCGCTCTCGCTCATCCTGTTCCTCTTGCTGATGGGCGGGTATTACTTCGGAGTCATCCCGCAAAGCGGGCTGCGCTGACCCGATGCCTCAATAAAAAGCCGCATCCCAGGCTGCTTTTTCATTCGAAAAAAACGGCCTGGACGGCTTGCGCGTCTGCCTGGCGGATGATTCAGATCATCCAGTAAACCAGGATGAACAGCAGCACCCACACCACATCGACAAAGTGCCAGTACCACGACACCGCCTCGAACGCGAAGTGGTGATCAGGCGTGAAATGGCCGGCGATCGAACGCAGCAGCATGACAAGCAGCATCGTCGTTCCCACCAGAACGTGAAAGCCATGGAAGCCGGTCAGCATGAAGAAGGTGGCGCCGTAGACGCCGGCGCCGAGGGTCAGTCCCAATTCGGTGTAGGCATGGTGGTATTCGTAGACCTGCAAGCCCAGGAAAGTTGCCCCCAGCGCCACCGTCATCACCAGGCCTGAAACCAGCTGCCGGCGATTGTTTTTTTTCAGCCCCCAGTGCGCCCAGGTCACGGTCACGCCGGAGCTCAGCAGCAACAGGGTATTGATGGCCGGAATCCCCCAGGCGCCCATCGGGGTGAACTTGAGCCCGTCCGCCGTCAGTCCCGGCCCCGCGGTAGGCCAGGCCGCCTGGAATGCCGGCCACAACTGCTGCATGGTGTCACCCTCGCCGAGCCAGGGTACCGACAGCACACGGGTGTAGAACAATGCCCCGAAAAAGGCGGCGAAGAACATCACCTCGGAAAAGATGAACCAGCTCATCGACCAGCGGTACGACGAGTCGACCTGCCTGTTGTAGCGGCCCGCCTCGCTGTCGCGGATGACTTCGCCAAACCAGCCGAACATCATGAACAGCAGGATTGCCGCACCGGCCAGCAGCACCCAGCCGCCGTTGTCGACCCCGCGCAGGGCCATGACGCCGCCCACGGCCATCAGCAGCAGCGCGACCGAGCCGACGATCGGCCAGAGCGAAGGTTGCGGCAGATAATATTTATCGGTTTGCGCCAGGCTCATGTCTTCCCTCCCCCTTGTCCGTTGACCCTTCATTTCACGAACTGCACTATCAGATAAACCGCCAGCAACACCGCCAACACGAACACGACTCCGCCGGCCAGCCCTGCGACGACGATCTGCGCCGGGCTCAGATTTTGCGCATCGGCATCGTAATCGCGTCGCTTGCGCACGCCGAAGAAACTCCAGAACACGGCGCGCGCGGCCTTGAGATGCCCCCGGTCAGCCATGCGGCGCCGCTTCCCGCCGCTCCGTCGCCTGCGCCTTGGCGCCGGTATCGAAGAAGGTATACGACAGCGTCACGGTATGCACCTCGCGGTCCATCGCCGGATCCAGCACGAACAGCACCGGCATCCTGCGGCGCTCGCCGGCCGCCAGGGTTTGCGGAGTGAAGCAGAAGCACTCGATTTTCTTGAAGTATGCGGCCGCCCGCGCCGGACCGTAGCTCGGAACGGCCTGCCCCACGACCGCCCGATCGCTGCTGTTGGTCACTTCGTATTCCACCTGCACCAGTTGGCCCGGATGCACCCTGAGGCTGCGCTGCAAGGGCTTGAACTGCCACGGCAAAGCGGTATTGGTATTGGCGTCGAACTCCAGCGTCACCCAACGGCTGGTATCGACCTGCGTGTTCCTCGCCAGGCTTTGCTCGTCCCCCGAATTGATACCGGTGACCTCGCAAATCTTGTAATAGAACGGCACCAGGGCAAAGCCGAAGCCGAACATGCCCAGCGTCGCCGCCACGAGCTTGGTCAGGGTTCTGGCGTTGCCCATGGCCATGCTTTATTGCAGCCCGCTGTACAAGGTGAACAGAAACAGGCCGAGAGCGAACGCCGCCAGAATGGCGGCGGTGCGGTATCTGCCCTTGCGCTTGTCCGTCATGCCTGCCGCGCCCCCGCTCATTTCACCGTCGGCACGGTTTCAAAGGTGTGATAGGGGGCGGGCGACGGCACTGTCCACTCCAGCCCTTCAGCGCCCTCCCACACCCGCGCGGGCGCCTTGGCGCCGCCCTTGATCGCTTTCAGCACCACCGCCAGAAAAACCAGTTGGCTGAACCCGAAAATGAAAGCGCCCACCGTTGCGATCTGGTTGAAATCGGTGAACTGCAGCGCGTAGTCGGGAATCCGGCGCGGCATCCCGGCCAGCCCCAGAAAATGCATCGGAAAGAACACGATGTTCATGCCGATGACCGACAGCCAGAAGTGCCATTTGCCCAGGGTTTCGTCGTACATGTGGCCGGTCCACTTCGGCAGCCAGAAATAGATCCCGGCAAAAATCGAGAACAGCGCCCCCGACACCAGCACGTAGTGGAAGTGCGCGACGACGTAATAAGTGTCCTGCAGCTGGATGTCGACCGGAGCGACCGCCAGCACCAGTCCGGAGAATCCCCCGATGGTGAACAGGCAGACGAAGGCGATGGCGAACAGCATCGGCGTTTCGAAGGTCAGCGAGCCCTTCCACATCGTGGCCACCCAGTTGAACACCTTCACCCCGGTGGGCACCGCGATCAGCATGGTCGACAGCATGAAGAACAGCTGTGCCGCGACCGGCATGCCGACGGCGAACATGTGGTGCGCCCAGACGGTGAACGACAGGATAGCGATCGATGCGGTGGCGTAGACCATCGAGGCGTAGCCGAACAACGGCTTGCGGGAGAAGGTGGGAATGATCTGCGAAACGATGCCGAAAGCCGGCAAGATCAGGATGTACACTTCGGGATGCCCGAAGAACCAGAAAATATGCTGGAACATCACCGGGTCGCCGCCTCCCGCCGCGTTGAAAAAGTGGGTTCCGAAGTTGCGGTCGGCGAGCAGCATGGTCACCGCGCCCGCCAGCACCGGCATGGTGGCGATCAGCAGGTAGGCGGTGATCAGCCAGGTCCACACGAACAACGGCATCTTCATCAGCGTGATCCCGTGCGCGCGCATGTTGAGGATGGTGGTGATGATGTTGATCGAGCCCATGATCGACGACAGGCCCATGATGTGCACCGCGAGGATCGTGAGGTCGTACGAAACCCCGCCCTGGATGAACAGCGGCGGATACATCGTCCAGCCTCCCGCGACCGCGCCGCCCGGCAGCAGGAACGAGGACATCAGCAGGACGCCCGCCACCGGCAGCAACCAGAAACTCCAGTTGTTCATGCGCGGAAACGCCATGTCCGGTGCGCCCAGCATCAGCGGCACCTGCCAGTTCGCAAATCCGGTGAAGGCCGGCATGATGACGCCGAAAATCATGATCAGGCCGTGCATCGTGGTGAGCTGATTGAAAAAGTCGGGGCGCACCAGTTGCAGGCCAGGCTGGAAGAGCTCGGCGCGGATCAGCAATGCCATCGACCCGGCGGTAAACAGCATGATGAGCGCAAACCACAGGTAGAGCGAACCGATGTCCTTGTGGTTGGTGGTGGTCAGCCAGCGCATGATTCCGCTGGGACGTGCGTGGTGTCCGTGGATGTCGGGGGCGTGGGCTGCGTCAGACATGGCGGGCTCTCCTCGATGGTTCACTGCGCGGCGGGGGCGGCGGCTTCGGCGGTTGCGCCGCGTGCGGCGGCGATGGCGGCGGGTTGCGCCGCGTCGCCCATCTTGTTGTCCCACGCATTGCGCTGGTAAGTCACGACGGCGGCGATGTCCGCGTCCGACAACTGGCTGGCGAAAGCCGCCATCGCGGTGCCCGGCCGGCCGTTCAGCACCACCCGGATGTGACCGGCAATCGGTCCGGTGGCGACCTTGGAACCGTTGATCGGCAGGAATGCACCCGGAATCCCCATGCCGTTGGCCTGGTGGCAGACCGTGCAATTGGCCTGATAGACCTTCTCGCCGCGCGCCACCAGTTCGGCGACGGCAAAGGTCTTGGCATCGTCGGCCGCAGCAGCGTGCGCGCTGCCCTGCTTCTTCGCCACCCAGGCTTTGTAGGCGTCTTCCGACACCACTTCAACGACGATGGGCATGAAGCCATGTTCCTTGCCGCACAGTTCGGCGCACTGGCCGCGGTAGGTGCCGATTCTGTCGGCCTTGAACCAGCTGTCGCGGATGAAGCCGGGGATGCCGTCCTGCTTGACGCCAAGCGCAGGCACCCACCATGAATGGATCACGTCGTTGGCGGTGATCAGCAGGCGCACACGTTTGCCGACCGGCACCACCATCGGTTCGTCGACTTCCAGCAGATAGTGCTTTCCCTTGGCGGCGCCGCCGTCGATCTGTTCGCGCGGGGTGGCGAGGTTGCTGTAGAAACGGATGCCGTCGTTGAGGTAATCGTAGCTCCATTTCCACTGGTAGCCGGTGATCTTGACGGTCATGTCCGGATTGGAGGTGTCCTTCATGTCGATCACCACCCTGGCGGCAGGATAGGCCATCCCCATCAGAATGATGAACGGAATCACCGTCCAGACGACCTCGACTGCGGTGTTTTCGTGGAAATGGGCAGCCCGGTGGCCGAGCGATTTGCGATGTTTCAGCAGCGAATAGAACATGACGCTGAACACCGCGACGAAAATCCCCAGGCACACCAGCATGATGAGGTTGTGCAACTGGAACACGTGGTGCGCCACCGAACTCGCCGGCGCCTGCAGGTTGTATCCGTATTCGGCCAGCACCGGCTGGCTCGCCGCCAGCGCCGCCCCCGCCATCCCCGACCGCTGCCCCATGCTCTTCATCGCGTTCCCCCATCCTCTCGACTCTAGTTATGTATAGTCGTTGTGGCGTGTGTTGCGCTCAGGCCTGCAATTTGCCGCGTGGCGGCCGGTTACAGCCGCGCCGCGTCGCTCAGGCAGTGTCCGCCTCCGTTTCGCGACGCTCTCCACGGCTGCCGGCATACCATTCCGCCACGATCATTTCACCCTGGAAGATGAGCCGTTGCCGAGCGTGCGTCAGCGCACGGCTGGGGGCGGAATGCAGGCGCATCGGCCGAGGCGTCTGCGGCAATATGTCGCAGACGGTAACACGGCGCCCACCGGCCGAACAAGCCGGGGGACAATCTTAAGTTTTTGATTATTATGAATAATATCGTTATTAACGACTATTCTAAGATGCTAACTCTTTAGGCAGCGCCAGCCAGGGCGGCGTGTCGGTTGAACAGGCCGGGTCGGCCATGAACGCCTGCACCCCCAGGCAGGGTTCCGGCAGGCGTGCGCGCAGGGCATCCAGGTTGGCCGCCGCTTGCGCCATCGCCGGGTCGATGTGGTTGCCCACCCAGCCCGCCCAGGGCACCTGCCGGTCGGCGATCGACTCGGCCGTCAGCAACGCATGATTGAGGCATCCCAGGCGCAGGCCCACCACCAGGACAACGGGCAGCGCCAGCCGCTGCGCCAGGTCGGCCATGTCCTCGCGCTCGTTCAAGGGCACCCGCCAGCCGCCCGCTCCTTCGACCACCACCACATCGGCTGTGGCGGCGAGCCGGGCGTATGCCTCGGCGATGACGGCCAGCTCGATCCGCACGCCGGCCTGTTGCGCCGCGAGATGCGGCGCGATGGCAGGCTCGAAGGCATAGGGATTCACGTCGCGCATCTCGGCCGCCACGTTGACGGCCTGCAGCAAGGCCGCCACATCCTCGTTCACCCCGCCCGGCGCGCTGCCTGCCGACACCGGCTTCATCGCCGCCACCCGCAGCCCCGCTGCGCGCAGGGCGTGAATCAGCGCCACCGCCACCCGCGTCTTGCCGACGCCGGTGTCGGTGCCGGCGACGAACAGCCCGCGTGCCGTCATGGCAGCCCGCGCTGGCGGCGGCGCTCGTCGATCTTCAAGCGGATCACCTGGCGCCCGTCCTCGCGCTGCGTTTTGTCGCCTGCCCACGCATGACCGTAGATCACCTCGAAGCTGGCCGGCAGGCGGCCTTCGAGCCGCTGCGTTTCATACGCCTGCTCCAGCCGCCTCCATGCCGATTTGCCAAGCAGGCCGCGGCGCCGCGCCGTTGCCGCGTTGTGCGCGCCGATGCCCTTGAGATCGCGCATCAGGGTTTTGAGATCGGCGTACGTCAGCGTCAGCATCTCCATCTCCATCACCGGGCTGACGAAACCGGCGTGCATCAGCATGTCGCCGATGTCGTGCAGGTCGATGAAGCGGTTGACGTGCGGTGCGTCGTCGATGGTTGCGAACGCCGCGCGCAATTCCTTCAGCGTGTCGGGGCCGAAGGTGGCGAACATGAGCAGGCCTCCCGGCGCCAGCACCCGATGCAAGCCTTTCAAGGTGGCTTCAAGATCGTGCGCCCATTGCAGCGCCAGGCTCGACCACACCAGGTTCATGCTGTTGGCCGCCAGCGGCAGGCGGCCCATGTCCGCGCATACCGCGTAGTGCTGCGGCGCGTTGCGCGGCAGCAGATGCGACAGCGCACGCTGCGCCCGCGTTGGCTGCGGCAGCCGCGCGCGCGCGGCCGACAGCATGGCCGGGGCAATGTCGAGCGCGCAAAGCCCGGCCGCCGGGTAGCGCGCATGCAGATGCGCCAGGCCGTAGCCGGTGCCGCTGCCGACATCGAGCACCCGGTCCGGCTGCAGGGTCACGAAGTCGAGGCGTTCCAGCAGGCGGTCGCACACTTCGCGCTGCAGTACCGCATGCGCGTCGTAGCTGGCGGCGGCGTGGTCGAAGGCACGCCGCACTTCGGCGAAATCGAGTACGGGCTCAGTCATGTGCAAACCGCCCGATTGCAGCGGCCACCTCTTCGGCGTGCGACAAGTGCGGCGCGTGCGCGGCACGGCAAAACGCGATGTGCTGTGCGCGCGGCAATGCCTCGGCCAGCCAGGCGCCGGCCGCCGGCGGCGTGAGGGTGTCGAGCGCGCCATGCAGCACCAGAGTCGGCTGCGCCAGCTGCGGCAACTCCGCACGCAGATCGGTGTCGCGCAGCATCGCCAGCCCGCCCGCCAGGGCCTCGGCGCTGGCCGCGGGCGCGGCCAGCAGCGTCTGCCGCAGCCGCTGCAGCAGCGTCTTCTGCCCCGGCATGCCGCGCGTCTGCAGACTCAGAAAACGCAGCAAGGTCATCTCCGGCTCGGCCAGCAGCGCCGCGCCGAAATGCTGCAGGTCGGCCGGCGCCATGCCGCATCGCCAGTCTTCCGCGGCGACGAATTTCGGCGTCGACGCCAGCAGCACCAGGCGCGCGATTTTGTGCGGGTGATCGAGCGCCGCGCGCATCGCCACCTGACCGCCGAGCGACCAGCCGAGCAGGATGGCCTTGTCCGGCAGTTGCCGCGCCAGGTCGTCGGCCCAGCCGCGCAGGGTGTTGGCGGCCGCGTCTTCGCGTCCGCCGTGGCCGGGCAGGTCGAGCGTGCGCACCTCGAAAGCGGCCGCCAGCAGCACGGTCAGTTCGTCGAACACGCGGGCATTCATGCCCCAGCCGTGCAGCAGCGCGAGGCAGGGTTTAGGCGATGGCATGCAGAGCCTCGACCAGCAGCGCGACATCGTCCGCGCTGTGCGCCGCCGACAGGGTGATGCGCAGCCGCGCCGTGTTGACGGGCACCGTTGGGGTGCGGATCGCGGCCACCAGCAGGCCGCGCTGCAGCAAGGCTTGCGACAAGCGCACTGCTGCGTCGTTGCTGCCGATCACCAGCGGCTGGATCGGCGTGTCGGACGGCAGCAGCGCGCCGCGTTTCAGGCCGGCCAGGCCTTCACGCAGCTGGGCGACATGGCCGCGCAGGCGCTCGCGCCGCGCCCCGCCTGCCTCGATCTGGCGCAGGCTTTCCAGCAGGCACGCGGCCAGCAGCGGCGGCGAGGCGGTGGTGTAGACGTAGGGCCGCGCTTTCTGGATCAGCCAGTCGATCACGCTGGCATGCGCGGCCACCGCCGCCCCCGCCACGCCGGCCGCCTTGCCCAGGGTGGCCAGATAGATCACGCGCTCGCTCGCCCGTGCGCGCTCGCTGAGTCCGCCGCGGCCGTCGTTCAGCACGCCGAAGCCGTGCGCGTCGTCGAGATAGAGCCAGGCGTCGTGGCGTTCGGCCAGGTCGAGCAGCGCATCGACCGGCGCCGTGTCGCCGTCCATGCTGAACACCAGGTCCGAGACGATGAGCTTGTCCTGCGCCTTGCTTGCCGCCAGCTGCCCTTCGAGCTGGGCCAGGTCGTTGTGGCGATAGCGGGTAAGCGTCGCGCCGGACAGCTGCGCGGCGTCGACCAGCGAGGCGTGGTTGAGCTTGTCGCCGAACACTTCGCCGCGGCGCCCGAGCAGCGCGGTCAGCACGCCGAGGTTGGCCATGTAGCCAGTGGAAAACAGCAGCGCTGCCGGCTTGCCGACGAAGCGCGCGAATGCGGCTTCGAAGTCCTCATGGAAGCGGTGGTGGCCGGCGATGAGATGCGCCGCCCCGGCGCCGACGCCGCATTCGTCCAGTGCCGCATGCGCGGCCTGCACCAGCGCCGGGTCGGCGGCGAGACCGAGATAGTCGTTGCTGCAAAACGAGACGACGCGCTGGCCGTCGATCGTGACGCGGGCGCCCTGCGCGCCGTCGAGCAGCGGGCGGCGGCGCTCCAGATGATCGACCTGCAGCGCCGCCAGCCCGTCCTGCAGACGGGTCAGCGCGGCGTGCGTCACAACGGCATCAAGCCCAGGCTGTCGAACAGGCGTTGGTCGCGTTCCCACTCCGGATTGCCGGTGGTGAGCAGCTTTTCGCCGTAGAAGATCGAGTTGGCGCCGGCGAGGAAGCACAGGGCCTGCACCGCATCGCTCATCTGCTGGCGGCCAGCCGACAGGCGCACGAAGCTCTGCGGCATGCAGAGGCGTGCGACCGCGATGGTGCGCACGAATTCCAGCGGCTCGAGCGCCTCGGTGCCGGCGAGCGGCGTGCCCTCGACCTGCACCAAGAGGTTGATCGGCACCGATTCCGGCTGCGGGTCGAGCGCCGCCAGCTGCGCGATCAGCCCGGCGCGCTGGGTGCGCGATTCGCCCATGCCGACGATGCCGCCGCAGCAGACGTGAAGGTCGGCCTGGCGCACGCGCTCCAGCGTGTCGAGACGGTCCTGGTATTCGCGAGTGGTGATGATCTCGCCGTAGAACTCGGGCGCGGTGTCGAGGTTGTGGTTGTAGTAGTCGAGCCCGGCTTCCTTCAGCTGCTCGGCCTGGCCGTCCTTCAGCATGCCCAGGGTGGCGCAGGTCTCCAGGCCCAGCGCTTTCACCTCGCGCACCATGTCGAGCACCGGCTCGAGGTCGCGCTGCTTCGGTCCGCGCCACGCCGCCCCCATGCAGAAGCGCGAAGCGCCGGCCGACTTGGCCGCCCTGGCCGCCTTGAGCACGTCGTCGAGATCGAGCAGGCCCTGGTTTTCCACCCCGGCGTCGTAGCGCGCCGACTGCGGGCAGTAGCCGCAGTCCTCGGAACAGCCGCCGGTCTTGACCGACAGCAGCGTCGACAACTGCACACGGTTGGGGTCGAAGTGTTCTCGGTGCACCGTCTGCGCCCGGTACATCAGGTCGGCAAACGGCAGCTCGAACAGCGCTTCGATCTCCGCCATGGACAGGCGGCTATGGGGTTGGGTCATGTCATTCATGGATTGTCGTCTCGTCAAATCGTCGGGCGCTGCGGGGCTATCCGGCGGCCGCGGCCATGCGCGACCGTGCACATCCCGCTACGCGGGTAAATCCTGCTTACGGCTCACGCCTCCACCTCGACGGTCATGTCCGTCCACGGCTCGCGCGCGGCCCTGAAAATATCGAACAGCGCCCACGGCACGATGATCAACACCGCCAGCCCCAGCACCAGCATCAGGCCCCGCCAGCCGTCAAGCAGGCCGTAGAGCGCCGGCCCGATCACCATCAGGCTGCCCATCACGCCATAAAAGCGGTAGCCTGCCCATTTGTTGTAGTGCGCGGAGCGCGGGTTGGGATGGTGGGCGATGCTGGCGTAGACGAAAATCGACGCGCCCAGCCAGATCATCAATGGCGGCAGCGACAGCACGAAAGGCAGGAAACCGACTTTCTGGCTGGCAAGCAGCTTGCCCAGCAGCATCGCGGTCAACGACAACAGCATGACCGAAACGGTGATGATGTTGAACAGCTGTGCGGCAAAACGGGAGGAGGCGGCAGGAATGAAATACGCGGTTTTCATGGCCCGAATTCTCGGGGGTGGCGCCGCCCCTGTCAAATTCCGACCGGGGGAAAATTGAACATCGGCTCAATTTTTAATCATTTCGCGTTCCGCAAGGCGGCGCCGATCTATTCCGCGCTGAAGTCCCGCCTGGCGTGGCATGCGGTGCCCCGCACCTGCCTGCTGTGCGGGGCCGCAGCGGGAAACCGCCATCTGTGCGGCGCCTGCCTGGCCGATCTGCCCTGGCACAGCCAGCCGCAGTGTCCGCACTGCGCCACCCCCACGCCCGCAGGCCAGGTTTGCGGCGCCTGCCTCAAACATCCCCCCGCATTCGATCGCAGCTTTGCGGCGCTGGCTTACGCCTTTCCGCTCGACCGCCTGATCCCGCATCTGAAATACCACGGCCGGCTCGCGGTTGCGCCGGTACTGGGCGAGTGCCTGGCCCGCGCCGTGGCATCCGCCCCCCGTCCCGACCGGCTGATCGCCATGCCGCTGCACGCGCAGCGTATCCGCGAGCGCGGCTTCAACCACGCCAGCGAAATCGCACGCGAGACGGCAAAGCGGCTCCGGCTTCCGCTCGATGTCGCCAGTTGCCGGCGCATCCGTGACACGCCGCCGCAAATGGGGCTGAAGCACGCGGCGCGGCAGCGCAATGTGCGCGGCGCATTCGCGTGTTCGGATAGCGTTCGGGGACTGCATGTCGCGCTGATCGACGACGTGATGACGACCGGGACCAGTTTCGACGAACTGGCCGCGACGCTGAAGCGGGCGGGCGCGCGCGAGGTGAGCTGCTGGGCGGCGGCGCGCACGCTGCCGCCGCCATGAGAAACGCCCCCGCAACGGGGGGCGCGGACAGGCGCTGAGGCGTAGCGGCCTCAGCAAGCCCGGGGGAATCCCTCCTCGATCGGCAGTTCCGGATCCTGCGACCATTCGTTCCACGAGCCGAAGTAGATCTTCACGTTCTTGACTCCGGCCTCCTTGAAGATGAGGAAGGTGTTGGACGCGCGCGCCCCCTTGAAGCAATACAGGATCACCGGCGTTTCCGGTGTGATGCCGGCGGTGAGGCACTCGGCCAGCACCTCCTCCCTGGCCTTGAATACCGGGCCGGCGGCGCCGGGCTTCATCATGCGATACCACTCGATCCAGCGCGCGCCGGGAATGCGGCCTTTCCTGGGGCTGAAATCGCGGCCGTACGGCGACGAGCTCGCGCCGATCCATTCGTCGACATCGCGCACGTCGAGCAGCGTCACCCCGCCGGCGTCCATCGCTGCCAGCACTTCGTCGGCGTCCACCATCACGTCGGCCGAGCCGCCCAGCGGGAACGTTGCCGGCGCCGGCGCCACCGTTTCGGTGCTGGTCGGCAGGCCGGCTGCCTGCCAGGCCTGGTAACCGCCGTGCAGCACCTTGATCTTGGGATAGCCCAGATAGTTGAGAATGAAATAGCCCCGGCACGACTGACCGAAACCCGAGTCCATGGCGTCTTCGTACAGCACGGCGGTTTCCTTGCCCGACAGCCCCGCCGCGCCGAACATCTCGGCAAACTTTCCCTTGAGGACTTCAAGCCCCTGCGGATCGGAAGTCGCCAGATGGGTAAAAATCTCGCGCAGGTTCACTGCGCCGGGAAGATGGCCCTTGGCATAGGCGGCGGGATCGCGGGTATCGATGATAACCATGGGCTCGTTCGCCATCGCGGCCTGCAGATCGGCGGGTTCAATCAGTACGCTCATTCAGTTCTCCTGGTCTGTGATGCAAAAAGCCTGCTTGGCAGCAAGCCGGACAGCGACAGGACGGGCGCAGGCCGATGCGGGTTGAGCGCATCCATGTCCATACACGCAGCCTATCGACAGGACTGGAGTTTATAAATAAAACTTACAAGGTTTCAGGGAAAGAAAATGCGCGGAAAACAGTACGAAATACTCACGGAATCCTGCGGCGCGCCCGGTCCGCTTCAGCTAGGCGCCGCGCGCATCAGCCGTAGATTTCTTCCACCGCGAAAATACGCCGGTGTTCGCGCATGGCGTAGCGGTCGGTCATGCCCGCGATGTAATCCGCCACGGCGCGCGCGCCTTCCAGCGACTCGCGCGCCTGGTGTTCGGGCGGCAGCAGACGCGCGTCGCCGGTAAACGCGGCATAGAGGTCGGCGATGATGCGGCTGGCCTTGGCGCTCATCCGCGCGACCTTGTAATGGCGGTACAGATGGCGCAGCAGGAAGCGCTTGAGTTCGCGGTGTTCGTCGAGCAGCGCCGGGCTGAATGCCGCCAGCGGCGGCGCCGCGCGCACTTCGTCGATGTTGGCGACGCCGCTGTTTTCGATGTTGATGCGGGTGGTGTCGACCAGATCGAGAATCAGCGTATTGATGATGCGGCGCACCGTTTCGGTAATCGCGCGGCGGCCGTTCAGGGTCGGGTACAAGGCACGGACCTGGTTCAGGTGGCGCGCGAACAGCTGCACCTCCATCAACTGCTCCAGCGTGATCAGCCCGGAACGCAGGCCATCGTCGACATCGTGATTGTTGTAAGCGATCTCGTCGGCCAGGTTGGCGATCTGCGCTTCGAGCGAGGGCTGCCGCTTGTTCAGGAAACGCTCGCCGAGCGCGCCGAGTTTCTCGGCATTGGCCAGCGAACAATGCTTGAGGATGCCCTCGCGCGCCTCGAAGGTGAGGTTCAGGCCGTCGAACTCGGCATAGCGTTCTTCCAGCCGGTCGACCACGCGCAGCGATTGCAGATTGTGCTCGAAGCCGCCGTGTTCGCGCATGCAGGCATTCAGGGCATCCTGGCCGGCGTGGCCGAACGGCGTGTGGCCGAGGTCGTGCGCCAGCGCCACGGCTTCCGCCAGGTCTTCGTTCAGCGTCAACAACCGGGCGATGGTGCGGCCGATCTGCGCCACCTCCAGGCTGTGGGTGAGGCGGGTGCGAAACAGATCGCCCTCGTGGTTGACGAACACCTGGGTCTTGTATTCCAGGCGGCGGAAGGCGGTGGAATGGATGATGCGGTCGCGGTCGCGCTGGAATTCCGAGCGCGGCGCGGCGGCGCCTTCGGCGTGCAGGCGCCCGCGGGACTGACTGGAATGCGCTGCGTAGGAAGCAAACGACGGTTCCATCAGGTCTCCTTGGGCTTATCGGGGCGCGGTCAACACTGCGATCAACACCTCGGGCGGCACCTCGGCGGTGATCGCCGCCTCGCCCAGACGCTTCAGCAGCACGAAGCGCATTTTCCCGCCCTCCACCTTCTTGTCGTGGCCCATGTATTCGAGATAACGGTCGACTCCGAGATCGGGCGCGACGTCGGGCAGCCCGGCGGCGCGGATCAGCGCGCGAGTGCGCGCGACGTCGCCCTGCGAAATCCAGCCCATGCGCTGCGAGGTCTGCGCCGCCAGCACCATGCCGGCGCCGACCGCCTCGCCGTGCAGCCAGTTGCCGTAGCCCATGCCGGTTTCGATCGCATGGCCGAAGGTGTGGCCCAGATTGAGAATCGCGCGGATGCCGCCTTCACGCTCGTCCTGTCCCACCACCTGCGCCTTGATTTCGCACGAACGGTAGATCGCATGGGCGATCGCCGCCGGGTCGAGCGCGCGCAGCCTGTCCATGTTGGCTTCCAGCCAGGCGAGGAATTCGGCGTCCCAGATCAGCCCGTACTTGATCACCTCGGCCAGCCCCGCCGACAGTTCTCGTGCAGGCAGCGTCTTCAGCGTGGCGGTGTCGGCCAGCACCACTTTAGGCTGATAGAACGCGCCGATCATGTTCTTGCCGAGCGGATGGTTGATCCCGGTCTTGCCGCCCACCGAGGAATCGACCTGCGACAAGAGCGTGGTGGGAATCTGGATGAAAGGCACGCCGCGCTGGTAGCTTGCCGCCGCAAAGCCGGTCATGTCGCCGATCACCCCGCCGCCCAGCGCAATCAGCGTGGTCTTGCGTTCGGCGCGCTCGGTCAGCAGCGCATCGAAGATGAGGTTGAGCGTCTCCCAGGTCTTGTAGGCCTCGCCGTCCGGCAGCACCACCTGCGCCACCGTCACGCCTGCGGCTTCCAGCATCGCCTTCAGCGGTGCCAGGTAGAGCGGCGCCACCGTGGTGTTGGTCACGATCATTACCCGCTTCTGCGCAAGCTGCGGCAGGATCAGTTCGGGCCGGCTCAACAGGCCGGCGCCGATGTGGATGGGATAGGAACGGTCGCCTAGAGGGACATGAAGGGTTTGCATGAAGCCAAAAAATGAAACGAGTTGCCCGATTGTAACCAATGCCACCATATTCCCTGAACCGGCACGTATGGCACACTGCTTACCGGAACACGAGCCAGTAAGTTTTGCAATGACGACATGAATACACATTCATCAAACGACGGATTCTTGCCCGCAAGTTTGCGGAGCTGGTGCGAATGCACGCGCCTATAGCGGCATCTTATGTGTTGCCGTGCCGCCAGACCTGATGAAATCCCGTGTGCACACTCCATGACCGGATCGACCTGCCATGCCTGATCGCATTTTACTGGTTTCACCCGCTTCGCCTTTCAATCCCCAGTCGGGCGCGCAGCAGCGCACCGCTTTATTGCATGAAGCGCTACGCACACTGGCTGACGTCGATGTATTGCTGATGGAACCTACTGCCGGCCCCAGCCGACTGGAGACGCCCAAGCCAGGGATCCTTGCACATGGACTTTGGCACCAACGTCCGCTCGGCATCGGAAAATTTAAACCGGACAATACCCTGAACCAGGCACTCAAGGCAGAAGGGGTTGACCTCAGGCACTATCGGCTGACCGTCAGCCGTTACCTCAACCCTCTGACCAAACTGCTCATCCCGCCCGGCCTGCATAGCGTGGTCGATCTGGACGACTGGGGTTACCACTACACACCGGGTGGACTGGCGTTGGCCACGCAGCTCAAGTCGAAGTATGCGGCCTGGCTGGCACAACGACAGCTCGGGCGTTTTGACGCCTATTTTTTCGTCAGCCAGCGCGACCAGGCACGGCATCGCGAACTCAAATCGGCACTCCTGCCCAACATTCCCTACAACCCGCCGACCCAACCATTTCCGCAAGTAAACAGCTCCACCCTGCTTTTCGTCGGCTCGCTTTGGTATGCGCCCAATCGCGATGGGATCGACCGCTTTCTTTCCCGCTGCTGGCCGATCATCAAGGCAGCCTGCCCACAAGCCAGACTGCTGTTGGCAGGCGCCGCGTCTTCCGCCCTGCGACACGCATGGGAACAACACCCCGACGTTTCAGCCCCTGGTTTTATTGATAACCTGGAAGAGGCGTATCGCGAAGCTGCATTCACCATTGCACCGATCTATTCCGGTGGCGGCACCAACATCAAGATTCTGGAATCGCTCGCTTATGGCAGATCTTGCATAACCACACCTTACAGCGTCGACGCCTTCAGGGCAGACCTGGGAAATGCCGGCCTGGGAATCGCGCGTGATGACGCACATTTTGCCGAACAATGCATAGCCTGGCTGGGAGATTGACCTGCCGGTCGATTTTCGGACCACTTGAAACTTGAGAAGATGGCTTCCTTCGAGAGAGGAAGTCATGAGAAAGAGTCGTTTCACCGAATCCCAGATCGTCACCATTCTGCGCGAGGCCGACCGC
>Ga0209916_1000580_pt1 | contig 53677 bp, 41 predicted proteins | sample ThiBio_1000_plan_FD_183956 | JGI IMG/M metagenome (GOLD analysis project Ga0209916, IMG submission 183956) | Wastewater bioreactor microbial communities from Cape Town, South Africa - Thiocy_solids_2 (SPAdes) | ecosystem: Engineered > Bioreactor > Thiocyanate-remediating > Anaerobic-Aerobic ... | reverse complement strand
GGTGGTGCATCTTTAGCGGCGGGATCCGCTTTTTGATCGGGTTTTTTTATCTGATCGGTCGAAATGGTCGAGCGACTGCGCAATTCACTCTCGTTTCTGGCGCCAGGCTCGTATTCATGATGGCCCCGAATGCGTTCCGTATCGATAAACACCGGTTTATCATCACCCTCACCAGGGAGGGCCGGGCTTTCCTGCTCTGGCCTGGAAGAAAGGGGCGGCTCGGCGCGCACATTCCAGGCAAGGCAAAACAGCAAAAAAGACCAGCAGACGGAACGGATAAAACGCAATTTCATGTGAAGTTCTTCAACCTGAAAACGATATCACCCGGAAATGGATGAATGCTTATTTTCAAGCTCATAAGTCTCGCGTCACCGATGGAAGCTGCTGTATGGAAGCCGCCGTATGGAAGCATGGGCGCGGTATAGCGGGGCGCCGCGCGTGCAAATGGAAGCTGCTCCTGCATGCAGTCCGCCGCTCAACCGGCACCAGTAGCGGGCTGCAAGCAAACAAAAGCCGTAAGTGTAACAAAAAAGAGTGACAAGCCAGCAGCGATGAGGTCGAAGACTCAATCGAAGCACGCTGGCAGGATGGAACAGGCCGATTCCGCGCGGGCATAGGGACGGATATATTTTAGCCGCAAGCGGGCGGACGCGTAATTCATTTTATATATCAGGAGCAAGCTTTGCATATTCATATTCTTGGCATCTGCGGCACATTCATGGGAGGCATTGCGGCAATTGCACAGGAAGCAGGTCACAGGGTTACCGGTTGTGATGCAGGAGTCTATCCCCCCATGAGCACGCAATTGAAATCGCGGGGTATCGAACTGATCGAAGGGTTTTCGCCGGAGCAAACCCGGCTGAATCCTGACCTGTTCGTGATAGGGAACGTGGTGAGCCGCGGCAATCCCCTCATGGAAGAGATTCTTGATCGCAACCTGCCCTATATTTCCGGTCCCCAGTGGCTTTCGGAAAATGTCCTGCGGGACAAATGGGTGCTTGCGGTGGCAGGGACGCATGGCAAAACCACAACCAGTTCCATGCTGGCGTGGATTCTCGAATATGCCGGGATGGAACCCGGATTCCTCATTGGCGGCATACCGCAGAATTTCGGAATCTCGGCCAGACTGGGGGGGGCAGGTTTTTTCGTCATTGAAGCCGACGAATACGACACGGCTTTTTTTGACAAGCGTTCCAAGTTTGTTCATTTTCATCCCAGAACAGCCATTCTCAATAACCTGGAATACGATCATGCAGATATTTTCAGGAACCTGGAGGAGATCGAGCAGCAGTTCCATCATCTTGTGCGCATCGTCCCCGGCAGCGGTCTTATCGTCAGCAATGGCCAGGAAGAGAATCTGGAGCGGGTCTTGCGGAAGGGGTGCTGGACGCCTGTCGAAAGGATAGGCGTGTCTAACGGGTGGGAGGCAAACGTCCTCACGGATGGTGCGGTTGCCGTATCCTTTTTGGGGGAATCCCAGGGAACACTGTTATGGGAATTGCTGGGAAAGCACAACCGGATGAACGCGCTCGCCGCACTGGCCGCTGCTCGTCACGCCGGTGTACCGATAAAGACAGGCATTGCCGCGCTGGCGGAGTTCAGGAATGTCAAGCGCCGCATGGAAGTAAGGGGTATAGCAAGAGACATCACGGTCTATGACGATTTTGCCCATCACCCGACAGCGATTCGCACAACCATCGATGGATTGCGCAACAGAGTGAAGGAGGCGCGCATCATTGCCGTGCTTGAGCCACGCTCGAACACCATGAAAATGGGCGTATGGAAGGAAAGCCTGGCAGACAGCCTGACAGGGGCGGATGTGGTGTTCTGCTACGCTGCCAACCTGGGCTGGGACCTGTCGCAAGCGCTGCTTCCGCTGGGCGAAAAGGCGGTTGCCTTTGAAGAACTGGACCAATTGATAGCTGCGATTACGGCATACGCTCAACCAGGCGACCATATACTCGTCATGAGCAACGCCGGGTTCGGTGGCATTCACGAAAAACTGCTCAAAAGGATAGCCGCCGTCGCGGCAGACGAAGTTGCCAGCGGCTAAGCCGCTAAGCCGTCGCCAGTCAGGCAGGCGGATATGGCAGGACAGGAGCCGGTTGGCGTCAATGCGGTGATTTTACCTTGCCGCAACTCGCCCTGATCCAGCGTCCCGTCGTGTCCGCATGCTCATTGACGGGAGTATTTTGCACTGTGCCGTTAAACACGGTCCATCCCGAGAAACTCTCCGAGGTCGTAAACGAACCTTCGGCCCGCCCCTTGCCCTGCAACTGAGGATTGGTACAGACGAGATCCATCTTGTAGCCATTCTCGATGCGGGTGGCATTCTTGATGCTGCATCCCGTTTCGTGAACGTGCAGATAGGAAGGAATCTCCTGATCCGCCATTTCCTGGGTGATGCAGATCCTGGACGTGGCTGCTCCATTCTCGATCCGGGGTAAGTCCAGTCCATATTGCTTCGCCAGATTCGTCAGCTGCCGCATTTGCTCAGGCGGAATCTGCGGCACCAGGGCCAATAGCATCGACGTCGTTGTTATTTCCCACAAACCGGGTCGTATAGGGGTTTCTGCCGCATTGCCCGCAGAAACCATGAATAACAGTAGCGATGGAAGGATTTTTCGCATCGAATCTTTCTAGGGCCTGTTGACGTTTCGATCTAAGGTTTTGTCATTAGGAAGAAAACCTGTATTGTTGAAGCTCTCATACAGTAACAACACGCGTTTTCGATGTCCCGATTGCTGCTCAGCGACGAGCATTGGTCGAAGCTGCATAGATTCTGCTGCAGAAGATCCTATACGACAAGCCTGAGCTGCGCATGACCGTCGAGGCATGCCAGCGAAGCTCCTACAACAAATCAGGTCAAACCCACCCTGATCCGAAACGCGGGCAAACGCGGGCTATTCACTCGCCCATCCTTGTCCTTGACTCGAGAATACCAGCCGTATCGAGCGCGCGTATTCGGCCTGTAACCCGGCGCAAGTCCCGCCGGCCTGTTCCAATTAGAATGCTTTATTCGCCATCGCATAAAATAAACAGAGGACAGTCATGATAGAAAAGACTGTGGAAATAGTGATAGTGAGCCCATGGCGACACGGACCAACCTGAAAGGTTAAGTTGCGCAGTTATACATCAGCAAAGGCACTTAAGAGCCATCAAGCATTTCCTCAAATGGTTATGTGGCCTCCCTCTACCGAAACTGGCTGCCCCAACCTCACCTACCGATTTATGATTAACGAGGCTTCGCCGGTGCTGTAAAGAGTGGTTGCAGAGAGGCCAGGCTGCTGCCAACGGCTGTTGCCTCAAGCGAGCGTCCGTATTGATTTTCAGTGCCATAACCACTTGCCGCAAACGGCGCGCCCATCCTGATGTGGGAGGCGGCCATGTAAGCGGCTTCTTTAGGCAATCGTACATTAGCTCCATTATCAAGAATGACGATCTTGGGTTCGCCGTGCTTGCCCGCGATAACCTGCTGAATTTTACCGGCAGTGCTTATTTCCTTGAGCCCGACCGCGCGCAAGTGTTTAGGCATGGGCTTTTCATTCCACGATGGCTCGCGCCTTATCAGAATCTGGTTCGAATCCATATTGGTGATAGAGTATGTCTCGAAGCTTGGCCCGGCTTTGGGCGTGCCTTGCAAAGTCACGCTATCACCCGGTTTGACGAACTCCGTCACATCGCCCGACATATGAGGGGGTGTTTTTGCCAGCGTGCCATCGTCAAGGATCAGTCCGTCAATTTCTCCAAATGGATTGATGAGGTAGGTAGCCACCTTGCCTTGCAGGCTGATTATCGGTTGGGCATAGGCAGCAGGTGCGACTAAAAGTAACCCTGCCAGTAGGGTTGAAATAAAACGGTGATGGATTTGCATGATGTCTCCTGACTTATGGGTGATTGAGAAGATTCCCATCTTTCGTTGGAGCAACTAACATGCCATAGATAATGAGTCTAAAGAACGGGAGGTTAGAATGAAACCATTCTTTATATGTCTGGCGACCGGACGGCTGGGCGTCCACATTGCAGACATCAATCGAGGCCGTATTCTTTCAATTTGACATACAGGAGTTGTCGATGAATACCGAGCCGGCGTGCGGCCTCGGCACGATTATTTCGGCTCTCACGCAATGCCTGCTGGATCATGATTCGCTCAAGTCCTGATATCGCCTCAGGGAGTGGAAGTTGCAGAAGATCTGTTGTAGAGATATCGATTGCTTTGGAAGGATTCAACAGTGTGCTCACATCACTTTCGGCTATGATCGTTCCACGCACTGTGACGCATGCACGTTCAACCAGGTTGCGTAACTCGCGCACGTTTCCGGGCCAGGTATACGCACTGAGCAAATCCAGCGCATCATCTGAAAGGTGCTTTTTCGAATGCGAAAAATGTGCCAGAAAATGACTGGCCAATGCTGGAATATCTTCCGGTCTTTCGCGTAATGACGGCACACGTATTGGTAACACTCTAAGCCGGTGATAGAGATCCTCACGGAAATGGCCATCGCGTACCCACTCGCCAAGATCGCGGTGAGTTGCTGCGACAAGGCGAACGTCGGCGCTTTCCTCTTGCACTGCGCCCACTGGTGTAAAACGCTTATCTTCGATCACCCGCAATACCTTGGCCTGCATGGTTAATGGCATATCGCCGATTTCATCCAGAAGCAGCGTGCCCTCTCGCGCTTGGCGGAAACGTCCGGCACGGTCGGCCACAGCTCCAGTGAATGAGCCTTTTACATGCCCGAACAGTTCACTTTCGAGTAATTCCGCCGGGATCGCGGCGCAATTGACGGCAATAAAAGGTGCCTCCGCTCGCATGCTTGCCCCGTGCAGCAGGCGCGCGAGTACTTCTTTGCCGCTGCCGGTTTCGCCTGTGAGCAGAACTGTCACATTGGTGGATGATGCCAATCCAATGAGCTTGAGTACTTCACGCATTGGCGCCGAATTACCGATCACTTCGCCCGGTTCGATGGCAACTTTTAATGGCGCTGCTATATCCGCTCCTTTATCCGATCGCAGGGCCCGTTCGATAGCATGCGCAAGATCATTGCGTCCCACGGGCTTGAGCAGGTGATCGAATGCACCGAGTTTGATAGCCTCGACAGTGCCTGCTGCTGTCGCGAAAGCGGTCAGCATGATGACGGGTGGAATGCGTTGCTTGAGTTTTCTCATCCGTCGCAGGAACTCAAGCCCATCAGCGTCGCCGAGACGATGGTCGAGGATAATCAGATCGACCTGGGATTGTTCCAGCGCATTCAGTCCTGTCCGGCAGGAGCCAGTCTCATAGACCATGTGACCGAGATCATGCACGGTTTCCGCCAATCCTTCACGGAAATCGGTGTCATCGTCGACGATCAGGATTCTTGCCATGGCAATTCGATTTCAAACATGGCGCCTCCTGAGGCCTGGTCAAGCAGCCGTAATGTTCCGCTATGAGCGCGAACAATATCGCGGGCCGCCGCCAGTCCAAGCCCTATACCTCCCTGGCGCGCGCTTGCAAAGGGTTCGAACAGGCGGTTCCGGAGTTCGGATTGAATTCCTGGACCGGTATCCGCTACCTGGATTATCAGGCTGCGCGCGTCCTTCAAGGCCATTATCTGCACCGTGCCCCCCGCTGGCGTATGTTGAAGCGCATTCTGGATGAGATTATCCAATGCTTCCGCCATTAGAACGGGGTCGAAGCGCCCATGGTTTACCGATGATTGGCCGATCAGTTCAACATCAGCGTTCCGCGCTTGCTCGACATGCAAGCCGAGCGTTTCTTTCAGCCATCTGTCGATGTCGACCTCTGGATTTCCGGCTTGATGGAGCGGACCAGCGAAAGCAGGCGCGTTAATAATCCTTCCAGGCGGCCGATCTGGGCTAATATCTTAACCAATGCGGGTTCGCGCCGTTCGGCTTCTCCAGCCAGCGCGCTTTCCGCTTTAAGGCGCATTGCCCCCAGTGGATTACGAATTTCATGCGCCAGACCGGCAACCATGCGTCCTATGAATGCGCTGCGCTCGGCTTGTCGCAAATCCCGCTCCAGACCCGAGGACCGTTCCAGCGCCGACTTGATCCGGGTATTAAAAGCATTGAACGCATTCACGATTCGATCCAGATCGGGGTAACCCGTCGCCGTTATCACTTGCTCACTTTCAGGAGCCGAGCTGGCGACGCTGGTCGCGATGGAGTCAAGAGCGCGTGACCAGCGACGCAGAATGATAATGTGCCAGGTACCGACGGCAAGAATCACCACGGCAAGTGCGCCCAGAGTAAATGCGGAATGTTCTGCGGCACGCGTCGCTTGCACATCAATGCGGGTCATGGCCCACGCGACCTGGTGTGAAGTGAGTGCGCAGGCGGCAAGAATGCGCAAGTCCCGCTCGCCCGCCCGCTGATCGGAAACGGGATGGTTTCCTGTCAACACTTCTCGCGTGATTTTAGCGATATGCGCCTGCTCGGCTGGAGGAGTATCTTTTTTCGGGCCGCCTTCATAAGAGGGAAAGGCGTATGCAACGAACCCTTGCTTATCGCCCCAAACGCCGCCCTCTATACCGGGCGCCCGCGATAACAGCAATTCCAGCACCACATTGGCTAGATCGAGGCGGAATCCTTCCTCTTTGCCAGAGGCGGAGGTGAGATATAGGGACCGGATTTCGTCACATGCCTGCTCCACTGCTTCCTGTGCCTGGGAAGCTTGGCTGCGCAGGCCTTGGCTGTACAATTCATAAGCATTGATTCCAATCACTACGCATGCCGCGACAACCAACAACATAAGAATGAGGATGTTGTGGTGGAGAGTTGATGAACGGAGCTTACGCATCATCTCATGCTGTCAGCATCTTCGGTACGGCACGAAAAGCGGCTGCCGCTCATCAAAATGGTATATGTAGCAAAAGCTCAGGTACTCGCCGGGCGGCTTGATGAAGAAGTTTGGGATATTGCGATGGCTTCCTCAACTTCCGCCTTATGGGTAGGTCTAGGGTGCGGTCGCCATACAGGACTCAGGTAAATGGGTGCTGAAACGAGAAATAGAGTCTTGATACGGAGCATATCCCTTTTTCTTCCATTGTAGAAAAAAATCAGCGGGACGGGGCTTTTATCGCCAAGACCCCTATTTCCTGGCATCAGGATGGCTCGCGGGCGTAATCTGGTCATTCAATCGACGCAACATCTTGACGATCCTTTCAATGCGGCATCTCGATCAGATATCGATCGATCACCTGTAAGCGGTTATCCAGGCGACAAGCAATTGGTATCGCATTGGGAACGTCAAGTCCGACGATATTTTCGTCGGAGATATGGCGATACCGAGGGCCGTTCCAAAAAATCCCTAAAAAATCCGAGCTTCGGACTCATCCATTGGCGGCGGCTCTATATCGAAGTTTCGCCGCCAGGCCATGACTTGTACTTCGCCAAATCGTTTGACCGTCTCGGCTTTGCTCAATCCGCTCAAGGCTCGATAGTGGCGCTCGTTCAACTGTAGAACCTTCGAGGCGCCGCAAGAGGAAGGGACTGAAGTCGACCGGTGAACTGCTCTCCCTGCTGACAGGGTGAAGGGGATTATGAACGGGAATATAAGTGCCGGCTTACTCTTTCGGCTGCCGCGCTTTCCGCATCCTCGCTGATCACGTCGCACGCTTTTTCGCTGATCATATAGACGGATGAAGCGATGAAGAAACCGGGTATTTTGGGAAAAACGGAAGCATCCACAATGCGCAGACTCCGGGTGCCATAAACGCGAAACCGGCTGTCGACGACAGCCATGGGATCAGCGGCAGTGCCCATTTTACAACTGCACGAGGCATGGTGCCCCCACGCCTGGTTTTTTATGAAGCGCCGTATATCTTCACGGCTCTTGACTTCCGGGCCAGGCAGAATCTCCTCCTCGATCACATCGGAGGAAAGCCTGACGATATTGCGCACTGCTTCCACTCCGGCGATGAGCGATTCCATGTCTTCCCCGGCGTTCGTGCCTTCCGAAAAATAATGAAAGTTTATATCCGGTACATCGCGGGGATCGACGGACCGGAGCGTGACCCGGCCGGCTGTATTAGCGGTATGGCCCTTGAGGATGGCCCAGGTAAAGGCATTTTCCGTTCTGGCGATATTATCGGCATAGCCGGGGTAATATCCTCGAAAATCCCCGATCAGGCCGAAAATGAATAAATCGGGATTGGGGCGTTCGGGAAACGAGCGCTTCATGAGCGCGATCGTCGCGCCATTGGTGGTATAGGGCCCGACGCCCTGAAGCCACTGGCTGAACTGGGAATCAGGTGTTTCGCCAGGGACAGGGCAGCGAAGTTTCATTCCCTTGATCAGAGGAATGTTTTCCCTGAGCCGGGTAACCACTCCCAGTTCATAACGATCCTGAAGGTTTTCTCCGACCCCTGGCAAGTCTACCTTGACCTCGATGCCATGGCCCACCAGTTCTTCCCGGGGGCCGATGCCGGAGAGCTTGAGTAATTGGGGTGTATTGAATGCGCCTGCGGAAACGATCACTTCCCGTTCTGCAAGCACGGTTTCCACGGTCCCGGGGGTCGCTGTCTCATGCCGCGGATCCGCGCGATACTGGTGGGCGCCGGAAATGTACTCCACCCCATAGGCCTTGTTCTGTTCATCGAGCAGGATGCGCTTTGCCAGCGCATGAGTCCTGACTTCGAGGAAATTCGGGCACTGCTCGCGAACGCGCAATATGTACTCCCGGGCTCCGGCCCGACGCCCCTGCCGGGTGGTGATCGGTATCTTGCACAAGCCTTCCGGCCTTCTGCGGATAAAACGCCAATCGTTGGGATCGCCATGGGTTTTTATCTTGAGCAGAGTCCGTTTGATCGGGTTGATAATGCCGCTCAGCGATTCCTCGAGTGCGGCTTTTGAAAGCCTCCTCAGGACCTTGTCCCTCAGCAGCATTTCCCGCTCTGCCAGATTTGTCGGAAGCCAGCCTTCGAATCCATGCCGGCTATCCGGCTCTTCAGCCCGGGTGGCATATTCGCAGCGCTCCATGCGCTTGAAATACTTGTGCATGTTTTCGCTGCGCCAGGATTCATCGCCGGTCTTCTCGGCGATATAGTCCCAGTCGCTATTGTGAGGATAGATCAACAACATCGCATTGTGCGCGGTACATCCCCCCAGGGTGCCGGAGCGCGGGTACAGCACGCCGTTCTGTTCCGGAACGAACTTGTCATCCCGTTTCTGCTGCTCGTCATCGGCGTAGTGGCGCACAAAGAAGTCCCAGCGCAACGCCTCGTGCTCCGAGGTGCGCGCGTGAAAGGCGGGAACGTAATATTCGCAGGGGTCGTCTTCTCCCCCTGCCTCCAGCAGCAGCACGCGGAAACCTTTCAGCGCGAGGTTACAGGCAAGCGGGCCGCCGCCCGCCCCGGAGCCGATGATGATGTAATCGAATTTGTTTCCTGCAGCTGGCGGACACTCCAGAGGAGCAAAGGGTCGCGAGGACCCCTTCCAGAGAAGGGTAGAGCAACTGGCAAGAAAGGTGCTTGCGCCGGATGCCAGCAGGGCGCTGAGCTTGACAAAACTGCGTCGGGAGATCAAGGCGAAGCCAATAGTATTTTTTTGCGGAGAGTCGCGAAAATCATTATAAAGGAAAAGTTTCCGCCGGTTTGGCTGCAACTCCCCTTCGATTTACCCTGCATTGCAATAAGGAATTCACACCGCTCCCCGAGGGGAGCGGTGATCCTGGCGGCGATCTGCTCCAGCGCGTCACATCGTTTTCAGGAATTCGATCAATGCGCGTTTGTCGCTATCGCCGAGTCCCGGCCGCCCTTCGTCTCCCGGCAGGTAATCGGTTCCAAAATAGTGACCCCGGTTGACCACGAAGTCCGGACATTTGCTCACGCCGAGCAGGGGATCGACCAGGTCGGAATAGACCTTGCGTAATTCCGCATCCGTGATCCGGTCGGGCGTTACCTTGGCGGCGATCAAATCCCCCAGATGACCTTTGAGCGTCTTCAGCAGCGTCTCGACTTCGCCGCCTCTCTTTTCTAGGTCCAGATTGGACAGAAGGTTGACGGGCGTGCCCTCCGGTATGGGTCCCAGGTTCAATACGCCGTCATGGATCGGCAACCTGACATACCAGGGCAGATAACCCTCCGGTATCAGCAGCCAGCTTCTTGCCCAGGTTCGGTCGATGATGCCCGGCACTTTCTTGCCCGAGCGAGTGACATAAGTGCGGTTTTCGCAGCTCGTTCGTTCCTGAGCCCCATAATTCTTTTCCGCATAGTAACCCCCCCCGTACAGGTCTTCCTGGTCGCAGTAGCGTTTTTCCGGCCAGAGCAATTGCTCTATCCCGCTATAAAATGATTTCATCCTGTCTTCAACAGTGCCCGAGGGATAGAACTTGCCCAGGGTGTTATTCAACAGGAAGGGCGCCGAGGACCAGAGGCTCGCAAGCGAAGGCGGCCGGATGTACCCCCGGCCGCCATCAGGCATGGGATAGGAGCGCGGCTCCCGTGTCACGGGATGATGAATCAGCGTGCTCCCGACAGAGGGCAGTTTCTTGTACGAAGTGGAGGAAAAATTATCCCAGGTATCGCCCTTGAGCGCATTGGTTGCAAGGGAAGCGCAAATATTCGTTTCAAGGAGGGTGACAGGCACGCGCAACTCGGTGGAAAGATAATTGTCGGCAAGAAAATCCTCCTTCAGAACGATTTCTTTCATCTCCTGCCTGAATTCGTCGGTTTTTGTCCAGTTCCAGTACTGGTTCCAGCAACTCAGGTAATCAGGCCCGACGCAACCGTTATTGGGGAAGAATTTCACCGCTTTTTCCGGCAGCTTGCTCGAGTGGCAGCCGGCGCAGTTCTCCGCAAATACTTCCTTGCCGCGTTTCAGGGTGACCGCATCAGCGGTCAGATGACGCTCGCCTCCCGGCGCTTCCGCCAGATAATCCGGCCGACTGGCTGCGAGGAAAAACAGCGATGTATCCAGAGTCTGGTTTTCCGTTGCCCGCCAATAGCTGGAATTCTTGTTGGCGGTGGCGATCGGGAACGGCGTGAACGGCTTGCCGCCGATCAGCGGATTGATATGCTGAAGCCACTCCTCGCTGAAAAGTCCGATATTTACGAAAACGCGGTTAAAGGCGCCCAGCGCGCCCACAGAATCCGCCCCATCCTTGAGCACCCGTGGAGTGAACACCATGCCCGATTTTTCGAAGAACCTTCTCAGCGGACTTGCGGAAGATATCTCCGGATAATCGTTAAACTGCTTATTGTTCAGCTCATCGCCCGTCAGTTGCTCCTTGCCGGAGCGCAATGCGTTCTTCATCCGCGCGCCCAGGTTGTACACCCCATTCATGGTGCGCGGATTGTTCATATAGTCCGTTGAAATAAGCGAGGTATCGAGCGCGCCCGGCCGATTGGTGCTGAGGAACTGGTAGGCGAAGCTGTTCTTGTCGGCTTCGTAGGCGAATACCCGGTCGAACCAGAAATATTGCGCGCCGGGGTTGGAATTAAGATTGGCCCATTGCGGGTTTTCCGGATCCTTGGGCGGATTGGAAGGGTTCGGGCCCACATGGCAGAATCCGCACGACATTCCGACCCGGTAGGGCTTCACCAGGTTGGCATCGTTGTAGTAGGACGGATCGGTATAGTATCTCTCGGGGTCCCAGCGCTTTTTTGCGGCTTCATCGAAATCGGGGTTGGGGAACAATCGCAGCCCTACAATCCCGCTCGCATATCCGTAGTAGGACCCGACCGGCACTGTCTTGCCGCGCGCGCCGATCTTTACGCCAGGGTATTTCTCTTCATTCTCGAACGGGTCACGCGCGCAATCCGGATCGCGCACGTCCAGATACAGGCCGAAGCGGTCAGTGCGTCCTGACGGATTCCCCTGCGCATCCACGTTCTTTCTGAAGCATGGTTCATTGACAAGACCAAACCAGTACCACCGGTTGTCCCGGCTATATCCCGGATTTTTCATGAGGTGCGGATGGTTTGAAAGAACCTTCAGGAGATCGAAGCTGCCCTGGCTGTTGATATTGAGATGGTCCCAGAACTTGTCATCGCCCCCTGTCCAGACTATCCAGTTGTTCCGGCCCCTGACGATGGCTTTTACAGCTTCTTCCGGAGCGCCGGAAATACCGGGAACAAACGGTTCCAGCGTGGCCACGACCTTCTGCGGATCCTGGCTGATCCCATAGTCCATGTCCTTGAAATAATCTTCGTCCGCGCCGGGGAAGCTTTCTGCTGACCGATTCACGCATTGTGCCTCGTCCTTCACTGCTCCGGCCTTCGCAAGCGGACCTTCGACACATTCGGTTGCAATCCAGGGCGGGCGCTTGTAGGCGCAGCCGATAAGCAATGTGGTCAATCCCATTGCAATGAGGGTGATGGCAACTCTTTTGGACTTCATGGGGTAGTCTCCAGGGAGAAATTGAATGTTATTGGTTTTTCGGATGCTGAAAAAAGTATCTCCCGACGATGAAAACTCAGCTTCTTTTTATAATGACGAGGAGTCGTAGACGTAGCCCAGATCTTCCGTATCCACCAGGTCATCGTACGATTCCCCCCACGGATCCATGATGCGGTCAGTTCCGCTCAGGTTGGGTTCCGCCGATGAATTGGCCTGTTGCCAGATATGCCACAAGCGGTCTACTTCGGCGTGATGAAGCCAGAAAACCGGGTCCGTGGGGGATGACATCGTGTTGTTCATGATGCCGCCCACCCAGGCATGACCGTGATTATGAGCGGGAAGGCTCGTTCCATCCGGCCTCCGGCCCCAGCCCTCGAGCCCGTAGGTGAATTTCGTGTAGTCATTCTCATTGGCAAGACCGGTGTTCTGGATGGAGAACTGGTTAACGATGATATCCACATCCGTCGCGCTGGCTTTTTGGGGCGGCGAAGCATTTTTGCGTGAGGGTGGCTGCGTTCCCGTATCCGGATCGTTTGCTGGCAGAAAGCCATTCAGCCAGGCGGGGAAGGGGTCTTCCCAGCGCCAATAGGGGAGGGCGAGCTTTTCAGCTGCACCCGGGCGGAGAACAGCATCAACACGCTGCAATTCCCGCTCGAACTCGGCGAGATAGCGGCGGTGCCAGCCCAGGAAACGGTAAAGGCCTGTCTCGCCCATCATGCCATGCATGTCATGCGACATGTCCATGTGAAACTGCACCAGTTCGAGGTATTTGCCTTCCTCCACCAGACGAACAACCGCATTGCGGAAGGCCTCCCGTTTTTCCGGCGAAAGGTCCGCCTGATTCTGGCGGGTGACCGGTGCGCCCGGCGGTTTGGGCGCGAAGGCGGCTGCTCCGCCAAGCAGGGGTTTTACGAGTTTCTTATGGAAATCCCTGAGCAACTCCAGCTTGTCCAGCGGAAAGCCTTCGGCCAGAACTTCATCGAAGGTTTTGGGGTGCAGGTGCTCGCCGGTCTCATGCGAATGATTCATTTTTTTGCTCCTGTCCTGATAAGGGGGTGATGGAGTTCAGGAAAACAACAAGCGGGCAGTATGACTCTCGCTTGATGTCCAGTACGCCTTGCACACAGTAAATATAGTACATGGCGTTTGGTTCGCTCGATTTTTAGGGGTCTGGTGTGGTTTGTCTGCGCTTGAATGGGGGCGGCAGTATGGGGGAGAGGTTGTCCAGCACAACCTGGACAATCTTGGCATGGCGATAATGCATATCGGCCAGCGCCTGCATCTGGTACGCAAATTGATGATTGATGCGTTGTTCGGTCACTGCCACATGGCGTACTCAAGAATGACAAACGCGCAATTTTCACCGCAGCCAGCCAAGCCAGCAAGGTGCATCGCTACATCATGGATGTAATAGAGGAAAAAAGAAGAAGTTGCATGATGCGGTTGACAGCTGTGAATAAAACCTCAAACCGTGAGTAGATTGAGACGATTTGCCAATAAATTTGGGATGGCCCGCATGATCTCGCTCAAGAGATATAGGCATCATACCCCACAGGGCTGCCACTTACGGACTGTGCCATTACCGTAACCCTGGCTTGTCCTTTTTGCTACAGAGCCGCCAGAAGCGTCATTGCTTCTTCAACGGTTGAAATGAAAGTGTGCTTTGCATTAAAGCAGCGTGAAAGAAATACATTAACCCACTTTGGAGAACTAGATAATGTCCAATTATTACTGCAATTTCAAAAACCAGACCGATCAAACCTGGACGATGGCAGTTTACCAAACTCTTCCCGACTCCATAGGTCTGGACAGCGTGTCGTGGAAGCAGACGACTGTTCCTCATAGCGGTTTCAGCGGCGTTAAGTGGGAGGTTGATTACAATGTCGCGATTGCCGACTATCAGCAGTCAGGAGGTATAGGAGTCTACACAGCCTCCCAGGTTCTTTCTTCACTGCTAGGAAAACAGTGGGACTGTGTCTTTACTGACAACGTCCAACAGCTGAAAGAGGCGGGTAATGCTTCCCAAGGTAATCAGATCATCATCAACAACAAGTCAAATCGCCTTGCGAACCTCGGTATTGGTATGTCCGGCCAAGGGTCTCTTTACAAGCAGGGAGTTCTCTCCGGAGCAAGCGCGCAGTTCACGGTTACTCCGACCTACTGGGTGGGGTTATTCAACCAAGTCCAGCTGGGTCAGGTGATCTCCAGCAACATCACTGTTGGACCGCTAAAGCTTGAGTATCCCAGTGGCTTGAACGCCGCCACAGTCACCGCCATACTCGACGGAAACAATATCCTTCTGAATGTCGAGTATGGTAATCAGGTGAGCGTGAGCCAGGCGATCATCCAAGAAAGAATCAAGAGTTACAAGGCGCTCCTGGCGTGAGCTTCTGAAGCAGGCTCCTCGGTCGGGACAACTCCTCAGGTGATTTCGACCGAGATTTGGCAGAGAAAGCGTATAAGGTACTTCTGGAATACGCCAGCACAAAACGGGAGAGCAGTTTGTGTCTGCCAAACAAGTTTAGGTCAGGACGCCTAACAATCGGATCAACTCGGAATGAGAAAGAAAACCTCTCACTTCTGCGTATTGAGCAGCACTTGCTGACATATATGAAACCACAAATTCTTGAATCCAGTTTAACTTCACCTTGGGAGATTCGTCCAATGGCTGTAGATTTGGAATCTATTCCGACCACCAATACCCTCGAGTTCACAGCAACTTTTTTGCGGAACGACGCTTCCGTGGCATCATTAGGCTCCGGACAGGCAAAAACCCTTTCACTAAGATTCGACGCTATTGGGGTCGGCAACTCTGAGCCCCTGAGCATTTATCGACAGGAAACTCCGGGGGATATCTCTGTCCCACCTGGAAACCTGGCGTTTGTTGATCGCAGCGTCGACAGAAAAATCGCCCTTCGCTACAGTACGCAGGGAGGTATCCAGCAGAATATTATCTTCGCCCTTGAGTAAGGGGCGGTGGGTTTCGCCGCGTTGACCGTCAAAGGTGTGGCAGTTGATTCCGGCGGTCCGTATACTGATGCGGCGGTACAGCAAGGATATAATGGTCGTCAAGGGTGAGAAATCACCGCAAAAGCCAGCTCTCAAAAAGCTGGCTTTGTCTTTGCCGCTATTGATGAATTCTGGCATCCATGTTCGCGCATTGTCGCAATAAGCGCGTCCGTGATCTGCCGGCTGTTTGTTAGCACCGGGTAAAAATGACTCACTGAGAATCTCGATCCATACCTGCATCACATACGCCCAGCATCGGTAGTGACGTTTCCCCCCAAACCGGACAGTTTTACACTACAGGCGGGGCGCTTCGTTGGTTTGGACTGACCTCTTTTTGACGAACTCGCTCGGGGTCAGGTGGCCGAGTGAGCCATGGGGACGGTAGTGATTGTAGTCGTCCTGCCAGGCCTTTAGTTTCTCACGGGCGTCGTGCAATGTAACGAATTCGTGGACGTTGAGGAACTCATCGCGCAGCCTTCCGTTGAACGACTCGATCAGCCCATTATCCGTGGGTTTGCCCGGTCGCGTGTAATCGAGCTTGATGCCCTGGCGGTATGCCCATTCGTCCAGGGCTTTGGACGTGAACTCCGTGCCGTTGTCCACGGTGATTGCCCTGGGCCATCCACGCTGCGCTGCAAGCCGGTCCAGGGCTTGACCCACGCATCGCCCGGACAGCCTGAAGTTGGCCTCAAGGCACACACTCTCGCGACTCCATTGATCAATAACAGCGAGGATGCGAAATGCCCGACCGTCTTGCATCTGGTCATGGACAAAATCCATGCTCCAATGCTGGTTCGGGCCGGTGGGTGCCTGAGGCCTGCCTCGCAACAGCGCGATGCGCTTGCGGCGTTTGACCTTCATGCGCAGTTGCAGGCCCTGCTGGCGATATAGCCGATACACACGCTTCTTCCCCACCTGCCAGCCTTCGCGCTTGAGCATCACCAGCACCCGCAGGTAGCCGAACCTGGGACGGCTCATGGCGATATCGCGAATGCGCTGGCATAGCGCACTTTGATCACGCGCAGTACTCCTGGCATACCACACCGAGCGCGCTAGCAGCGCCAGGCGGCATGATCTCTGTACACTGATTTTGAAGCGCTCTTGCATCCAGGCTGCCAGCTCGCGCCGCTTGGCAGCCTTCAGAGCTTTTTTCGCACCACCTCCTGCAGAATCTGCTTGTCCAGTGTCAGGTCCGCCACGATACGCCGCAGCCTTGCATTCTCATCCTCGATCTGCTTTAGCCTGCGCAGTTCACTCACCCCCAAGTCCGCGTACTTCTTCTTCCACGTATAGAACGTGGCTTCCGACACGCCGATCTGCCGGCACACATCGACCACCGCTGTGCCGCTATCGGCCAGTCGCAGCGCGTAAATGATCTGCTCCTCTGTGAATCTCGACTTCTTCATCGCTTCTCCTTTGCCTCTCATGAGGCCTTGGAAGCAATCCTACCTCCAGTTCTAACCTGTACCGATTTTCCGGGAGAACGTCACCTGATTGAGACAGTTAGTCAATAAATATGGAATAACGTGCATGGTTTTTCTCACTAATAACATCCATTATATTCTCTCTGTCTTCTATGCTGATTAAGTGTCAAAAGGCCCGTACAACAATGGTTGTGATGAAGCCTAAGAAGATTTAAATGAGCAATTATCGTCTACTAAACCACTTATTTGATGCAGGTGACCAAAAATAGGTATTGGTGATCATACTATCAGCGAGTTCCATTTGGTCCCAGGATACGAAAGAGTCCTTGGTTCCCCCAGACCTCTGTTTTGAAATAATAAGATTTGGAAGTTGAGATGATTAACGTTACTCACCGATCTTCAGATCCTGAGGAGTGGGGTGTCAAATACATTTTGTTGCGTTTGCCTCAAGCAAAAAAAATAACTTCGTCGTCCTGTTCTGCTCTCGAAGGCGTTGCAATATCAGATCAGGCCCATCATATACATCCTCTGAATAAAGGATGGGTATTTGGCAATTTGCAATGTCCGATATTTACTCAGTTACAGATGGAGACGGCTGCCGGTATCCCCTTGGCCTTTCTTGCTGAGCCACTGGTTCAGATAAACTATCTGCCCCCTAACAATGAGGGAGGCAAACGAAACGGGACAGAGAGACGAAATGGAGGGGACAGACGAAACGGGGCAGAGAGACGAAATGGAGGGGACAGACGGCGGGGAGAAAGACGGCAAAACATTCTTATCAACGTCAAGGAGTTTATCGATAAATCTCTGGCCCTGGAATCCTTGGATGTAGCTTTAATCGGGCGTCGATTTGGCATGTCGCGTTCATCCGTTTATCGAATGTTCGAGCCCGAGGGGGGAGTGGCGAATTACATTCGCCGCCGCAGGTTAATGCAGGCGCTCTCATTATTGGTCTTGCCGCCAGCGCGAGGGCGTCCGCGCATTCTTGATATCGCAATAAAATGCGGATTCAGCAGCGATATAGTTTTTACGCGTGCTTTCCGAAAAATGTTTGCGATATCTCCCAGCATGGTGCATTCAATAGGCGAACTGAAGTCACTAGAACTTGATACCTTATTGAAAGCGCTTGATAAGAAATGCTACGACTTAGAGTGGATCTCTCAGTCATCAAGACAATACTAGATAGTGTAGAAAGCTGGCTCCACTTGTTTGAACAGCGGTCCGAGTTTTTAAGTGGATCTCTGCTGACTCTCACGCTGCCAGTTTAACCGTCGGCAGCATCACGGCATAAGCCTCATCAGGTGTTTTCCTGCTCAAACTCGAATCTGGTCTGGATCGGTTGTACCAGTTTATGTATTTGCATGACTGACATTCTGGCTTCGGTGATCGAATCATAGGCGTGCAGGTGGATCCGTTCGTAATAGCGGCTGGCATAAATCGAAATCTGGTGTTGAAGGTCTTGCGCCGTTCGTTGTATTTTTCCCCATTTTCTTCCTTATTTTCCTGAGAAAGAATTGTGGAAGCCTCCGTTCCAGCTAAATGGTAAGCCGCTCTGAGTCCAGAGGTAACATTCATTATATTGTCAATTATTAAGTTTGGGGTTGAACGGACAGTCTGTTTTGCCATAGCAGAACAGTGCTGTAGCAGCATGCTATTCACGTCCGGAAAGCCAGATATTCAAGATTCTGTTTGCTTCGGTTGATGGGGTAAACCCAACATATGCACTACCAGGGGCAAATTGGTCTTTTCCACATCAACTTGGAGACGTGATGATATCACCGAGCGGAATTCTGTGCTTCACCATCGCATCAAATTCCTGTTCCACCAATTCCCAATTGATCGACCGTGTCAGTACCGCCTGCGGATTCAGGTAGGCATCGGAGCTGCCCGCTTCCGGTCGATAAAGTTTCTGATTATGGATGTTCTTCAGGCGTGGCATCAACTCGAATCCGAGCAGACGGCAGAAAGCAAACGCCACTTCCGTCTGCCCGTGGCTATCCGCGTATTGCTGCTCCACCTTCATTTCGGCGGTTTGGGCTTACACCCCCTGTTCAGCAAGCGCTAATTGGCCAACCAGTTCCTGTCGTGTCCTCGCCTCGAAATACCGCCGGGGATTGCCGCACATCCAGCAACTACAGGGGCATGGCGTATCGACAATCTTCCCGAGGGACTTGGCGTTGTGACGAAGATCCTGTCCCCAGTGGAAACGACGTGCCGCCTTCAGGCGTGCGATGTGATGCCGGCGCAGGGCGCGCTTCATGTTCTTCATCGGTTTTCTCCTGGTTACGGCCGGCACCCGGGGTGGGCCCGGCCGAGCGTAGGAAGAAACCCGTGAAGCGATAGATCAGAACGAATTCAGCAATCACCCTCAACTCCAGTTCGCATCGTGATTGCTCGACTCTCCGCACTCCCCATATCATTAACTTCATCCGAAATCCCTATTTGGGAGCACAAATTTCGATTGAGGGCATATATAACCAAATTATATTCCCTTTTGGCTATTGGATTCAATAGAACGGGAATGGACGTGATAGGACGTAAATCAATGAAAAAACCACATTTGGCGGGCTTATAGTACTTCTTAGGATGATGAACTACTGGGACGAGGAGATCGAATAAGTGTCATAGCTCCTTTGCAAGCGCCTCGGCCACCCTCAGTCTGGCGCGGATAATATCTATGTCCTCCTTCGGTATCTTGATTCCGCTCTTGATCTTCTTCTGGAAGCAGTACCACCCGCATCATCTTCGACTATTTTCAGGGCATCCTGTTGCACCACAACACCACAAGATGCACGGCAAGCGTGTGTCCTCGTCTTGCAGCAAATACAATGAATCCGGTATTCGACCCTGGAAGGAGGCCCAGGGCAAGAACGAATCCATCAAAGCCATGGCTACGAAGGCCGGTTTCGCCCAGGCCAAATACCAGGATTCAACAAAAGGATGTTCATCTGATAAAAATTCACATTGACTAATTGGGGATCGGATATATGATGAAATTAGATGAGGTGTCTGAGTTGGACCGGTTTCTGATGGAGGGGCAAATCGTCAGTTCTGCTCTTCGAAGAAGGGGGTATGAGGCGGGGCTGGGCAACCAAAAAAACTTATCCGAGTCTGGAAGAGTTGCTGCAACGAGTCTGCGATGCGACAGGAGCGGCCGGATCGCCATGCGGTTGACCTGTGTCAGGTCCGGCCTGTGCTAATAAAGAATGCGCAACAGAGATAGGGAGGTAATAATGGCTTACGATATTCATCAGGTGATCAGTATGTCCCAAGAGGAACTCGACCAGATGTTTTCCTCTGGGGAAGTGGGTGAGATACCGGATGGTGAAGCAAAGGGTACCGCTATTATCGCGCCCGGCACGCCTTACAATTATGCGATCGCGCAGGTCATCAATTTTTTTGCCTGGCAGGGGAAGGTTTTTGATGCGAAGACAAGTACCCTGAAGAACGAAATTTCACCGTTCGGTTTTCGCGCCATCATTGCCAAGGTGTACAAGGATGATAGCTGGTTCGACCACAAGCCGTGCATTGTTCTCGATTATTCGGAAACGTCCACAGTGGCTCAACGGGTCCGTGACGAAATCCGCAAGGTGGCGGACAAGCAATATCTGGGGAAGGTTTACTGGGGCAACAAGCACCTTATAGAGTTCTTCCTGCAGTTCTGAGTTATCCGGGCGGTTCCGCCATACCCGGCTTTCAGGCATTCGAGCTGAGTGTTTGAGACTTCAAAAACAGGCTTGCGGTTATACAGGTTTGCGGTATCGGAACTCCGTCGTTTTACGATGGCGCCTGTTTCACTGACGGGCTCAGCTTGTACTCCGCAATCTGGTCGCAATCTGGCGACAGGACAGGAAAGCCGCTGAGCAGAAAAACAAGAAGTCGTATAAATATCGAGTGAGATAAAAAGCCATGACACCTCAATCCGGCTTCATGATTGTTGCGGCTGTACGTGACGGGCAGTTGCAAGATCTGCGCGCCTTGCTGGCTTCGATGAATAGCCTGCCCGGCCATGCTGACCCTGAGAATGAGTTGATTCCATTCGGGAAGTTTGATCGCGTGCATTTTGCGCGTTTCGTGATCATAGAAGCAAGAACCGCGCAGGAAATCAGAGAATTCGGTGTAACGCCAAGGCCATGGCGACCCGCACTCGCCTTTCTTGGCGATATCGACGGGGATATGCAGACTTTTTTCCTGGAACTGATTGAGCGCGCAGAGCCAGGTCTGAAAAAAATCTTTTCTCATTGCGAAGGTTTTTCTGAGGAAAATCAAGATCTGCTGGGCTGGATGAAGGCAAGCAATATAAATGCGAGCGCCACCTATGTTAACTGGATCGGTCGAACGGTCAGGCAAATCCATGAAGAAGCAGCACTGCATCGAAGCTTGTCCACCTATCTGCAGAAAATTGCCGACGATGTGGGCAGGGAGAATGTCCGTGCCTTACGGCAAAGGCTGTTGTCCTATGTCGAAATGGAAAAATACAAAGGCAGGCTTACGTTAACCCCACCAGAGCCCACGCCGCCCGAATGGAAAATGCGCAATCTTCTGCATATGATCGGCGTTCCATTGATCCTGCTTCTTCTATCCCCGCTATTACTGGTCATCGCACTTATCTTTGCGCTACGTTTGAGAATGCTGGAGCGCTCTGACCCTGAGCTTTTCATCCGGCCCAGCCGTGAACATTTAAGGGAACTTACAGTGCAGGAAGATCAGGATGTCAGTAATCAGTACAGTGTGTTCGGCGACGTGAAGCCTGGCCCGGTCCGCCTGCTGACTTTCAAATTCATACTTCTGGTAACCGACTATTTTGCCAGGCACATATACAACCACGGATTTCTCGCCCGAATAAAAACGATTCATTTTGCCCGCTGGGTGTTCATGGACAATAACCATAGGGTTTTTTTCGCCAGTAATTATGATGGCAGCCATGAAAGCTACATGGATGATTTTATCAATAAGGTTGGCTGGGGCCTCAATCTTACCTTCACTAATGGTGTCGGTTACCCTGCCACCCGGTGGATCATCAAGGAAGGCGCAAGCCGGGAGCATGCCTTCAAATATACGCAAAGACGGCATCAGATACCCACGGAGGTTTGGTACAAGGCGTACCCGGGATTGACAGCCGTTGATCTGGCGAGAAACAGCCGTATCCGGCAAGGCGTGGAAACTCGGCAATCCAATGATGCGGAAATCCGTGAATGGCTCAGCCTGATCTGAGGAGCATGGAAATGAAAGAATCAAGCGACTTTGAATTCGATGACCTTCAGGGGTTGCTGCGCTTTGGATATGGGAAGCTGACGGATACCTCTTTCATGTTGCTGAATATCGTAAATGCGGACATAGCCAAAAAATGGCTGGAGACAGCGCCCGTCAGCAACGCCGTTACGCGGGATCCTCCGCCGGAAACGGTGCTGCAGATCGCCTTTTCCGTGGAGGGTCTGCGCGCACTCGGACTGGAGGAATCCGTTGTCGAGGGCTTTTCCGACGAGTTCATCGTCGGCATGACGGGAGATGAAAGCCGCTCCCGCCGTCTGGGTGATGTCGGCAGCAATGCGCCGCAACAGTGGAAATGGGGAGGCAATGCGGTACAGGTGCCGCATGTCCTGCTACTGCTTTATGCCACGAAAGGAGGTATCAATGCCTGGCAAAAAACCATAGAAGGCGAATATTTCTCGGGCGCATTTCAGTTGCAGCAGGAACTGCCTACGTTTCATATCGGTGACATCGAACCTTTTGGATTCCCGGACAGCGTCAGCCAGCCAACCGTGGACTGGATGCAGCGGCAAAGCACGGATACCCATGAGCGCGATCGTTATTCCAACTTGCTGGCCCCTGGAGAGATCGTGCTTGGCTATCGCAATGAATATGGGCAGTACACTGCGCGCCCGCTCATCGATTCCCGGAAAGACGAGCTTGCAACCCTGCTGCCCGGCGCCGAGGATGATCCCTCACTGAAGGATTTCGGCCGTAATGGGACGTATCTGGTGCTTCGGCAGTTGAGCCAGGATGTTCCCGGTTTTTGGCAGTTCCTTGACAAGGTATCGGATCACATACCGGAAAAACGCGAGCAACTTGCCGCGGCGATGGTGGGCCGGGAACTCGACGGCACGCCTTTGATTCCGGCACACATTCCAGGTATCTCGCGCAAAGAATATGAAAACGATTTCACCTATGATCAGGACCCAAAGGGGAATTATTGCCCGCTCGGCGCGCATGTGCGCCGCTCCAATCCGCGTACAGGCGATCTGCCCACAAGTGCATGTGGTCCCTTGGACCGATTGATCAAAATACTGGGTTTTGGTCAGAGGCCGGATGAAGATCTGGTTGCCTCTTCCCGTTTTCATCGTTTGCTGCGGCGTGGCCGCACTTATGGCCCGGCGCTTGCACCGAAAGACGCCATCAAACCCGATGCACCTGTTGCCGAACGGGGAATACAGTTTATCTGCCTGGTAGGCAACATATCGCGGCAATTCGAGTTTGTTCAGAATGCATGGACCATGAACAGTAAATTCGATGGCGTGCAAGATGAAAAAGATCCAATGCTGGGGAATCGCGAACCCCTGATAAGCGGTGAGAGCACTGATCATTTCAATTCTCCCGATCCGGCCGGACCAATGCGGACAATCTCTCATTTGCCGCAGTTTGTTACCACCCTTGGCGGCGGATATTTTTTTATGCCGGGGCTGCGCGCACTCAAATACATTTCCGCCTTACCTGCTAACAGGACTGGTAGCCCATCATGACGAAGATAAAGAACCGGATACTGAAGGCTATTCACAATTTTCTGATTCTGCTGCTACGGATCGAGCGCCGGCTGGAACCCTGGTTCCGTGCACAGTGGGATTATCTCTTCCGCGAACCCAGCGCGAAGTTTATTCAGTATTTGATCAATCGCCGGCGCAAGAACGAAGGTTTGCAACTGGCTGAAGAAAAGTTCTATCCGGATGAAGAAGAAAGTCTGAACAAGATTATCGACTTAATGAAAGATCAGATGCGCGGGCGTTTCAAGCCGGGAGGGTACGAGCGGGGCGGCAATACAAAGACGCATGGCATTGTGCGGGCCACCGTAACCATACGGGACGATTTGCCGGAACATTGCCGCAAGGGTATTTTTGCCAATCCACGCACCTATCCTGCCTATGTGCGTTATTCCGGACCGGGACCGAACGTGCCTGCGGATATCAATGACGTCGGTTTCATGAGCATGGCGGTAAAACTCATGGGTGTTCCGGGCGAAAAGCTCATGAGCGAGGAGAAATTCACGCAGGATTTCATAACGACCAGTGGCGGCGCGACCTTCGTCACACCCAACACGCGGGAGAATGCCAAGCTGCAATACTGGAGCCTGGTGGATATGACGCTTTATTATTTTCTCAATCCCAAGGATTCCCACCTGCTTGATTTCTTCATGCAGAGCCTGTGGAACGAAACTCAATATAACCCGTTGGGACGGCGTTACTGGAGTTGCACTCCCTATCTGCTGGGGGAGGGACAGGCCATGATGTATTCATTCGTGCCGAAAACGAAAGATATTGAAACCCATATTCCCGGCCTGCCATTTGGCACCCCGCCATTCAATTATCTGCGGGAGAACATGATCAAGACCTTGAATGAGAAGGATGTCGAGTTTGATCTTATGATTCAGCTCCAGACAGACCCTCATCTGATGCCCATCGAAGACAGTTCGGTACGCTGGCCGGAAGAGCTTTCCCCGTTTATTCCCGCTGCCACGGTTCATATCCCCAAACAGAAATTTGATTCCAATGCGCAGTTTGAGTTTGCCAAGCGGCTGAAAATGAATCCGTGGCATTGCCTGCCTGAACACAGGCCATTAGGGAACCTGAATCGGGCGCGCTTCAGAATGTATTACGAGCTATCCAAATTCCGGCAGGAGATGAATGAAACCACGCATCTGGAACCAACCGGGGATGAGATATTCGATTAGCGGCCCGGTTGATCAATACAGTGTTCATACCGCTTTCTACAACTCTCAGGCCGGTTTGGTGAAATATCCGGGCCAACTCTCATATGTCCAGAGAAATTGATCGTCGAGATTTCAGTACGAACAAGGTAACGGCGGTGCAAGAGGCTGAACTGCACTCACGCGCTTCGGATGCCTCAATTCGTCTTCCTGGAGGACATCAGGTCCGAATTTCGAGCTTCGATGCAACTACCGGCAACCCCAGGGTAATCACCTCAGACGGTGCGTTGGCTGAGAGGGGTAACTACGTTCAGCGAGCCTTGGACCACATACGGAGTATTAGTGGAGTTTTGGGCCTGGCTCTAACCCAATCGCCTGAGTTTACGGCTGATCCCCATATCCAGCGGACCAGCAGTGGCGCCGTGATCGTCCACCTCCAGCAGCAATATAAGGGCATCCCCATCTTCCAGGCGGCGCAAGCCGTGCGCTTCAGGCCTGATGGCGTCTTACAGGACACTGCGGGCAGCAGTATCACGGTGAGCGGAGAAGTGGCTGCTGCGTCTCGGCTCCGCATCCAGGAAGCGGTGCTGAGAGCAGCACAGTACGTAGCGGTGCCCCATGCGGACGAACTGGGAGCCACCGATCAGTTCGGGGAGCCGTTGAACCTTCCGAGCGTCGATTTGAGCGGTTTCATCCCTATGGTAATCGCAACCTTCCCCAACCTGCCGACGTCGCCAACGGTCCTCGCAGCCGGGCCGTTTGGTGACGAAATCAAAGCCAGCTTGCTGTGGTTCCCGCTGAGAGAGGCTCTGCGCCTGGCCTGGGAGGTGATCCTGGCGATGCCCGGATACCAGGGTCAGTACCGCACGATTGTGGATGCCGACAACGGCGAGATACTGTACTGCCACCAGATGGTGCAAACCGTGGCAGCACGCGGGAACGTTTACCGGATCGATGGAGGGCCGTGGCTGGACTTCAAGTTTCTCTTCGCCGGCAGGAACCTTGCCGGAGAGGACCGCATCTACGCTGTGGATCAGAACGGCCAGCTGCTGTCCTACGGGGACGCCGGAACGCCCGGCAATGTTTCCAGTCCCGTGGTCGTCGGCTTCGGCGGGTGGCTGGACTTCAGGTTTCTCTTCGCCGGCAGGAATCTTGCCGGAGAGGACCGCATCTACGCTGCGGATCAGAACGGCCAGCTGCTGTCCTACGGGGACGCCGGAACGCCCGGTAATGTTTCCAGTCCCGTGGTCGTCGGCTTCGGCGGGTGGCTGGACTTCAGGTTTCTCTTCGCCGGCAGGAACCTTGCCGGAGAGGACCGCATCTACGCGGTGGATCAGAACGGCCAGCTGCTGTCCTACGGGGATACGGGAACGCCTGGTAATGTTTCCAGTCCCGTAGTCGTCGGCTTCGGCGGATGGCTGGACTTCAAGTTTCTCTTTGCCGGCAGGAATCTTGCCGGAGAGGATCGCATCTACGCTGTGGATCAGAACGGCCAGCTGCTGTCCTATGGGGATGCCGGAACTCCCGGTAATGTTTCCAGTCCCGTGGTCGTCGGTTTCGGCGGGTGGCTGGACTTCAGGTTTCTCTTCGCCGGCAGGAACCTTGCCGGAGAGGATCGCATCTACGCTGCGAATCAAAACGGCCAATTGCTGTCCTATGGGGACGCCGGAACGCCTGGTAATGTTTCCAGCCCCGTGGTCGTCGGCGGCCGGCAGATGACGGACTTCCCGCTCCCGCTTGCAGACTACAACCGTCCGGCCGCTCCTCCTCCGCTGCCTGTCGGCTTTCCAGACACCTGGGTTGCAGTAGACAGCACGGTGGGCAATTCCACGAACGCCCATCAGCAAAAAGACGGGCCGTCTTTTCAGGGCACGGTCCAGGGCGGGACTGTTACTTTCGACCCGGCAGACGCAGTCGGTGTCGACCAGGAGATCCTCAATATCTTCTATTACTGCTGCTACATGCACGACTACTTCTACCTGCTTGGGTTCAGAGAGGCTGACGGTAACTTTCAGCAAGACAATTTCAGTCGTGGAGGAGCCCAGAGCGACGCGGTGGATGCGCGCGCATTCCCGGGGGCCATATCGGGGACAGCTAACATGTTAACGCCCGCCGATGGTTCCGGCCCCATCATGCAGATGGGCCTAGTTACGTCGACTAATCGCCATACCGCTCTCGACTCCAGCGTGATATTCCATGAGTTCATGCACGGCGTGACCAACCGCCTCGTCGGCGGGCCGATGAACGATAACGCATTGGAGGCTCCCCAGAGCGGGGGTATGGGCGAAGGTTGGGGGGACTACAACGCGTGCACCGTCAACAACACCACCGTTGTGGGCGCATGGGTCGTTAACCGGCCCGGGGGTATCCGCGCCTTTCCCTACGATAATAATTTCCCTGACAACTTCGGCAACCTTGGGACGGGCCGGTACACGGAAGTGCACAACATCGGCGAAATCTGGTGCGCCACGCTAATGGAAATGACCAGAATCATCGGCACAGCGCTCGGTGTGCAATTGGTCGTAGACGCCCTCAAACTGTCGCCGATTACACCCGGTTTCCTCGATATGCGCGATTCCATTCTGCAAGCGCTCGATCAAAAGCATGCTGCTGGCCAACTGAGCCTTCAGGATTATCTTGTGGCCTGGTATGGCATCCGGGCAGCCTTTGCCAAATTCGGTATGGGACCAAGAGCACGTTCCAACGGCGCACAATTATCAGGAATTGTTGCCGACTTCAACGTCAACGCGCCAGGTCAGCTGCTGTCCTACGGGGATACGGGAACTCCCGGTAATGTTTCCAGTCCCATGGTCGTCGGCTTCGGCGGATGGCTGGACTTCAAGTTTCTCTTCGCCGGCAGGAACCTTGCCGGAGAGGACCGCATCTACGCTGTGGATCAGAACGGCCAGTTGCTGTCCTACGGGGATACGGGAACGCTTGGTAATGTTTCCAGTCCCATGGTCGTCGGCTTCGGCGGGTGGCTGGACTTCAAGTTTCTCTTCGCCGGCAGGAATCTTGCCGGAGAGGATCGCATCTACGCTGTGGATCAAAACGGCCAGTTGCTGTCCTACGGGGACGCCGGAACTCCCGGTAATGTTTCCAGTTCCGTGGTCGCCGGTTTCGGCGGGTGGCTGGACTTCAAGTTTCTCTTTGCCGGCAGGAACCTTGCCGGAGAGGATCGCATCTACGCGGTGGATCAGAACGGCCAGCTGCTGTCCTACGGGGATGCCGGAACTCCCGGTAATGTTTCCAGTCCTGTGGTCGTCGGCTTCGGCGGGTGGCTGGACTTCAGGTTTCTCTTCGCCGGCAGGAACCTTGCCGGAGAGGACCGCATCTACGCGGTGGATCAGAACGGCCAGCTGCTGTCCTACGGGGACGCCGGAACTCCCGGTAATGTTTCCAGTCCCGTGGTCGCCGGTTTCGGCGGGTGGCTGGACTTCAGGTTTCTCTTCGCCGGCAGGAACCTTGCCGGAGAGGACCGCATCTATGCTGTGGTTGCCTAACAACGGCTTCCAGCCGATGCCAGAATCCGGCAGGCTGAAGCGCAGCCCTTGTATATCCCTGAATCCTGATGCCTGCAAGGACTTCAGACGTATCCAGGGACGACTTAAATGGTTACACCGTTCGGAATGAATCTTGGATTCATGCGATCATAGGCAAAGGAACGTCTGCTGTTTCTCTGGTCGATTTCTCCTTCTATTTCTTCCAGCTTGTCCCCAAACCGCTCTATCACTTCGTGTGCTTCAGCATCGAATTGCTGCAAGTTGTACTGACCGATCGAGCTGACACGAAAATTCGTCAGGAAATAGGTCCAGGTTTGGGAATAAGCAGCTCGAAACGCCGGTTGAAATTTCAATAATCCAGCTGCATCAATTTCAGCGTTTTTTCCAGCCGGAGGCGGCGCGTAAGCCGAATGCGGCATATTGGGAACGAATCCCGGATATTTGTACTGGTTGAAGTGAATGCAGGAATGAAAAGCAGTACACAGGAAAATGATATGACCGAGAGTCTCGCTCAGCTCTTGCCTGGATCCGAATCTGGCAGGAAACCCGGGAATTCTGCCGCGATCCCACGCGCTGATATCACGGGCCCATGCCTGAATTTCGTGGTCGTCCGTAACATCCGCTTCAGATTTGTAATATAAATCGACATATTCTTTGCAAAAGCCTTGAATCGCAGTCCACAGCAAAATGCCGTCATCGCGATAGGGATAAAAAAGATCAGGATTGTCGACTTCCCGCTTCGCAATATCATCAGGGAAGGCGGACTCCTTAAAATTAAAGCTCGTCATGCCGTTGGCCATGCACTGCGTCATCGCGTCATAGTCTCCGGCAAACAACTCGCCGTACCGGCCCGGACGTCCTTTTCGGTCTTTCAGGAAAGTATGCTGGTGATTGACATTGAGCGTATGCTGAAGATGCGGATTTAATAGAACATAGAGCGGATGAGATTTATAAAGCTGTCTTCGTGATGCCATGATAATGGCTTCCATCACGTAATGAATACGGGTCGCATGCGTATACAGGATGTGATGGTTGCTATCTGCGACCTGAGCGAACGTTTTTGCTGCCAGCCAGAGGTTGCCGTCTTTTGGCATGTAGATTGGATTATCAGGCCGGTCATCCTGGTGCAGTTGGATGGCAATCGGCCGCAGCATGCCATCCGATTGCAGGAACAACACGACGATCGGGGTCGTGACATATTGCCTCTGACCGCCGTCGATATACCCGGGGTTCGACTGCAATATGTCCAGGACTGCATAGTCCAGGATATACAGGCGCTTTTGCCCGATGGCAGCCGCATAGTCGATCTCATCAATCTGCTCTTCAAGGATTTGCCGTATCTCAGGTTCCGGCAGCTTTTCCGGTAGAGGATTCTGACGGGTTACAGCGCGCAACATCACAGGATTCACGCCAATGACACGTTGCAGGCCAAACACCAGATCTTGCTGGAAGCTATCGACGAGATCGGGGTTTGGAGGACTCGCCGGAAAAAAAACATAATCCCGATAACTTTCCATCGGCTTGCCGAGCAGGTAGCGCAAAAAAGTAATCGACAAGCTGGGTAAACTTGGAATCAGCCGTAAAAGGTTCATCCCTCCACGGAGCCAGTATTCAATGCCGGGTATCTCCCGCCATGGCAGTTTACGCGCGACTGCAATAGTATTGACATACTCATAGGCGTATTCATATTCTGCCTGCCTCCGAAGAAGATAATTCTTCCGATCTTCTTTACCTGTATTTTCTTCATTCTGCGGTAGCCTGTTCGACACGAGGCACTCCTTTGTAAAAATAAGGTTCTCGTCCGGTTAAAAATAAGGTTCTCGTCCGGTTTCCACCTGTCCGTCACTGGTCACTGCACAGATGTATTGAAGCTTGCAACGACCGTATCGCTATCCTTTACATTACGTTTGACGATATCCGCAAGCGAGCCCGTTTCTTCAATGACGGATTGTCCAACCCTTGAAAAGGTTTTTTCATTGTGCACATAGATCGATACAAGCGGGTTTGTCAGCGCATGGGTAAATGCATCGTACCCCACCATCCGTACCATAAGGCGCCCAAGACTGAAGCCTTCATCATGATCCTCGGCAAATATGCCAACCTGCCACTCCAGATCGTCGATCCGGTCTTTATAAAGGTCCTTCAGTTCCCGCTGCAACTCGTTGTCCTCCGTCAATTCCTCGAAACTCCGCAAGCGGGGCATGCTGAATGCTTCGCGATAGTCATTGAAGGGGCGCAATCGGGCCTGCCGTCCCATTGCGATGGAGCGCTCCATGACGCTTCGATTATCATCACCAATGGGCAGCGGATAGAAAAAGTAATCATGTGTATTGTGAAGACCAATACGGCCCGCTTTCTGGATCGATGCAGCCGTTATCAGCTTGTCGATGCCATGTTGAATTACCAAAGGGGTATTGTTACGAAACGCGTCCAGCGGATAGGACTGGTTACCGACTCTGTAGCTTTCCGGGACCATGGAATGCCACCGGTACAGGAGGTTGAATTCCAGGGAGATCCAGTTGGTGCGGTACCAGCGCTGTCTTTCGGCCAGATCAGGGGATGGGTCGAGGGTAAAACCGAACTGTGTAAAACGCGAGACGTAATCCGCCAGGACCACTTTGATTAGCAGCACAACCATGATGTTTCTTGCCGTCTGAAACAGGCGTTCATCATCCCATTTCGGGTAAGCTTCCTTTAACAGGTCGCAAATCCGGTTGTGTTCACGCAGCATCACAGTATTCATTATGGTATAGCCAACCGACGAGTTGCCGTGCTCCAGTCCGGCGGCAAACATGCGTTTCAACCGTTCCGCGGGGACATTGCTGAAAACAAAATCCAGAACCTCGCGGGGGTGCAGCTTCTCGAATTCTTTATCTGCGAACACCCAGTTGCCCGTAGTCGTCTCCTCAACGTTAAAAAGGTAGGGAGGAAAAATTTCTCCATCGATAATCTGGTACTTCAGCTTCCCATCTTTTTTCAGTCGTAAACAATGTGTAATTTCTTCCCGCAAACCATAGACCTGGCAAAGATCGATTTCATGATTCGATGTATTTTTCCGGCGATCGCGAAAATCCGTCCTGAGGAAGCTATCGGTAAACCACTGGGCAAAGAAAGCAAACAGTATGCTTGTATCGACCGAGGGTATTTCCTTGTTCTCTTTTCTTCGCCATAAATCAACGACTCTTTCCATATCCGGTAGATTCTGATCTCCTTCCGCCTCCGGCAGATGCCGTCCGGTAAACGACTTGTCAGTCAACGATTGCCAGGTCGTATAGGATGAAGCCAGCGAGAACGGACGGGGCCGCGGGTTTGTGGAATAGGCCTGCCAGTTGACAAAAGCATCACTGATGAACCGCCGTAACCATGTTATCCGCGAAACAATTCTGACGAGCCAGGGAAATCTGTTCGCGATCCGAAACAGGATCGGGAAAAAAAATTCATACATAATCTCACACCCCTTCTTCACGTAAGCGGCAAGTCGTTGACGAATCAAATCTTCTTGTTTTTTGCAGAATGGCGGTGTATGCACGGATAGAAATCGGCAAGCCAGCGATGCTGTCCACGAAGAATGGATGAATCGCTCATTCTTCGACCCTGTCAACGTGCATGCGCAAGGGCTGCTTTTCGCCGCCGGCTGGAACAGGAAATCCCGCGGCCCGCACGAAAACATGCTTTGGCATGAATATCGTCAATTCACAATAGTTCATAAAAAAGGGGACGTCAAAACCGGTGGTCTGTTGTAAAAACTTAAAAATGGCCTAATATCAGAATGGAATGCGAATGCAACGTTATCCTGGCTCATGACAAGAGGTCGCAATGTCCCCTTCCCACCAGCCCCCGGAAAGTCAGTCTACTGTCAAAGTTTTTGATCCGCTGGAGCTTGATCGCTCCGTGATTGCCATTCCTCTTCTGCGCCAGATGGAGGAGGAATTAAGAGGAATTGAAGCTTTTCGGGCTGCGCACCCGTTTCCCGAAAATGGAGAATTCAACACGCTGATCGAATACAACAGAGAATTCGATGGAAAGCCGGAGGAGGTGCGGGAACTGGTCGTCAAGATGGCCGAAGAGGCGGCAGCGAAGGCATTGGAAGCATCGAAAAAACGGGTCGAAGAGAGCAAGAAGATGGCCCCGGCGGGAACACGGGGTACGCCGGTACGTGGTGGCTCGACAAAGAGCCGGGCTGATATTTACGGAAACCTTTTTTTGATGGAGCAGCGGCGCCACAAGGATCTCGAAGAAGCGATCGGGGTTCAGAAAATCGGGCCGGTCTCGGAGGATGGCGCCTATAGCTTTGCCAGCCTGCACGCAACCGTGATACGGCGAATATCAGCCGCAAACGAACGGCAGGGTGAGGAAGCCTCAAAGAAACCTATCCTTCGGATCCACCCTACACGTTACGAGGTCATCATCGATATCAATCTCGAATATCCGGATGGACGGGAAGAGGCCCGGCGCTGGATTTACCAGAATATCGAAGAGGCCAAGAACAAAGCAAAAGTGTACGACGCGGGCCAGGATGTTTATCTCAAGAAGGAACAGCGCGAAAGCGGCTACATGTTCGCCTGCCTGGAAGCCCGGACCATCAAGGCGCTCATCGAGCTCGATGTTGCCCAGGCAAAGGCGAAGGCGCACGAAGCTCAGGAAAAAGTGCGGGGTACGAGCCATGAAGCGAAGGCCCGCGCAGCAAAAATCAACCCGGCCAAGTTTCGCGCCATCTTCCGCATATGGCCGGATTTCGAGATTTCTGCCTCCATCACCCATTCCATCGCCACGATAAAAGCCGATGCGGCGCAGAATTCTTTTTCCGCGCGGGGTGCCGGAATCACCTGGGCGGTGATGGATTCAGGAATAAAGCAGGATCACGAGCACTTTCGCAAACACAACAACGTCGATAAAGATTCCATATGGCATAAAGACTTTACGGCTGAGGGCAGCGGCCCGTTCGACGATGAGAATGGACATGGGACGCATGTGGCAGGCATCATTGCCGGCGAGTGGCGTCCGGCCGGCGCGCCAGGAGGAACAGAAGCAACTGCGCCAGCGGAGATTTCCCCTCCGACGGGCGATTCCGCCGCGCTATCCCGAATTCCTGTAGCGGTTTCCCGTTATCTGAAAACGGGTTCCGAAGATGTCGAATACCAGCAGATAAAACTCGTGGACGGCATCAGCGGGATGGCGCCGCGCTGCAAGCTGATAAGCCTGCGGGTACTGGACGAAAACGGAAAAGGGAGCGTGAGCAATCTCATCGCGGCCATCGCCCACGTGCAGGAGATCAACGGTTACGGTCGAAAGCTTCTGATCCACGGAGTCAATATGAGCCTGGGATATACCTTCGAGCCCGAATGGTTCGCCTGCGGCCAGAGCCCGCTCTGCGTCGAGGTTGACCGGCTGGTAAAAACCGGCGTCGTGGTCGTGGTCGCCGCAGGCAATACAGGCTACGGCACATTGAAGGCTTCCACGGGTGCGCTCTCGGCAGGAATGGCGCTGACCATCAATGATCCCGGCAATGCGGAACTCGCCATTACGGTGGGGTCGACCCATCGCGACATGCCGCATGTTTACGGGGTTTCCTACTTTTCCTCGAAAGGGCCGACGGGCGACGGCCGCCTCAAGCCGGACCTCGTCGCGCCCGGCGAAAAAATCATCTCGTGCGCGACGGGTCAGTTAAAAAGCGAGGGCGCGCAGGGCATCGAGTGCGACTACGTCGAAACCAGCGGCACGAGTATGGCGGCTCCCCATGTCAGCGGCGCGATCGCAGCGTTTCTCTCGGTGAGAACCGAGTTCATCGGCAAGGCAGAACGTGTTAAAGAGATTTTCGTTGATACGGCTACTGACCTGCGGCGCGACCGCTACTTCCAGGGTACTGGCCTCATTGATCTGATGCGCGCTATTCAGTCGGTGTGATTTTGAAAGTATAAAAAGAGAAAAAAGGAGCACGGTCATGGATGAAATTGCGGGAATTCCTTACGTGGAGGCAAGCTTCGACAAGAACGGCCAGGGTCCTGAAAAGGGGATCGTTCTGCCTGCCGGTGTGACTGACCTTATCATCATGTCGCACGGGTGGAACAACGACAAGTCCAAGGCGGAAGATCTATATAACAGCTTCTTTGCAAGCTTTGCCGCGGCCGCGCAGTCAAACGATCTGTCCGGGCGAAAGCTTGTCATTCTGGGCGTATTCTGGCCGTCCAGGGAATACGATACGTCTGTTGCCGTTTCGGGTGCTCCTGCTACTGGGGGAGGTGGCGCAGCCCTCGGGGGCGGAAACGGCGACTCGATCAAGCGGCTGGAAGAAAAACTGGATGACATGAAAGAAATTTTCACCGAGACGGAGCAGAAGAAGCTTCTTGATGAGGCGAAAGCATTGCTTCCGGATCTCGAGGAGAAAGCCTCGGTCCGGGATCAATTTGTGAACAAAATGCGCTCCCTGCTCGATCCGAGCGCCGCTGGCAAAGAGGATGCATCCAATATCTTCTTCAAGGATGACGGCAACGAACTGATGAAAAACCTGAAGGCCGAGGAAGAGGACCTGGGCGAAGATGTCGCGGGAGGCGGAGCAGCATTGCCGCTCGGTGTGAGCGCTCCCGCCCCGGCAGAGGGCGGAGCGGCGGGACTGGTGGAGATTCTTTCCGGATTCAAGGCAGCTGCCATAAATCTGCTCAACTATACCACCTACTATGAGATGAAGACGCGATCGGGAACCGTGGGCAAGAATGGGGTTGCTCCGCTGATCGATAAACTTGCCTCGCAGGTCGAACGTATCCATCTGATCGGGCACAGTTTCGGCTGCCGCGTTGTCACTTCGGCGGCGCTCAGTTCGAAAACCGACAAGATAAAAAGCATGATACTCATCCAGGCGGCTTTCTCCCAGAACGGATTCTCAAGGATTGAACAGGGATTCTATCGCGCGGTCGTGGATAATCATCGAGTCAAGGGTGCGGTCCTTATCACGCATACGCCCAATGACAGAGCGGTAGGTCTGGCATATCCGCTCGCATCCCGCATCAGCGGCGATAAAACAATGGCGTTTGGCGATAAGGATGACCTGTTTGGAGCGATGGGCCGTAATGGGGCGCAGAAAATGGAGCAGGGCGAAGCCGTCGAAGGCAAGCTGCTCCCTGCAGGCGGCGCCTATGCTTTCAAGGCCGATACCTATTTCAACCTGGAAGCCAGTGATTTCATCAAGAGCCACAACGACATAAAAGGGAAGGAAGTCGGCTATATGGTGCGCAGAGCTGTCGTGACCGCATAAATCTTAAATCGGCTAATCGCCAGGCAGAGAAACATACTCTGAGGACGATTCTTCCTTCGTATAATTCGGCAAGCATGTCCTGAGCCTGCCGACAGGCTCAGTGCGAACGGTTCGCTGCGTGATCCTGTCGAAAAAAACTGACAGATAGAAAACTTTTGTCCCCGGCGCGCATCTAAGGTTTGGGTTTTTCGGGACTCTTCCTGGGACTTCCTGCGGGTCGTCTTGGTTGATGGCAAACTCTCGTCATCATTGATAGCCTTTTCTCTTTATCGTCAGCCGTCTTGCTCAGGCCACAGCGCCTGCCCAACCTGCTGAAAATACGTTTCGGGCTATAATCTGGTGACCGTATGCACTGATGTACACTGAGATTTGGTCTCGCCAGGTCTCATGTCTTTCTGCTTGCCCCAAGAATCATTTCATGAATGTTTTTTACGAAGAGGAAGGCACCTTCAAGGTAGGTGCGGTTCTTGCCGATAATACGACTTCGCTGCAGGTGGAGGCGCCTCACGGCAAGCGCGCAAAAATAAAGGCAGCATCTGTGCTGCTGCGGTTTGACGCGTCCTCATTGACTGAATTCATGGATGTCGCGCAAAAAACGGCGGAAGACCTTGATCCTAATTTTCTCTGGGAATGCTGTGAGAGCGAGGCCGAATTCGCCAGCGATGCGCTTGCCGCAGATTATTTCGGCGACCGGGTGACGCCGGAAGAGGCTGCCGCGGTATTGATCCGGCTGCACAGCGCGCCAATGTATTTTTACAAGAAAGGGCGCGGCCGCTACAAGGCTGCGCCGCCGAAAGCGCTGGAGGCGGCGCTTGCCAGCCAGGAGAAAAAGCGCCGTCAGGCGGAACAGCAGGCTCGTTACATGCAATCGCTGAGCCAGTTTATCCTCCCGGAAGAATTCAAGCCGTCACTGTTCAATCTGCTCTATCGCCCGGACAAAAATTCGGTCGAGTGGAAAGCGCTGGATGCCGTCTGTGCCGCAACGAAACTGAGTGTTTCCCAGTTGCTGCAAAAATGCGGCGCGGTCCCTTCCACGCATGACTATCATCTCAACCGTTTCCTGCTGGAACATTTCCCCGAGGGTACCGGCTTTGGCGAACTGGACGCAGACCAGCTGGCGGTCCTGTTCGATCTGCCGGCAGCGGAGGTGACCGCTTTCAGCATCGATGACGTTACCACCACTGAAATTGACGATGCCTTTTCCGTTACGCCGCTGACGCTGGGAAGTTTTCGCATCGGTATTCACATTGCCGTACCCACGCTGGGCATTGCGCCCGGTTCGCCCCTGGACAGAGTGGCGGAACAGCGGGCCTCAACCGTGTATATTCCGGGCAACAAGATCACCATGCTGCCGGAACCGGTGATACAGCAGTACACGTTGAACGAAAAACAATTGCGTCCCGCTGTCTCGATGTATCTGGATGTGGCCGATGATTTCACGGTGACCGCCACCAGCACGCGCCTCGAGCAGGTAAAGGTTGCGGCCAACCTCCGGCACGATACATTGGAAGAGCAGTTCAATGAATCTACCCTGGCTGGAGGAAACATCGATCATCCCCTCGGCAGGGAACTGACCGCACTATGGAATTTTGCCTGCAAGATGGAAACGCTCCGGGGCAAGACCAACGACAGCAACAACGAACGCATCGATTACAGCTTCAATCTTCATGGCGACCGTATCATGATTACCGAGCGCCGCCGGGGCTCTCCCATCGACAAGCTGGTGTCCGAGTTGATGATTTACGTGAATGCCGAATGGGGCAAGCTGCTTGCGGACAATGGAGTCGCTGGCATCTATCGCAGTCAGGGCAATGGCAAGGTCAGGATGAGCACGTCCCCGGCGCCGCATCAGAGTCTCGGTGTTTCCCAGTACGCCTGGATCAGTTCGCCCATGCGCCGCTACGTGGACTTCATCAATCAGCGGCAACTGATTGCGTTGCTGCGCGGAGAAGAACCGCCTTACACGAGAGAGAGCGAGAGCCTGCACATGTTCATGCGGAATTTCGAGTCCACTTATGAGGTGTACGGTGATTTTCAACGCTCGATGGAACGCTACTGGTGCCTGCGCTGGTTATTGCAGGAAAATGTTTTGACAACAGGCGCCCAGGTACTGAAGGAAAATCTGGTGAGGCTCGATCGCCTGCCGCTTGTGGCGCGTGTCCCATCATTGCCGGAATTGCCTCCGGAAACGGCTGTCGAGGTTGAAATCTCGAACATCGATCTGCTGGAACTCACCTTCAGTATAAAATTCCTGGGAAAACTGCAAGCTTGAGATTTATCCTGTAACATAACGGGCCGCCACGGTTTACGGCCATTCGGCCTCACTATTCTTCGGCAGATTTGAGTGCTACCCCGACTATAGCGACAGTAACGACTCTGAACACGACTTTAAACGAGTTTAATCCGGGCGCGAGTTACAGCTCGCCGCTGAATGGCGCATCGCGCCTGAAAACCGCGATACTGGTCTCGGTTATTCTCCATATCGTGGTTCTGTCCGGCGTCACCTTCAAGTTTCCTCTTTCGCAAGTTCGTGCAGTGAGCGCGCCGCTGGAAGTGATGCTGGTGAACAGGGAGCCCGCTCCCTATTCGGAGAAGGCGGAGAAGGCGGACAGGAAAGAAGCGTCGCCGCGCGTGGTGCGCGACAGTCCTGCTGTAAAAGGCAACGCCAGCCGGCATCCGTCCCAGTCCGTTCCTCCCTTGCCGAAGCAGGAGGACGCACCGAATATTCCCCGTGAGACTATTGCCGATTCCGCTCCCTCCGCTCCTGTCGTCCGCCGGGAAGCCGAGTCGCGCGAACCCCAGGCACAGCCATTGATGCCGGCCACTGCCCCCGATAGGGACAGCCATCAAAGTGCTGATGAGACGGATCCCCTGGTCGCCCAGTCTCAACTTCAACCTCAGGCTCAGGCTCAGCCCCATGCCGGGCAGGACCAGCACGCCATCTTTGATACTGGCGACCTCGTTCAGCGCGGGCTGGCCCTCGCGCGCGTGGCCGCGCGCGGCGATGCGAGTCTTGAAACTTATCAAAAACCCCTGAAACGAAAGTTTATCGGCAGCCGCACGCGGGACTATCATTTTGCTCGCTACGCGGAAGATTGGCGCCTCAAAGTGGAGCGGATCGGGAACCTGAATTATCCCGATGCGGCAAGACGTGAACAGCTGTATGGCAGCCTGCAGCTTACCGTTGGCATCCGCTCCGATGGCAGCCTGGAATCGGTTGAAATAAACCGTTCTTCCGGAAAGAAAATTCTGGACCAGGCAGCCGTTCGTATCGTGAAGCTGGCGGGGCAGAACGGCTTCGCCCCTTTTCCTCCGGAGATCAGCCGGGATACCGATATTCTGCATATTACCCGCTCCTGGGTATTCACCAGCGCCGATGAGCTGAGAAGTGAGTAATCATGCGGGCGTACCGATTTGCCCGCGGGTATTGCCCACGATGGCATGCCTCCCTGCTTCCATCTCTCCGCCGGACTCCAATCCATGCCTGATTCCATAATTGACACCATGAGCGGCCATGAGTGACCTTTATGCCGTCATCGGCAATCCTGTCGCTCATAGCAAGTCGCCCCTGATACATGCCGGGTTTGCCCGTCAAAGCGGGCAGGATATTCAGTATGAAGCGATATTTGCGCCATTGGATGGGTTCGTGGAAACGGTAGGCGCCTTCAGGCAGCGGGGCGGCAAAGGGGCAAACGTAACCGTGCCATTCAAGCTGGAAGCCCACGCGCTATCAAGCCGCCTCACGAAGCGGGCAAAGGCTGCCGGCGCAGTGAACACGCTTGTGTTCGAGGCGGATGACATTCTGGGAGATAACACGGATGGCGCAGGGCTGGTGCGTGACATCACTGTCAATCTCGGCTATGCGCTCGATGAGCGACGGGTCCTGCTCATGGGCGCGGGCGGGGCAGCCCGCGGGGTAATCAGGCCCTTGCTCGAGCATGAGCCTGCCGCGTTGGTGATCGCCAATCGCACCCGGCAAAAAGCAGATGACTTGCAGCGGCTGTTTACATCAGTGGGGAACGTGGTTTCCGCAGCATACGGGGATCTTCGCGGGCAGGAGTTCGATCTCGTCATCAATGCCACCTCCGCCAGCCTGCAGGGGGACCTGCCGCCGCTGCCGAAAGGTATTTTTGCCGGCGCTTCGCTGGCCTACGACATGATGTACGGCAGGGGACTTACTCCTTTTCTGCTATTCGCGCAGCAGCAGGGGGTAGCGCGGCTGGCTGACGGCATCGGCATGCTGGTGGAGCAGGCAGCCGAATCCTTCTTCCTCTGGCGCGGGATACGGCCGGAAACGGAACCGGTCATTGAAATGTTAAGGTCAAGCCCCGGCAGTCCGTAAAGGGGTAGGCAGATCGGCGATAGCGTCCTCCGCCGGGGAGAGCGCAACCGCGCATCCTGGAAACAACAGTGGGAATAATAAGAATGTTTTTCAAGCGCTGGTTCTGGCGGATGTTCCTGTTTTTCATTGCCGTCCTATTTGCCTATCAATTCTGGATTTTCAGTCAGATCGTCTACTGGAACTATTTCAATCCTTCTTCCAGCGCTTTCATGCAAACCCGGCTGGAAGCACTGCGGAAAACAAATACGGAGGCGACCCTGCGTACCCGCTGGATTCCTTACGAACAGATTTCTCCGCATCTCAAGCGCGCAATCATTGCAGCCGAGGACGCGAAATTTCTGGAACATGAAGGATTCGATTTCGACGCCATCCAGAAGGCATACGAGAAAAACCTGAAAAAGGGCAGGCTGATCATGGGCGGCTCCACCATCAGCCAGCAGCTGGCAAAAAACCTGTTTCTTTCCGGTGACAAGACCCCATGGCGTAAACTCCAGGAAGCCTTCATCACGCTGATGCTAGAGAAAGTGATGTCCAAACGCCGTATCCTGGAGATTTACCTGAATGTGATCGAGTGGGGCAATGTGGTATTTGGAGCCGAGGCCGCGGCCCGCCATTATTACGGCATTTCCGCTTCTTCTGTTTCAAGGGAGCAGGCGGCTCGGCTCGCTGCCATGGTTCCCAGCCCCCGGTTCTACGACGAAAACCGCAATACGGCCTGGCTGTCGAAGAAAACGCGCATGATCCTGCGCCGCATGGCCTCGGCTTCCATCCCCTGAGATAAAATAGCAGAGGTCGAGAGGGCCGATGCGCTCTGCTTGTCAGGCAGAGCCTCGGGTTGTGGGAGAATTCCATCCCGCTGCTGCCGGTTGCGGCTGCTGATGACCGGCTGGCTTGTCCGTGCTTTTATGGCCGGGTTTGCGTCTTCGCTCACCTTGTCATAATATTCGACGTTTTTTTCCCTACAATCAGGCAAAACCTGTTCCAGGAACCTCCCTAATGGCAAATAACCTCAGGGAAACAGAAAACCTGCAAGAACATTTGCAGCGGGTAATCCAGCTACTGTACGAGCACAAGCTCGCGGAAGGGCTCCTGCCCCCGCAGCCCATGCCCGAGCAGGCGCTCATGGATGGGCTGCTGCATGGGCAAAGCCTGGCTGAGCTGCAAAAGTTCCTTGACGAGCTTCATCCCGCTGACGTCGCCCACATCCTCGAGGTGATGCCGCTCGAAGACCGCCTGTTGATCTGGGATCTGGTCAAGGCGGAGCGTGATGGCGAAATCCTGCTGGAGGTGTCGGACGCCGTCCGTGAAACCCTGATCGCCTCGATGGAACGCGGCGAGATGCGCGCTGCGGCAGAGCAGCTCGATGCCGATGAAATCGCGGACATCGCGCCTGATCTTCCGCGCGACGTTCTCGAAGATGTGTTCCAGTCGCTTCCCATGGAAGAGCGCGAGAAGCTGCGGGCGGCCATGTCCTATCCGGAAGACGCGGTGGGCGCGCTCATGGATTTCGATGTGGTCACCATTCGCGAGGATGTAACGCTGGAAGTGGTGCTCCGTTACCTGCGCCGCCTGAACGAATTGCCGGATCAGACCGATCTGTTGTTCGTGGTGGACCGGAACGAGTATTTCAAGGGCGTGCTGCCCTTGAACCGCCTGCTGGTAAGCGACCCGGCCGCGCTGGTAAGTTCGGTCATGAGCAAGGAAACCATCGTGTTCTATCCTGACGAAAGGGCGCAGCAGGCAGCGCAGGCGTTCGAGCGCTATGATCTCGTTACCGCCGCGGTGGTGAATGCGGAAGGAAAACTGGTGGGGCGTGTCACGATCGATGCCGTGATGGACTTCATCCGGGAAGAATCAGCCAGCGAAGCCCTGAGCGTAGGCGGCCTGAGCCAGGAAGAAGACCTGTTCGCGCCCATCTGGAAGAGTCTCAGGAACCGCTGGACCTGGCTTGCCATCAACCTCGTTACCGCATTCGTCGCCTCGCGGGTGATCGGCCTGTTTGAAGATTCGATTGAAAAACTCGTTGCCCTGGCCGCGCTCATGCCGATCATTGCCGGAATAGGAGGAAATTCCGGCAATCAGACCATTACCATGATCGTGCGGGCGCTCGCCCTGGGGCAGTTGAATGGCGGGAATGCCCGCACGCTGATCACCAAGGAGATCGGCGTGAGCGCCGTAAACGGCCTGGTGTGGGGTGCGGTGGTCGGCGGGTTTGCCTACATCATTTACCGCAGCGTTTCGCTCAGCCTGGTAATGATGATGGCAATGATGCTCAACCTGTTGCTGGCCGCGCTCATGGGCGTGCTGATACCCCTTACCCTGCACAGCCTTGGGCGCGACCCCGCCGCAGGCTCCAGCGTGATGATTACCGCCGTGACCGACAGCGGTGGTTTTTTTATCTTCCTCGGACTTGCAACGCTTTTCCTGCTGTGACTCGCGTAATGCCACTTGACGGGCACTTGACGGATTAAGGGAGGATTTTCTCCCCCGTCATCAATTGCTCGACCGATTCCCGTTCGCGGATGAGATACGTGCGATCCCCGTCGATCATCACCTCGGCGGCGCGCGGACGCGTATTGTAGTTCGAGCTCATGCTCATGCCATAAGCGCCGGCGGACATGACAGCGAGCAGATCACCCTGAGCCAGCGCCAGATGGCGGTCATGCCCGAGAAAATCGCCGGTTTCGCACACCGGACCGACAACCTGATAGGTTTTTGCATCCATCTCGCTGCGCGCAACCACCGGAAGGATTTCATGGTAAGCCTTGTATAACGCCGGGCGCATCAGGTCGTTCATGGCTGCATCGACAATGGCGAAATCGCGCTGCGGCGTAGGCTTGAGATACTCGACGGCTGTAAGCAGCACGCCCGCATTTCCCACCAGCGACCTTCCCGGTTCGATCAGGATTTTCTGCCTGCGGCTGCCCACCACGCCGCGCAACGCTTCGACATATTCCCGCGCCGAGGGGGGATTTTCTCCGGCATAACGTATCCCCAGGCCGCCACCCAGATCGAGATGCTCGATCTCCAACCCTTGCGCCTCCAGCCGGTCGAGCAGCCCCAGCATCTTCTTGCAGGTTTCGATGAAAGGCGCCAGTTCCGTCAGTTGCGAGCCGATATGGCAATCGAGACCGGTCACCCGTACGTTGCCGAGCTCCTGCGCAGAAGCATACAGCGCCTCCGCTTCATCGAAAGGAATGCCGAACTTGTTTTCCTTGAGCCCGGTGGAAATATAGGGGTGAGTTTTCGCATCCACATCCGGGTTCACCCGCAGGCTCACCGGCGCAACCTTGCCCATTTCCCCGGCCACGCGGTTCAGCACATGCAGCTCCGCTTCCGATTCCACGTTGAAGCACAGTATGTCCGCTTCGAGTGCCGCTTTCATTTCCGCAGGCTGCTTGCCCACACCCGAAAAAACGATTTTTTGCGGATCGCCCCCCGCCTTCAATACCCGCTGCAGCTCCCCCCCGGAGACGATGTCGAAGCCGCTTCCCAGGCGGGCGAGCAGGTTGAGAATGGCAAGGTTGGAATTCGCCTTGACCGCGTAACAGACCAGATGATCACGTTCCTGAAAGGCATCGTCGAATTCCCGGTAGGCTGTTGTCAGCGCCGCGTGCGAATAGATATAGCAGGGCGTGCCGAACTCGAGGGCGACGCGCTCCAGTTGCACCGACTCTGCCCACAAACGCCCGTTGTGGTAACTGAAGGAAGAAAAATCGCTCACTTCTTTTTCTCTGTATCCGGAGATTTTTGTGGTTGCGCTGGAGCCGGCTTTTCAGGCGCAGGCTCCTGCGGAAGATAGAGCGGCCCTTTAAGGCCGCAGGCGGAAAGCAGTAAAGCTACCAGGACAACTGAAGAGACGGTGTGCATGGGACGATACGGGAAAAATGAAGCGGGAATACTAACATAGGGACTAGAAACAACTGAGCCTTAAGCTTTGTCAACGCTTTCTGCCAAGCGGGTATTTCAGAGAATTCACATCCAGGGACTAGTCAGCTCATCGCCAAGTAATTGTTTATCTAATTCTTTTTGTAAGGCACGTCGAATTCGCGAGGAGTTAGAATGAACAATAGAAGCTGGATCAGCGTCTTTAGCGATCTTACAAGCACTAATCAACGAAGGATTGAAAATAATTTGTTGTTCCCCAAGTTTGGACGTTACGACTTGGGAAAAGCCATCGATTTTCAAGTCGATAAGCCGAAAGTGCATTGCCATCATTTTGAGTGTTTCTTGATCATACTGAACATCTACTTGCAGAACATCCTTCTTTTTCCAAGCATCATTTTTTATGATCCACTCCGTAGTCTTCTGCTCAAATTCATCGAGCAATTGGATGTAATCATTGGCTAGTCCTAGTTCCCTGATTTTCTTTAGTCGCTCTTTATGATTTCTTGCTGCAGCGACAAAATCTTCATCATCGAAGAACTCTGCATTAAAACTTAAGCTCTTTCTCCATCCCCCTGATCCGATATGTTGATAGAGGCTCTCCTCAAATATTTCATACGCCTCAATGGGGTCTGTTGAACGGAGAATTTTTCCAATAGCTTCCGTTGCTTCCTCAAGGTCAAATAAAGTTCTCTGGAGTTTTTTCTTTTGCTCAAAAAACTCCTTGTCGAGATCGCAGTATCCATTGTCCATTGGCACGAGATAATCACCATCAATGTGGTGTTTTTCGATCTTGACATATTGAGATGTACCAAAATAAGTCCTATTCCTTAGAAAAGTGGCGCTTTTCAGCGCGTGATCCATCTTGTCTAAAGCTCTCCGCTTATTTAGCACTTCATAATTGGAGTTACTAAGCACGGCTGAGCCGGGAATATAATATTTTTCTGTCCCACCGCTTAGTGTCGATTTTTTAAAATCCTCCGTTATTTCTCTTGCTGTCAAAAGAAACTGGCGTTGATTATCCTCGCTCCCAGTGTGAATAAGGAGAAAGAACTCGCAGTAGGGATAACCATTTTTGTCACAAATAAATTCTGGTGTTATATATATTGCTGTTTTTTCATCCTGGATAAACTTCACCTGCACTACACCCAATCTGGGAGGGTCCCGGCTCAAGAAATTGTCACTTGTAAGTCTCATTTGGATGAGATAGTCTGCCCCGTCTTTGTCTACGGAACGTTCCAGCACCCAGAACCTTTCCAAGAGAAAGGCGCGTGCACGAGCCTCCCCAAGACTTCCATTCTCAGATCGTTTTAACCAAGTGAACGTGTCAGGCATGGGTGTGTAAAGCTAATGAACTGTAGAAAAAGTCTCGACGTCAGCAAAGGGAGGTCATCATCGAATGGGAGCATTTGTGACCTTTCACAATTGAATTCATCCGATGTCGGATTAATTGAGGCTGCTAGAGTAACCGTTTAGTCTCATTATCGTTATTTCCCTCACCCAATCCCCCTCAGTTTCTTTCTCGCCGCCGCATAATCGGGATACACGCTCCCCACCGTCTGCCAGAACGCCTTCGAATGGTTCATTTCGATGAGGTGGGAGAGTTCATGCGCGACGACGTAATCCACCAGTTCGAGCGGTTTCTGGATCAGGCGCCAGTTGAGGCGGATGATGCCGCGTGAGTTGCAACTGCCCCAGAGCGTGCGCGCACTGGAGAGGCGCAATTGCGGCAGGGCCACGCCAAGTTTATTTGCGTAAAGGGTGATGCGTTCGGTAAAGCAGGTCAGTGCGTGCTGGCGGTACCACTTCATTACGGCGTTTTCGATCTGCTCGGCAGCAGTCCCGGAGGACAGGGATGGACCTGACCGCTCATCCCTGCTTGTGGCGTTTCCGCTTGCCTGCATCATCTGCACCACGCCGGCGGCGGTAACCGTCACCTGCCAGGGCTCTCCGAGCAAGGGAAAGATGGCGCCTTCTTCCCACGCAGGGCGGGCAGGCTTCCTGTTCTTCCATTCGTCGAGCTTGGTGACGATCCAGTCGGCTCTTTTTTGCAGTACGGATTCGACCCAGCTCAATGATTCTTTCATCGGGATGCGCACCGTCAAGCCTTCGCTGCTTACTCTCATGCCGATGGTCTTGCGCCTGCAACGCGTGAGTGTGTAGGGGACTTCGCTGCCGTTCAGGTTTATATGGCGCAGTTCGTTTGCCGCGAGCTTGCTCGTCTTTGTCCTTTGGAGCGCAATCTTCACGCCACGGGTTCCTCTTGCGTCTGGTCCGGATCGGGGTTTTCGTCCGGATGCAGGTTATCGATCCGCATCACCTCTGCTTCTATCCAGGCTTCCACTTTTGCATTGAGTTCGCCCGGTTCCATGCCGCTGGGGTCGATGGGCGCGCCGATACTGACCGTGATCGTGCCGGGACGCTTGATGAAGGCGTTCTTGCCCCAGAAGCGGCCCGCATTGTGGGCCACCGGTATGACCGGCGCGCCGGTGTGGGTGCCGAGCCAGGCGCCACCAATGCCGTATCTGCCCCTTTTGCCGGGGGCGATGCGGGTGCCTTCCGGAAAGATGACGATGCAGAAACCTTGCCTGAGCCGGTCTTTTCCCTGCTCGACGATCTGTTTCAGCGCTGCTTTTCTCGAACTGCGATCGATCGCGATGGGGTTGGTCATCGCCAGTCCCCAGCCGAAAAACGGGACCAGCAGCAGTTCCTTTTTCAGCACCCATACCTGCGGAGGAAAGATCTGCTGGAAGGCGATCGTTTCCCATGCCGATTGGTGCTTCGACAGAATGATGCTTGGTGTGGGGAGAATATTTTCCTTCCCTATGACGCGATAACGGATGCCGCAGACCGCGGTCAGCAGAAACAGCATCAGGTGCGCCCAGCCGGAAGTGATGCGATAGCGGTTGAGGCGCGAAAGCGGGAACGCGGCAAAGACGATCAGGAAGTAGAAAGGGGTGATGATGAGCTGCAGGAGCGCATAAAGTATGGAGCGCAGCACGACCGGAACCCAGTTCATTGCGTCAGGGCATCGACCGCCGCCGAAAGATCGGCGAATATTTTCGTGTTTTCGGGCAGGCCATCCTCGGCTTCGGTCTTTTTTCCTTTACCGGTCAGCACCAGGACAGGAAGCGCACCGACCGCGGCTGCGCACTGCAAATCGCGCAGAGAGTCTCCGATCGCGGGCACGCCTTTCAAGTCCAGCCCGAGGCGTTCGGAAATTTCCCTGAACATGCCGGTGGCAGGCTTGCGGCAATCGCAGTTGTCGGTATTGGCATGGGGACAGAAAAACATGGCATCGATGCGTCCCCCGGCCTGGATGACGGCTTTGCACATCTTGTCGTTGATGGCATTGAATGACACCATGTCCAGCAAACCCCTGCCAATGCCGGACTGGTTGGTGGCGACCACCACCCGGTAGCCCGCCTGCGTGAGGTGCGCGATTGCTTCCAGGCTGCCGGGAATCGGCTTCCATTCATCCGGCGTCTTGATAAAGGCGGCGCTGTCATAATTGATGACGCCGTCCCGGTCGAGAATGACGAGTTTCATGATTAGTTGCAGTATCAGATCGCCAGCCGGGAAATATCCGCGATCCGGTTCATTGTCTTCTGCATTTGTGCAAGCAGGGCAAGCCGGTTGTGGCGCAACGCCGCATCCTCCGTATTCACCATCACCGTATCGAAAAACCGGTCCACCGGTACTTTCAGTGCGGCCAGTGCCTGCAGCGAAGCGGTATAATCGCCGGCAGCAAAGGCTGCATCGGCTTCCGGCATTATACGGTTTAATGCCTGGTGCAGCGCCTGTTCCGCGGGGGTCTGCAACAGATCGGCATCAACTTCTCTGCCTGTACCGACTTCCGCTTTTCTGAGAATGTTGCCCACCCGCTTGTTGGTCGCTGCGAGGCTTTCGGCTTCCGGCAGGGCCGCGAAAGCGCGTACCGCGCTCAGGCGTTTTTTGACATCGTTCAGCAACTGGGGCCGCAGGGCGAGTACCGCGTCGATCTGCTGCGGAGAGAAAGCCGGCCGGTTCTCGTTATCTGGCTTACCCGGTTCGTCAAAGTCCGTTGCCTGTCCCTCGGTGGATTCGGCGCTGAAATAGTGCCTCAGCCGCTCGTAAATGAAATCACCTAAAGTTTCAATTGCGGTTTCAGCTGGAGTTTCAGTTGTAGCTCCAGTTGAGCCCTTGATCCTTTCTCCAAAAATGTCCGCGGTCTGCCCGAGCAGGGTGTTCAGCGCCAGCGGCGCTTCCTTTTCGATCAATATGCGGATGACGCCCAGCGCGTGACGGCGCAAGGCGAAGGGGTCTTTGTCTCCGGTGGGTATCTGGCCGATACCGAACAAGCCCACCAGCGTTTCGAGTTTGTCGGCGAGCGCGACGCACACGCCAACCGCGTTGCGCGGCAATTCATCGCCGGCAAAACGCGGCTTGTAGTGGTCTTCGATCGCGTCGGCGATCTCCTCGGCCACGCCGTCATGCCTGGCGTAATAGCGTCCCATGGTGCCCTGCAACTCCGGAAATTCACCGACCATCTCGGTCAAGAGGTCGGCTTTGGCAAGCATGGCTGCTTCGCCCGCCCTGGCTGCGAGTTCATTGCCGCCGAGTTGTAAGCCGATGGTTTGTGCGATGGCCCAGATCCGTTCCACCCGCTGCGCCTGCGTGCCCAGCTTGTTGTGGTATACCACCCTCCGCAGGCCTTCCACGCGCGAGGCAAGCGTCTTCCTGCGATCCTGATCGAAAAAGAATTTTGCGTCCGCCAGGCGTGAGCGCAGCACGCGTTCGTTGCCGGCAATCACCGCGCGCGCGTCCGCCGGCCGGATATTGGATACGATCAGGAACTTGTGCGAAAGCCTGCGAGCTTCATCGAGCAGGGGGAAATACTTCTGGTTGGCCTGCATTGTCAGGATGAGGCACTCCTGCGGCACATCCAGGAATGCCGTTTCAAATTCACCCATCAGCACGCTGGGACGTTCGACCAGCGCGGTAACTTCATCGAGCAGGCCGTCATACCGGCCCAATCCGAGGCCTTCCTTGCCGGCCGCAATCAGCAACTGGCGCTCGATCTCGGCGCGGCGATGGGGGAAGCTGGCAATCACCGCGCCTTCTTCCCGCAGTTGTTGTTCGTAGCTGTCGGCATCTTTCACGGCCAGCGGGTTCGTCGTCGATTCGAAACGATGCCCCTGCGTTCGACGTCCGGCCGCCAGGCCCAGTATGGATACGTCCATGACTTCTTCCCCATGCAGGGCAATGAGCGCATGCGCCGGACGCACGAAATTGACGGTATTCCAGCCATCGGCCAGTTGATACGTCATCATTCTGGCAATGGGCAATTTCTGCAGCGTCTCGTCCAGCGCTGCCTGCAGGCCTTTCGCCAGGGTCGCTCCCTTCACCACGCTGTCCAGGAATAAGGTTTCTGTTTTTCCATCGTGGGCACGCTTGAGCTGAGAGGGCTGAGGGAGAAGATCAGCATCGCCGCAAAGACTGCGCAGCTTCTTGAGCAGGGCAGGGGTAGGCTGGCCACTCGCATCCAGGCCCACCGCTACCGGCATCAGTTTTTTCAGGGAGGAGGAGTCCGGCGCCTGTGCTGCTATGCGGGTGAGATGTACGGCCAGGCGCCGCGGAGAGGCAAAGGGGATAGCGGTCGTATCTTCCTGCGCCAGGCCCTGTCTTTTCAGGCCCGCGGCTATTCCCTGCGCGAAACTGTCGCCCAGTTTCTTCAGCGATCTGGGGGGCAGTTCCTCGACCAGCAGTTCAACCAGGAGATTTCGGATTGCCAGACCTTGTGTTGCTTGCGTCGCATCAGTCAAGCGGCTTTCTCCAGCAATTCCTGCGCCCATTCCACCGGCGCCAGGGGAAAGCCCAGGCGCTTGCGGCTTTCGTAATAGGCGTACGCCACGCTGCGTGCAAGTTCCCGGATGCGCCCGATGTAGGCGGCGCGCTCGGTGACCGAAATCGCCCCGCGCGCATCGAGAAGATTGAAAGTGTGCGCAGCTTTCAGCACCTGCTCATAGGCTGGCAGAGACAGCCCCTGTTCTACCAGATGCCGGGCTTGCGCCTCATGGCTTGCAAAGGCCTGGAACAGGAAATCTGCGTCGCTGTGCTCGAAGTTGTAGGAGGATTGCTCGACCTCGTTCTGATGGTAGACATCCCGATAGGAAAGCCCCTTTGTCCAGGTGAGGTCGAAAACGTTGTCCACACCTTGCAGATACATGGCCAGCCGCTCCAGGCCATAAGTGATTTCACCCGTGATGGGCTTGCAGTTCATGCCGCCCACCTGCTGGAAATAGGTGAACTGCGTCACCTCCATGCCGTTCAGCCATACTTCCCAACCCAGCCCCCACGCACCGAGAGTGGGGTTTTCCCAGTCATCCTCGACGAAACGTATATCGTTCTGGCGCAGATCGAAACCGAGTTCTTCGAGCGAGCCGAGGTACAGTTCAAGGATATTGCCAGGGGCGGGCTTCAGCACCGCCTGAAACTGATAGTAGTGTTGCAGCCTGTTGGGATTCTCACCGTAACGTCCGTCTTTCGGGCGACGGGTGGGCTGCACATACGCCGCTTTCCATGGCTCGGGGCCGAGCGCGCGCAGGAATGTGGCGGTGTGGGATGTTCCCGCGCCCACTTCCATATCATACGGTTGAAGCAGCGCGCAGCCCTGCCTGGCCCAGTAGTGCTGCAGGGCAAGAATGATTTCCTGAAATGTGCGCATGTAAGATTCCGAGCCGGACCGTAATTGATAAAAAGGGCGTAAAAGAAAGCGGCAGCAAGGGGCAATAAGAGGCAGTAAGAGGCGCCGTAAAACCGCGTGAGAAAGTGATTTTACCGTTTTTTGCGGGTTTCGCGAAAAACGGATAACACCGCAAGCCCCAGCACTATTCCGCAAAGCCCGAGAATCAGGCTGTTGCCGAAACGCACATAGGGCGTGGCACCGGCAAATCCCTGTGCTGTGCCGTGCAGTGCGGTGGTGGTGAATATTTCCGCCTCCTGCAACACCTGGCCGCGCTCGTCGATGATTGCCGTGATCCCTGTATTGGTTGCACGCACCATATAGCGTCCCGTTTCAAGGGCGCGCATCTGGGATATCTGCAAGTGCTGTCGCGGACCGATGGAGCGACCGAACCAGGCATCGTTGCTGACGTTGGCGAGCAGGGTGGCCTGCGGCAGCTGCTGGATGATCTCTTCGCCGAACACGTCTTCATAGCAGATATTCACCGCGACCCGCTGTCCCGCGATATTCATGGGTCGCTGCCCGAGAGCACCCCGTGAAAAGTCGGATAACGGAATTTTCAGGACGTTAATGATCCATCCGAAAACCGGCTTCAGCGGGATGAATTCGCCGAATGGCACCAGGTGGTACTTGCGGTAGCTCTGTTCAGGGGAGGTGCCGAAGCTGAACATGGAATTATAGTATTCGCTGCGGCCACCCGGTGCTTCCACCAGGCCAACCAGAATGTCGCCATTATTCCGCCTTGCATGAGCCGCAAGCTGTGCAAGATAGATGGGCGATACCTCATTCCGGTAGAGCGGGATCGAAATTTCGGGTGTGATGATCAGGCGGCTGTCGCTTTGCAGTGCAAGCCGCGCGTAGTTTTCCATGGAACTGACGAGCTGGTCTTCACGCCATTTCATATCCTGCGGAATGTTCCCCTGCAGCAGGCTTACGGTCACCGGCTCGCCTTCGGGTTCAGTCCAGTGAACCTGCTGGAGGCCCCAGCCGGCAAGCCAGGGCGTCAGCAGGGATAAAAAATAGAGGGGCTTGCGAAATTCCTTCTGAACGAGCAAACACAGCAGCGCGGCACTCAGCACCATCAGCAGGGAAACGCCGTATACGCCGATAACTGGTGCGAAACCGGCCAGGGGGCTGAGCGGCGCCTGGGAGTAACCCAGGGTCAGCCATGGAAAACCGGTGAACAATACGCTGCGCAGCCAGTCGGACAAGGCCCATAGCGCTCCGGCAGCCAGAGCCCATACGATAGGGGACGCGATATCCAGTTTTCTCAATGTCCAGCCTGTCATTGCCGGAAACAGCGCGAGGTAGCCGCACAGGAAGATGAGCGCAAGCACGGCCACCGGCATCGGCATTGCGCCGAAATCATGCAGGGAAATATACAGCCAGGTGACGCCCGCACTGAACATTCCCATGCCGAACGAGAAGCCGAGCCATCCGGCTGCGCGAGGTCGCAGGCTGTTGCGCCAGAAATGACACAACAGGGCGAGGGTCACAAGCGGGATCGGAAAAAGATAAAACGGCGCAAAACCGGGAACGGTAAGTGCGCCAAGCAGAAAGCAGACCAGCAGTTCTGAACGGATTATTTTATTCAATGTATTTCAATGATTCGCGCTTGCGCGTAGTGTGTCCACCTGTACTAACTCTTTGGAACCGGGCGACAGAAAACCATTTACGAGTCAGCCCACCCATTCCGGCACCGGGATCCCGATCTTCATGACCGCTTGCCTGAAAAGATGCACTATACCGGCCTTATACGCAGAGGAGCGCTGACAATCAGCAGCAGAGCGTGCTGAACTCCCTCTATATCCGGCGGAGCGAGTGTTTATTCCGCAAGAAGACATCAAGATTACGCGCCTCGATCGGAAACCTCGTCTTCCAGTATGTGGCAGGGCAGCAATAACCGGAAGGTCGAACCGACCCCTACCACCGACTCCACTTCCAGTTTGCCGCCCAGAAGCCGTGTCGCTTCTGAAGCGATGGACAAACCCAGCCCTACGCCTGGTTTGCCGTAGGTATCGGCGCGCTGGAAAGCATCGAACAGATGAGTCAGGCTTTCCGGCGCAATCCCCGGACCCTGATCGCTCACGCTGAGGATCCAGGCACTGTTTTTCCTGCTGGCGTTATGACGGGCTGTGACTTCTATCCGGCCATCCGAACTGTATTTTACCGCGTTTCCCAGCAGATTCTGCAATACAGGCACCAGCAGCGCTTCTTCACTGATCACTTTCGCGCCTTCCGGCACATCGATGCGTAACTCTATTCCCTTCAATTGCGCTTCCGGTGTGATCTGCCTGACTGCTTCAGATACCAGTGAATTCAGATCCACCGCTTCCATCGCTAGGTGAAAGTATCCTTTCCGCAGCTGCTCGGATTGCAGCAGGCGATCCATTCCAGCAGTGGTTTTGAGTATGATGCCCCTGACCGACTCCAGGTTCGCGACGTTGTCGGCAAGCTCGGGAATTTTTGCGAGCTTCGTTGCAAGCATCTGGATGTACAGTGTCATGTGACTGAGGTGATTGCGAAGATCATGAGAAAGAAAAGAGAGATACTTGGACTGTATTTCCGTCGCAGCCTTGAGCTGCCGCTGCAGATTCTCGACGAATATGACTGTTCCGCTTTGCAGCGCCGCATCCACTGCCATGTTCAGGGCAATGTTGCTTGTCTCGTCCAGTTCGCCATTCAATTCTTCGGAAATCTGCTCGATCATTACGCGTCGCAGAAGCTGGTATTCGACTACCAGTTCGCGCATGTTGTAATTTTCCTGAAAGCGCGACTCGCCATGCAGTTTGCTGCCTTCCACCAGCGCCTGGGTAGTGACGGGATGGCTGGAGGAAAACGCGTCGATTACTTCTTCCAGGATGAGAGGCACGGAGTCGCGGAGATTTCTTAGCGTGAGCGCGTCAGCCGCGGGGAGGGTGCAAGCGACAGATTTCTCCCACTCCCGCAGGATGGCATCCTTGCGTGCGCGCAGGGCGGAGGCGAGGTGAGGAAACGCATGATAGGCCAGCAGGTCCAGGGTAGGGTCGGCTATGGACATAAGCTCTGAAAAACCGATAGTTTGGAGAGCGTTATTTTACTGCTAAATGGGGAGATGAAGTCGGGGAGCGACATCTTTCACCCTCAGGTAGGATCCTTGTCTTTTAAAGGAGGCTTGCAGGTGGCCTTGATATGGGCTGCTGATTTTGTGCTAGACTCATAGTCTGAAGCCATGACGTCGAGAGGGAACCTATGCGAGGATATAGGAATAGGGGTCCCGCGCACAGTCTGCTGGCGCTCAC